>VFQQ010004064.1_pt1 | contig 13311 bp, 14 predicted proteins | sample 3512341 | NCBI WGS metagenome assembly VFQQ01 (sample SAMN10412373, study PRJNA504923) | tailings metagenome | isolation source: Relicate 2 Philex TSF1 revegetated site | place: Philippines: Tuba, Benguet | collected 2017-08-29 | reverse complement strand
TCCAGGACATCTACATGCGCAAGGTCGAGAACAAGGAAAACAAGGTGATCGGCGTGGCGCAGAAGGCCGTGGCCGATTCCGCCGCTGGCTGCCGCATGGGCTGACCACCCGCGCTTCCCTCTTGCTCATGCCTCCGCAGACCGGCGCCCACAGGCGCTGGTCTGGTTTTTGCTCGCCCCGTTTGTCCGATCCTCACCGTCCCGCTTCATGGATTTCGCCAATCTCCTGATCCAGTTGCTCAACAGCCTGCAATACGGCCTGCTGCTGTTCATGCTGGCCGCCGGGCTCACGCTGATCTTCGGCATCATGGGCGTGGTCAACCTGGCGCACGGCAGCTTCTACATGCTGGGCGCCTACCTGGCCTGGTTCCTGGTGGGCCAGCTCAACAGCCTGGTGCTCGCCATCGTGCTCGGCGCCGTCCTGGCCGTGGTGTTCGGCTGGCTGCTTGAATGGCTGCTGTTCCGCCACTTCTACCACCGCGACCACCTGGACCAGGTGCTGCTCACCTTCGGCCTGATCTACATCTTCGAGGAGGTGCGCTCCATCCTCTGGGGTGACGACGTGCACTCGGTGCAGGTCCCCGAGATGCTGAACTGGTCGATCCCGCTCACCGACAACCTGTCGTATCCCGTCTACCGGCTGGTCATGTCCGGCGTGTGCATTGCCCTTGCGCTCGGCCTGTACCTGCTGATCTCGAAGACCCGCCTGGGCATGAAGATCCGCGCAGGTGCCTTCAACCGCGAGATGACCGAATCACTGGGCATCAACATCCGTCTCATTCACGGCGTGGTGTTTGCGTTGGGCGTGGCGCTGGCCGCCATCGCCGGCATGATCGCCTCGCCCGTCTCCAGCGTGTACCCCGGCATGGGCAGTTCGGTGTTGATCATGTGCTTCGTGGTGGTCGTCATCGGCGGCATCGGCTCGGTGCGCGGTGCGCTCGTGGCCGCGCTGCTCGTGGGCCTGGTCGACACCTTCGGCAAGGTGCTGGTGCCCCAGATCGCCGGCATGGCCGTGTACATGCTCATGGCCGCCGTGCTGCTTTACAAGCCCGAAGGGCTGTTCAAACAATGAGTTCGCCCAAAGCCCAACTGGAAAAGCTGCCGCGCAGCATGCAGGTGATCCTGCTGCTGGGCGCCATCGCCCTCGCCGCCTTTCCGCTCATGCCGTTGACCGGCGTCGACTTCTACCTGCAGATGCTCTCGCAGATGATGATCCTGGCCATCTTCGCGATGAGCCTGGATCTGCTGCAAGGCGTGACCGGATTGGTCTCGCTCGGCCATGCCGCGTACTTCGGCCTTGCCGGCTACGCCCTCGCCTTCCTCACACCGGCCGATACCCCGATCAGTCTGTGGTGGTCCCTGCCCGTCTCCGTGCTGGGTGCAGGCCTGGCGGCACTGATCATCGGTTTCTTCGTGGTACGCACGCGGGGCATCTACTTCATCATGGTCACCATGGCCTTTGCGCAGATGGTGTTCTTCCTGTTCTTCGACAACAAGGCGCTGGGGGGTTCTGACGGCGTCTACGTGAACTTCCGTCCCGAAGCCACTCTGATGGGCTGGACCGGCATCGACCTGGAGAACAAGACCACGTTCTACTACTTCACGCTCCTGGTGCTTGTGCTGGTCTACGCCTTTCTGCGCCGCCTGCTGTTCTCGCCGTTCGGCCGCGTGCTCGCCGGCATTCGGGTGAACGAACATCGCATGCGCGCAGTGGGCTACGGCACCTTCGCCTACAAGCTCGCGGCCTTCACGCTGGCGGGCGCGCTGGCCGGCGTGGCAGGCTACCTGTGGGCTGCCCAGACCGGCTTCGTGAACCCCGAACTGATGGGTTTCCACATGAGCGCACACGCCATCATGATGGTCATCCTCGGCGGCATGGGCAACTTCGCCGGTGCCATCGTGGGCGCCTTTGCGTTCGAGTATGTGATGCATTTCTTCAAGGACCTCACCAAGCACTGGCAACTGCTCATGGGCAGCTTCATCGTGCTGGTGGTGGTGTTCGCGCCGCGCGGCCTGCTGGGCATCGTGGAGCAACTCTCGAAGAAGCGGGGTGGGTCATGAACGAACTCCTGCTGTCTGCGAAGAACCTCACCAAGCGCTTCGGCGGTCTCGCCGCCGTGAACGACGTTTCCGTGGACCTCTTCCGCGATCGCATCCATGCGGTGATCGGTCCCAACGGGGCCGGCAAGTCCACCCTGACCAACCTGCTCTCGGGCGATCTCCCCCCGACTTCCGGGCTCGTCACGCTCAACGGCACCGAGACCGCAGGCCTCAGCCCCGAACGCATCTCGCGGCTCGGCCTGGGCCGCAGCTACCAGAAGACCAACATCTTCCTGCCCTTCACGGTGTGGGACAACGTGCGCCTGGCCGCGCAGTCGCGCGAGCGGCACAGTCCCTGGAACCCGCTGCGCTGGTTCACCTCCGCCAGTGCGATGACCGAGGTCAATCGTCGCTGCGAGCGCGCCATCGAACTCGCGGGGCTGACGGCTCGCGCGAACACCGTGGCGGGCACCACCAGCCATGGCGAGCAGCGCCAGCTGGAAATCGCCATGACGCTGGCCACCGAGCCGACCGTGCTGCTGCTCGACGAGCCCCTGGCCGGCATGGGCCAGGCGGAGGCGGAGAGCATGGTGGCGCTGCTTCAGAAGATCAAGAAGGACCACGCCATGATGCTTGTGGAACACGACATGGACGCCGTGTTCACCCTGGCCGACCGGCTCACCGTGATGGTCAACGGCCAGGTGATCGCCAGCGGCACGCCGGCCGAGGTGCGCGCGGACTCGACTGTGCAGGCAGCGTACCTCGGTGAGGAGCATGCATGAGCGCGGATGACTTGATCCAGGCCCGTGCCCTGCATACCCACTACGGCGCCAGCCACATCCTGCGCGGCGTGGACTTCACCGTCGGCAAGGGCCAGACGATCGGGCTGATGGGCCGCAACGGCATGGGCAAGACCACGCTGCTCAAGTCGCTCATGGGCATCGTCAAGCCCAGCGGCGGCAAGGTGCACGTGAAGGGCCGCGACATGACCGGTGCGCCCACGTTCGAGATCGCACGCCTGGGCGTGGCCTACGTGCCCGAAGGGCGCGGCATCTTCGGCAACCTGAGCGTGAAAGAGAACCTGACGATGTCGGCCCGCGCCGGCACGCAAGGCCAGCGCGACTGGACCTACGAGCGCGTGCTCGAGACCTTCCCGCGCCTGGCCGAACGGCTGGGCCACGGCGGCCAGCAGCTCAGCGGCGGCGAGCAACAGATGCTCACCATCGGCCGAGCCCTCATGACCAACCCAGACCTGCTGATCCTCGACGAAGCCACGGAGGGCCTGGCTCCCCTGATCGCGCGCGAGATCTGGCGCATCTGCGGCCTCATCCGCGAAAGCGGCATCAGCAGCATCATCGTCGACAAGAACTGGAAGCACGTCACCCAGATCACCGATCGCAACGTGATCCTGGTCAAGGGTGAAGTGGTGTTCGAAGGCACGTCGGAACAACTGCACGCCCAGCCGGAATTGCTGGAGCAGTACCTCGGGGTCTGAGGGAAAACCAGCCTCGACAGCGCGTTACACGCAGATACACTTGCAGCGCCTGCCCAGACCCGAAGGTCGGCCGCAGGCGACGTCGCTCTCAAAGGAAGCGCGTCTCCAGTCAACTGCAATAGGGAGGAATCCATGTATCTGGTGTCGTCAATTCGCGCGTGGCTGCTGCTCGGCCTCGTGGCCTTGCTCGCGGCTTGCGCGGGACCCCAACAATCCTTTGTCAATCTGCCCAAGGACTACTTCACGACAGGCCAGGGCACCATCGGCGTGGCCATGACGGCCGTGCCCAAGCCGGACACCTTCTTTCCCGGTGCCGACTGCCTGCTGTGCCTGGCCACGGCGTCCATGGTGAATCGCTCGTTGACCGACACCGTGCAGAAGTGGCCCACCAACGACCTCGACTCCCTGAAGGAAGAAGTGGCGGCCATGCTGCGGGCTCAAGGACAGACCGTCGTGGTGATCGCCGATCCCGTCAAGGTCGACGACCTGCCCAAGCGGACGACCGTCGAAGACGGCTTCTCGCAAAAGGACTTTTCCTCGATCAAGACCTCGGCCAAGGTGGATCGACTCCTGGTGATCGATCACCGCAGGCTGGGGGCGGTGCGCAATTACTCGGCCTACATCCCCACCGGTGCGCCCCGGGCCACCTTCGAAGCCAATGCCTACATCGTGGATCTCGCCACGCACAAGCTGCAGTGGTACGAGATGGTTCGTCTCGATCGCAGCGCCACTGGCACATGGGATGAACCACCAAAGTACCCAGGCTTGACCAACGCGTATTTCGCCACCCTCGAAGAAGCCAAAGACGCGATCAAGAAGCCCTTCGTCAAATGAAGCGCCTGACTTTCCTTCTCATGGCCTGCTGTTTGCAGCAGGCCATGGCTCAGGATGGTCCGCCCATGGAGCTCCGTTGGCCCTCCGGCCCGCCCCTTGCGTGGAGCGGCATGCTGGCCGATGAGCCGCCTGGTGCAACAGGCGCAATGCTCTATCCCGCACCGAATGCAGGTGGGCTGCTGGTGGCCATCCTCACCCACTCCCTGCTCGTCAGCGGATCCAGGGAAAGCGAACGTGCAACCCGCCAGGCTGCCGCAGACGAGTTGGTCACGCCTTACAGAGAAGTGATCAACAGCCTGAACGCGGATCACCTGACCCAGGGGTTGAAGGCGCGTCTGGCTGCGCCGCTGGCCGCACGCAAGGTGCCGTTGGTGGTGCAACTGGAACCCCACTTCCACGTGGCCAGCGACCACCGCGCGATCGTGCTGAACAACCGCATTCGCATCCAGGAGGATGGCGCTGGCCATGCCGTGTTTGACGGCATCGTGCAGGTCGTGTCGTCACCCCAGGCCGAGCAGGACCCGGTCAAGCAATGGCTCGATGCCGATGCGCGCAACCTGCGCGAAGAGATCGTGGCCATGCTCAGCCACGGCGTCGAATTGGCGCTGCAGATCGGCAAGGCAGCACCCAACGCGCCCGCACGCACCCAGCGCTACGCCTTCGGGAATGAGGTGCGCATGGAGCGGGGGCAGCCACTGGCCTCGGGATGTGGGCGCATCGTGCTGTTCACGTTGCGCGACTCCTGGATGTCGGTCCCTTTGACGAGCAGCGATCCTGTCAACTGCACGGATCGCTACCAGGTCAGCTTGCCCTGAAGCCGCGAGCCGGGTTCGTGCACGGGATCAGAGCAACGGCCGCAGTTCCCGCGCCGCATCCAGCAGCAGGGGCAACAGGTCTTTCTGCAGGCGGGTCAATTCAAGCCTTTCGGGCGATGCCACCACGTTGAGCGCGGCCACGGTGCGGCCCTGCATGTTCCTCAAAGGCACCGCCAGGGCGTGCACACCGAGTTCGTGCTCCTCCCGGGCCACGCACAGGTCGTCCTCGCGCACACGGGCAATGAGGTCGCGGAAGGCCTTCTGGTCCACGGTGGTGCGCGGCGTCAGGCGCGGCAGCTCGCGGCCCTTGAGCCAGGCGTTGAAGGTGGCGCGTGGCAGCGCCGCCAGCAGCACGCGACCGGTGGACGTGGCGTGCGCGGGCAGGCGTGCGCCCAGGTGCAGGCCGTAGGCCATGAGCCGCTGACCGCCGGGGGACACATTGCGCGCGACGATCACCACCTCGTCGCCATCGAGCACCGCCGCCGAGAACGACTCCCGCGTGAGCGCGGCCAGGCGGTTCAGCGTGGGTTGCAGCAATCGCGGCAGCCGGGCCGAGGCGAGGTAGCTGCCTGAGAAGCGCAGCACCTTGGGCGACAGCCAGTAGTGGCTGCCATCCGACTCCAGGTAGCCCAGGTGCGCCAGCGTGAGCAGGTGCCGACGGGCGGCGGCGCGCGTGAGGCCGGCGCGCTCGGCGGCCTGCGTCGCGTTGAGGCGCTGACGCTCGGTGTCGAAGCTCTCGAGCACGGCCAGGCCCTTGGCCATGCCTTCAATGAAATCGGCCTTGGCGATGGCGGGGGAATCGGTGTTCATGGGCAAATTATGCCCTTCAGACCCATCTTTTGCGCGTTGATCGCGCAACCGTTCCGATCATCGCGCAATCGTCCATGCAACGCATGGCGCCGGCCGCCGTGGCTTCCTATGCTTCGAGTTGAACATTCAACAGGAGACACGCCATGCGCACCCAGGTCGCCATCATCGGCGCCGGCCCTTCGGGCCTGCTGCTCGGTCAGTTGCTGCACAAGGCCGGCATCGACAACATCATCCTCGAACGCCAGAGTGGCGAATACGTGCTGGGCCGCATCCGCGCTGGCGTGCTGGAGCAGGTGACCACCGATCTCATGCAGGAAGTGGGTGTGGGCGAGCGCATGTTGAAGGAAGGCCTGCCACACGGAGGGTTCGACATGCTCTTCGACGGGGAGCGCCACCGCATCGACCTGGAGGGCCTCACCGGAGGCAAACGCGTCACGGTCTATGGCCAGACTGAAATGACGCGAGACCTGATGGAAGCACGGGAAAAGGTCGGGCGCACCACCGTCTACGAAGCCGCCAACGTGCAGGTGCACGACTTCGACTCCACCAAACCGCGCGTGACCTACGAAAAGGACGGTCAGACGCATACGATCGAATGCGACTTCATCGCCGGTTGCGACGGTTTCCATGGTGTGTGCCGCGCCAGCGCGCCGCGCGGTGCCATCCAGGAGTTCGAGAAGGTGTACCCCTTCGGGTGGCTCGGCATGCTCGCCGACACGCCGCCCGTGCACCACGAGCTGATCTACGTTCGCAGCGACCGCGGTTTCGCCCTGTGCTCGCAACGCAGCCACACGCGCAGCCGCTACTACCTGCAGGTGCCACTGACCGACAAGGTGGAGGCCTGGTCGGACGAGGCTTTCTGGGACGAGTTGCGCCCTGTGCTCGCAAAGCAGCCACACGCGCAGCCGCTACTACCTGCAGGTGCCGCTGACCGACAAGGTGGAGGCCTGGTCGGACCAGGCCTTCTGGGACGAGTTGCGCCTGCGCCTGGACCCCGAGGCCGCAGCCCAGCTGGTGACCGGGCCGAGCCTGGAGAAAAGCATTGCACCACTGCGCAGCTTCGTCACCGAGCCGCTGCGCTTCGGCCGCATGTTCCTGGCCGGTGACGCCGGCCACATCGTGCCCCCCACCGGTGCCAAGGGCCTGAACCTGGCCGCCACGGACGTGAAGTACCTCTCCACCGCCATCGCCGAGTTCTACCAGGAGCGCAGCGAGGCCGGCATCGACGGCTACTCGGAGCGCTGCCTCAAGCGCATCTGGCGCGCGGAGCGCTTCTCCTGGTGGTTCACGGGAATCATGCACAACTTCCCCGAGGACGGCCCCATCGTGGCCAAGCTCCAGCAAGCCGAGCTGGACTACCTGATCCATTCGGAGCATGGGCGCCGCACCATTGCCGAAAACTACGTAGGGTTGCCGCTGAACTTCGGCGAGTGAGGCCCGCCTGGCAGGGTTGTGGGTAAAGTGCGGGGCATGTCCCACCCACAGCTCCTGCCATGACCACGACTTCCCGCCCCACGGCCCGTCCCTTGCGCGGGGTGCGCGTGCTCAGCCTGGCGCTCAACCTGCCTGGACCGGCCGCGCTCCTGCGGCTGCGGGCGATGGGCGCCACCTGCCTCAAGGCCGAACCGCCGCCGCCAAAAGGCGCGGCACCGGGTACGCCGGGTGACCCCATGGGCCAGTACAACACCACCGCCTATGCCACGCTGCACCAGGGCATCAAGGTGGTGAGCTGGGACCTGAAGTCCGAACGGGGCCAGGCGGCCCTGCACAAGGAACTGGCGCGCACCGACGTGCTGCTCACCTCGTTCCGTCCCTCCGCGCTGGTCAAGCTCGGGCTGGGCTGGAAGGCCTTGCGCGCGCGCCATCCCGCGCTGTCGGTGGTGGCCATCGTGGGCGCACCGGGCGAACGCGCCGAGGAGCCCGGCCACGATCTGACCTACCTGGCCGACGCGGGGCTGGTGACCGGGATGGACCTGCCCGCCACGCTGTTCGCCGACATGGGCGGCGCGCTCATGGCCAGCGAGGCGGTGGTCGGCAGCGTGCTGGCGCAGCGAACCACGGGCAAGGGATCGTTCCAGGAAGTCGCGCTGTCCGAGGCCGCCAACTGGCTCGCCCTGCCCCGCACCTGGGGCCTCACGCAGCCCCATGGCGCGGTGGGTGGAGCCCATGCCGGTTACCGCATCTACGCCTGCAAGGATGGCCGCGTGGCGGTGGCGGCGCTGGAGCCGCATTTCTCGGCCGCCCTGTGCCAGGCGGCGGGCTGGCCGGTGAAGGGGCCCATGACGCTGTTTCAACCTGAAACGCGCGCGGCGATCGCGGCCTTTCTCAAGGACCGCACGTGTGCCCAGCTCGACCGGCTGGCGCGCGATCGCGACATCCCCCTGCACACCCTCCCCGGCGTCCTCCCTTCGCCTGCGTGAAGGTGCCGCGCCCTCCCCGTCCGGGGGTGGTTCGGGTTATGGGGGAAAATCGGCGGCCATCTGCACGCGGTGGCGGCCTCTCCCCCCGCAAAGACAAAGTGAATCATGAAAGTCATGTTCGTGTTCGGGACACGTCCCGAAGCCATCAAGATGGCCCCTGTGGTCAAGGCCTTCCAGGCCGCCGCCCCTGCCATCGAGACACGGGTCTGTGTGACCGCTCAACACCGTGAAATGCTGGACCAGGTGCTGCAGTTGTTCGACATCGTTCCCGACCACGATCTGAACATCATGAAGCCGGGCCAGGACCTGTTCGACATCACCTGCAACATCCTGACGGGCCTCAAGCCCGTGCTGGCCAGCGAGACGCCTGATCTGGTGCTGGTGCACGGCGACACCACCACCACGCTGGCCGCCAGCCTGGCCGCGTACTACGCGCGCATCCCGGTCGCCCATGTGGAGGCGGGCCTGCGCACCGGCAACAAGCACGCGCCGTTTCCCGAAGAGATCAACCGCAAGCTCACCGGCGCCGTGGCCGACCTGCATTTCGCGCCCACCGAGGCCGCGCGCGCCAACCTGCTGCGCGAAGGCGTGGCACCGGCCACGGTCCATGTCACGGGCAACACCGTCATCGATGCCCTCGTGGCCGTGGCACAGCGCCTGAAGGAACAGGCCAGCCTGCGCGAAGAACTGGATCGCCGATTCGACTTCCTCGACGCCGCCAAACGGCTGATCCTGGTCACCGGGCATCGGCGCGAGAACTTCGGCGAGGGCTTCGAACAGATCTGCCAGGCGCTGGCCGACATCGCCGAAGCCGAGCCCGGCGTGGAGATCCTGTACCCGGTGCACCTGAATCCCAACGTGCGCAAGCCCGTGGCGGACATCCTGGCTTCCCGCCGGTTGACCAACGTGCACCTGATCGACCCGGTGGACTACCTGCCTTTCGTCTATCTCATGACCCGCGCGCACCTGATCGTGACCGACAGCGGTGGCGTGCAGGAAGAGGCCCCGTCGCTGGGCAAGCCGGTGCTGGTGATGCGCGAGACCACCGAACGCCCCGAAGCCGTGGCGGCCGGCACCGTGATCCTGGTGGGCACGTCGAGGGATCGCATCGTCCAGGAGACCCTCAAGCTGCTCCACAATCCCGCCGCCTACGCCGCCATGGCGCAGGCCCACAATCCCTATGGTGACGGCCTGGCTGCCGGACGCATCGTCCAGGCCGTGCTGTCCATGAAAGCGAGTTAACCGTGCCCCGCATCAGTCAGAAAATCGTCGTCATGGGCCTGGGCTATATCGGCCTTCCCACGGCATCCATGCTGGCCACCAAAGGACATCAGGTCCTGGGCGTGGACGTGAACCAGAAGGCGGTCGACACCATCAATTCCGGACGCATCCACATCATCGAGCCCGACCTCGACATCCTCGTGCGATCGGCGGTCAACAGCGGCAACCTCAAGGCATCCACCGAGCCGGCCGAAGGCGACACCTTCATCATCGCCGTGCCCACGCCCTTCATGGAGCTCGATGGCAATCCCAAGGCGCCCGACCTGTCGTATGTCGAGGCCGCCACGCGCGCCATCGTGCCGTACCTGAAGCCGGGCAACCTGGTGATCCTGGAGTCCACTTCGCCTGTGGGCACCACCGAGCTGATCCACCGCATCATCGTGGAAGCGCGCCCGGAGCTCGACGGCCAGGTGCATGCCGCGCACTGCCCCGAGCGGGTGCTGCCGGGCCACATCTTGCGGGAGCTGGTGGACAACGACCGCATCATCGGCGGGCTCAGCAAGACCGCAAGCGAGAAAGCCTGCGAGCTCTACAGGAGCTTCTGCAACGGCGACATCCTGGTCACCGACAGCAAGACCGCCGAGCTCTCCAAGCTGGTCGAGAACTCCTTCCGCGACGTCAACATCGCCTTTGCCAACGAGCTCTCGGTGATCTGCGACCACCTGGGCATCAACGTCTGGGAAACGATCGCCCTGGCCAACCGCCACCCGCGCGTCAACATCCTGCAGCCCGGTCCCGGCGTGGGCGGCCACTGCATCGCGGTCGACCCGTGGTTCATCGTGTCTTCGGCGCCTGAGCAGGCGCGGCTCATCCGCACCGCGCGCCAGGTCAACGACGCCAAGCCGCATTGGGTCATCGACAAGGTCAAGGCCAAGGCGGCGCGCTTCAAGGATCCGGTGATCGGTTGCCTGGGCATCACGTTCAAGGCCAACATCGACGACATGCGCGAATCGCCCGCGCTGGACATCGTGAACGAGTTGCGGCGCGAAGGGGTGGGCTCGCTTCGGGTGTGCGACCCCAACGTGCATCCGGACAAGGTGGACTTCCCGCTCACGCCGCTCAAACAGTTGCTCGAAGAAGCCGACATCCTGCTGCTGCTGGTGGACCACGCCGAATTCAAGGACATCGCCCTCGACACCCTGCGCGACAAGGTGGTGATCGATACCCGGGGCGTGCTGCGCTGAAGCGTTTGCAGGGCCCGGGCCTGGCCGGACCAACCGGTAAAATGCCGGCTGCTCCCGACCCCAACTCCCCAGGAAATCCAGCATGTCCCTCTTCTCCGCCGTCGAGATGGCGCCCCGCGACCCGATTCTGGGTCTGAACGAACAGTTTGCCGCCGACACCAACCCGAACAAAGTCAACCTTGGCGTGGGCGTCTACTTCGACGACAACGGCAAACTGCCCCTGCTGCAGTGCGTGCAGGCCGCCGAGAAGACCATGATGGACAAGCCCTCCGCCCGCGGGTACCTTCCCATCGATGGCATCGCCGCCTATGACGCAGCCGTGAAGAGCTTGGTGTTCGGTGCCGATTCCGAGCCCGTGAAGTCGGGCCGCGTGGCCACCGTCCAGGCCATCGGTGGCACGGGCGGCCTGAAGATCGGCGCGGACTTCCTCAAGCGCCTCAACCCCGGCGCCACGGTGCTGATCAGCGACCCCAGCTGGGAAAACCACCGCGCCCTGTTCACCAACGCCGGCTTCCAGGTCGACACCTATGCCTACTACGACGCCGCCCAGCGCGGTGTGAACTTCGAAGGCATGCTCGCCAGCCTGAACGCCGCCACTGCCGGCACCATTGCCGTGCTGCACGCCTGCTGCCACAACCCCACCGGCTACGACATCACGCCCGCGCAGTGGGACCAGGTCATCGCCGTGGTCAAGGCCCGCAAGCTCACGCCCTTCCTGGACATGGCCTACCAGGGCTTTGGCCATGGCATTGCCGAAGACGGCGCGGTCATCGGCAAGTTCGTTGCCGCCGGCCTGACCTTCTTCGTCTCCACGTCGTTCTCCAAAAGCTTCAGCCTGTACGGCGAGCGCGTGGGAGCCCTCTCGGTGCTGTGCGAGAACGCCGAGGAGGCCTCGCGCGTGCTGTCGCAACTCAAGATCGTGATTCGCACCAACTACTCCAACCCGCCCATCCACGGCGGCGCGGTGGTCGCGGCCGTTCTGAACAACCCCGAACTGCGCGCCCAGTGGGAAAAGGAACTGGGCGACATGCGCGTGCGGATCAAGGCCATGCGCCAGAAGCTCGTGGATGGCCTCAAGGCCGCGGGTGTGAAGCAGGACATGGGCTTCATCACCAGCCAGATCGGCATGTTCAGCTACTCCGGCCTGAGCAAGGACCAGATGGTGCGCCTGCGCAGCGAGTTCGGCGTCTACGGCACCGACACCGGCCGCATGTGCGTGGCCGCGCTCAACAGCAAGAACATCGACTACGTCTGCCAGGCCATCGCCAAGGTCGTCTGAGGCTCAGCCCCAGACGGCCGAGCGCATGGAAATTGAAGCGGCCTGGAAGCCTTCGTTGAAGAAGGTGGGCGTTTCATCGGCACGGGCCGCGCCGGCGGCGTACAGCAGCGGCAGGTAGTGCTCCCAGCTCGGGTGGGCCATCTGCGCCACCGAGCCCATCTGCTGAAAATCGGCCAGCGCGTCGACCCGTCCCGCCGCCATGTGCTCGGCGGTGGCGCGGTCGAACTCGATCGCCCAGTCGTAGGCCTGGTTGTCCCCCGCTCCCCAGCGCATGGTGCGCAGGTTGTGCACCACGTTACCGCTGCCCACGATGAGCACGCCCTGTTCGCGCAAGGGCGCGAGCTGGCGGCCCACCGCCAGGTGCTCGGCGGGAGGGCGCCGGTAGTCCATGCTGAGCTGGATCACGGGAATGTCGGCTTCGGGAAACATGGGCTTGAGCACCGACCACGCGCCATGGTCCAGGCCCCATTCGCCCTCGTCCAGCAAAAGGGGGGCCTGGCTGCCCGGTTGCCGCACCTGCTCGCTGAGGGTCCGCGCCAGGGCGGGTGAACCCGGTGCGGGGTACTGCTGATCGAAGAGCGCCTGCGGGAAGCCACCGAAATCGTGGATGGTGCGCGGCGCCTCCATGGCCGTGAGCGCCCAGCCCTGGGTGAGCCAATGGGCCGAAATGCACAGGATGAGGCGGGGCGGGACGGGTCGGGCGCGCAGTTCGCGGCCGATGGCCTGCCACTGGCGGTGCCAGGCGTTGTCCTCGATGGCGTTCATGGGGCTGCCGTGGCCGACGAACAGCACGGGTTGGCGGACGGGGTTTTTTGTGGGGTCTGTAGGGGTCATGGGATCTCCGCCTGCATTCTTTCACGAAGGTGACAAGTGGGCCTGAAGATTAGGTGTTTTCACCCTGACAAGGCCTTTGACATGCTGCTATATTGCACTGCAACATAACTTGTCTGCCTGCCCATGCTGTATCAGATTTACGAAACCCAGCGCTCCATCATGGAGCCGTTTGCGGATCTGGCCGAAGTGGCCGCCAGGCTGTACAGCAACCCCATGCTGCCATTGGCGCAGTTGCCCGGGGCACAGCGCATATCCGCGGGTTACGACCTCATGCACCGCCTGGGCAAGGACTACGAAAAGCCGGTGTTCGGCATCCACAC
>VFQQ010004063.1_pt1 | contig 13311 bp, 11 predicted proteins | sample 3512341 | NCBI WGS metagenome assembly VFQQ01 (sample SAMN10412373, study PRJNA504923) | tailings metagenome | isolation source: Relicate 2 Philex TSF1 revegetated site | place: Philippines: Tuba, Benguet | collected 2017-08-29 | reverse complement strand
AAGGTGCCACCACCACTGAATTACAGGCACTTGTAGCTTAACTAAACGACATTGAATCGTAATTACTGTAAATGAGGCTGCTGTTGAGGAACAGTTTATCGCTCAGCAAGCGGGTGTAGCGCAGGGTGCCCGTGGCATTGCCCCAGTCGATGCCAAACTGATCGCGCAGGCCAAACTTATCGCGACCGAAATAACCCGATAAAAAGAGGTGGTCTTTGTCGGTGATTTGGTAGTTCAACTTGGCGTTGAAATCGTAGAAGTAGAGCGAATTATTGGCGAACTGGTCGTTCAAGCGCAAAAACACATCGGCGTAGGTGCGGCGGCCCGAGAGCAAAAACGAAGACCTCCCCAGTTGAATGGGGCCTTCTACATTCAAGCGCGAAGCGATGAGGCCCAATCCTCCCGAAACATCGAATTTTTGGTTGTTGCCCTCTTTCATTTTCACGTCAACCACCGAGGCCAATCTACCGCCAAAGGGTGCCGGGGCGGTGCCTTTGTGCAAGGTTACTTCTTTGAGGGCATCGCTGTTGAAGGTAGAGAAAAAGCCCAGCAAGTGCGAAGCGTTGTACACGGGTGCATCATCGAGCAAAATGAGGTTCTGGTCCAAAGTTCCGCCCCGCACCGAAAAACCACTTTGTCCTTCGCCAGCACTTTTCACACCGGGCAGCAGCTGCATCGATTTGAGGAAATCGCGCTCGCCCAACAGCACCGGCAGTTTGTTGATGGTTTGGATGTTGATTTTTTCAACACCCATCTGCGATTGGCGCAAGCGTTCGGTTTCCGATTCGCCAGTTACCACCACTTCTTTGAGGAGTTGTCCGGCCGGCTGCAAGCTCACATTCAACTTTTGCGCCTCTTTCAACACCACCTTTTGTTCGGCGGTTTCGTAGCCAAGATAGGCATACAAAAAGGTGTAGGTTCCGGCAGGCAGGCTGAGTGCATAATAGCCGTAAGCATTGGTGGCGGCTCCGGTTCCAGGTTTTTCTTTTACCGAAACGGTAGCGCCGATGAGGGTTTCGCCGGTTTTGGCGTCGCGGATGTAACCGCTGAGGGTAGGGTTTTGGCCTTGGGAGACCAGCTGCTGTGCAACCAACAAGAGCAACAGCAGCATACTTTTTAAATGCATGAAAAAAAATCTGATGCGAAGTACGTCATCTGTTGTGAACTGAAAGCATGCGGTGCCGTTTGATAACGACATTTAACATTAAAGCAATTCTATTTAAGCATCGCTGAAGGCAAAATGATGTTCAGCCAATACAAATTGTTGTTTCACCATTACAAGCACTGCAAGTAAGGGCAAATGAACCATTTGCTTATCTTCGACTATGCGTTACCTTTTCTATCTGCTGCTGCTGTCTCCATTTTTGGCAACTTCCCAAACCCACCCCCTCCAATGGGCACGTGAGGCCGTTTGGTACCAGATTTTTCCCGATCGTTTCAACAACGGCGACCCCAGCAACGACCCTCCCCTAGGAAGTCAGTTTTACGCCTGGCCACACGATACCTTGTCGCCTTGGGAAATTCACCCATGGACCAGCGATTGGTACGAGCTCCAGCCTTGGGAGCAGCAAAACGGCAAAGACCTCTGGTACAACATCACCCGCCGGCGTTACGGAGGCGATTTGCAAGGCATCATCAACAAGCTCGATTATTTGCAAAGCCTGGGCATTACGGCCTTGTACCTCAACCCCATTTTTTGGTCGCCCTCGCACCACAAATACGACGGCATGATGTATCACCACGTAGATCCGTACCTGGGTCCCGACCCGCAGGGCGACTTCGAAATCATGGCCAGCGAACAGTTTTACTTGCCCGAAACCTGGCAGTGGACCGCGGCCGATACCCTCGCCTTGCATTTGGTGAAAGAATGTCACCGCCGGGGCATGCGCATCATTTTCGACGGGGTGTTCAACCACCTGGGCGTGGGCAGCGAGCCTTTTCAGGACCTCATTGCCCGGCAAAAGGAATCGCCCTACCGCGATTGGTTTGAAATTAAGAGTTGGGACGACCCCGCTGCTGGCACCCGTTTCGATTACGACGGCTGGTTTGGGGTGAAATCGCTGCCCGAAATCAAGGAAGACGATAACGGTATTGTTGACGGTCCGCGCGCATACATTTTCGCCTCCACCCGCCGTTGGATGGACCCCACAGGCACGGGCGACCTCAGCCAAGGCATCGACGGCTGGCGGTTAGACGTGGCTTTTTGCGTGGCGCACCCCTTTTGGAAAGCCTGGCGTGAGTTGGTGAAGGGCATCAATCCCTCGGCTTACCTCACCGCCGAAGTCATAGATGTGCCGCAGAAGGTGGCGCCTTACCTCGAAGGAGACGAGTTCGACGCCATCATGAACTACAACTTCGCCTTTGTGAGTGCCGATTATTTTGTGAATCAGAAGAAACGCATCAAAACCTCCGATTTCGACAAGCAGCTGAAGGAGCTGCGCGAGCGTTATCCGCACGAAGCCTACCGCGTAATGCAAAACCTTTTTGGTTCGCACGATGCCAACCGGCTGGCTTCGCACATTGTAAACCGCGATTTTGCCCGTTATGCCGATTGGGGCGATTATTTTGGCAAATCGAAAGCCAGCAACACCCAGTACGATACCCGCAAACCCACGGAGGCCGAATATGCCGTGCAAAAGCTCTTTGCCGTGTTCCAATTCACCTACATTGGTGCGCCCATGGTGTATTATGGCGATGAAGTGGGCATGTGGGGCGCCAACGACCCCGACTGCCGCAAACCCATGCTGTGGGAGGAGCTCAGTTACCAGCCTGAGCACTATAAGGCCGACGGCAGCTTGTACCCCCAACCACAAAAGGTGGCAGTGCATGCCGGCATGCTGGCCCACTACCGCGCCTTGGGTCAGCTGCGCAGCAGCGAGCCAGCCTTGCGCGACGGGAGCTTCGAAACCCTGCTCACCGCCGACAAACAACAGGTATATGCTTTCCGCCGGCGTGCAGCTGGCCAAAGCAAGGGCCTGGTGGTGGTGTTGAACAACAGCAACCAAAGCCAATCGGTGCAAATACCGGGTGTGAAAGGTCAGCCCGAAGTGCTTTACCAATCGGAAACTGCCTCCTTTAAGAAAAACAAATATTTGTTACCTCCGTTGGGATTTGTTATCTTTCGAGAACCGTGAAAAAAATCTCCTGCATCCTTGGTTTAGAATGGCTACTGCTCCTGCTGTCGCCAATAACCTATGCCCAGAACCCCCGTAATTTTTTCATCGCCCACGATCTTGATTCGGCGGGTTATGAATGGACCGCCTTAGAGCACACCACAAACGACTTTCTGGTAATCAGCACCCTGCCCGAAAGCAGCAACATGACGCCCGCGACAGGCCAACTTCGGATGCGCGTGTACGGCGGATTTCACAATGCCGCATCTATTCAAACCAATACTTATCAGTTTGCAGGCAAATTTAGGGTGATGAACATGACTGACGCAGACAACCAAGTGTTAGTTACGGGCGGTTATCACGATAGCTGCTTCATTGCCGGAGATACTCTCGTTGGATTAGAACCCTTTGCACTTGATCCATTTATTGGTGCCTTCAACCCTCAAACGGGGGCTTTCGACTGGATTTGGCATGATGCACGCTTGCAAAACAACTATTTCCATCGCTTGCGGGTTGACCATGATAACCAACAAGTCATTGCAAGCGGCTTAGCCGATGATGTGTCGGGTTGGCTTGCGGCCTTTAATTTACAAAATGGTCAAAAAATTTGGGAGAAACAGTTCCCGGGTGTGCGCACGCTAAGCGATGCCCGACCCGATCCTCAGTTCCCCGGCAGTATGGTAATCACAGGTACCATTGCCGATAATGGCTTCATCAACCAAGTGCCTGTGCCCGTGACTACACCTGGCACTGGTTACCGATGTTTTGCCGCCCGATATTATCCAGCTACCGATTCTGTTGTATTTCTCTACAGCGTTCCTTACATCACTTTTGATTTTGAGCCCAGCTTACAGTTGCAAGCATATCCCGGTAGTTTGCCAGTACTGTTTTGGTCGGCTCCCATGCTGAACCCCTCAGCGGGCGGTATGTTGCAATTACGCATTTCTGTGCACAATCCATCCATCACCGATACCATTGCGCACGATATGTATTTCACAGAAGCTGAGCAATATGTACCCTCACGCTTAGGCAATTTCCATCTGTTCAAAACCCCAGGCTCTAACCCCAATTTGTACACCTTAAATGCGGTACATATAGACGCTACTTATAGTCTCTCTTACACTGTTGCACAACTCGGCTTTAGTACAGGCACTCTTCCACCCGTGCTTACCCATGTCGGTGGGCCCAATCTCCGGCTCGCGTTCAAAAGTACCGGCCACGTTGATGTAACCATGATAGGATTTCATTTATGGCGAGATTCTACAGTGATTTTTCCTAATGCCAGCCCCAGCCAGCCCAAATGGGTGCTGCTCACCACTGGCTTCATCCTCAGCAGCGTGCCTGAAAAGAGTGCCGTGCAGTTTATGGTTTACCCCAATCCCGTGAACCAAGGGCAATTCAAAATCCAAACCGAAATATCCTTCGACCAACCAGCAGCATGGACCTTGCGCGATGTGCAGGGCCGAACGGTGCGCCAAGGACAGTTGGCCGATGCTGGCGAAACCATTTCCGTAGCTGGTTTGGAGGCGGGCATGTACTTCCTTGAAGTGGAGACCAAGCAAGGGCGCGGTGTGCAGAAATTGATGATCTCGCCGCGCTGAGGCTGTAATTCCTTTTCGTCCCCAGCCTGTTGAAGCATTTGCTTACATTTGTGTATGAGGCTTGAAATAATTCCGACTGATTTGCTGCCCACCTTTTGCGCGAACAGTTGTGCCCATCCGGTCGACATGCTGAACAGCCTAGAAAAACCTCAACTGGCCGTTGATTATTTCGCCTTTTACAAATCTGTATCATCGGTTTATTCCTCCAAAATTGAAGGCGAAGACATTGATTTCGACAGCTATTACAAGCACAAATTCTTGCAGGTAAGCTTTTTGCCCGATTACACCCGCAAGCCCGACGATTTGTACGCCGCTTACGATTTCATTGAAAAAAACGACTTAACGCTGCACAACGTCCACCATGCCCACCGCATTTTGGCAGCCAATTTATTGCCTGCAGCGCAATTGGGACAATACCGCACAAACCCCATGTTCGTCATTAACAGTCGCGACCAAATTGAATACGTAGCCGCCAATGCAGCCGTTGTAGCTGAGGACATGGAAAAGCTTTTCAAGGATGTGGAGACTTTGTTAATGGCAGAGCTAAACCAACAAGCCATTTTCTATTTCGCAGCCATGATTCACTTGGTTTTCGTGAAAATCCATCCCTACCAAGACGGAAATGGCCGCACTGCACGTTTACTTGAAAAGTGGTTTTTGCTTCAAAAAATCGGCCTGCAAGCCACTGCCATTCAGCTCGAAAAAAACTACTTCAACCAGCGCAACGCCTATTACCACCACCTGCGCCATTTGGGATTGGAATATGCGCAATTAGACTATCTACAAAGTTTGCCCTTTGCAAGCATGACCATCCATTGGTTAGGGGCGCAATCGGCCATTGACCCATAAATCCACAGCATGAAAAAACTGCATTCGACGCTCCTTTTGGCATTGCTATCCATTGCTCCTTGGTCAGCCCATGCCCAGCGCGGCCTGCGCATCGACTCCGACCGGCCAGGTTTTGGGCAAACGCCCATCACCGTGGGCAAACACTATTTGCAAATGCAAGTAGGTCAGCAAGGCGGCTGGCTCAGCGGCACCAACTTAGGCAACAGCTCTTTTGCCGAAGGCAATCCGTCGCAAACCAACCTTTTGCTGCGTTTTGGCTTGAGCAATCGAACCGAAATGCAGCTGGGTGCATCGCGCATGGGCTTTAACCGCACCACCTTTGAGCCATTGGCAGGCGCCAACCTCATTGATTGGGCCCCTGGCAACTATTTTCCCAACAGCTACAATGGGCGCTGGAACAACCTGCAGCTCGGTTTGCGCCACACTTTCATGGACGAAACGCAAAACAAGCCCTTCTCTTTGGGCTTCATCGGCAATTATACCCACCAGGCAAGTGCCGATTACAGCCGGCAGCGCGATATGGCAGGCCATGTACAGCTGGGACTTTTGGGTAGCAAAATACTCAGTCACCGGGTAAGTGCGCTTGGCAATATTGGCGTAAACCAACCCATTGGGGTGGTGGTGCCGCGGCCTAACCCCTATTACCTCGTGCATTTCGATTTCGACTTGGGTAAAAACCTCTATACCTTCTTCGAAACCCGACAGGACTTTTTAACCAGCGACGGCGGAGGCAATGTGAGCATGTTCAATACAGGTTTGTCGTGGAGATTAACACCCAATTTTCAATTCGATGTATTTGGCGGCTATGTGCGTACCGATATGCTCGTTGAAAATCCCGGCAGAAACACACCCATCATCTTCCCCTATGCGAGCCGCGAACACTACTGGTTTGTTGGCGGCGGGGTGAGCTGGAAAATCAAGGCTTTGCCCAGTAAGCCAGCAAAAACCGACTAACCTGGCAAAGCCTTTTTGTTCAGAAGTGAAATGCTGCGGTGGTGATGGCATACCAATCGGCACGGGTAGCGCCGTTGTTGGCATTCCTAAACACAGCATCTTTGTTGAGGCCATAGCGCCCTTCTACCCGCCAGGTGAACTGCGGAATGGGCACAAATTCGTAGGTAAGCGTGCCTGACCCTGAGCGCCAACCGTTGAGTGAATTGGTGCGCAGCTCTTCTACTATGTCCTGCGGATTGTGCACATGGTCGTAGCGCACAGCTATGCCATGGTGTTTGTGCAGTGCGTAACGTGCCGAAAATGCCAGGCCAATTACCTGCTGGTAACCATCTGCACCCAAGCCTTTTTGCGGACCCGATTTTTCTTGGATTACCCAATCGAAGGCTGGCAAAAACAACCATTTTTCGCCCACAAACAAGCGGGCGTACACATTGTGGTACATGCGCCATTGGCTGTTTTGTGCGCCCAGCGCCCGTTCATCGCCCAGGTAAACGTTCCAGTTTCCAGTAATTTCACCTGGCTTGTTGATGGCGTAGGAAAGGGCCAAGGCTTTTTTGCCATTGGCATCCCTTATTTCTTGCCAGCCGTTGAGCAGCATGAGGGTGAAGGTATGGGCTGCATTGCGGCTATATGCCAGTCGCACCCCAGATTCATAGTCGGGGGCAAAATCGGCAATGTAACCGCGGGTGGCATGTAGGTTTTCTTTGTTCAGCGGCACTTCAGACCCAAAATACGAAGGAAAAATTCCGGCTTCAACCGACCAGCGATCGTTTAAACGATACAAAACCGCCGCTTCTCGCACATTACGCAACGATGGATGCTCGGCAAATGTCAAGGCATCGGGAATGTGCCCGGCGTGCATGGCCACGCGGAAACGAAATTTATCGCCGTAATCTAACTGCGCTTGTAGGTAGGCCAAGGAAAGTGAAAACTGGTTTACGTAAAGCGGATAACTGGTGAAATCGCGGCGACCAAAGTCATTGAGTGAATCGCCACTGATGTAATCGAGGTATTGGTGTTGGCGTTGTGGCCCCAGGGCGTAGCCAAAATCGGCATAACCGTTGAGGGCAACTTTGACTTCGCCTTGTTTAAATGCAAGGGCCGATTGGCCATAGGATGGTGCAGAAAGCAGCAGGGCGCATACGGCAGATAAAAGCATGCGCACACCAGCCAGCTTCCCAAAATAGTTCTTTTGGAAATGGTGCATAAATGGAAATTGAGGATGAAATAAAAGGGCAGTGAACGGGCCCTATCCTATAATCTCCAGTTGCAGTAATTCAAAAAGAGGGCTGAGGTTGAAATCAACCGATTACGCCAAAATCCAATGCTGATGAAAAGGCAATCGGAAAAACCGTGGGCGTTATGGGTGGTTTCGGCATCCGCCGTAGGTTCAGCGGCTGCCGAACGGTTGAGTTGGGTATTGTCACTTACAATGCGCAGAACAGCGTCGCTGCATAAGATGGGTGACTGTTTTACATCGAGGAGTTCGGCTTGTAACGACGCGGATGCGGCCAACGGAGCCTGTGGTTCAGCGGCTTGCAGGCCGTGGAGCGGCATCAAGGCCAACCACAGCATGGCAAATAATAAGCCGGTGTTTCGTTTCACGCTGCAAAGCTACAAGATTTGCGTACGACCTCGGCAAGGGGTCAAAAAAACAAGCCCCGAGCTGCACATTGGCTTATCTTTGTGGCATGACAACCAACCAACGCATCATCATCGTCATCCTGCTGTTTTTGTGCGGCTGGTCGTACCGCATGTTGTATTTCAGCATTCAAACTGGACCAGAATGGCGGCTGTTGGTAAGCAGCGTTTCGGCTTTGTGCTTCACGCTGTTGTTGGTGATGTATGGTATGTACGTGAAAGACGAATTGCAAAGGAAGCAAAAAAAGTGATGACTTAAAAGGAAATCGCCCTCCGAGCAGGCCGGTAATTACATACCGTCTACAGGGCATATTTCGGGGATTGTTTTGCGTTGACTTTGCTTGCATTTTAAATTAGTAGCAAACAAAACCGCCATGAATCACCTGCTACTTTGCCTGCTAGTTGGCTTAACAACCGTTGCTCAAGCCCAACAACCCTATTTCCACTTACAATCGGTGAACGTGAACCGCGCCGACATCCTCAACGACTCGGTACTACACGCCTATGCCTCGCTCGATTTGCAAAACCAAAGCGCCATTGATGTGGTGTCGTTTAACCTCAACACCCTGCGCTGGCAGCGGCTCGGACAAATCAATGGCCTGAGTGCGGTGCCTATCGACAGTTTTCGCCGCAGTGCCGACAGCATTTGGTTCATCCTGCCCAACGGACAAGTGCACTATTCGGCCAATAATGGCCAAAGTTTTCAGCAAGCCACCATCCCTTTTTCCACCACCCAAACGCAGAGCTTTCAATCGTTTCACCGGGTTTTCAACGGCTATTTGATGCGTTTTAGCCTGTCGGGGCTCTTCCACTTTTACCACAGCTTCAACGGAGTAGATTGGGTACATGCCGGATCGGTTACGAGCAACAACAGCACCCAAAGCTTTTCTTTTGTGAACGACACCATTTTATATGTTGGGAGTGGTACCGAAATTTTACGCAATACCAATGGTGGACGCAGCTTCAGCGGTTCAGGCAATGGTACAGGCCGCTTTGTTCCCCAAAACACCAATAACTTTCAGGCCATCACTGGGCAATTGATGTTTGCCTGGAGCAACAGCGAAACCTACCGAAGCACCAATGGCGGCCAAAATTGGTCGCTTTTAACCTACCCTACCCCCACCCCTGCCAGCGGTAGCCTTAGAATTGTATTCAAAAACCAAAACGAAGGCACTTTGGCCTATTGGCCTGGCGGTGCATTTTACACCCTAGATGGGGGTGCAACACTGCTACAAATCCCTTCACCACCCGGTATGGCTGCACCCATGAGTTTGCGCTATATGGGCAACAAGCTACTCAACGGAACGGGTTTGTTCATGCATTACACATCGAACTACGGTCAAACCTGGAAAACCCTCGAAGGCTTCAACGTGGGCGACATCCTCGACATCCATTTCAAAGGCGATTTGGGCTTGATTGTGGGCGAAGACGGTAAATTCATGGTTTCGACCAATGGTGGCCATTGGTTCAAGGCAGGAACACCCACCATTGGCAGCGCCGATTTAACTGCTTGCCACATCATAAACGATACCAGCATGCTGGTGGGTAATTTTGGAGGCAGCCTTTTTCGCAGCACCAACCAAGGAAGCAGCTGGACCAGTGCCGGTGGTAGCGCCAACAACACCATTTACCGCATCAAGTCAAATCAACAGGGTTATGTGCTGGTAACCCAGAGCACCAATGCACGATACAGCAACGATTTTGGCAGGACGACCACCGCTTTCGGCACCGCACAAAATGCTACCAATATGTTCGATGTGCTGCCAATGGCCAGCCAAATGCGTTTTGTACGCAACGAAAACACCGAATTCAGGGTGTTTTCGCTCTCATTTCCCATACAAACAAATACTTCGCCCGTGCAAATCAGCAATTTTGCGCGCACCAACGAAGATTTGGTAGACCTAAAAATGGCCACCGACCAAACGGGCTACATCCTTTGCCGTACTAGCAACGAGCAATTTATCACCTACAAAACCACCAACGGCGGTAACAGCTGGACGCGCCAAAACGGCATCACTTCACCCATTCAATTGTCGCGCTTGGGCTTGAAGTTTCAAACCTTTGGTGCCGAGCAGTTAGCCGTTGGCCAATACCGTTGGAACCAAAATACCACCGAGCACAATGCCGTGGTAACGAGCAACGATGGCGGCACCACCTGGCAAACCACCGCAGTGCCTCAGCCCACGGGCGTGTCGAACTTTCACATGCGCTCGGTGCACTTTTTCGATTTGCAAACCTGGTGGATGGGCTTTCGCAACAACCGTTTAATTTTGACGGGCTTTGGCAGTGGCAGCAACCCTAGTTCGGTGCAGCCTATGCGTGCGAAGGTTGAAAAACTGCTGGTTTATCCCAATCCAGCCACACAAGCGGTGAGCCTCCAGCTGCCCAACGAACCATGCACCATCAGCCTGGTAGATGTACAGGGCCGTGTTTGCCTGCAGCAGCAAGTTGCTGGCGGCTTGCAACAGCTCGAGTTGGATGTAACTCCCGGGATGTACGTGCTAAGGGCCGTTGGACAACAAAGCGGCTATGTAGGACAAAGTCGGTTGGTGGTGCGGTAATTGAAATTGCTTTTGTGCAAAAGCCCTGTGTTGGTCAATATCGACCCATGCAGGGCTTTTGTTTGTAGCGGCCTTGTTGCTTAACTCGTAAGAAATGGCCCTCCTTGTGAACAATCTCAGCCCAAAATCCAACCCAAAAAGGCCAGCAACAACAAACCCGCAATCACCAAAAAAGTATACAGCACCCGGTCGGCTTGGCGTTTTTCGGCAGCCACTTTTGCCACGAAGTCTATGCGCTCTTGCTCCGTCTTGAATTGCCCACCCTCTATGGGTGCACTGGCTGTACCCGAACCGCGTACCTGCGTGTCTTTGTTCACATTTTTACGGTTGGCCGAACGCAGCATGCCCGCATTTTGTCGGACAGCTTGGATCATGGTAGCTATGGTCCCCCCCCCCAATCATTAGGGCAATATAACAAAAACAATTGTCACTAGACCGATTCTAAACAAAAAAGGCCTGAACTCAACCGCTCGATGGGCTACTAAAACGACCACTTCAACAGCAAGGCCAAGGTACTGCCCGCATTGGCAAAAAGGCTGTTGTCGCCAGCGAGGAAGTATTGGCCCAACACCGTGAGGTCGAGGTTTTGGGCAGCAGAGAAGCTGTACGATGGACTGAAAAACACGGCCTCTTCGGTAGGGTAATAAAAGCCTGCCAGGTTGAAGCTATGTCGCAGTCCTATGGGATACGAAACGGTACTCAGCACGCTCCAATCGCTGAAGCTGAGGTTGTCGGCACGCAGCGGCCTGATGAGCAGGATGGGTGCCACCCCTCCTCCCCGTTGCTGGTTGTACACCACTTCGTTGATCCAAAACAAGCCGTTGCCAAAGCGGTAATCGGCCGAAAGGGCTACCACCACATTGCCGCGTTCGAGACCGGGCGTTTTTTGGAGGTCGTAAAACCAGCTCAATTCGCCTTTGAAACCAGCTGCCCCAATGCTGCCCGCCCAGCCGCCACCTACTGCCAGGCGGTTGCGGAAATAGCCGCTTACCAGCTGCCAATCGTAACCCTTGCGGTTGAAACCCCACAACAACGCAGCCACCGATTCGCGCATGCTGATGTTGCTGCCGGGCACCAGCACATCGCGGCCCGGCGCAATGGCCAGTTCCAAACGCGAGAGCGAAGTACGAAACCAATTCACCCGCAAGGCATCTACCCCCGGCCGCTCCTCGTAATCGAAGTCGAAAAAGCTGTAGTTGTTGAACAAGTCGTTGGGATTGCTTACCGTATTGATGCCCCAATTGATGCGTTGCCTGCCTGCCCGCACCTGCCATTTGCCACGGGTGTAGTCTACAAAGGCCCTGTCGGTAATGGTGTGCAGCAACAGTTTCTGTTCGCTGAAAAGCACGTGGCTGAGGTCGGCCGGACCATTCAAATCTACGTCCAAAAAATTGCGGAAAAATGGATTTTCGGCCGATTGGCCCCAAAAAAGGCGGGTTCGTTGGGCCGCTTGTATTTCCCAATGTGGATTCAACCGCCATCGAAAATTCAAGCGGTTGTGCAAGATATTGTCGGCCTGCTGCACCGCATCGAAACCTGGCGCCACCACCACTATCGGAAAATTCTTCAAGTAGCCATGCAGCTCAGGCCGGTATTTTGGTTCCTGCCCACTGCTGTCTTGCGCCCCCACTGGCAAAGCGGTAATCCCAACCCCCACCAGGGCGAGCATCAAAACATGAAATGGCCATCCAAATATCAACTGCCACCTGCTCAAAGCTTGGCACCTCGGACCTTGAACTTTGAACCTTGAACCTTGAACTTTATCGGCGTTCATCCGATGCAATTTCACCATCTACCAACGTAATCACCCGGCTGGCCCGGTCGATCACCCGCGGATCGTGGGTGGAGAACAAAAAGGTCATTTTTTCCTCCTCGTTGAGGCGTTTCATGGTATCGAGCAGGCTGAAAGCCGTGGCCGAATCGAGGTTGGCGGTAGGTTCGTCTGCGAGCACGTACTGCGGACGGGCAGCCAAGGCACGGGCCACGGCCACGCGTTGTTGTTGTCCGCCCGACAGTTCCGAAGGCCGGTTTTTGGCACGATCGGCCAGTCCTACCTCGGCCAGTACTTCGGCCGCACGGCTTTTGATTTCGCTGGCTGGTCGGCCCTGCAAATCGAGGATAAACGACACATTTTCTTCGGCCGTGAGCACCGGAATGAGGTTGTAGGCTTGAAAAACGAAGCCAATGTGGTGCAAACGGAAATCGATGAGCTCGTTTTCGGTCATGTTGCTGATATCAGTTCCAGCCACGAATACCTTGCCTTCGCTGGGCGTATCGAGTCCACCCAGCATATTGAGCAGCGTGGTTTTGCCCGAGCCCGAGGGGCCCACAATGACGGTGAATTCACCGGGTAAAATTTCAAGGTTGATGTTGCGCAAGGCATGTACGTCAACAGGGCCTTCGCTGTAGGTTTTGGAGAGGGAGAGGGTTTGGAGGACGGGTGTCATGGAGTTCAAAGTTTAAAGTTCAAAGTTCAAGGAGGGTTTTGCTGCTGCGCAGCATAAGGGTTCAAGGTTCAAAGTTCAAAGTTCAAAAGGTGACGGTGCCTGATTTAGGTTGTCACTTCATTGCACTCTTTGGGTTAAAGGTAAT
>VFQQ010004062.1_pt1 | contig 13315 bp, 7 predicted proteins | sample 3512341 | NCBI WGS metagenome assembly VFQQ01 (sample SAMN10412373, study PRJNA504923) | tailings metagenome | isolation source: Relicate 2 Philex TSF1 revegetated site | place: Philippines: Tuba, Benguet | collected 2017-08-29 | reverse complement strand
TTTTTGAAGCAATATCCGGGTATGGAGCATGGAGCAGGGGTGCCTGTAGGAGGGACGTTTGTTATCGTTTTTCAAAGCCTAAACGCCCGTGTACGCACTGTAGTGGCTGATTTTTATTTACCTTATTTTATTCAAAACAGTCAGTGGCTCAAAGACAAAATCATATCGTTAGAAAACTTCAGATAGAGATAGAAGTGAGGGATAAGGCAGTAAATCCCACAGAGCTTCAACATTCCTTATCGCACGCATTGCAATCTCGACGTGTAGAAGAGGCTATTGAAGGTGCTTTGTCGGAGATGAGTACGCCTCATCAATGGATAATGCTGGATAAAGTAACGATAGATGTAGGAAAGACTACCTTAGATAATGTCGAAAAGTTAGCGTTTTTGGAGCAACTACAAGCATTGTTGCACGAACAGGTCTTGAAACAAATTGAAGAGGTAACAATACCCCAAAAACAAGAGATGAAGTCAGCCGAAGATTTTGATTTCGAGCAATTTATCTTCTTTTTAGAAAATGGTTTATTTAGAGTAATACCAGTCACTCTTCACCAAATAATAGGCACCGCAGAAACTCAAAAATGGATGGAAGCTATTTTGTTGCACTTGAATGAAACACGTCGGTGGATTTTAAAGCAAGCCCTTCTGCGAAGTCAAGAAGCGCGGAGGCGTATAGTTTCTCAATTTTCTCACTCCAACTTCCTACGATTGTTAGAGCAGTTAGGAAAATTACAAAAACAAACCGAAAAGCAACTGGTTTTTGAGTCTTCTCTTTTACCAAAAGCTAGGTTGAAAACAGAAGTAATGGCGCGCCTAGCGCAACTTGAGCAAATACTGATAGAAACTTCTAAACAAGAGGAGGAAAATATATCCCCTTCTAATATCACTCCTAAAGCGACGACCTTGGCAGAACCTATTTTTATCCAAAATGCGGGTGTTGTACTGTTACATCCGTTTATTAATCAATGTTTTAAGGCGTTGGGGTGGATAGAAGGGGGGAGTTTTGTAGATGAACAAAAACAACAAAAAGGAGTCTTGATGTGGTATTTTTTGGCTACTGGGCAAGACACTCCCGCCGAACATGAACTCGTGTTGCCAAAAATATTGTGTGGACTTTTGCCCCAATATGTGCTCCAGCCCCTCCAACCCCTAACTCCCGAGGAGCGACAAGAAGGAGAGGAGATGTTGGTGGCGGTGATTGCTCATTGGGCGGTTTTAAAAAACACTTCTCCCGACGGACTAAGGGCTGAGTTTTTACTAAGAGAAGGAAAGTTGGAGGTCCTTTCCGACACGCTGCTCCTGACGGTGGAGCAGCGCGCCTCTGACATATTACTGTCTAAGTTGCCGTGGGGCATTAGTATGATTAAGCTGAATTGGATGCCGACCCTTTTACAAGTTAATTGGTTTTGAAAGCCTTACCCCAGCATAGCGAAAAATCGAACCCAACAACGAGCACTAGCGCGTCGTCGAGCGGATTATGGATGCCGAAGGAAGCTACTTTTTTGGCACCTTCTCGACCCCGGCCTTTTGTGCAGGCTAAGCTTAGCGTGGGCAATGTAGAAGATAAATATGAGCGAGAAGCCGACAATGCCGCCGACCACATTGCACGCAATATCTTCAATAATACCGTGGGTACGAGGCCAGAAATTAGTGCGATTGATGAAAAAGATAAAATCCAACGGAAAACGGAAACAAATAGTAATGTATTGCCGAGTGTTATTTTTGAAGAAAAACTCAACGCTAGCCAGCAAAGTGGCGAGCCTCTGCCCGATAATCTCAGGGAAATGATGCAAAAAAGCTTTGGATTTAATCTCTCCAAAGTCAGAATTCATGCCGATGATTACGCGGACGAACTCAATCGCGAGCTTCATAAAGATACTTTGGCTTTTGCCTACAATGAGCATATTTATTTCAGAAAAGGGAAGTATCGTCCCGACGAGCTCAACGGCGTTGTGTTGCTTGCTCACGAGATTACCCATGTGCTTCAACAACGAACTTTGGAGCCACTTCAAGAGCCTAAGCACGACCCACTCGTAGGTACTGTAGAAGAAGCGACTCCAAAAGGTATTTCCAAAGAAACCAAGAAATCGTTGCCACCAAAACAAAAAAAGCAAGGAAGAAAAAGACGTAAGCCCTCCGAAGAAGACAAAAAAACAGAAAAAGTTACCGACGAAAAGGCGGCAGAATTGGAAAAAGCTGCCCCCAAAAACTCGCCACGCTCACCCGAAGAAGACCCTAATTTTGTGAAGGTGGTGAAGAAAGCCAAACAACAAGCCAAAAAAGCTAAAAAACATGACCCCGCCGAAAAGAAAACCAAAGACATGCAGGCGTCGGTAAAACTTCCTGACAATGAAGTAGAAAGTCAAGCAAAGTCGAGGCAGGTGGATAAAATGAGTCAAGAAAAACCCGCCAAATTTGATGCCAATTCTTTTAAGCAATCCTTGATGGAAAAGGTTGAAAAAATTGCGCCTAAGAATCTGGAAGAAGCTTCTGATTTTAAGAAAAACAATACAATTGAAGAAGTAAAACAGGCCGTGAGTGGGAGAGTAGGCGAAGAAAAAGAAAAAGCCGCGCAGGATATTCAACAAACCACCGCCGAAACGCCCAGCAGTGAGGGGCTTAATGCTAGACCTGCCAAGGGGCTACCACCAGCGGGTATTGGTACTATAAATACCCACATTGGCGCAAAAAAAGCAAGTCCTTCACCGCGTCTTCCTGAAGAAATATCACTCAAAGCAGGTAGTGAAAGCTTAGACAGAGAATTGAAAGATGGAGGAGTATCGGAAGAGCAAATCAAAAAATCAAACGAACCCTCGTTTAGCTCGGCGCTTGCCCAAAAAAATGAAGCACAGCAAGATTCGGTAATGGCCCCTGACAAATACCGTAAGGAAGAAAAACGAATCGTAAGTCAGGCCGAAATAGCGGCCAACAAATTGGTTACTACCGAATTGCTCGAAATGCACGGAGACCGAAAAAATCAATTTGAAGGAGTAGAACAAAAACAACAATCTGCCAAGAGTGAAGAAGAAACCATAAGAGAAGAAATTGCCAAAAATTTAGAGGCTATTTATGGAGATACCAAAGTACTGGTAGAAGAGCGTCTTGCCAAACTCACCGCTGAGGTGGCTAGGCTGTTTGACAATGGTGCCAAACAAGCAAAAGAACGTTTTGAGAATGATACTGATATCAAAATGTCGGCTTATAAACGCCGACGCTACAGCGGTTTTTGGGGGCCAGCCAAGTGGATTAAAGACAAACTTGCGGGCCTACCCGACGAAGTCAACCAATTTTATGAGGAGGGGCGAGTCCAGTATCTCTCCGATATGGAGGCAGTGATTACGGGTATCTCTACGCACGTGGCTTTTGAACTCAATGCTGCTACCGAAGACATAGCCAATGGTCGTAAAAAAGTACAAGACTATTTTAGTAGTTTGGACGAAAACCAAAAACGAATAGGGCAAGGTACTTTTGACGAAGCCTTGAGTCGATTTGAGGAACTTGAGTCAAAAGTAGAAGATACCCAAGGGGAGCTTATCGACTCCTTGGCTGATAAGTACAAAGAAAATCTACAACAACTTGACGCTCGTATCGAGGCCATGAAAGAAGCCAACAAAGGCTTAGTAAGTAAGGCTATCGGGGCTATCAAAGGAGTAATCAAAACAATCAGAGAACTCAAAGATTTATTGTTGAGGGTATTGTCCAAAGTAGCCAAAGCCATAGGATATATCATTTTACATCCGATTGCATTTTTGGGGAATTTGATTTCGGCGGTGGGTCAGGGCGTGAAAAACTTTGCCAAAAATATTCTCAGCCACTTACAAAAAGGTTTTCTTAAATGGCTCACAGGAGCAGCAGGGGATGTACAAATCGAAATTCCCGATAGTCTCGACCCGATTGGAATGTTTAAAATGGTTTGTAGTGTGATAGGCCTTACCGTCGAAAATTTTATGGAACGCGCCGCTCGAAAAATTCCTGCGCCTATTTTAGAAGGTTTAAAGCAAGCCCAAGGCGTAATAAAAATAGTAATGGAAAAGGGCGTGATAGGCTTGTGGGAGTATCTAAAAGACCAAGTAGAATCGATTTTGGTGGGGGCCAAGGAGGCGGTTTTTGATTTTATGCAAAACAAAATCATTGAAGCGGGTGTCGATTTTATCTTAAAAATGCTGACGCCAGCGGGTGCTTTTATCAAAGCTTGCCAAGCTATCTACAAAATCATTAAATTTATTTGGGAAAATGCCAAGCGTATCCTACAATTTATCGAAGGTATCCTCGACGCTATCTTGGATATTGCGGCTGGAAATTTGAGCAATGCCATCAAAAAAGTCGAAAATTCACTGGCAGATGCCATTCCGTTGGCAATTGGCTTTTTGGCAGGCTTACTCAATCTTGATGGCATTCCTAAAAAAGTGATTGAGATTCTGAAAAAAATCAAGGGACGGATTGATCTCATTATTGACACTATTATACTTAAAGCGTGGGAGTATGGCAAAACAATAGTGGGAAAAGCCATCGCAGGTGGCAAAAAAATAGTGAAAGCTGTCTTTAATTGGATAAAATCGTTGGTGAGATTTAAGACCGCAGATGGCGAAAACCACAAACTTTATTTTAAGGAAATAAGCGGAGCCTACAAAATCATCGTAGAAAGCACCCCACAGACCTATGCAGCGTTTATTGGCTCACTTCTCATTGACCCTACTCATAGTCAGAAAGACCAATTGACCAAAGACAAAGACAGCGCCAAAAAACTGGCTGAGGAGATTGACAAATGGATAGATGATTCCGAAAAAGATGAGAAAGACAGAAGCAGTGATATTGAAAAAAACTTACTAAAACTTGGCCCTCTCACGGCCCGCCTCATGATGGCTGATAAACAAACCGCCAAAATCACTAACAAAAAATCTTCAAAACCGGTTTTTGGTGGGCTTACGAGTGGAGGAGGATTTGGCAAAAGTGTACGTATTGAGTACTTCTCCGAACTCACCACCGGCTCGGATGCCGACGGAAAAGGAAATGCAATATATACCAAACTCAATCAGCGCAAAAGTGGCAATGGGAGTTATTATGTACAGGGTCATTTGCTGAGTGCCAAGCTGCACGGTACAGGCAAGGAATGGGAAAATTTGACACCGCTTACTAGACAAGCCAATGCTTTGCACGTAGCGAGAGTAGAAAGTAAGCTTAAAGAAGTGGTAGAGAAAAAACGAGCCTTTATGTATGTAGTGACGCCTAGTTATGGGCGAGGCAAAAACACTGACTTGATGGAGAAAATAAATAAATCGAACGATACAAAAGAAGATAAGAAAATAAAAAAAGAAATAGTAGAAGCCGAGCAATATGTGCCGACAAGCTTGGTATGTACCATCAAAGAATTGGATACGACTGCCAGCGAAAGACAAGAAAAAGCGGGAGGAATGGTGGTTAATGAAAAAATAGAAAATACGATAGATGCCAACGTCGCAGACTATCAGGTACTAGAAGGTCCCGTAATACCTATTTTTATCAATGAAGCCAACGCTGAAGAACTTATGGAAATTGACGGCATTGGTGAAATAACCGCCGAGAAAATTGTCGAGCTTCGCACGAAGCAAGTTTATTTTAGAAATAGAGAGGATATATTTGATGCCTTCAAAAATATATCAAAAGATAAAATAAATAATGCGTATGATAAAGGAAAGATAAATTTTAGAGTGCCTTAACATTTTTGTGATTTACATAATTTTATGCCTATCGAAATTCGTAATGATAAAATCAATGATTTCGTCGAAAAAAAAGATTGGTAATACGAAATTAAAAAGCCTTCAAGGAAAGTAGCTTTTGTGTTTTTTATAAAAAAATCCCAATGAAGCATTTTGTTAAATACTTAGAAGCAATTATAAAGGTGCGATTAGATGTGGAGTTGGGTGGTAAAGCAGACGAGGAATTTCCTGCTTTGATAATTGAACCTACCGACGATGACGAATTGTCGAGTTTTATTGTGAAACATCAATTATGCTTTGAAGAAATTACAATTCTTCTTCTTGCGCTTATGCCGCATCTATATCCTACTTTTTTTGATAAAATTCTTCATCCATATTTTCCCAATGGAGGTGATTTTCCAGAGTTTGGGGGTGTGCGGGGATTGCATTACCGAGGTATATTACCCACAGGCGAAACAGCCCTTTTTATCCTTGCCGGAAGTGATTTAGAAAAGCGGTTGGTTTTGTACGAATTATTAAGTGAAACTCACTTATTCGCAAAAAAACACATCCTTCGGCTAGAGGAAGTAGCCAAAGGAGAGCCTCGTTTTGGGGGGCGTTTGGTGCTGTCGGATAAGTATGTTGAGCGATTTATTATGGGACGGGTATCTTTGCCCCAATACGGTAGCCAATTTCCGGCCCAACGTATCGAAACTGATTTAGAATGGGACGATTTGATTCTTCCTACCGATACGCGCCGTCAGATTCAAGATATCGAAAACTGGATAAATCATCATAGCTCTTTGCAAGCTTTGGAGTGGGGAAAGTACCTTAAGCCCGGCTATCGAGCTTTGTTTTATGGGCCTTCAGGTACAGGCAAAACCCTCACGGCTACCTTGTTGGGGAAGTTTACGAAGCGCGAGGTGTTTCGCGTCGATTTGTCGCTAGTCGTGTCGAAGTACATTGGCGAAACCGAAAAAAACCTAGCTCTTCTTTTTGACAAAGCGCACGCCAAAAATTGGATTTTATTTTTTGATGAGGCTGATGCACTCTTTGGGAAACGCACCGAAACCCGCGACGCCCACGACCGCTATGCCAATCAAGAAGTAGCTTACTTATTACAAAAAATTGAAGATTTTGATGGATTGGTGATACTGGCTTCCAATCTCAAAAATAATATCGACGCCGCTTTTGCACGGCGTTTTCAGACCATTGTTCATTTTCCGATGCCCACCCCCAAAGAGCGAGCGATGTTATGGCAAAAATACTGGCCGCCTACTTTGGCATGGCCACAAGGAGGAATCTTAAAAGACCTTGCCGACCGTTATGAGTTGTCGGGAGCTGCCATTCTTAATGTGATACATCTAGGATGGTTGCGGGCATTGGCTTCTCAAAGAAATGAAATCCTCCTGACCGACCTAATCGAAATAATTAGGCTAGAATATCTCAAAGACGGCAAACTAATTGTTTAAGCCTAAAATTAATTAACTCACGCCGATTTTATTAGCCTTTGTCCGAATCTTCTCTGGGATGCGAGGGGTGTGGTATAGCTTTGTATCTATCATTTAAAAAAAGATACAATGGAGGGTACCACCGTTCAAATTGGTTTGGTAGAAATACTTCAGAAAACCCGACAGTTCGTTAGCCGTCACGGGCTAAAAGTGCTCTCATTGGGTTTAATTGCAGCCTTTGGCAGAGGGATTCAAGAAGGAGGCTGGGGGGCGATTTCGTCAATAGGTTTTTGGGTACTAGAGTTTGTCGTAGAAGGAACCCGGTTAGCGTTAGTGATTTTGGTCCTTGGAAATGGCTCTTTGAAAATAGGATTTTGGAGAGTAGTGGCTATTTTTAGCGTGAAAAAATCCGATTGGAAACAGACATGGACTCAATTTAAAAAGAAAGTATCGGCCAATAAAATAGCGCTCTTGCTCAATTTTGCTCTTTTTTTGATGATAGCTGCTCTTTTTAATTTTAGTATTCATGCAGGGATTGAAGCGGGGCTTTTAGAATACTTGAAAAACAATCATATTGTAGATGCTAGGGCTTCCAAATGGCCTGTTGTTTTGTGGCTAAAAAATGTCTCTATTATTCCTTTTACATTGATTTTTGAAACTATCTTAATACTTCTCCTAACAGCTCCATTAAAGCCATGAATACCCCTACCCAAGCAGGCTGGTCTCCTACCAAAACCTACCATTTTGGGGGTGAAAACCTTCGCTATTTTCGATTAGATTCTTTTGCGGGCCCTATTGAATTGATTGGGTGGGACAAAGAAGAAATACACATAGAAATCTTCGTGACGATTCGTCGTTGGAGTACCGTTTTTTTGATAGAAGAGCCCCTCGCCGAATGGGAGTGGGACGAAGAAACAGTGTCGATTTCGCAGGCCGACAATACCCTCCATATTCGTTCCCGACCCAATTATAGAAGTTTGACAAACTGGCTCAACTTCCCTAAAGTGTCTTTTCGGGTTTATTTGCCAACTAACATTTCTACGCAGGTTTATAACTCATTTGGCGGTGATATTTTTCTTAAATCTCTGAAAGGACGTCATCAATTCAATACAATGGGCGGGCATATCAAGCTAGACAATGTAGAAGGTGAACTAAAAGGCCGCACCACCGGCGGAAACATACATTTCCTCTCCTGTGATGTCAAGGCCGATGTTTCGACTTTTGGCGGTAATATTAAGATTGAGCAGTGCAAAGGTGAAATCAAAGTCAGCACCAAAGGGGGCAATATCCATATTCGGCACTGTGAAGCCAAAATATATACAGATACGTGGGGAGGAAACATCAAAGCATCCCATTGTAAGGGCGATTTGAAGTGCTATACTTCGGGTGGTAATATCGCTTTTGACGAAATTCAAGGCAATATAGGCGCTTCCACTAAAGGGGGCAATATGAGAGTGAGTATCAAAGCTATTGATGAGTATTTATGGCTTGAAGCCAATAGCGGAAATATCAATATCGACTTGCCATTGCAGCAGGGTCTACAGCTCAATGTCAAAGGGTCACGCGTAAAAATGCCTTTTTTGTCTAATTTTAATGGTGTCAAAAAAAATCGATATATCAATGGGCAACTCAATGGGGGAGGTGCCAACGTAACCCTCAAAACGCGCGGAGGAGTGATTGCTATTAAGCCTTATGAGGCGGAGGTATCTACTAGAGCCACCGAGGCAGAAGCGACCTACACCGAAAACGAAGTGCGAGAAGAAGATGCGCCAATCCCTTTCGAAAATCGATTCTGGACGACGGTTTTGCCCTTTATGTACTCGTTTTTTGTAATGGCACTTTTTGTGTATGGTTTCAGTAGTGTGTTTTATTTTTCGTTGGAATTGATGAAAACCGATTCTCCCGAAAATGCTCAAAATACGGCTTTATTTTTACTCAACATTACCTCATCGGTCGGGTGCTTTGTGGCGGTCAATGTATTCATCAAAAAAGTAGAACGAAAATACCATTCCGATTGGAAAAAGTACTTGATTCTTATCATCATGACGGTGGGTTTTGTACGTTTGGCGCATTTTTTACAATGGATTATTTATTTGTATCTTCCTGATAATGAATTGTTTTGGGTGCATTATTGGCGTATGCTTGATTACAACGTCTGGAATACTTACTACGACCGAAATTCGTTGTTTTTTGCTTCGATTCCCTTGTTTGCGGTATCTCTTTATTTTTATTTTTGGCAAAAATCCCGCCATTTTACCCGCAAAATCTCCGAGCAAGAATACCAATTGCTAAACCTCGAAAAGCTCAAAACCAAAGCCCAACTCAATGCCTTAGAAGCGCGTATCAACCCGCATTTTTTGTACAATTCCCTGAATAGCATCGCAGGCTTGGTACACCAAGACCCCGACAAAGCCGAAGAAATGACCATTCAGCTTTCAAAATTATTTAGGCATACAACGGGGCGAAGCGAAGGACATTATCATTTGATAGCCGAAGAATTGGAAGTAGTGCGTTCGTATTTGGCGATTGAACAAATGAGGTTTGGCAATCGTCTCTCTTTTTCTATCAAAGTAGCACCGGAGTTGTTGGATTTTAAAATTCCGCGTTTTTTGCTGCAACCACTGGTCGAAAATGCCATCAAACACGGTATTTCGAATTTGCTAAAAAATGGTGAAATAGAAATCATCATTGAAGACCAAACCGACACGATTCAGTTTAGAATTCATGACAATGGCCCCGCTTTCAAAGAAGATATAAGTGGGGGCTATGGTTTGCGGAGTATTCGTGATAAATTAAACCTGATTTATGGTGAGAAAGCCTCTCTCCAAGTTCAAAACAATGCTTACAAAATGGTGATTATCAGCATCCCAAAACAACATGAGTGGGTGGAGTTGAAATAATAATTAGCTGAAATTTTTGATTTTTTTATCATGTACAAAACACTATTGATTGACGACGAACAAATTGCTTTGGGGCGTTTGAAGCGATTATTGGCTTCTTTTGAGGAGGTGATAGAGATTGTGGGCGAAGCGCTCAATGGCCCTGAAGGCATTCAAAAAATAGAGACTCTACAGCCCGACCTGATTTTTTTGGATATCGAAATGCCCCTCATGACGGGTTTTGAAATGTTATCAAAACTGACCTATATGCCTTTGGTGGTGTTTGTGACGGCTTATGACCAATACGCCATCAAGGCATTTGAGGAAAAATCGATTGATTATTTGCTCAAACCCGTGGAAAAAGAGCGACTTTTCAAAACCATCGATAAGCTCAAAATGCTCCAACCCACGCAAGAGCTATCGCTGACTAAAGAAAGACTCCTGGAGCTGATTGGGCAAATTAGCCCCAAAAAAGAAATGCATTCTATTTCGGTCAAAAGCGGTGATAAAATTCTCTTTGTTCCTCTGAGCGAGATTAGTTTTTTTCAGGCCGACGACAAATACGTATTGCTCAATACCATCGATAGCAAGCAATACCTCATGAATCATACTATCAGTGGTTTGGAAGAAAAACTCCCCGTCGATTTTATCAGAATCAGCCGTTCGACTATAGTAAATTCGTTAAGAATCAGGGAACTAGAAAGGTATTTTAGTGGGAAGTATTTGGTGGTGATGAACGATTCGAAAAACTCTAAACTCGAATCAGGTACTACCTATCAGGAAAATGTAAAACGGCTAATGGAAATTTAAGCTATCCAACTACTCATCTTTTCGTCAGAAAGTTTTGAAGAAAATCACTTGACCCAAACTATCATTTGGGTCAAAAATGGTACTGCGTCTCGGGCGCAAATCAAGAACGCAAACAATCACATTAAAAATAAGAAGCGATAATAAAACTCAATCGCTTGACCCAAACTATCATTTGGGTCAAAAATGGCACTGCATCTCCGACGCAAATCAAGAACGCAAACAATCATATTAAAAATAAGAAGCGATAATAAAACTCAATCACTTGACCCAAACTATCATTTGGGTCAAAAATGGTGCTGCGTCTCCGACGCAAATCAAGAACGTAAACAGTCACATTAAAAATAAGAAGAGATAATAAAACTTCCATTGTCGATATTTGCAAAAATATTCTGATTGTTATAAATGCTTATTTTTAAATTACCTGTTGTGATTTTTACGCCATCGCTTGTGATTTGATTCTTGATTTCTAATTCTCCTTTTGTTTGAAAAGACTTCCATTCATTGGGTTTGTATTGAAAAAAATAGTTCTTATCTGAAAGTCCCTTGTATTCTTCTAATGATATATTTATTTTATCGAGACCTTCGCTATCAAAGGCGTATTTCCCAGCTGAGAAGGAAGATAAAGCTGCATTGGTTTTGATAAGAAATCTTAATCCGTCATTGGTATAAAAACTATAATGATACGCTTCGGGCGACGATACTATCGTTGAAAATGAAGTGTATATATCTCTGTCTGTGCCTTCTAATGGATATAAGACGCCGTTGATTTTGGTTTGAATATCAGAACATCTGCGTTGTTTTATATCTATGTTGTTGACATACCCTTTGACCGAAAGAGAGTCGTTGGTATAGGGTAAGAAAACCCTCCCTTCAAAATGAAAGGATACAGTGTTGCTTAAACTATCGTACTTGAAAGAGTCTAATTTGAAGCTTTTTTTAGGATTGAATAGAGGGGATTTATAATTTTTACTTTTGTCTTTTATGTCTATTAATGTAACAGTATTGATGTTACCTTTTTTAGAAAAATTGAGAGCAAGATTGTAGTCAAATTTACTCCCGTTTACATCGCCTATCGTCAACGATATATTATCACAATCTTCATTGGCTGAGACATTGTCTTTTAAGATAAAATTGCTGCTTTTTATATTTAACTCAGCTTTGGTGGGCGGTGAATCTAGGTCCGAGTTTTTATTGCAGCTAATTATAAACAAGCATAGGATGATAAAGAGTGTTGAAGTTTTCATGAGATTGGGGGTGTAGAAAAAGTGATGGCATTAAGGTGTTATGGATTAGATTGGTTTTATAAATGTAGGATAGCGGTAAGAAAAATAACTTGACCCAAACTATCATTTGGGTCAAAAATGGTGCTGCGTCTCCGACGCAAAAAAAGTAAATATATCAGTAAAAATTTTCTGATTCAATAACTCAAAGATACCTTCTCTTGCTATCATAAGCCAGTCCTACGCCGACGCTGTCGAGTTTGTTTTCGTCCGAAACGGCGGCATTGGGAAACAATTCTCTAAACTTCGCTTGTACGGCCGGAATCTCAGTAGAGCCACCCGTGAGAATGATAAGATCGATAGCCTCAGGGGTGATTCCGGCTTCTTTTACGCACTCGCTTGCTGAAGTGGCCATTTTTACAATTTCCTGCTCAATCGCTTCTTCAAACATCATTTTGGTGGTGTTAATTACAAAATCTTGCTCAATAAAATCCAAAGGCGCGACGTACGACGGCGCATCGGTCAAGGCGATTTTGGCATCTTCTACGGCTCCCAGCAAAATATGTCCGCTTTCTTGTTCGATCACATTGAGGAGTTTGGAAAGGCGCGGTTTGTCGTGCGATTGCCCCAAATACTGCCGAATTTGCATGAGATTTTTGGGCGTGTAAAGGGTGTTGATTTTGCTCCATTCTGACAAATCAAAATAGTATTTGAGCGGAATAGGCAGGTTTTTGTCGCCGTAAGTGGTGCGGTAGCCTAGTTCGGGCATAAAAGCATAAAGGCTCAAATCTTTGTCGAAGTCATTGCCACCGATGCGTACACCCGTGTTGGCCAAAATATCACTTGAGCGGTCGGACTTAGTGAGGTATTTTTGGGAAAGCCTAATGACCGTAAAATCGGAAGTACCCCCACCAATATCCGCTACGATTGCAAGCTTTTCGCCGCTTACGTTTACTTCGTGGGCAAAAGCGGCGGCAATGGGCTCAAATTGAAAATTGATGTTTTTGAAGCCCACATTTTGGGCGATAGTTCGTAGTTCTTCTTGGGCGTTTTTGTTACCTACAGGGTCGTTGTCAATAAAAAAAACGGGTCGCCCCATGATGACGCTATCAATTTCTTGCTGGGCGGTGAGTTCGGCTTTGTCTTTGAGATATTTGACAAATTGCCCAATAATTTTGTTAAAATTCATCGGACTTCCGTTGACCAATGTGCCTTGTTTCATCGCCGAAGTCCCCAAAACGCGTTTCAAACTGCGCATAAAACGCCCTTTGTGACGCTCCA
>VFQQ010004061.1_pt1 | contig 13316 bp, 8 predicted proteins | sample 3512341 | NCBI WGS metagenome assembly VFQQ01 (sample SAMN10412373, study PRJNA504923) | tailings metagenome | isolation source: Relicate 2 Philex TSF1 revegetated site | place: Philippines: Tuba, Benguet | collected 2017-08-29 | reverse complement strand
ACCCCGACAAACTGTCAACACCCTTTTCCAAACTTCATGAACTTTTTGAGACAGGAAACGCGGGCCCCTTGCGGACGCTGCGTCAGCCCGCTCGAAGGCAATAGTGTTTTGCCGGCACAGCCACATTGGAGCCCTATTGCGGCCTCAATGCCCGTCAATGTCTCTGACCTCGCAACGAAATCATGACCTTCGCGCGCGCGTTCTATATATGGAAATCCACCAGAGCGCGCACGAGACCAGGAGCCTTCGTTTGACTTCGGCTGCCGCGACAGGCAATTGTCGGAGCAATCAACATAAAACGCCGGCTGCCGATCGGGAAACGCCACCGCTCTGAATGCACGATACGGATCAGACCATAGCTGAACTCGGTAACGAGCCGCCACTGATCGCCGACGGGCGCAGCGGCCCGCCGGACAGGCGTGAGGTATCGGCGCGCTGGCTTTCCGGCACGTTCCTTACCGGGGTTACTTCCAGCGTTCTGATGGGCGTTGCCCTTTTCGCCGCGCTCGACGGGCGCGAGCAATTGGCCACACCGCCGGAAATCGCGCTGAACACCGGCGCAGCGCAAAACAAGGACGGCGGGGGCCAGGACGCCAAGGCTGCAAGACTGGTGCAACTGCGCCAGATTTCGCGGGCAAAGGATAAGCGGCGCATGGAGGTTTCCATGGCGAGCCGCGTCGGCGATCGCGACGTTGTCCGCACCGTTCCTTTCGTCCAGATCAAGATGGCCTTGGCCGCCGGCTATAAGACCACGCGCAGCTATCCCGCTTTCGATCCGCTCGACGTCTTTGCCGAGGATGGCGCAGCCCAGATCGCCGCCGCACCGACCGGCCAGATCTACGGCGTCAAGGTCGAAAGCGAGATGAGCCTCAAGACGGTCGATTTCCCGATGGATACAGCCGCCTTCGACGAGAAGAGCGACCTGTCGGCCGACGAGGTCGAACAGGTGGTGCGAACGACGGGAGCGATCCTGACCGATGGGGACGTGCAGGTCGCTGCACTCCATTATGTCGATCCCGAACGTTTCGGAAGTTCGTTCGCGACGCAGACGCTCGCCGGCTCTTATGGCGTTCGCATCGTGCCGGAGAATGTTTCCGTCTCGCCGCGAATCGGCAGCGATGATTCGGCGCTGACCTACGCCGAAGACATCATCCCTTTCACAGCCGATAACGACATCACCGAAGCCTTCAACGATTCGGGCTATACCGGCGACGATGCCGCCAGCATGGCGGAAGCCATCACCAAGATGCTGAACGGCTCCACGCTAAAGGCCGGTACGGTTCTGCGGGTCGGGCTTGAGATACGCGGCGACAAGGCGCAGATCGTGCGCACCAGCGTCTATGACCGCACCCAGCACCTGCTGACCATCGCGCTCAACGACCGCAGGCAGTATGTAACGACGAACGAGCCCGAGCCCAACCCCGAGATTTTGACGGCTTTCGACGATTCGCCGTCGCCGGTAGCGCGCGGCAACCTGCCAAGCATCTATGACGGCATCTATCGCGCGGCCTATTCCTACGGCATGTCCAAGGACATGACCAAGCAGCTCATCAAGCTGCTCGCCTCGGATGTCGATTTCCAGTCGCGCCTCAATTCGTCCGACCACATCGAGGTTCTGTTCTCGCAGCCCGACAGCGACGATCAGATGTCCGACGAATCACAGCTCCTCTATGTTTCGGCGACCTTTGGCGGGGCGACGCGCAATTTCTATCGTTTCCAGCTGCAGGACGGGACCTTCGATTATTTCGACGGGGACGGCCGCAGCTCCAAACAATTCCTGTTGCGCAACCCGCTGCCGAGCGGTGTGTTCCGGTCCGGTTTCGGTGGACGCCGCCATCCGATCCTCGGCTATGTCAGGATGCATACCGGCGTCGACTGGGCAGCACCCACCGGCTCGCCGATCATCGCCGCCGGCAACGGCACCATCGAAAAGGCCGGATGGGCGGGTGGCTACGGCAAGCAGACCATCATCCGCCACGCTAACGGCTATGAGACATCCTACAATCACCAGAGCGGGTTCGCCTCGGGCATCGTGCCGGGCGCCAAGGTGCGGCAAGGCCAGGTCATCGGCTATCTCGGATCGACGGGACTGGCGACCGGCCCCCATCTTCACTACGAGCTCATCGTCAACGGCACCAAGGTTGACCCGATGCGCGTGCGCCTTCCGGTTGGCCGCATCCTGAACGGCGACGAACTCGTTTCCTTCAAGCGCGAGCGCGAGCGGATCGACGACCTGCTCAAGGAAGAGAATGCGGGAACGCTGAAGGTGGCGAGCGCCAAGGAAAGCGCCGCCCGCTGATTTGCCTGGCAATCAGTTCTTTTTCTCGCGCCATGCCGGCTGGGTGACCCAGGCTATGATACCCGCAAGCGCGCACATCGCCGCTGATATCCCGGCGATTGCCTGAAACGCCCGGTTCGTTGCCTCAACGCGCAGGACTTCCATCGCCGGCGTCAAAGGCGTCGGTGAAAATGCACCGAATTCGACGCCGGGCGCGCCCTCCCCGAGAACTTTCGCGAAGACCAGACCGGCCACGGCACCGAGTGCGGCAACCGCCATCAATCCTGCCGCCCGCGCAACGGCGTTGTTCACGCCCGAAGCAAGCCCGGTATCCTCGTCAGGCGTCGCCAGCATCACCGCCGCCGAGAGCGGCGACACCAGGATCGCCATGCCGAGACCGTTCAGCAACAGCAAAGGAAACGTCACCGTCCATATCTGCATCAAGGGCATGGTGAGCGCCAGGCCGGCATAGGAAACGGTCACGATGGCAGCGCCCAGGGTAAGCGGCAGCCGAGGCCCGCGCCGATCCGCAAGCCTGCCAGCGGAACCGGAAAGCAGCGCGATGAACAGGGACAGCGGAATGAACAGCAGGCTGACCTGCCATTCCCTGGTGTCCCAGGCCGAAACCAGCGTCATCGGCAGGAAGAACAGCACGGCGTTGAAGGCGAAGAACAGGATCAGCGTATAGACGTTTGCGCCCGAAAAGGCCCGCGAGCGAAACAGCTCCAGCTTCACCATCGGGGAACGGGTGTGGCTCTCCCAGAGAATGAAGGCGGCAAAAAGCGCGACGCCGATCGCGACCCATAGAATCGGCGCAACGACCTGACCCTCTGAGGGCAGTCCGAAACTGGTCAGGCCCCAGGCCATGACCCCGAGCCCGACCGTTGCCAGAACGGCACCCGGAATATCGAGCCGGCGCTTCTCCGACGGCCGGTCTGCCGGCACTTTGCCGAAAAGCATGGCCAGCGTCAGAATGCCGATCGGCACATTAATGGCGAAGATCAGCCGCCACATCCACGGCTCCCCGAACGACAGGACCATACCGCCCAGAAAAGGGCCTATCGCCGTCGTCAGCGACGCGAAGGCAGCCCATTGGCCGATCGCCTTGCCGCGCGTTTCGGCCGGAAAGGATTTGGCGATAATGGCGAGACTTCCCGGCACCATGAAAGCCGCGCCCACGCCTTGCGCCGCGCGCATGACGATCAGCATATCGGCATCCGTCGAGATGGCGCAGAGCAGCGATGTCACCATGAACACGGCAATGCCGCCGGCGAAGATGTTGCGCACGCCGAAGACATCTCCCGCCGCACCGCCGAGCAGCACGAGGGCCGAGAGAAACAGCATGTAGCTGTTGCTGATCCACTGGGCATCGACCAGCGAGGCGCCGAGATCGGCGCGGATCGCCGGCATCGCCAAGGACACGACCGAACCGTCGATAAAGCCCATGCTGGAGGCGAGTATCGCCGAAAGCATGACGAACCGGCGGGCCGGCGGCGGACAGAATGTGCGCGCCGCCTTCTGCGGGAGTTCGTTGTTCGGGATGGCTGATTCGTTCGCGCTCATGTCCCGACATTATGCGCGCATGAGAACGCCGGTTAGCGACCTGCCGACAGGAAACGGCAGTCCAACGACCTTAAAACGCGTCGCGATCTTTCAGATACGCTTCCCGCGTTTTAAGTTTTTGTCTTACGCATGTCGTCATCGCAAAACCGCTGCACACGTTTGCGCGACATGCTCTAATCCGTGAACTCGACCGTAACGCCGGGGCTCACCAGCTTCGCCAATTCCTGTGCGTCCCAGTTCGTCAGGCGCACGCAGCCGTGGCTTTCGGTCTTGCCGATCTTGGAAGGGTCGGGCGTGCCGTGGATGCCGTAGGTCGGCTTGTCGAGCGCGATCCACACAGTACCGACCGGACCGTTGGGGCCTGGCGGAATGGTCAGGATCTTGTCGTTGTCGCCCTGCTTGAAGTTTAGCTTGGGATTATAGGTGTAGTTCGGATTGAGCGCGACGCGCGACACGGCATGCGTGCCGGTCGGCGAAGGTGTATCCGACGAGCCGATCGTCGCCGGGTAAGCAACCACGAGCTTGCCCTCAGCATCATAGGCGCGAACCTGCTTCAGCCTCTTGTCGGCGACAATGCGCTGCACCTTGGTCGTGACCGGCTTGCCGATATTGGCGACGCGGATGATCGTGCCGGGCCGTGAGAAATTGGCCTGCGGGTTGAGCGACCTGAGATAGGTTTCGTCCATGTGGAACCGCTCGGCCAGCATCTCGGGAACCGAGGTGTAACTCATGTGATCGAGCTGCGCCTTCTGGCTGTAGTCCGCGGGCACCGAAGCCACGAACGGACCGGCCGCATCCTCAGGCGTGATCGTATAGTTGACGAACGGATCGCCGCCGGAGGCAGCCAAGGCCTCCTTGATCGCCGCAGTATCGGTGGACTTCAGGTTGGTTCCCGTCAGCTGCCGATAGGCCTCGAACGCCTTGTCGACATTCGAACCGAACTTGCCGTCGATGACGCCGGGCGAAGCGCCGGCGCGGTCCATCAGCACCTGGATGCCGGCGACATCCTCGCGCGCGGTGAAGGTCGTCGGCGGCTCGACGGTTGCCCCGCCGATGGCCGGGGGTTCGGATATCGAAGGAGCGGTTTGCGGCGTTCCCGCTTCAGGATTGGCAAGCGGGGACCGCTCGACCGGCTCGCGTCGCACAATCTGCGGCTCGGGCTCATAGCGTTCGTCCGGATAGGCGCGCTCGTCCGGAAACGCCTGCCCCGGCATGGGTGGAAACTGGTCGCGCGGCAGGCTGCGGGAATAGCCGCCATCGTTCGGATATTCGTCATAGCCGCCGTCGGGAGCCCGTCCGAGCAGTTCGTCGCGCGGGCGTCCGCCGTAACCCGGATCGCCCTGATAATAGGGGTCACGGCGCAGTTCACGCTGGCGCATCGCCCTGCGCTCGCGCTGGACGCCGACCGCGCCGCGGGGCGGCTGGATGGCGATGACCTGACCCGTATAGGCATCGACGATCACCCTGTTGCCGTTGCCGTCGAAGTAGATTTCGACATCGCCGGCCTGGGCCAGCAGCAGGTCGCCGCCATTCGAGGTGATTCGCCTGGAATCATCCTCCGAACGCATATCCGACGATACGGAAGCCTGCGCACTGAGGCTGCAAAAACCTGCTGCAAAAGCCGAAACAACAAAGAGTTTGCCGACCATTCTAGCCAAAATCCCCGATTCGTCCTTGCCGCCGCAACACGGCGGCATCCCGCGCTCGATCATCCGATAACCCGCAAATGCGTTGATACGCATAGAAGTTCCAATATGAACCCGGCATGAAGATGGCCGCGCCGTGTCTATAATCCGAGTTGCTTGCGGGTGGCTTTCGGAAGCTTCTGCACGATGAGCTGGTAACTCGCGCGGAGATAATCCTTCAGCGCGTCGGCATCCATGCTTTCGCCAGTCTGGCGCTGTATCCATTTCATGCCGCGCGAGGCGAGATAGGGAGCGGGCCGCAGGCCCGGTTGTTCTTTCAGAATATCGTAGGCCATTTCGGAACACTTGAAGGTGACGAACAGGCCGTCGCCGTCGTTCCATCCGCCGATGGCAAAGACCTTGCCGCCGACTTTCCATACATGCGCCCCGCCCCATTGCACGACATGGGTGGTGGAAGGCAGCGAGGCGCAAAAGCCGTTGTATTCGTCCAACGTCATCTGCGCCTCGCTACTTTTGATCAGGCAGCCTTTTCGGCCTCGGCCACGGCCGGTTTCGAGCGGAAGTTCAACCGATCCGAACCGGCGGTGACCTTCACCTTCGAGCCGTCAAGGATTTCGCCCATCAGTATCTTCTCCGCAAGCGGGTCCTGCAGTTCCTTCTGCATGACACGCTTCAACGGACGCGCACCATAAGCCGGGTCGTAGCCCTTGTTGGCCAGCCAGTCGATCGCCTCGGCATCCAGATCCAGCCTGATCTTGCGATCGGCAAGCAGGTTTTCCAACCGCTTCAGCTGGATCTCGACGATCTTGCCCATGTCCTGACGGCGCAGCCTGTGGAAAAGGATGACTTCATCGACACGGTTCAGGAATTCCGGCCGGAACGAAGCCTTGACCACCGCCATGACTTCGTCGCGAACGATGTCGACATCCTGATCCTCGCCGAGATTGACGAGATACTCAGCGCCGAGGTTCGACGTCATGATGATCAGCGTGTTGCGGAAGTCCACCGTGCGGCCCTGCCCGTCGGTCAGGCGGCCGTCGTCGAGCACCTGCAGCAGCACGTTGAAGACATCCGGATGCGCCTTCTCGATTTCGTCGAACAGCACGACCTGATAGGGCCGGCGCCGCACCGCTTCCGTCAGCGCACCGCCCTCCTCATAGCCGACATAGCCGGGAGGCGCGCCGATGAGGCGCGATACCGAGTGCTTTTCCATGAACTCCGACATGTCGATGCGCACCATGGCGCTCTCGTCGTCGAACAGGAAGCTCGCCAGCGCCTTGGTCAGCTCGGTCTTGCCGACACCCGTCGGGCCAAGGAACATGAACGAGCCGATCGGCCGGTTCGGATCCTGAAGCCCGGCACGTGCACGGCGCACCGCCTTCGACACGGCCTGCACCGCCTCGCCCTGCCCGATGACGCGCTTGGCGATCTCGTCTTCCATGCGCAAGAGCTTCTCGCGCTCGCCCTCCAGCATCTTGTCGACCGGAATCCCGGTCCAGCGCGAGACGATATGGGCGACGTGGTCGGGCGTGACCACTTCCTCGACCATGCCGGCCTTGCCATCCTGGGCTTCCGCCTCCTGCAGGCGCTTTTCCAGTTCGGGGATGCGGCCATAGGCAAGCTCGCCCGCCTTCTGAAACTCGCCCTTGCGCTGGGCGATGGCGAGTTCGTTGCGGGCCTCTTCAAGCTCTTTCTTGAGGTCGGCGGCCAGGCCCAGCTTCTGCTTTTCCGCTTGCCATTTCGAGGTGATCTCGGTCGATTCCTCTTCAAGGCTCGCAAGCTCGTTCTCGAGCCGGACAAGCCGGTCCTTCGAGGCTTCGTCCGTCTCGACCTTCAGCGCCTCGCGCTCGATCTTGAGCTGCATGATGCGGCGGTCGACCTCGTCCAGCGCTTCCGGCTTGGAATCGACCTGCATCCGAAGCCGCGACGCGGCCTCATCGACCAGATCGATCGCCTTGTCCGGCAGGAAACGGTCGGCGATGTAGCGGTTCGACAGCGTCGCAGCCGAAACCAGCGCCGAATCCGAGATGCGCACCTTGTGGTGCTGCTCGTACTTCTCCTTCAGTCCGCGCAGGATCGAGACCGTGTCCTCGACGGTCGGCTCCTCGACGAACACCGGCTGGAAGCGCCGCGCGAGGGCTGCGTCCTTTTCGACATGCTTGCGATACTCTTCCAGCGTGGTCGCGCCGACGCAGTGAAGCTCGCCGCGCGCCAGCGCCGGCTTGAGCAGGTTCGAGGCATCCATCGCACCATCGGCCTTGCCTGCCCCGACCAGCGTGTGCATCTCGTCGATGAACAGGATGATGTTGCCGTCGGCGGCGGTGACCTCGTTGAGCACGGCCTTGAGCCGCTCCTCGAACTCGCCGCGATATTTCGCGCCGGCAATCAGCGCGCCCATGTCGAGCGCCATCAACTGTTTGTCCTTGAGCGATTCCGGCACGTCGCCATTGACGATGCGCAGCGCCAGCCCTTCGGCGATCGCCGTCTTGCCGACGCCGGGCTCGCCGATCAGCACGGGATTGTTCTTGGTGCGGCGCGACAGCACCTGGATGGTGCGGCGGATTTCGTCGTCGCGGCCGATGACCGGATCGAGCTTGCCGGCACGCGCATCGGCGGTCAGGTCGCGCGCATATTTCTTCAGCGCGTCATAGCCCTGCTCGGCGGAAGCCGAGTCGGCGGTGCGCCCCTTGCGGATATCGTTGATCGCCTGATTCAGCGCCTGCGCGGTCACGCCGGCCTTGGTCATGATCTCCGAGGTCTTGGCCGACTTCTCCATCACCAGGGCTTGCAGAAGCCTCTCGACGGTGACGAAACTGTCGCCGGCCTTCTTGGCCAGATCCTCAGCGGTGGAAAACACCTTCGCCAGCGGCTGCGCCAGATAGAGCTGGCCGTTGCCACCTTCGACCTTGGGCATCGCCTCAAGTGCTGCCTCGACGCCGAGCTTGACGTCGCGCGGACGACCGCCGGCGCGCTCGATCAGCGATGCGGCCAGGCCTTCCTCGTCATCGACGAGGACTTTCAGGATATGTTCGGGGGTGAACTGCTGGTGGTTTCTGGATAATGCGAGCGTTTGCGCGGACTGGATGAAGCCCCGAACGCGCTCGGAGTATTTCTCTGGATTCATACCTGTCTCCTTTCATCACCGGCCCGCTTGGCGGCACCGGATCAGTTTGCGGTGACGGACCCTCTCTATCGAGCCGAGTCCATTTCAAACGAGATATGGGAACGCACGAAAATTCCTCAAGACGGCATCTACCAACCGTACAAACAAAAACGGCGGAGACAAAGTCCCCGCCGCATATTCCTGTCTATGGAAAGTCGATCAGTTGGCAGCCGCCAGAAGCGGATCGCCATCCGAAGGAGCATCGCCTGCCGCGTCGGCCGCAGGTTCAGCGGCCCGGCGTGGACGACGGCCACGACGCGGTGCCGGAGCTGCCTCTTCCTCGGCAACGGCATCGACTACCGGCGCGGATGCTTCCTCGGCCACGGCCGGGGCTGCAACTTCGGCTTCCCGGGCAACCTCGGCAGCCGGTTCATCAGGGCGACGTTCGCCACGACGCGGGCGGCGACCGCGGCCCCGGCCACCCGAAGGTTCTGTCGCCGTTTCGGTGTTCAAAGCCACTTCGGCCGGCGTGCCTTCGATGACGGGCTGCGGGCCGGAGCCATCACTGCTCGAGGTATCGACCGCCATACCTGGCTCAGGCGACTGGTTGCCGGCTTGCTGTCCGTTGTCGTGCTGCGGCGCGTTGACCGTATTGCCGACATTGTCGAAATCCTGATCCGCATCGTCATCGATGTCGTCGCGGTTCTGCTGCTGCACATGCTGGATCGGCATCTGCGCCTGGGCGGCGGCAATGATGCGGTTGTAGTGCTCGGCATGCTGGAGATAATTTTCCGCCATCACGCGGTCGCCGGCACTTTGTGCATCGCGGGCAAGCGTGGCGTATTTTTCGGCGATCTGTTGCGCAGAGCCGCGGATTTTCACATCCGGGCCATTGCTTTCATAATTGCGCGTAAGCGGGTTTGGTCCCTTGCGGTTGTTATTATTGTTGTTGTTATTGTTATTGCTGCCGCCACCGCCATTGTTGTTGCGGCCGCGCATGCGCCTGTTCTGCTGTTGTGGCCTCATCCGACTCTCTTCATGATTTATAAAAAATTGCGCAAACGGGGCGCCTCGGCGGCCAGCCGTTTCGTGTACTTACGATGGTGTTCGCCCGCATCAATTGCGTTGGCGTCACGTGCCATTCCGTTTGGTCTCTTGTCACTTGCCGGGCGAGCCCCACACGAAGCAAAGCGTCGTTTACGCAAGAAGGCAGTTTGTTTCCAAGGGAACCGAATCGATAACAGCACTGCCTGCTTCGTCTCATCCGGTAATTCGAACCTAGCGGCATTCCCAAGAGTTGCCAAGTATTTTTTCGATTCAATACAACACTTTGATTCAACGTTGGAAAAACAGCGCACGGTCGTTTCCGGCAAGGTCATGTCTTGCGACTGCGAGTTCATATCCCGCCTCGCGGAAAATGCCTGTAACGTCTATCCTCTGATCGAATCCGATTTCCAGGGCGACCTTGCCGCCTCTTTCCAGATGGGGTGCCGCTCCAGCGGCTATGATGCGATAGGGATCGAGACCATCGTCTCCGCCGTCAAGCGCAAGGTGCGGATCGAAGTTTCGCACGTCTCGCTCAAGGCCATCAATGTGTTTGGATGGTATATAGGGCGGATTTGAGACGATTAAATGGAAGCGCCCGGAAATTTTTGCAAACCAGTCTGATTTCTTTGCGCGAAACCGATCGGCAAGCCCCAGTTCCTCGGCATTTCTGCGAGCGGTTGTCAGCGCTCCCTGCGAAATATCGGCGCCAACCGCGACCGCCTTTTCCACCTGGCTCAACAGCGCAAGCGGTATCGCACCGGTGCCCGTGCCAAGATCGAGGATGCGGCACTCCCCTTCCCGTTCCACCGTCTCGCGCACGAAAGGCATCACCATGTCGACAAGCGTTTCCGTGTCGGGTCGCGGCTCCAGCGTCTCCGGCGAGAGATAGAACTTCAGGCCATGGAATTCGCGAAACCCGAGAATCCGATGAACCGGCTCGCCTGTGGTCCGCCTGGATATCGCAGCATCGATCACGGCAAGCACATCCGCGCCCAGCACGTGATCCGGCATCAATATGGCGTCCTTGCGCGTCGTGCCGGAAAAATGCTCGACGATCAGCCGCGCATCCAGCGCCGGATTTTCAACGCCGGCTTCCGCAAGCCTGTCCCGTGCGGCGCGGAAAGCGCCTGACAGCGTGGCGGTTTGCGAGGTCTCAGCCATCCAGCCCGATATCGGCCAGAAGCTTCGACTGATGGTCGGAAATCAGCGCCGAGACGATCTCGTCGAGTTCGCCCATCATCACGCGGTCGAGCTTGTAGAGGGTGAGGTTGATGCGGTGGTCGGTTACGCGGCCTTGCGGGAAATTGTAGGTGCGGATGCGTTCCGAGCGATCGCCCGAGCCGACCTGCGATTTTCGCGATTCCGAGCGCTCCTCGTCCGCCTTCGACCGCTCCATGTCGAACAGCCGCGCCCGCAGGATCTGCATGGCGCGCGCCCGGTTCTGGTGCTGCGATTTTTCCGCTTGCACCACCATGATGCCGGTGGGCAGATGGGTGATCCGCACCGCCGAGTCGGTGGTGTTGACGTGCTGGCCGCCCGAGCCCGAGGCGCGCATCGTGTCGATGCGGATGTCTTCGGACCGTATCTCGATGTCGACTTCCTCGGCCTCCGGCAGCACCGCGACCGTCGCCGCCGACGTATGGATGCGCCCGCTGCCCTCGGTCGCCGGCACGCGCTGGACCCGGTGCACTCCGGATTCGAACTTCAGCCTGGCGAAGACGCCCTTGCCCGACACCGTGGCGATGATTTCCTTGTAGCCGCCGACTTCGCCCTCGCTTGCCGAGGCAACCTCGAAGCGCCAGCCTTGCTCGGCGGCGTAGCGCTCATACATGCGAAAGAGGTCGCCAGCGAAAAGTGCAGCCTCATCGCCGCCGGTGCCGGCGCGGATTTCGAGGATGGCGTTTTTCTCGTCGGCGGCATCCTTGGGCAGCAGCAGGATCTGGATATCCTTTTGCAGCGCCTCGATCTTGTCCTCGACCCCCGGAAGCTCACCTTCGGCCAGCGCACGCATCTCGGCATCGGTGCCCTTGTCGGCGAGCATGGTTTCGAGATCGGCAAGTTCCTGCTCGGCGGCACGAAGCTCCCTGATCCTGGCGACCATATCCTGGATGTCGGAATATTCCGAAGCCATCTTCACATAGGCTTCGGGGTCGGGACCGGCCGCCATCTGCGCTTCGAGCATGTCGAAACGCTTCACTACCTGGTCCATGCGGTCGCGGGGCAAACTGATCATCGTTATCTGTACTCGACGAGATGCACGTCAGGCCGCCCTCACCTGAATCTCAAAGCGGAATGGAGCGGTCGTCGGCAAAGGTCTGCAGCAGCGCGCGCATAGGCAGGCCGACGGTTGGACCGGACATATTGTCGTGCAGGAACGACGTCAACTCCGCAACCGGCAATTCGGCCAGCATCGCCTTGACCGGACCGATCGAGGCGGGCGACATCGAGATCGAGCGATAGCCGAGGCCGACCAGCACCATTGCCGAAATCGGCTTGCCGGCGAGCTCTCCGCAAAGCGTCACCGGCGTGTGATTGCGATGGCCGGCGTCCGCTATGTGCTTGAGCACCCGCAGGAACGGCACCGACAGCGGGTCGAAACGATCCGAAAGCTGCGTGTTACCGCGATCCGTCGCCATCACGAACTGGAAAAGGTCGTTGGAGCCGACGGAAACGAAATCCACCGTCTGCATCAATTCGTCGATCTGCCACAGCAGCGACGGCACTTCGAGCATCGCGCCGAGCTTGAGGCTGGTCGGCAGATGGTGGGCAAAGCGCGACAGATGCCGCACTTCGCGCTCTATGAGTTCGCGCGCCTGCGCGATCTCGCCAAGCTCTGTCACCATCGGCAACATCAGCTTCAGCTCGCGTCCGCCGGCAGCCTTGAGCAAGGCCCTGACCTGCGCGCGCAGGAGGCCGGGCCGATCGAGCGTCAGGCGGATAGCGCGCCAGCCAAGCGCGGGGTTCTCTTCGTGGACCGAGCCCTTGAAATAGGGCAGCACCTTGTCGCCGCCGATATCGATGGTACGGAAGGTGACCGGCTTGCCCTGCGCGGCATCCAGCACATCGCGGTAGAGCCGCTCCTGCGCTTCGGCGCGCGGGAATGTCGAGGCGACCATGAACTGCAGTTCGGTGCGGAACAGGCCGATGCCGCTGGCACCCGCCTCGGCCAGTTGCGGCAGGTCGACGGCAAGCCCTGCGTTCATCAGGAGATCGATATGGACGCCGTCCCTGGTCTTGGACGGCTTGCTGCGCAGTTCGCGGTAGAGTTCCTGCCGGCGAGCCCGGAACCTGACCTTTTCGGCATAGGCAGCCTCGAGATCCTGTTGGGGCCTGAGGTGAATGGTGCCTTCTTCGCCGTCGACGATGATCGCATCGCCGTTTTCCGCCATCGAGACGGCGCCCTTCATCTGGCCGGCGACGGGAATGCCCATGGCGCGCGCGACGATGACGACGTGGCTGGTGGCGGCACCGTCCTCCAGCACGAGGCCGCGCAGCTTCTCGCGTGGATAGTCGAGCAGCTCGGCAGCACCCATGGAGCGGGCAACGACGATCGCGTCCTTCGGCAGCGAGGCCGCGACATCTTCCGGCGCACGGCCCATCAACTGGCGCAGCAGGCGGTTGGCAAGGTCGTCGAAATCGCTCATCCGCTCGCGCAGATAGGGATCGGTCATGTGCAGCA
>VFQQ010004060.1_pt1 | contig 13322 bp, 11 predicted proteins | sample 3512341 | NCBI WGS metagenome assembly VFQQ01 (sample SAMN10412373, study PRJNA504923) | tailings metagenome | isolation source: Relicate 2 Philex TSF1 revegetated site | place: Philippines: Tuba, Benguet | collected 2017-08-29 | reverse complement strand
GCAGCCACAGGTGGTAGGCCGCGAAGCTCACCAGCATGGCGCGCATGCGGAAGTTGAGCCAGCCGGTGGCGCGCAGGCTGCGCATGCAGGCGTCCACCATCGGGAAGCCGGTGCGGCCTTCGCACCAGGCCTCGAAACGCTCGCGGTCGAAGGCTTCTTCGCGCAGCCCGTCGCAGGCGCGCGAGAAGTTGCGCTCCTCGATGGCGGGCTCGTCCTCCAGCTTCTGCATGAAGTGGCAGTGCCAGCGCAGGCGGCCTGCGAAGCCGCGCAGGCCGTGCGCCAACGCGCGGTCATTGGTGCTGGTGATGGCCCGTTCGGTGGCCTGGTGCACGCAGCGCATCGACACCGTGCCGAAAGCCAGGTGCGGGCTCAGCCGGCTGCAGCCCCGGGCCGCCGTGAGCGGGCTCGACAGCGCCCGGCGGTAGCCGCTGGCGCGGCCGCTGGTGAAGTCTTCGAGCACCGCCCACGCGGCGGCCTCGCCGGCCGCCGGCACGGGGCGTGGCGCGCCCACGCCCAGCTGCGCCAGCGTCGGCAGCTCGGTCGGCGGAAGGCGGGCGCCGGCAAAAGCCGCCGGCATGGTGACTTCGGCAGCGTTCATGCGTGCCGCCCAGCGCGCAGCCCAGCCGGCGCGGGTGCGCAGCCGCCGCCCCACGCCGGTCTGCGGCCATTCCTGCCAGGCCACGCCGTGGGCGTTGCACCAGGCGGCCACGGCCGTGTCGCGGGCGTAACTCCAGCCGGGGCCGGTTTCCTCGTGGCTCAGCAGGTGTGAAAACGGCAGCTCACGCCGCAGGTCCGCCAGCACCTGCGGCATCTCGCCCACACGCACGATCAGCGGCAGGCCGCGTGCCGCCAGCACGCCGCGCAGTTCGGCCAGGCACTGCAGCGCAAAGGCCAGGTGCTGCGGATCGAACTCGGGGCTCGCCAGCCAAGCCGGCTCCACCACGTACAACGCGGCCGCACCCTCGTGGCTTGCGGCCGCGGCCAGTGGCGCGTGGTCGCGCCAGCGCAGGTCGCGCTTGAGCCAGGCGAGCGCGCTCAAGCGCGCACCCGTGCCATCACTTCGGCAGCACCACGCTGTCGATGACGTGGATCACGCCGTTGCTGGCCACGATGTCAGTCTTCACGACCTTGGCCGCATCCACCGTGACGCCGCCGGTGGTGCCCACCGTCAGCTCGCTGCCCTGCACGGTCTTGACCTTGCCGGCCTTCACGTCCTTGGCCATCACGGTGCCCGGCACCACGTGGTAGGTGAGCACGGCGGTGAGCTTGGCCTTGTCCTTCAGCAGCGCGTCGAGGTCGGCCTTGGGGATCTTGGCGAAGGCCTCGTCGGTGGGCGCGAACACGGTGAACGGGCCCTTGCCCTTGAGCGTGTCGACCAGGCCCGCGGCCTGCAGCGCGGCGGCCAGGGTCTTGAACTGGCCGGCGCCGACGGCGGTGTCGACGATGTCCTTGGCCTGGGCCGAGAGGGCGGCCAGGGCCAGGGCGGCGATGGTGGCGAACTTCTTCATGGGTACTCCTGGTTGGGGGGAGGGTTGGGGGGAGAGAGATGAGCTCGCGCTCAGGGCGCGGGCAGGATCACGCGGTCGATGACGTGGATCACGCCGTTGCTGGCCAGCACGTCGGTGGCGGTGATGTTGGCGCTGCGGCCGCGGCGGTCGGTGACGGCCAGCGAAGCGTTGACCGTGAAGGTCTCGCCCTGCACCGTGGTGATGGGCGTGCCCACCGGCACGCCGGCCTTGAGCACGCGGCCCGGCACCACGTGGTAGGTGAGCACGCGGGTCAGCAGCGCCGTGTCGGCCAGCAGCGCGGCCTTGCTGATGCCCAGCTCGGACAACAGCGCGGCGAAGGCGGCATCGGTGGGCGCGAACACCGTGAAAGGACCGGTGCCGCTCAAGGTGCCGGCCAGGTTGGCGGCCGTCACGGCCTCGACCAGGATGCTGAAGCCGGGCGTCGCGACCGCCGTCTGCACCACGGTCTTGTCGGCGGGCAGCAGCACCTTGTCGATGGCATGGATCACGCCGTTGGAGGCCGGCACGTCGGTGACCACGATGCGTGCGCTGCGGTTGCGGCCGTCGGTGACCACGAGGTTGCCGCTCACGCTGTCGACCTTGAAGATGCCGCCTTCCAGCGGCGTGATGGCCTGCCCCAGCGGCACGGCCGAACGCGCCACGCGGACGTTCAGCACGTGATAGCGCAGCACGGCGGTGAGCAGGGGGCGGTTGGCGAAGAGCTGGTCCTTGGTGAGCCCCAGCTCGGCCAGCAGCGCGGTGAAGGCTTCGTTGGTGGGCGCGAAGACCGTGTAGGGGCCGGCAGCGGACAGCGTGGTGGCCAGGTCCGCTGCCACCACGGCCTCGGCCAGGATGCTGAAGCGCGCGTCGGTCTGCGCCACCTGCACCACGGTGCCGGGGTCGTGTGTTTCGTCGTCGTTGCCGCCGCAGGCGGACAGCGCGGCCACCGATGTGATGGCGGCTGCGGCCGCCAGTTTCCTGAGCCAATCGAACATGTGTACTGCTCCAGTCGATGGGTGTGAGGGAAGGGCACAGCCCGGCAGGCGGCGCGGAGTGACTATGCAGTCACTGAATAGACCGTATCGTTCACGTGGAATACTGCACAGTTACATGCCGCTACACCTGAGCGGCAGGCGCCGGTGCGGCGCCTGCGATGTCGGTGGCTCAGATCGAGGCGTCGCGCAGCCGCTTGCTGGCTTCGCGGTTGGCCAGCAGCTCGGTGCCGTCGCGCATGAACACCTGCAGCTGGCTCTGCTCGTCGGGCTTCATGGAGGCGACGAAGTCCAGGTTGACGATGGCGTTGCGGTGGATGCGGATGAAGCGCGTGGGGTCGAGCCGGCCTTCGAGCTCGGCCAGCGCCACGCGCACCAGGTAGCTCTGCCCGCGTGCGGTGATCTGGGTGTACTTGAGGTCGGCGCGCAGGTGCTCGATCTCCGCCGCGGCCAGCGGGAAGATGCGGCCGCGGTCACGCACGAGGATGCGCGTGAGCGGCTCGGCCGCCGGTGCGCCGAGCGCGCTCAGCGCTGCATCGCCCCGCTCGGTGGCCGGCGCCTGCAGCGCCAGCGCGCGCCGCACGGCGGCCTGGAAGCGCTCGGCGGTGAAGGGCTTGAGCAGGTAATCGAGCGCGTGCAGCTCGAAGGCGGTGACGGCGTGCTGGTCATACGCCGTGGTGAACACCAGCGCCGGCACGGTGCCCTGTTCGGCGAGCAGCGTGCGCACCACCTCCAGGCCTGTCATCTCGGGCATCTGGATGTCCATGAACACGAGCTCCGGCTGCAGCGCGCGCGCCAGTGCCAGCGCGTCGCGGCCATTCACGGCTTCGCCCACCAGCGCCAGCTCGGGCAGGGTGGCGATGAACTCGCGCAGCGTCTCGCGTGCCAGCGGTTCGTCTTCGCAGATCAGGACGCGGGTCTTCACAGCGGCAGGCTCATGTCGATGCGGAAGCCCTGGCCGGGGCGGGTGGTGACTTCGAACCGTGCCGCGCTGCCCCAACGCAGCGCGATGCGCCGTGCCACGGTGCGCAGGCCCAGGCCGGTGCCTTCGGGCAGCGCGCCGGGGGGCGGGGGTTCGGTGCCGGGGCCGTCGTCGGCCACGGCCAGCAGCAGCCGCGTGGGCTCGCGCCGCGCGGTGATGGTCAGCTGGCCTGGCTCGCTGCGCGGGTTGAAGGCGTGTTTGATGCTGTTCTCCACCAGCGGCTGCAGCGTCAGCGCCGGCACGCTCACATCGCGCGCGGCTTCGTCCACCTGCCAGTGCACGGTGAGCCGCTCGCCCAGGCGGATGGCCTCCAGCGCCAGGTACTGCTCGGTGAAGCCGAGCTCGTCGCGCAGCAGCACCTGGTCGTCGCCGTTGCGCTCGGTGTCCAGCAGGTAGCGCAGCATCTCGCTGAACACGAACAAGGCCTGCTCGGCACGCTTGGCGTCGCGCCGCACCAGCGCCAGGATGCTGTGCAGTGTGTTGAAGAGGAAGTGCGGGTTGAGCCGGTTGCGCAGCGCCGCCAGCTCGCTGCGCGCCAGCAGCAGTTGCGCCTGCGCCGCGGCGGCGGCTTCGGCCGCGGCGCGGCGGATGGCGCGGTAGGCGCTGAAGCCACCTGCCGCGGCGGCATAGGCCAGCATGCCGAACTCCAGTTGCCAGATGAACCAGTTGGCGCGCGCCTTCTCCGCCGCGGCCACGCCGGCCTCCAGCACGATCCACAGCCACAGCAGCCCGTACCACACGAAGACGAAGACCACCGCGATCAGCGCATGGGCCAGCACCTGGCGGCCCGCGCTCATGCGGCGCGCGTCCATCCAGCCGGTGATGGGCCACAGCAGGAGCAGCAGCAGGAACTGCGGGCCCATGTTGCGCAGCGTGCCGTGCAGGGCGCTCAGCAGGTTGAACGGGCGCGTCCAGACGCCGTCGGTCTCCACCGCCACCAGGTAGATCAGCAGCACCGGCAGCCAGGCCAGGCCGTAGATGCGCAGCACCTCGCGGGGTGGTGCCAGCCGGCTGAACCATGCGGGGGCGGTCGAATTCATGCACCGATTCTGTGGCCGCGGGCCACGGGCCTTGCCGCGTGGCGCGACCGGGCCACGGATCCGTGGCCTGAGCTGAGGCTGGCCGCCGCCGCGCACGTAGACTCCCGCATCGCGCCGAAAGCGTTTTCGGCGGTGTCAGCGTGGGAGGGCCCGGCGGGTGGCAGGACAGGTCAAGAATCGCCGCAGCACCGCGGGCGGCAGGGTCACGCTCGAGATGGTGGCGGCCGAGGCGGGTGTGTCGGCGGCTTCGGTCTCGCGCATCCTCAACGGCACCGCCACGGTCAGCGACGACAAGCGCGCCGCGGTGGAAGAGGCCATCGCGCGGCTGGGTTTCGTGCCGAACCCGGTGGCCCGTGGCCTGGCCGGCGGGCGCACGCTCAGCGTGGGCGTGGTCACGCAGGCCATCGACAGCCCCTTCTATGGCGGCGCGCTGCGTGGCATCGAAGACAGGCTCACCCAGGCTGGCTACAGCCCGCTGTTCGTCAGCGGCCAGTGGAGTGCGGTGCACGAGGCGCGCTGCATCGAGACGCTGCGCTCGCGGCGCGTGGACGGCATCATCGTGCTCACGGGGCGCCTGTCGGATGCCGCCCTGGCCGCCGTGGCGCGCGAGATGCCGGTGGTGGTGACCGGCCGCACACAGAAGGCGCCGGGCCTGGTGGCGCTGGACTTCGACAACTTCGAAGGTGCGCGCCAGGCCACGCAGCACCTGCTGGAACTCGGCCACGAGCGCATCGCCTTCATCACCGGCGACATGCGCCACGCCGACGCCAAGCAGCGCCTGCGCGGCTACCGAGCCGCGCTCGAGGCTGCCGGCGTGACCCAGGACCCGGCACTGGTGGTGCCGGGCGACTTCACCGAAGGCAGCGGCCTCACCGCCGTGGACCGGCTGGTGGACGCCGCCGTGCCCTTCACCGCGATCTTTGCCGCCAACGACCAGATGGCCTTCGGCGCCGGCCTGGGCCTGCACCGGCGCAGGCTGCGTGTGCCGCAGGACGTGTCGCTGGTGGGCTTTGACGACCTGGCCTCGGCCGTGTACTCGATCCCGCCGCTGACCACCGTGCACCATCCGGTGTACGAACTCGGCCAGCTGGCGGCGCAGGCCATGCTGCAGCTGCTGGCCGGCGAGGTGCCCGCACTGGCGCTGCCGGTGCCGCGCCTGGTGGTGCGCGAAAGCACGCGGGAGCTGCGTGCTGCGCGTCGCCGCTGAGGGCTGAACCCCGCCGCGCCCCGGCGGCCCCGCGATAACCCTCGATTGACAGCCGGGGCCGGTGCCGCGAAACTATGAAAGCGCTTTCATAGTTTCGCGTGATTCCGCGACTGGACGATGAACTCTCCTTTCCCTCTGCACCCGCAGCACCGCTTCCCGCCCGGCTTCGTATGGGGCGTGGCCACCAGCGCCTTCCAGATCGAGGGCGCAGCCCAGGCCGATGGCAAGGGCGAATCGATCTGGGACCGCTTCTGCCGCCAGCCCGGTGCCATCGCCGACGGCAGCAACGGTGACCAGGCCTGCGACCACTACCACCGGCTCGAATCCGACCTCGAGCTCATTGCCGGCCTCGGTGTGGACGCCTACCGCTTCTCGGTGAGCTGGCCGCGGGTGCAGCCGCTGGGGCAGGGCGCGTTCAACGAGGCGGGGATCGTGTTCTACGAGCGCCTGGTGCAAGGGCTGCTGGCGCGTGGCATCAAGCCCTACCTCACGCTCAACCACTGGGACCTGCCGCAGGCGCTGCAGGAGCAAGGCGGCTGGGCGAACCGCGACACCGTGCAGCACTTCGTGGCCTACGCGCGCCACGTGGCGCAGCGCCTGGGCCACCGCGTGGCCGCCATCACCACGCACAACGAGCCCTGGGTCATGGCCGTGCTGGGGCACGAAAGCGGCATCTTCGCGCCGGGCATCCGCCACCGCGGCACGGCGATGCAGGTGGCGCACCACCTGCTGTTGAGCCATGGCCTGGCGCTGCAGGCGCTGCGCGCCGATGGCTGCACCGCCCGCCTGGGCATCGTGCTCAACCTCTCACCCATCGGCCCGGCCACGCCAAGCCCCGAAGACGTGGCGGCCGCACGCCTGGAAGACGGCCGCAGCGTGCGCTGGTACATGGACCCGCTGTTCCGCGGCGAATACCCGGCCGACGTGTGGCAGCACCTGGGCGCCGACGTGCCGCACATCGAGCCCGGCGACATGGCCGCCATCGCCACGCCGATGGACTTTCTCGGCATCAACTACTACACCCGCGGCGTGGTCAGCGCCAGCGGCGCCTGGAGCGCGCAGACCAGCGGCAAGCCGCTCACCGACATGGGCTGGGAGATCGTGCCCGAGGGCCTCACCGAGCTGCTGACGCGCCTCAACCGCGACTGGACGCTGCCGCCGCTGTACGTGAAGGAAAACGGCGCCGCGTTCCAGGACACGCTGCAGGAAGGCCGCGTGCACGACGTCGAGCGCACCGACTACATCGCCAGCCACATCGCCGCCGTGGGTGAAGCGCTGGCACAGGGTGTGCCGATGGCCGGCTACATGGTGTGGAGCCTCATGGACAACTTCGAGTGGGCCAGCGGCTACGCCAAGCGCTTCGGCATCGTGCACGTGGACTACGCCACGCTGACGCGCACGCCGAAGGACAGCTACCTCTGGTACCGCGATTTCCTGCTGGCGCAGCAGGCGCACCGCGCCGCGGCCACCACCGCCTGAGAGGCCCATGCCGATGCAAGACCTCCAACACACCGGCTGGACGCTGGTCTGGCACGACGAGTTCGACGGCGGTGCCATCGACCGCAGCAAGTGGGACTTCGACCTCGGCAACGGCTTCTACGACTACCGCGTGCACCAGTGGGTGCCCGGCTGGGGCAACGAGGAGCTGCAGTACTACACCGGTGACCCTGAGAACGTGCAGCTGCGCGACAGCTGTGTCTTCATCCGCGCCGTGAAGGCGCCGCTGCACGGCTGCGGCTACACCTCGGCACGGCTGAAGACCAAGGCCCGCGATGGCCGCCTGCTTTTCGGCAAGCTCTACGGCCGCGTGGCGGTGCGCGCGCGCGTGCCTTGGGGCAAGGGCCTGTGGCCGGCGATCTGGATGCTGCCGGTCGATGACAAATACGGCGGCTGGGCCGCCAGCGGCGAGATCGACCTCATGGAGATCGTGGGCGAAGAGCCGCACCAGGTGCTCAACAGCCTGCACTTCGGCTCTTCGTACCCGCGCCGCTCGCTCATCACCACCACGCACGCGCTGCCGGGTGGCAGCACCGTGGCCGACTGGCACACCTACACGGTGGAGTGGGAACCGGGCGAGGTGCGCTTCTACGTGGACGACGTGCAGACCTGCACCTACCGCCACTGGTGGAGCTGCAGCCGCATCGAGAACGGGCAGGGCATCGAGGCCGCGTCCGAGGCCGAGCTCAACCCGTGGCCCGCGCCCTTCGACCAGCCCTTCTACCTGCTGATGAACGTGGCGGTGGGTGGCAACTTTCCCGGCCACCCGAACGAGCACACTCGCTTCCCGGCCGAGCTGGTGGTGGACTGGGTGCGCGTGTACGACAAGGTCGGCGGTTATGCAGCCGCCGCGCCGCGCGGCCCGGGCGCCATGCCCTGGGAGCCGGGCCATGTGGCCGAACGCCGGCTCTGAAGCACAAGACCCACAGGAGACAAGACCGATGAGCAGCCGACACGCGCTCTCGCCCGGCAACCCCCACCTCTCCGAAGGCCAGGCCGCCACGGGCTCGGGCTTCGTGCCCGGCACACACGCCGCGGCCGTGGCGCCGCCACCGCTGCCGCCGGCCGAGCGCGCGCGGTTGGACGAAGCCTTCCGCGCCACGCTCGCACGTGGCGTGCACGGGATGTGTTTCAGCCCCTACCTGGAAGGCCAGCAGCCCGGCTCGCGCGTGAGCGAGGCGCAGATCCGCGAGCGCCTGGCCATCGTGAAACCGCACACCCGCTGGGTGCGCAGCTTCAGCTGCACCGACGGCCACGAGCAGACGCCGCGCATCGCGCACACGATGGGACTGAAGACGCTGGTGGGCGCCTGGCTGGGCACCAACGAAGCGATCAACGAACGGGAACTCGAGGGCGTGATCGCCGTGGCCCGCGCCGGCCATGCCGACATCGTGGCCGTGGGCAACGAGGTGCTGCTGCGCGAGCACATGCGCGAGGCCGCGCTCATCCAGCGCATCGAACATGTCAAGCGCGCGCTGCCCGGCGTGCCGGTGGGTTACGTCGATGCCTACTTCCTGTTCGAGAAGCACCCGCGCGTGACCGCCGCCTGCGATGTGGTCATGACCAACTGCTACCCCTTCTGGGAGGGCTGCCCGCGTGAGCAGGCGCTGCCCTACATGCAGCAGATGCTGGCCAAGACCCGGGCCGCAGCGCCCGGCAAGCCCGTGCTCATCAGCGAGACCGGCTGGCCCGACCAGGGCAGCGCCTTCCACGGCTCGGTGCCCGGGCACGAAGCGGCCATGCAGTACTTCGTGGACACCGCCGCGTGGGCCGAGCGCGAAGGCATCGAGTGGTTCCACTTCGCCGCCTTCGACGAAGCCTGGAAGGTGGGCGCCGAAGGCGACGTGGGCGCCTTCTGGGGCCTGTGGGACAAGGACGCGCAGCTGAAGTTCGGCTGAGGCAGGGCACCGTGCACACGCACCGTACGCCTGACGTCGCCCTGTGGGACCACTACCGCGCGCTGCGCGAGCAGTGGACACACGAAGACCACCTCATCGCCCAGCGCATGGGCTGGCTCATCTGGTCCGAAGGGCTGATGTTCACCGCCTACGGCGCGCACGCGCGTGATGGCGTGTACTGGCTGGTGCTGGGCTTCCCCTTCTTCGGCATGCTGGTGGCAGCGCTGGCCGGCGTGGCCATCTACACCGCGATGGCGGCCACCGAGAGCATCCGGCAGGAATACGAGCGTGCCGGCCTGGCCGACCTGTGCCCGCTGGCGCCGGCCGGCCACATCGCCCACCGAGGCCGCTGGGCCGCCAAGGCCATGCCCTTCGTCTTTGGCGCCATGTGGCTGCTGGCGCTGCTGGGGCGGCTGCAGGACTGAGCCAGCCCCGAACCAAGGCCGCGCAACGACGGCCCTACGACAACAGGAGACACATGAACACCACCGCCGCGGCAGCCGCCGCCACCCACAGGGTGCCCTTCGGCCACAAGGTGGCCTTCGGCCTGGGCATGCTGGCCAACCAGATGTTCCCGGCCGCCCTGGGGATCTTCATGGTCGTGCTGGTGCAGGACATGGGCTTCCCTGGCTGGATGTGGGGCGTGCTGTTCTTCCTGCCGCGGGTGTTCGATTCGGTCACCGACCCGATCATGGGTTTCATCTCCGACAACACACGCTCGCGCTGGGGCCGGCGCCACCACTACGTGTTCATTGGCGCCATCGTCATGGGCATCAGCTTCGTGGCCATGTGGCAGTTGCAGCGCGCCGATGGGGTCACGTACAACTTCCTGTACTTCCTGTTCTGGTCCTTCGTCTTCTACACGGGGCTCACGCTGTTCAGCATCCCGTACGTGGCCATGGGCTACGAGATGAGCGACGACTTCCACGAGCGCACCAGCATCATGGCCGTGGCGCAATGGATCGGGCAGTGGGCCTGGGTCATCGCGCCCTGGTTCTGGGTGGTGATGTACGACCCGAGCTGGTTCCCCAACGCCGATACCGCCACGCGCACGCTGGCCGTGTGGGTGGGTGTGATCTGCATGCTGCTGGCGATGGTGCCGGCGGTGTTCCTGCCGATCCGTTCGAGCCTCGGCGACACCCACCTGGTGCCGCTGAACTGGGCCAACTTCGGCGGCGGCATGCGCGAGATCCTGGCTGGCTTCAAGGAAGCCTTCGGTTCCAGGCCGTTCCGCAAGCTGTGTTACGCCACCTTCCTCATCTTCAACGCCTTCAACACGGTGGCGGCGTTTTCGTTCTTCATCGTCGTCTACCACCTGTTCAACGGCAGCACCTCGGCGGCCTGGATCTGGCCCACGCTGTTCGGCAGCGTCGGTGCGCTGATCACCACCTTCGTCGTCATCCCCACGGTGGCCTGGATGTCGAAGCAGATGGGCAAGAAGAACGCCTTCATGCTTTCGCAGGGCATCTCCATCGTCGGCTACGTGCTGCTGTGGTTCCTGATGGTGCCGGGCAGGCCGTGGATGTTCATGTTCGCGCTGCCGTTCTTCAGCTTCGGCATCGGCGGCCTGTTCACGCTGATGATGAGCATGACGGCCGATGTGTGTGACCTCGACGAGCTCGCCACCGGCAAGCGGCGCGAAGGCATCTTTGGCGCCATCTACTGGTGGATGGTGAAGTTCGGCTTTGCCATCGCCGGGCTGCTGAGCGGCGCCATCATGTCGCTGGTGGCCTTCACGCCCGGCGCTGCGGCGCAGCCGGCCGGCGCGGTGGACGGGCTGCGCCTGTTCTATTCCGGCGTGCCGATCGTCGGCACCCTGCTGGCGATGTGGATCATGCGCAATTACGACCTCGACGAGCGCCGCGCGCGCGAGGTGCACGCCGAGCTCGAGCGGCGCAAGCAGCGCGGCGCTGCCGCTTCCAGCCAGGGCTCCGGCGTGCGCCCCTGGCTGGCCGAGCATGGCCTGCTGCTGCCCGGCGCCGAGCCTTCGGCGCTGGCCGGCAAGCCGGCGGCCGAGATCGGCGCGCTGTACGCCGAGCAGTTCGGCCGCGGCCTGTACGGCCTGTGCTTCAGTGCCTACACGCAGGGCCAGCGCGCGGGTGACGTGCTCACGCAAGCGCAGGTGCGCCGACGCCTGGCGCTCATCGCCCCGCACACGCGCTGGGTGCGCAGCTTCGCCTGCACCGAGGGCCACGAGCAGATCCCGCGTCTCGCGCGCGAGCTGGGCCTGAAGACGATGGTGGGGGCGTGGATCAGCGCCGACCGGGCGCGCAACGAACGTGAGATCGTGTCGCTGATCGAACTCGCCCAGCAGGGCCTGGTGAACGTGGCCGTGGTGGGCAACGAGGTGCTGCTGCGTGGCGAGCTGCCCGAAGCCGATCTGCTGGCCGCCCTGGCCCGCGTGAAGGCCGCCGTGCCCGAAGGCGTGCCCGTGGGCTGCGTGGACGCCTACTTCCAGTTCCTGGAGCGCCCCGCGCTCACGGCGGCCTGCGACGTGCTGCTGCCCAACTGCTACCCCTTCTGGGAAGGCGCCCACATCGACGTGGCCGCGCAGTACCTGCGCCGCATGCATGGCCTGGTGAAGGCCGCCGGTGGCGACAAACCCGTGGTCATCACCGAAACCGGCTGGCCCGGCCAAGGGCAGCCCGTGGGCGCCGCCGTGCCCTCGCCCGAGAACGCCATGCGCTACTTCGTCGACGTGCAGCAATGGGGCCGGCGCGAAGGCGTGAAGCTGTTCCACTTCTCGTCGTTCGACGAACCCTGGAAACGCGCCACCGAAGGCGAGGTCGGCACGCAATGGGGGTTGTGGGACAAGGACGAGCGGCCCAAGTACGCGGTGCCCGCGGCCTGAGCCGCCGCGGCAGGTTGGGCTAAGCTGGAGCCAGCACGATCCAGCGTAGACCCGCGCCACCATGCACCCGCGCCACCGCACCCGGCCGCTGCTGCAGGCCCTGTTGGCCTTCGCGGCCTGGGCCCACGCCACGCCGGCCAGCGCCGGCCCGCGCGAAGCTTGCGACTACAGCGCGCGCCACGGCGGCGTGACCTGCGTGGTGATGGTGGGCGGCCAGATCGTGCACGAGCAGTACCGCCAGGCCGGTGACGAAGCCGAGCGCTGGCGGCTGGCCTCGGGTACGAAGAGCTTCTCGGGCGTGCTGGCCGCGGCCGCCGCGCAGGACGGGCTGCTGAGCCTGGACGAGCCGGTGTCCGACACCCTCACCGAATGGCGTGCCGACGAGCGCCGCACCATCACCGTGCGCCAGCTGCTGAGCCTGACCAGCGGCATCGACACTCCGGCGCCCGGCGGCGGCGGCCGCGCCACGCCCGAAGCCACGGTGGCGCGGCGCGCGCTGCATGCACCCGGAGTGCACTTCTCGTACGGCCAGGCGCCATTCCAGATCTTTGCCGCGCTGATGGCGCGCAAGCTCGGTGCAGCGATGAACGGCGAGAGCCCCGAGGCCTACCTGCAGCGCCGGGTGCTGGCGCCGCTGGGCATCACGCTGGAGTTCAGGCCCCTCCCGTTGCTGGACCGTGGCGGCACCGACTGGGGCGGCGGCGGCGCGATGGCCGCGCGCGACTGGGCCCGCTTCGGCGAGTTCGTGCGCCAGGGCGGCCGCTGGCAGGGCCGCCAGCTGGTGGACGCCGCGGTGCTGGCGCAGAACTTCAGCGGCAGCGCCACCCACCCGGGCTACGGCCTCACCTGGTGGCTGAAGCCACCGCCTGGGGCCACGGTACCGCTGGAAGGCACCACCGAAAACGCCACCGACTTCTTCAAGGGTGGCGCCGCCACGTTGCCCGTGGCCCAGGTGTGGATGGCCGCCGGCGCGGGCAAGCAGCGGCTGGTGATCCTGCCCGAACGCCAGCTGGTGGCTGTGCGGCAGACGGCGCGGGTGCTGGGTGGGGAGCGAGCGGGGTTCAGTGACGTGGCGTTTCTGAGGCTGTTGGTGGAGTAGGCGTGCGGGCGTGCGGGCTGCTTGGCGGACCGCAGTGGCCCCGATCCCGACGCCCGTCGGCAGTCAGCCTCTGCGCGCGGACTTGATGGCTGCGATGTCGATCTTCGTCATGCCCATCATCGCGTCGAACGCCCGCTTGGCCGCCGCCGGGTCGGGGTCGCTGATGGCGGCGATCAGCGCACGCGGCGTGATCTGCCAGTTCAGGCCCCACTTGTCCTTGCACCAGCCGCAGGCGCTGGCCTTGCCGC
>VFQQ010004058.1_pt1 | contig 13327 bp, 11 predicted proteins | sample 3512341 | NCBI WGS metagenome assembly VFQQ01 (sample SAMN10412373, study PRJNA504923) | tailings metagenome | isolation source: Relicate 2 Philex TSF1 revegetated site | place: Philippines: Tuba, Benguet | collected 2017-08-29 | reverse complement strand
GCCGGGCAGGCGCGCGCCCCAGACCGTGAGCGCGCCGCTGGAATCCCGCACCGCCGGCAGAACGTTGGCGCGGCCGACGAACTCGGCGACGAAGCGCGTCGCCGGTCGTTCATAGATATCGACCGGCGAGCCGATCTGCGCGATGCGGCCGCGATCCATGACCGCGATGCGGTCGCACATGGTCAGCGCCTCGACCTGATCATGCGTGACGAACAGCGTGGTGATGCCGAGCGAACGCTGGATGCCGCGGATTTCGTGACGCATCGCATCGCGCAGCTTGGCGTCGAGATTGGAGAGCGATTCGTCGAGCAGCAGCAGCGACGGGCGGATCACCAGCGCCCGCGCCAGCGCGACGCGCTGCTGCTGGCCGCCGGAGAGCTCGCGTGGCCTGCGCTGCTCGAGGCCCGTGAGGCGCACGAGCCCCAGCGCCTCGGCGACGCGCCGGTCGCGCTCCTCGCGCCCGACGCCGCGCTCGTCGAGCCCGAAGCCGACATTGCGCGCGACGGTCAGATGCGGAAACAGCGCGTAGGACTGGAAGACGTAGCCCATGTTGCGCCTGTGCGCGGGCTGCTGGGTAATGTCCGCGCCTTCGACGCGGATCGTCCCGGCGTCCGGCGCGACGAGGCCGGCGAGCATGCGCAGCGTCGTCGTCTTGCCGCAGCCTGACGGGCCGAGAAGCGCGACCGATTCGCCGCGCTCCACCTTGAGCGACACCTCGTCCACCGCGACGGCGTCGCGATAACGCTTCCTGAGGCCCGCAAGCTCGAGATAGCTCACGCTTCAGCGCGCTCCGGCGATGATCTCGCGCCGCCAGCGGTTGTTCCACTGATCGCGCACCTTGACGATGTCAGTCCAATCGACGCCGATCATGCGCGCGCGGTTCTCGGGCGAGGCGGCCGTGCGCGCCAGCGCGGCTGGATCGATCTGGGCCTTGCCGTTGGTCGGCGCGTAGAACATGCGCTCGGTGAACGCCTTCTGCGCGGTCTGCGACAACGCATAGTTCGCGAAAGCGACAGCCGCGGCGCGATTCTTGGAGCCGGCGGTGACGTTGATCGTGTTGATCTGGAACACCGATCCTTCCGGCGGCAGCACGACGCCGATCCTGCCCTTCGTTTCGTCGGAATAGAGCTGCGCGCGGGCGTTCCAGCCCGTTGCGACGCGCACGACGCCGTTGAGGATCAGCGAATAGCCGTCCGGGTTGGGTTCGAAGGTCTGCACCGACGGCGCGAGCTCGCGCAGCTTCCTGACCGCCGGATCGATCGACTGCTTGTAGTCGCCGCCTTCCATCTTGGCGACCATCGCCGTCAGCGCGAGGCCCTGGATGTTCGGCGGCGCGGCCAGCGCCACAAGCCCCTTGAGATCCGGCCGCCAGAGATCGGCGAGTTTCGCGATCGGCGGCTTCAGATTCTGCGTGTCATAGACCAGCACGAGATGGTCGTAGGTCACCGCAGGCCCGAAATCGCCGCCGACGGCGCGCGCTTCCGGATAGAGTTCGCCAAGCGACGGCGCTTCGGCCGGCGTCAGCTTGTCAAACAGGCCCTCGGTGTTGCCGATCGTCGAGGTGGTGACGTCCATGATCGCGACATCGACCTGCGGATCAGCCTTCTGGGCGCGGATCGAGCCGACCATCTGCGCCGAGGTGCCGCCCGGCGTGTAATTGACCTTCACGTCGGGGAACGCTTTCTGGAACGGCTCGACGACGGTCTTCGTGTAGTTGTCCTGGAAAATGCCGGCGTAGGCCATCAGCGTGATCTGTCCGCGCGGCGCCTGGGCGCGGCCGATGGACGGCGCGGCGATCGCGGCGAGGCCGGTCTGGAGAACGATGCGTCGTGTGGTGCGCATGATGTCTGTCCCTCTCCTTGTGGATGATCGATCGGGGTTACCGATAGCCCCGTCGTTTCCGGTTGTCATCGGCGCATCGCGCATGCGCCGATGCGTTCGTCAGTCGGCGGTCCTGTCCGCGAAATGCGCAATGAAGCGCGCGCAGATGTCGACGAGCTTCTCGGTCAGCGCGGCGCCTGTTTCCGCCGAGCAAAGCCGCGGATCGCCCTTGGCGACGCCAAGATTGTAAACCTCGTCGTACTCGTTCGGCATGCCGACCTCGGCGCCGTCGAAACTCGCGGTTCCAAGCCCGGTGAAGGGCAGGTCAAGCAGCGGATCGCGCTTGATCGGCTTGCCGTCCGGCATCAGGTCGGGCCGCATCAGTTCGGGGAAGAGATGCAGGCCGATGCTGGTGAGCGGATCGGCGCCATGGCCCGAGACTTTCGCGGATTTCTCCGCGCCGACGATTCCGGGCAGCAACGCGTAGCTGATGCGCCAGAGATAGAGGCTCGGCATCACGATCTGCTCGTGCTTGTAGAGTTCGCGCGCCACTTCGGCGATCGGGCCGACATTGCCGCCATGGCCGTTGATGACGATAAGGCGCGTCAGGCCGTTGCGATGCAGCGACTCGACCATGTCGCCGATGACGCTGGTCAGCGTCGCCTGTGAAATCGCGATGCCGCCGATCATCGGACCGAAGAAGTCCGCGCCGCCGTAGGGAAGCACCGGCGCGACATAGGCCGGCGTCCCCGCCTGCGTCGCGCGGATCGCGGCGAGTTCGGCGATCTTTTCGGCGAGGAGATAGTCGCCCATCGGCGCGTGCGGGCCCTGATCCTCGTGGCTGCCCATCGGCAGGAGAATGATCGGGTTCGATTTGTAGAGCTTGCGCGCCTCGCCGCCGGCGATGGCGCCCATATGCACGTTGGGACTGGTTTTCGACGCCACAGATTTTCTCCAAGTGTGGATTGTGAAGTTTTAGGCGATTTCGGCGGCGCGGATGCAGGCGACGCGCCGGCCCTCATCGAAGGGCGAAAGAGAAGGGACGGTCTCCGCGCAGGCGGCGACCGCATGCGCGCAGCGTGTGCGGAACACGCATCCCGACGGCGGGTTGGTGGGGCTCGGCGGATCGCCGGGCAGCAGGATGCGTTTGCCCCGCCGTGCGGCGGCGAGGCGCGGCGTCGCCGAGATCAGCGCACGCGTGTAGGGATGCGCCGGCGCCGTAAAGATCTTTTCCGCCGGCCCTTCCTCCATCACGCGGCCGAGATACATGACAATGACGCGATCGCAGAGATGGCGCACCACCGGCAGGTCATGGCTGATGAAGAGCAGCGCGAGGCCGAGGTCCTTTCGAAGATCGGCGAACAGCTTCACGATCTGCGCCTGGATCGACACGTCAAGCGCGCTGACGGGCTCGTCGGCGACGAGGAAGTCCGGTCCCGTCGCCAGCGCGCGCGCAACGCCGATGCGCTGGCGCTGGCCGCCGGAGAATTCGTGCGGAAAGCGCTGCGCGTGCGTCGGATCGAGGCCGACCAGCGCCAGCAGCTCCTCGACCTTCGCGGCGCGATCGCCCGCCGGAGCGAGATCATGAATGGCGAGCCCGTCGGCGATCTGCGCGCCGACGCGGCGGCGCGGATCAAGGCTGCCGAACGGATCCTGAAACACGATCTGCATGCGCCTGCGCAGCGCCCGCCAGTCGGCCTTCGAGGCGTTGTTGATCGGGCGCCCGTCAAAGCGGATGTCGCCTTCGGTCGGCGGCAGGAGCCCCAACAGCAGCCGCCCGAGCGTGCTCTTGCCGGAGCCCGATTCGCCGACGACGCCGACGCCTTCGCCGCGCGCCACGCTGGCGTCGACGCCGCGCACCGCCTGCACCGGACGCTTGCGCGCGAACAGACCGCCGGACTGGAACGTCTTCGACAAGCCCTTGGCTTCGATGAGGGACGCCGGCGCGCTCATGCGGCGGCCTCGGCGCGCATGGAAAGGTCGCGCCAGCGCGCGCAGCGCACGGCGCGGTCGCGGGGCGCCGTTTCGAGCACGACCGCCCCACTTTCACAGATCGGTGCGGCATGCACGCAACGCGGCGCGAAGCGGCATCCCTTCGGAAAGGCGTGCGGCGGCGGCACGACGCCGGGAATGCCGGCGGGCTGCTCGTCGCCATCCGGCGACGCATCGAGCAGCGCGCGCGTATAGGGATGCAGCGGCGCGCCGAACACCTGCTCGACCGGCCCTTGCTCGACGACGCGGCCGGCATACATCACCGCGACATTGTCGGCGATTTCGGAGACGACGCTGAGGCTGTGCGTGATGAAGATCATCGCCGTGCCGGTCTCGCGCTGGAGTTCGGCGAGCAGATCGAGGATTTGGGCCTGCACGGTGACGTCGAGCGCGGTCGTCGGCTCGTCGGCGATCAGCAGGGCGGGGCGGTTGGCGAGCGCCATGGCGATCATGACGCGCTGGCGCATGCCGCCGGACATTTCGTGCGGCCATGCGTTCATGCGCCGCTCGGGATCGGCGATGCCGACGCGTTTGAACAGATCGAGCGCCTGCGCGCGCGCCTCGGCGTGCGACACGTTGCGATGGGCGCGGATCGCCTCCGCCACCTGATCGCCGGCGCGATGCACGGGATTCAGACTCGACATTGGATCCTGGAAGATCATCGCGAGGCGATCGCCGCGCAGGCGACGGATTTCCGCATCCGGCAGGCGCAGAAGATTGGCGTCGCCGAACCATGCTTCGCCCTGCGCGACGCGCGCCGCCGGCGGCAGCAGGCCCATGACGGCGGTCGCAGTCACCGATTTGCCGGAGCCGCTTTCGCCGACGATCGCAAGGGTTTCGCCCGGCGCGACGCTGACGGACACGTCTTCGACGGGCCGGATCAAGCCGCGCGGCGTGTCGATCTCGACCGTAAGATTGCGGACGTCGAGCGCGGCTTGGGTCTGTTTCGGCGCGGCAGGCAGGAGCCCCGGCAGCACGCGGTCGACCAGACGACGCTTCGCCGGCGCGCCGGCGGTGCGCGGATCGACGGCGTCGCGCAGCGCATCGCACAGCAGGTTCATCGCGAGGATCGTCAGGGTCAGCGCCGCGCAGGGCCAGACGAGCAGCAGCGGCGCCTGTTCCATGGTGACGCGCGCGCCGCGGATCATCAGCCCCCATGAGGGCGCTGGCGGCACGACGCCGAGTCCGAGGAAGGACAGGCCGCTTTCCAGCACGACCGCCGCCGCGACCGCGAGCGACAGCTGCACGAGGATCGGGCCGGCGATGTTCGGCAGCACGGTGAGCGCCAGAATGCGCGGCGTCGAGGCGCCCAACGCGCGCACGGCCTCGACATAGTCCTGATTGCGCGCCGTCAGAGTCTCGGCATAGGCGACGCGCGCGAAGCCCGGCAGGTAAAGCACGGAGAGCACGAGGATCAGCGTGCCGGCGCCGGGGCCAAGCAGGGTCACGACAAGCAGCGCGAGCAGCACCGGCGGAAAGCACAGGATCACGTCCATGCTGCGCACGGTGAAGAGTTCGCCGAGCCCGCGGAACCAGCCGCCGATCAGGCCGAGCATGGTGCCGATGGTTCCGGCGATGAGCGCCGATGCAAAGGCGACGCCAAGGCTCGTGCGCGCCCCCCAGATCAGGCGCGAGAACACGTCGCGGCCGAATTCGTCGCGCCCGAGCGGCGATCCGGGCATCGCGCCGGCGAGACGGTTCGGCACGTCCTGGCGGATGGGATTCGGAAGCCCGAGCCAAGGCGCCAGCAGCGCCAGCAGAAGAATGATCCCGACGAAGGCGCCGGGAATCCACAGCCGCTTCATGTCGCGCGGATCCGCGGATCGAGCAGCGCGTAGAGCAGATCCATGATCAGGTTGATCAGGAGGAACAGGCCCGAGATGGTGAGCACGATGCCGACCACCATCGGATAGTCGCGGCCTTCCACGGCGCGCAGCAGCGGCGTCGAGAGGCCGGGCCAGTTGAAGACATATTCGACGAGCACGGTGCCGCCCAGCAATGTGCCCATGTGCAGGCCGAGCACGGTGAGCACGGGCGTCAACGCGTTGCGCACGACATGGCGCACGAGCACGCGCCGGCGCGACAGGCCCTTGGCGTGCGCGGTGCGCACATAGTCGCGCGACAGGGCGTCGAGCACGGAGGCGCGCGTCATGCGGAAGACGACGGCGGTGAGCCCCTTGGCGATGGCGATGGCCGGCAGCGCCAGCAAGGTGAAATGCTGCGCCGGATTCTGCGTGACCGGCACATAGCCGCCGGCCGGCATCAGCCGCAGGGTCTGCGCCAGCAGCAGCACGAGCAGGGTGCCGAGCACGAAGACCGGCACCGCCAGCAGCAGCGCGGCGGTCGCCGAAGCGATACGGTCGAACGCGCCGCCGCGATGCAGCGCCGCATAGGCGCCGCTCGGAATGCCGAGAATGACGGCGATCAGCGTGCCGGCGGCGATCAGTTCGAGCGTGCGCGGCAGGCGCAGCGCGATCTCCTTCGCGACCGGAAAGTCGTCCACGAGCGAATTGCCGAGATCGCCGCGCAGCACGCCGCCGAGAAACGCGAGATACTGGTCGATCAGCGGCTTTTCGAGCCCGAGCTTCTCGCGCAACTCCGCCACCGCCGCCGGATCGGGCGACACGCCGCCGGTCGAGAGGAGAATCTCGGCGGGGTCGCCCGGCACCATGTGCAGCGTCAGAAAGACGATCGTCGCGACGATGAAGGCCAGCGTCAGCGACGTCGCGATCCGACGCAGAAGCCAGCGCGTCATCCGAAGAAGGTCTCTTCCAGCATCGCGCCGGAGGAGTTGCTGAGCGCGCCGGGCAGATTGGTGAAGCCCTGCACGCTTCTATCCATGCCGTAGCCTTGCGAGCGCCAGGCGAGGCCGACGAGCGGCACCTCTTCCAGCGCCGCGCGCTGCATGTCCTTGTAGATCGCGACGCGCTTCGTCTGGTCGAACTCGCCGCGGCCCTTCGCCAGCAGCTCCGAGGTGCGCGGCGCCTGCACGCCGAAGGAGCGGCCATGGGAGGGCGACAGCGTCGTGTCCATCACGACGGTCAGGCCATCGGGGTCGTTGTTGTCGGCGCTGACGCCGTGAATCGCGATCTCATACTGTCCGCGCATGCCAAGCGACACGCGCGTCGACCATTCCGGCAGCTTCAGATCGCACCGGATGCCGATGGCGGCGAGATACTGCTGCACGATCTCGGCGGTGTCCTTGTGCATGCCGAACTGTGCGGTCGACAGCATGACGCATTCGAAGCCGTTGGGCACGCCGGCGTCGGCGAGCAGCTTCTTGGCGCGCGCCGGGTCATAGTTCCAGCCGCGCGAAAGCTCAGGGTCCCACCACGGCGTGCCTTCGACGATCGGCACGCCTTCCAGCGGCTTGCCGCGGCCGAAGAAGGCGACCTTGACGATGTCCTCGCGCTTCACCGCATGCGCCACGGCGCGGCGCACGCGCGCGTCGGAGAAGGGGCCCTTCGTGCCGTTGAACAGCACGTCCATGAACGGGCCTTCGACCGCGTCGAGTTTCAGGCGCGGATCGGATTCGACCGCGGCCATCGACTGCCACGGGACGTACTCGATCATGTCGACGTCGCCGGACTTCAGCGCTGCGAAGCGCAGATTGTCATCGGCGTAGATGATGAACTTGATGCCCTTGAGTTTCGGAAATCCCTTTTTGTAGAATTTGTCGAACGGCGCGAGCTCGATCGACGTGCCGCGTTCCTGATTGACCAGGCGGAACGGGCCGGCGCCGATCGGCTCGTTGGCGGCGGACTTCCGCCAGATGATCGACATGTTGTAGTTGCCGAACCAGGTCGGCAGCGTCGCCTGCGGGTCCTTGGTGACGAGGCGCACGGTGTATTGATCCGGCGTCTCGATCTTCGTCACGTTCTGGAACTGCGCGCGCATATAGGCGGTCGATTTCTCGCCGGCGATCTGCTCGATCGTCCATTTGACGTCGTCGGCGACCACCGGCTCGCCGTTGTGAAACACCGCGTCCTTGCGCAGCTTGAAGACCCAGGCGCCGTCGCCGTCGATCGACCATGACTCGGCGATCTCGCCGCGCAGGTCGCCCTTCCGGTCATAGGAGACGAGGCTGCGATGGATCAGCATCTTGACGGTGCCGGCCGAAGCGCCGGTCGACACCCAGGGCTGGAGATTGGGCGGCCAGGCGGTCAGGCCGTAGCGGATGATTCCGGTCGAGCGCTGCGCCCGCAGCGGCGAACCAAGGAAGGGCAAGGTCGCGCCCGCGCCCACCAGGGCGCGGCGGTTGATCGTCATCGACATCTCGGCGCCTCTTCGCGTTTCGATCCTGATCCTGTTTCGATCTTAGGCGGCCGGCGGCGCAGCACAATCGTCGAAACGAACGTTCGATCACTGAAACGCAAGGTTTGCGCCAACTTCCCGCGCTCTGTCATGCGTTCGGCGCATGCGCGCGCATCGCGCCGGCAGGAGTTGCAATAACTGGAAAATCGCGAGCGCGCGTCGCGCCGTCACTTGCCCCAGCGCAGCGCCATCACGTCCAGGCTGCGCGCGATCTCGATCAGGCCGGCGCGCGTCGCCGCATGCGGCTGCGGCAATGGATGGCGCAGCGCGTCTGACCTGATGACGCCGCCTTCCTTCATGAGCATCTTCGCGGCGGCGAGGCCACATTGGCGGTTTTCGTAATTGATGAGCGGCAGCCACTTCGCATAGGCCGCCATCGCGCCGGCGCGATTCCCCGCCATCCACGGATCCATGATCTCGCGGATGCCGTCGGGATAGCCGCCGCCGGTCATCGCGCCGGTGGCGCCCGCGTCGAGGTCGGCCATCAGGGTGATCGCCTCCTCGCCATCCCACGGCCCCACGATGGCGTCGCCGCCGAGTTCGAGGAGCTGGCGCAGCTTGGCGGCCGCGAAAGGCACCTCGATCTTGAAATAGGCGACGTTGGCGATCTCCTTCGCCATGCGCGCCAGCAACGGCGCCGACAAAGCCGTGCCGGCGACCGGCGCGTCCTGAATCATGATCGGAATCGAAATGGCGTCGGACACGGCGCGATAGAAGTCATGGATCGCCTGTTCCGAGGCGCGGATCGTCGCGCCGTGATAGGGCGGCATCACCATGACCATGCAGGCGCCGGCTTCTTCGGCGCGTTTGCTGCGCTCGGCGCAGATGCGGGACGAGAAGTGCGTCGTGGTGACGATCACCGGCACGCGCCCCGCGACATGCTTCAGCACGGCGTGCATGATGCGTTCGCGCTCTTCGTCGGCGAGCACGAACTGTTCGGAGAAATTCGCGAGGATGCAGAGGCCGTGCGAACCGGCGTCGATCATGAAGTCGACGGCGCGCAATTGCCCCGTCATGTCGATTTCGCCGCGCTCGTCGAAGATGGTCGGCACGACGGGAAACACGCCGCGATAGAGCGCTGACGCCATCGGATGATCCTCCCAGATTTGCTTTTTTGATCAGTGATTGTCGCGCGGCACGGCCGACCCGCTCTTGCCGACGAGAAAAGCGAGATCGGCGCCTTTGTCGGCCTGCAGAACGTTCTCGACATAGAGCTTGGCGTAGCCGCGCTCGGTGTGCAGCGGCGGCGGCGGCGGCGTCCACGCGGCGCGACGTGTCGCGAGCTCGGCCTCGTCGACATGCAGGTGCAGTTGGCGCGCCTCGACGTCGAGCGTGATCCGATCGCCGCTGCGCACCAGCGCGAGCGGGCCGCCGCCGGCCGCTTCCGGCGCGACATGCAAAACGACGGTGCCATAGGCGGTGCCGGACATGCGCGCGTCGGAGATGCGGATCATGTCGCGCACGCCCTTCTTCAGGAGCTTGGGCGGCAGCGGCATGTTGCCGACCTCGGCCATGCCCGGATAACCCTTGGGGCCGCAGTTCTGCAGCACCATCACGCAGTTTTCGTCGATGTCGAGCGCGTCGTCGTTGATCCGCGCGTGCAGGTCTTCGATCGAGTTGAAGACCACGGCGCGGCCCGTGTGCTTCATCAGGTGCGGCGAGGCGGCGGACGGCTTGATGACCGCGCCGTCCGGCGCGAGGTTGCCTTTCAGGATCGCGATGCCGGAATTCGGCTTGAACGGCTTCTCGAACGAGGAGATCACCTCCTCGTTCCAGCATTCGGCTTTCGCGACATTCTCGCCCATCGTCCTGCCGTTGACGGTCAGCGCATCCTTGTGGAGCAGGCCCTGCTCGGCGAGGCGGCGCAGCACCACGGGAAGCCCGCCGGCGTAGTAGAAATCCTCCATCAGGTAGGAGCCCGACGGCATCAGGTTGACGAGGCAATGCACGTCGCGGCCGAGCTTGTCGAAATCATCCTGCGAAAGATCGACGCCGACGCGGCCGGCGATGGCGAGGAGATGGATCACGGCGTTGGTCGAGCCGCCGATGCCGGCGAGCGCGCGGATGGCGTTCTCGAACGCCTTGCGCGTCAGGATCTGGGAGATGCGGACATCCTCCTTCACCATCTCGACGATGCGGCGGCCGGCTTCACGCGCCAGCAGGTTGCGGCGCGCGTCGACCGCAGGGATTGCGGCGTTGCCCGGCATGCCCATGCCGAGCGCCTCCACCATCGAGGCCATGGTCGATGCGGTGCCCATGGTCATGCAGTGGCCGTGGCTGCGGTGCATCGCCTGTTCGGCCTCATGGAACTGCTGCAGCGTGATCTCGCCGGCGCGCAACTGCTCCGACATCGAGATGGTGTTGGTGCCCGAGCCGATCTTCTGGCCCTTGTAGCTGCCGGACAGCATGGGGCCGCCGGAAATGCCGATGCTCGGCAGGTCGGCGGAGGATGCGCCCATCAGCAGGGCCGGCGTGGTCTTGTCGCAGCCCATCAGCAGCACGACGCCGTCGATCGGATTGCCGCGGATCGACTCCTCGACATCCATCGACGCGAGATTGCGGAACAGCATCGCCGTCGGCCGCATCTGCGTCTCGCCGGTCGACATGACGGGAAATTCAAGCGGAAAGCCGCCGGCCTCCAGCACGCCCCAGCGCACGTGCTCGGCGATGGTCCTGAAATGCGAGTTGCACGGCGTCAGTTCGGACCAGGTGTTGCAGATGCCGATCACCGGGCGGCCGTCGAACTGATCCGCCGGAAAGCCGCGATTCTTGAGCCACGAGCGATAGTAGAAGCCCATCTTGTCCTGGCGGCCGAACCAGGCCTGGCTGCGATACGTCTTCTTCTCGCTCATGGTGCTCGTCTCTGCGGCGCGGCCGGGCGTCGGCGCGAGAAGCGCCGCGAGGGGCCATAGCCTTTGTGGCGGAGACGGCGGGCGGCTTCAATTGAAACCTCGCCATGGATCGCCGGCGCGCCGCCGCGACGATCTCATGCGCGCCGCGAAAACCAATGCTAGTTGCGGTCGTCCGGCAGAATCGGCAGCGGATGGACCTCGACGCCTTCCTCGTGAAGCGCCTGCGCCTCTTCCAGCGAGGACTGGCCGTAGATCGAGCGATGCTCGATCTCGCCATAGTGCATCTTGCGCGCCATCTCCGGGAATTGCGCGCCGACGTCGTCGGCGTTGGCCTTCACATGGTCGCGCAGCGCCCGCAACATGGCGCGCATTTCGGCGTCGCGCTGAGAAGGCATCGCCACGGCGCCGGGCGCGGGCGGCGCTGGCGGGGTGGCGACGGCCGGCGCGTCGGCCTCGCGGCTCGTGGCGACGCGCGGGGCCATGATCTGTTTCGACACCTTCTTGGAGTCGCAGACCGGGCAGGTCACGAAGCCGCGTTTCGCCTGCGTGTCGAAGGCGGCCGAATCGGCGAACCAGCTCTCGAATTCGTGGGCCTGGTCGCAGATGAGCGAGTAGCGGATCATCGGTTCAGTCTTGCGGCCTCCGAGCCTGCGCCCATCGCCTTGCCAAATGCTTGCTCATGCGGCGAGCAGCGGATCGAAGCCGCCGCGGCCGTCGAGGGCGTAAAGGTCATCGCAGCCGCCGACATGCACGTCGCCGACGAAGATCTGCGGCACCGAGGTGCGGCCGCCGGCGCGCTTCACCATCGCCGCCCGGGCGTCCGGGGTCTTCTCGATGTCGATCTCCTCGAAGGCCACGCCCTTGCGGGTCAGGAGGTCCTTGGCGGCGCTGCAATAGCCGCACCAGGAGCGGCTGTAGATCGTGACGGCGGGCATGGGCGGGAAACGTCCCCTTTCAGTTTCAACTATATAGGCAAGCGCGCGGCCGGGCCCAAGTGTTCCCTCCGGCATCCTAGGCACGCGCCGCTGCGTCACCCGTATGACCGTCCGTCACGGGGCGTGCGCCACGCGGGCGAAGGTCAGCACGTCGACATGGGTCGCGCCCGCCCGGCGCAGCGCCCCGGCGGCGGCGTTGACCGTCGCGCCGGTGGTCAGCACGTCGTCGATCAGCAGGATGCGGCGTCCCTCGACGAGCGGCCGCCGTTCCGGCGGGACGCGGAAAGCTCCCGCCATGTTGGCGGCGCGCGCGGCCTTGGTCAGGCCGACCTGCGGCGGCGTGCGCTTGCGGCGGACCACCGCATCGAGCAGCAGCGGCTTGTCCGTCAGGCTTACGACGGCGCGGGCGAGCAGCGCCGCCTGATTGTATCGCCGGGTCCAGAGCCGGATCCGGTGCAGCGGGACGGGAACGATCGCGTCGGCGTCCGCGAGCAGCTCCGCGCCGGCCGCAGCCATCATGCGGCCCATGACGAGGGCGAGATGCGTCTGGTCGCCATATTTGTGCCGATGGACCAGGGCGCGGGAAATCTCGTCGTAGCGCGCCACGGCGCGCGCGCGGTCGAAGGTCGGCGGATGGGCGATGGCGTCCGGCGAGAGCAGGGTTCCGCCGATATCGATCGCGAAGGGCGTCCCCAGCCGCTCGCAATAGGGCCGCTCGATCAGCGCAAGGCGGCTCCAGCAGTTGGCGCACAGCGCGTCCGGCGCCTCGGTGGCCGCCTGGCAGTGGGCGCAGATCGGCGGCCAGAGAAGATCGGCGCCGGCGCGTCGGGCGCGCGCCGGAACGCCGGCGGCGATGGCGAGCCAGCGTCGCGCGCCGTTTCCCGCGGGCGCTGCGTCGGCGAACTGCTGTGTCGGCGCGTCCATGATCCAAGCGTAGCCGCACGCGCGCCGCGCGCCAGTCCCGCGCTTTGACCGCCGCCGCCCCCGCCGCCATAAGCGCGAAGATGACGACGCCCGCCGTCCCGCAGATTTTCGACCGCGCGCTGGTTGCGGCGCGGCGCCGGCGCGCGCTGGCGCAGGGCTACGAGCCTTTTTTGCTGGACCGTGCGGCCGATGACGCGCTCGAACGCCTCTCCACGGTCAAGCGCACATTCGAGCGGGCGCTCGACGTCGGGTCGCCGACGCATGTGTTTGGTGAAGCGCTCGTCGACGCCGGCAAAGCAAAGCATGTCGCCCGCGCGACGCTGACGCCGGAGGATGTGGTGATCGGCGTGGATGGTTCCCCGCCCGCTCCGCGATCCTTCGATCTCGTGACGTCTCTGCTGGCGCTGCATGCGGTCAATGACCTGCCGGGCGCGCTGGCGCAGATGCGGCGCACGCTGAAGCCGGACGGCCTCCTGATCGCCGGCCTTC
>VFQQ010004057.1_pt1 | contig 13333 bp, 13 predicted proteins | sample 3512341 | NCBI WGS metagenome assembly VFQQ01 (sample SAMN10412373, study PRJNA504923) | tailings metagenome | isolation source: Relicate 2 Philex TSF1 revegetated site | place: Philippines: Tuba, Benguet | collected 2017-08-29 | reverse complement strand
AGGGACACGAAGATGACCAGCGTGAACAGCTTCATCCACTGCGTGGAGAAGATGCCGGCCCACTTGTCGTAGCCCATGGGGCCGGGGCGGAACAGGATCTCGCCCAGCAGCACCACCGTGTACAGCGCCATCAGGCAGGCGGTCACGCGCTGGCTCAGCCAGTCGCGCATGCCGTAGTGGGCGCCGACGACGACGCGCTTGCTTCCGTAGTTGACGTTCATTCTTTTCCGCGCCTCAGAACAGGCCGAACAGCTTGGCGCCCAGCGCCAGCGTGAGCAGGAGGCTCAGGCCCAGCGTGACGATGGCCGACTGGTGCCCCTGCGCCTTGCTGACGCTGTGGGTGGCGTCCATCCACAGGTGGCGCACGCCGGCAATGAAGTGGTGCAGGTAGGCCCAGATCAGCGCCCACACCACCAGCTTCAGCAGCCAGGCCGGCACGATGCCGAAGCCGGCGGCGAACACGGCCTTGAAGCCGTCGAAGCTGGCCTCGCTGCTCACGCTGAGGTCGAACAACCAGATGATCAGCGGCAACAGCGCGAACATCAGGATGCCGCTGGCACGGTGCAGGATGGACACGACACCCGCGAGCGGGAGCCGGTACTTCACCGCGTCGAGCAGCCGCATCGTGCCGGGCCGCGTCTTGGCGATGTTCGTTGTTGTGGTGTTCATCGTCGGGCGAGTGTTGGAACCGGGTGAAACCAATTGAGTTTATTGCAATGCAACAGGCTTACGCGGAGCTAGCTCAGTTCGTTCCTGTAGTGGTGTGCCGCCGTGTGGTACAGGCCGCGGCGCAGCTCCACGGGCCTGTCGCCATAGGTGAACGAGAGCCGCTCCACGCTCAGCAGCGGCGTGCCCGCAGGCAGCGCCAGCAGTTCCGCATCCTCGCCAGCGGCGGCCACGGCGCGCAGCTTCTCTTCGGCGCGGACCATGTGCACCGCGAACTCGGCTTCGAACAGGCGGTACATCGGGCCGCGCCAGTCCTGCAGGCGCTCGGCCGTCAGGCCCTTGAAGAGGTTGCCGGGCAGCCAGATGTCGTCCAGGACAACCGGCTGCTCGCCGCCCAGCAGCAGGCGGCGGATCTGCACCGCGGCTTCGCCGGCCTTCAGCGCGAGCGATCGCGCCACGTCGGCCGGCGCGCGCATGCGGCGGCAGTCGAGCAGCTTGCGTGAGAGCGCCGGGTCGCTGCCGTCCTCGGCCTTCAGGCGCAGGAAGCGGTACTGCGTGTGCGCCTCGGCGTGCGTGGCCACGAAGGTGCCCTTGCCCTGGCGGCGCACGAGCATGTTCTCGGCCGCCAGCTCGTCGATGGCCTTGCGCACCGTGCCCTGGCTCACCTTGAAGCGTGCGGCCAGCTCCATCTCGCTGGGAATGGCCTGCCCCGGCAGCCAGGCGCCGGCCTGCAGATCCTGCAGCAGCAGGCTCTTGATCTGCTGGTACAGCGGGCTGAAGGAAGGAGTGATGACCGCGTTCACGGCACCCATTGTCTTATAGAAGACATAAGACTTCAGTCAGGGTGCCGGCACTAGAATCCGGGGCTTTTCCTGCGTTCACCCACCCTCCCTGGAGCCCTCCCCATGAGCAAGAAGCCCGTCCGCGTGGCTGTGACCGGCGCCGCCGGCCAGATCGGTTATGCCCTGCTGTTCCGCATCGCCAGCGGCGAGATGCTGGGCAAGGACCAGCCGGTGATCCTGCAGCTGCTGGAAGTGCCGGTGGAAGGCCCGCAGAAGGCGCTCAAGGGTGTGATGATGGAACTGGAAGACTGCGCCTTCCCGCTGCTGCACGGCATGGAAGCGCACGGCGATCCGATGACCGCCTTCAAGGACACCGACTACGCGCTGCTCGTGGGCAGCATGCCGCGCAAGGCCGGCATGGAACGCGCCGAGCTGCTCAGCATCAACGGCCAGATCTTCATCGGCCAGGGCAAGGCGCTCAACGCCGTGGCCAGCCGCGACGTGAAGGTGCTGGTGGTGGGCAACCCCGCCAACACCAACGCCTGGATCGCGATGAAGAGCGCGCCCGACCTGAAGCGCGAGAACTTCACCGCTATGCTGCGCCTGGACCACAACCGCGCGCTCAGCCAACTCGCCGCCAAGACCGGCAAGCCGGTGGCTTCGATCAAGAAGCTCGGCGTCTGGGGCAACCACAGCCCGACGATGTACGCCGACTACCGCTTCGCCACCATCGACGGCGCCAGCGTGAAGGACATGATCAACGACCACGCCTGGAACAAGGACGTGTTCCTGCCCACCGTGGGCAAGCGCGGCGCCGCCATCATCGAAGCGCGCGGACTTTCCAGCGCTGCCTCGGCCGCCAACGCCGCCATCGACCACATGCGCGACTGGGCCCTGGGCACCAACGGCGGCTGGGTCACGATGGGCGTGCCGAGCAACGGCGAATACGGCATCCCGAAGGACGTGATGTTCGGCTACCCCGTCACTTGCGAAGGTGGCAAGTACGAGATCGTCAAGGACCTGCCGATCGACGAGTTCAGCCAGGGCTGCATCGACAAGACCCTGGCCGAGCTGACCGGCGAGCAGGACGGCGTCAAGCACCTGCTGTGACGCCCGCCGCAGGCCACGCCTAGAACGTGGCCTGCAGGCGCATCGACCAGCCAGCGCCGCGGGTGTCCCCCGCCGCGTTGCCGTCTTCGGACCCGGCGTGGTGCAGGTTGAGCGCGGCGCGCCACGCCACGCCCGGTGCGGTCCAGGCCGTGCCGAATGTCCACACCCGCGCCGCCAGGCCAGGTTGCGCGGCCAGCAGGTCCAGGCGCGCAAAGCTCTCCCAATGTCCCCAGGGCGCCAGCCCGTCGCGCGGCCGGCCGAAGCGCGCGCGCCGCTCGTCATGGCGCCGCGGCTGCCCGGCCCAGGCCCAGGCAGCCTGCAGGCTGCCGCCGCTGGCGCGGCGTGACGGTGCACCGGCATCACCCCCGAGCCAGCGCGCCAGGCCCTCGGCCTGCAGCAGCCAGGGGCCCTGCTGCAACGCCAGTTCCACGCCCCAGACACGGTCGCTGCCAAAACGCCCGGCGCCGGCCAGCGTGCTGCGGCGGCCGGCCTCGTCTTCGCTGACACCCCGTATGGCCAGGCGCGAACGCAGGCGGCCGTCACCGGCCCAGCCGCGGCTCATGGCCACCGAGCTGCCGATCTGCCAAACGCCCGCCGCACCGGTGCGCGGTATCCACACCGCGCGTGCCACCGTGGCGGCGTGGTCGCGCCTGTCATGGTGGCCCAGGCTCAGGTGCCAGCCGGGGCCGTGCGCATCGGCGCGCAGGCCGCGGCCCTGGCCTGCGTCAGCCACATCGGGCGCCAGGTCCCACAGCGCAGCGCGCTCGACGCCCAGTGTCCAGTTGCTGCTGGTGGAAGGGTCGAGGCCGAAGTCGGGGTCGATGCGGCCAGCGCGCAGCGTCAGCCCCGGCAGCGGTGCCCATGCCAGCCAGGCCTCGGAGACACGCAGGTCGCCGGCGCTGCTGGCGGCCACGGCAGCCAGCGCGCGCCAGCGGGCGTGCAGTGGCAGCGCGGCCTCGACCTCGGCGCGGCGCAGGTAGCCCGCGCGGTGATCGTGGCCGTCGCGGCTGTAGACACCACCGAACTGCGCGCGGTCCAGTTGCAGGCGGCCGGAGAGTTCCGGGCCCGCCGCGGATGCCGTGCAAGCCGCGGGCACGCAGCACAGCAGGAGCGCCAGGCGCGCCAGGCGCCTCACCGCCACCCCTCCAGCCGCAGCTGCAGCAGCCGCGTGCGGCCCTGCCGCTCGGGCCCGCTGTCGCTCACGATCCAGCAGCGGCCATCGTTGGCACAGGCCAGGCCTTCGAAGTTGTCGGGGCCGTCGGGGAGCGCGGGCGTGAGCGCCAGCGTGCGCGCGTCGCAGGGCACGCTCTCACCGCAGCGCGTGAGGTCCAGCAGCCGCAGGTGCGTGCGGAAGGCACCGCCGGTGGCCGGGTGCTCGGTGCGCTCCAGCACCAGCACGCGGTGGCCGGGCAACAGCTCGATCGCCTTCAGGTGGCTGCGCACCGCCGCGGCCTCGAAACCCCAGCTGCGGCCGTCGGCCGCGTGCAGCGCGTGCCAGTGGCCGGGCAGCTCCTGCAGCCAGGGGCGCGGGTTCTGCGCCGCCACCAGCAGCCCGGCCTCGGGGTGCCACGCGATGGCTTCCACGCGGTCGCGGCTGCGCAGCGCCGCTGGCCAGGGCTGCACCGCCGTGGATTCGGCACCCAGCCCCAGGCGGTGCGCGGCACCGGCGCGTTCGCCGGTCGCCCAGAGCTCGACCGTCCCGAGCGCCGTGCGGCGCGTGGCCAGCGCCTCGGCATCGCGCACCGCGGCCAGCGGCTGCACCGCAACGGCCTGCACCTGCCAGGCCGCGCCGGTGCCGGACAGCCGCAGCTGGAACAGCTGGCCCCGGTCGCTCGCCGCCACCAGCAGCTGCGCGGCTTCGTCCCAGGCCAGGGCGGAGATCTCGCGCAGCGCCACACCCTGCACCTGCACACCGCCAAGCTGGGCCTCGTGCTCCACGCGCAGGCGCGGCGGCTCGGGCGTGCCCGCCGGCGCTGCAACGGCGGCCAGGCCCACCAGCCCCAACAGGCTGGCCAGCGCCATGGCGCGCTTCATGGCCGCGGGCGCGGCGTGGCGGCCTCGCGCCGCAGCGTCTCGCAGGCCACGCGGTGCAGGAAGATGGGCAGGAACAGCGTCACGCGCGCCGAGCTGAACTCCTGCTCCAGCAGTTCCAGCAACAGCTCCTGCACCCGCTCACGTGGCACCTGCCCGGCCAGGCTCGCCACCACCTTGTCGGCCACCACGCCCAGGTCCACCGGGCAGGGCTGGCTGGGCGCGGGCTCGAACAGGCCGCCGCGGTCGGTGTCGGCAAAGTCGGGGTTCAGCGGCGCCAGGTTGCGTGGCGTCGGGTGGGTGTCGGTGTCAGGCCGCATGGGCGAGCTCCTGGGTGGCCGCCTGCAGCGCGCCGAGCTTGCGCAGCGCCGGGCGGAAGCGGTTGAAGCGGCTCACGGCACCGGTGGCGCTCATGCCCACGCAGTACTTGGAGCAGCCGTTGGTGGGGTGCTGGTGCAGGCCGCGCAGCACGCGGTCGGCCAGGCCGTTGCCGAGCGCCGACTTGGTCTCGACGATGAACAGCTCATCGCCGGTGCGGTGTTCGTTGCGCGCGGCCAGGCCGCCTTGGAAGTGCAGCCGGCTGTCGATCGTCATGCGCTCGCCGCCTTCACGCGCCACCAGCGTGGCGCGGCGGTAGCGCATCAGCAGCACCGGCTCCAGTGCGCGCCCGAAGGGCCGGCCGTACACCTGCTGGCACGAACGTTCCACATGGTCGAGCGCTGCCGCATCCAGCGTGCCGAAGGAAGCCGGGTCGCAGCGCAGCCGCTTCTTCACCGTGATGCCGCGCTTGTCCTTGAGCTTCACCTCCACGAAACACAGCCCGCTGTCCACGTAGTGCCGCATGCGCACCTTCAGGCGTTGGCGGCGGCCCTGGTGGTGGTCGTGGAAGCTGCGGCGCTCCACGTCGTCGAAGTAGCAGGTCTCGTAGACGAAGCTGCGCTGGCCGTCGATCTCCAGCACCTCGAAGTGGCGCGCCAGTTCCGGCAGCGCCTTCTGCAGCACCTCGGCGCGCACGACGTACTTGTTGTCCAGGCGCTCCAGCATCGAGGCCTTGCCCTCGAGCTCGGCCAGGCCGATGGGTGCAAAGGCTTCGGTGAGCCAGCGGTCGGTGTCGTCCATGGCGTGCTCCTCAGCGCTTGCGGTAGAAGACCGTGAAGCGCGCCATGTCGTTGATGTAGTCCAGCGCGGTGATCTGGTACGACAGCACCTCCACGCCCAGGCGGCGTGAGAGCTCGCCCTTCATGGCCTCGGGCGCCGTGAGCGCGTTGGCGTCGATCTTGTCCAGCGTGATGCGCACGCCGTCCACCGACTGCAGCACCTTCGGGTGGTCGATGATCCAGGCGCCCACCACCACCAGTGCCGACACCAGCGCGGCAAAGGCCGGCGTCGTGCCCTGCACCGCGTTGATGACGGCGATGGCCACGCTGCCGAAGAAGTAGGTGATCTCGGTCTTGCCGATGGGCTCGGAGCGCAACGTGAACATGGCCAGGATCGCGAACAGCCCGAAGCCGGCGGCCAGGCCGAACTCCACCTTCGACAGCACCGACAGCACCGCGAAGATGAACAGGTTGAACAGCGCCGCGGCGGTGACGAGCTCCTTGTCGCGGTAGCGCCGGTAGTACAGGCCGAACACGAGGCACAACATCGCGCTCAGGTCGATGGCCAGGCGCAGCGGCAGCTCGGCCAAGGCGTTCAGGGTAAAAGGCATGGGGTGTTTCGCTCCTCTTGTGGGTGACACGGCGGGCCCGTGTCTGTCATGTGACAGAGCGATGACGCTTCTATGAAATACACGCCATCCCGGCGCGCCGAAAGAAAAAAGGGGCCCGCAGCTGCGGGCCCCTCGTTCAGGCGTGCGCCTGCGGTGGCGCTACGGGCAGGTGGGGTCGGGCGGCACGAAGTCGGCCACGGCGCCCCAGGCGTGCAGCGCACGCAGCGAGCTGCTGCCGCACACGCCCTGGCCGCGGTCGGACAGGCGCTTGACCACGTCCACCGGCTTCCAGTCGGGATGGCGCTCCAGCACCAGTGCCGCCACGCCGCTGGCCCAGGGCGTGGCCATCGAGGTGCCGCTCCAGGTGGCGTAGCGGCCACCCGGCACGGCGGCCATGATGCGGTCACCCGGCGCCGCCAGCTGCACCCAGCTGCCGCGGTTGGCAAAGGCTGCGAGCGCGCCATTGCTGCTGCTGGCCGTGATGGCGTACTGCCCTTCGGCGGCTTCGGCCGCGGGCCAGATGCGCTCGGTGCTGCTGCCGCTGTTGCCGGCCGCGGCCAGCACCACCACGCCGGGGCGCTGGCTGCAACGCTCGTGGTCGGCGGCGAAGCCGGGGTCGCTGTAGTCGTCCTCGGCTTCGTTCTCGTCGTCGTCGCTGCAGGTGGCAAGTTCGATGGCCGCGTTCAGCAGCCGCGTCGGCGCCGTGGTGCCGAGGCTGATGTTGACCACACGCGCACCGTCGTCGGTGCGGGGGTCGCCGTCGGGGTCGACCGCCCACATCAACGCCTCGGCCAGCACCCACACGTTGCCTCGGCCTGCGGCGTCGAGCACACGCACCGGCATCAGGCGCGCGCCAGGCGCGGCCAGCGCGATGGTGCTGGCCACGTGCGTGCCATGGCCCCAGCCGGCGTCGCTGGCGCTGCCGGCTTCAGCGGGGTCGGCGTCGCCGTCGACGAAGTCGCGGCCCAGCAGCGCGCCGCCTGGCGCGGTGGCCAGGCGGCCGGTGAACGCGGGGTGGCTGGCGTCGATGCCGGTGTCGAGCACGGCCACGCGCACGCCGGCGCCGGTGCTGAGCGCCTGCGCCTGCTGCAGGGCGATGGCCTGCGGCGCCCATTGCGCCGCCTGCGCCGCGGCGTCGCCGCCGATGGCCCACACGACCTGGTCCTTGGTTTCAGGTGCTTCGCTCACGGCCACGGCCTCGGCGAAGCGCACACGCGCGTCGGCCGCCAGCGCGGCCAGCTTGCCTTCCAGCGAGGCACCGGCGGCCAGGCGCAGGCGGTGGATGGGCCGGCGCCCGAACTGCGAGACCACGCTCAACCCATGGCTGGCGGCCACGTCGGCGACGCTGACGCCGGTGGCCAGCATGACCACCACGTCGCGCTCCAGCGCCTGCCCCGCCACCGGGCCTGTGCCCACCAGCGAGAACACATGCGCCACGGTGCCGCCCGCGCCCGAGCCGGCCCCCGGCGTGGAGCCGGGCGGGGTAGCGGGCTCGCTGCCGCCACCGCCGCCGCAGGCGGCCAGAAGTGCTGCCGCGGCCAGGGCCGCCAGGGGTGATCGTGTTGTCATGGTTTGTTTCCTGCCATCGGGCACACAGAGCGGCTGTGCCGCCGCCTGATACAGCGCGCGCCCGGCGCGCCGATCATGCCGCTCCGTGCAGCGCGTAGGGTGCCCAGTGGTAAGGGTGCGGGAAGTCCTGCCGCAGCGTGCGCTGCGCCACCTGCAGCGCCATCGCGTCGGGCCAGCCGGCCAGCAGGCCGCGGTAGAAGTGCTCCATCAGCAGCGCCGTGCTGCGGTCGTCCACGGTCCAGTGCGTGGACAGCACGGTGCGCGCGCCGGCCAGCAGGAAACCGCGTGTCAGGCCCACCACCTCGTCGCCGGGCGCGATGCGGCCCTGCGCGGTCTCGCAGGCCGAGAGCGTGACGCGCAGCCCGGCCAGCGGCAGCGCCGCGGCGTCGGCCAGCGTCAGCGGGCCGTCGGCCAGCTCGAGCGCGGAGAAGGCCGGGCTGTCGGCGCGGAAGCGGCCGTGGCAGGCGATGTGCACCAGGTCGGCCTCACCCAGGCCCTGCTCCAGCGCGGCGCGCAGGTTGGCCCGGGTGGCGGCTTCGTCGAGCAGCAGCGTGCAAGCGCCGGGGTCCGCGTCGCCAAAGGCCTGGGCCACGCAGTGCGCCTCTTCGGCCACGTGCGGCAGCGCTTCGCCGGCCACGCCCAGGACCACGGCGCGCCGTGGCGGCTGCGCCAGCGCCCGGCGCCGCGCCAGCCAGGTGGCGGCGCTGGGTGCGAACACGATGGCGTGGCGGTCCAGCAGCGCCTGCTCCCCGTCGTCCAGCGCGCAAAAGGGCACGCCGTGCAGCGGCCCCTGCGGCAGCACCACCACGCGCCGCACGCCCTGCAGCAGCGGCACCAGCGGCGCCCAGACCTGTGTGTGCAGGCGCCGCAGGTGGTGGCGGCAGCGCTCGATGAGCTGCGGCCCGTGTGCGGCCAGCGCCTGCGCGCCGAAGCGCAGCGTGTCCAGCTGGAACCGCAGTTGCGACACGCGGGCGGCCAGCTCGGTGGCGTCCAGCGCCACCACCTCGGCGCCGCCGCTACGGAGCACCAGCGCCACCGGCTTCGGGCCGCTCACCGCGTACATGACCAAGGCCTCGTCGCCAGCCAGCGCGGCCAGCACCTCGGCCAGCGCCGGCGCGGCGTCTGCGGGCGCCGGCGGCGCGGCCCGGGCCGGCGCCGCAGCCTGGCGGCGGCGCTGCTCTTCGAGCACCGCCGCTTCCAGCACCTGCTGCCGCGCCGCCAGTTCGGCCGCGCGTTCCGCCTGGCCGCGTGCGGTAGCCGCCTGCTGCGCGGCCTGCAGCCACTGCAGCTCGCGCCGGCGTTCGTCGGCCAGGGCGGCCGGCGGCGCCACGCCGTCGCGCAGGGCGCCGGCGCGAGCACGCTCCATCGCGGCGAAGAGGCGCGGCGGCGGTGCCGGCTCGGCCAGTGCCAGCGCCACCAGGCCTTGGAAGGCGGCCACCTTGTCGCTGCCGTAGGCGATGCGCAGCTGGTCACCCTGCAGCGCCGCGCGCTGTGTCTCGGCCAGCGTGGCGGCGGCCTCGAAGGCCCGCGCTGCTTCGGCCGTGCGGCCCTGGCCCGACGCCAGCAGCGCCAGCCCGAGCTGCGCGCGCAGCGCGGCTTCGGGCCTGCCCGCGCTGGCAGCCAACACGTTGCTGAAGGCCTGTGCGGCGGCCTCGTGCTCGCCCAAGGCGGCCAGGGCCTGCGCCTGCAGCAGTTCGGCCTCCAGGCCCCAGCCCACCATGCCGGCCGCGCCCAGCGCGTCCGCGGCCTGCAGCGACAAGGCCAGCGCCCGCTGCGGCGCGCCCGCGCCCAGGCACAGCTCGGCCAGGTGCGATGCCACGCGCGCCCCGCCCACGCCGTTGCCACTGGCCGCGAACAGCCGCCGCGCTGCGGCGAGCCCCTGTGCGGCCTCCCCGTTGCGCCCCAGCCGCGCCAGCGCCAGCGCGTGCTGCATCGTGGCCCAGGCCTCCTCCAGCGGCGCCTGGCGCTCCCGGCACGCGGCGATGGCCTGCTCGTACAGCGCCAGCGCCTCGGGCAGCAGGTTCAGCGCCAGGTAGGCATCGGCGAGTTCGCGCCGCGCCTCGGCCAGGGCCTGCGGCGCGCCGTCGGCCCCGTGGTCGGCCTCGCGGTCGGCCAGCGCGGTGGCCAGCCAGCGCAGCGCTTCGGCGTGGCGCCCGCGGCGCAGCGCCAGCTGGCCGCGGCTGCCATGCACCACGGCGGCGAGCCCGGCCAGACCGTGGGCACGGATGCGCGCCGAAGCACGCTCGTAGATGCGTTCGGCCTCGTCGGGCTCGCCCTGCCAGGCCAGCGCGCCGGCCAGGCCGATGTCGGCCATCACCGAGTGGCGCCGGTCCTGCACGCGCGCAAAGCGCACCGCAGCCTCGCGGTACCAGCGCGCCGCGTCGGCGTAGCGGTGCTGGCGCAGCAGCATCGAGCCGAGGTTGATCTCCACGCGGCCCGCGCCGGCTTCGTCGCCGGCGGCCAGCAGTTCTTCGTGGGTGCGCTCGGCGCAGGCCTGGGCTTCGTCATGGCGGCCCAGCAGGGCCAGCGCGATCAGCTTGGGCACCTGGCAGGCAGCGGCCGCGTGTGTCAGGCCCGCGGCCAGCAGCGCGGCGCGGGCTGTGTCCAGGCGCTCGATGGCCAGCGCCGCCTCGCCGCGCATGGCGGCGCGGGCGCCTTCCAGCCAATCGTGTGCGGCACCCACCTCCTGCGCCGAGGCACCGGCCCCGGCCTGCAGCTGGCGCAGGCGCTGCAGCACCGGCTCCAGCGGCTCGCCCTGGCGCTGCAGGCGCGCGTAACCGGCGTCCTTCAGGGCCCAGGCCAGCGCCGTGGCCTGCTCGGCAGGCACGGGCGGTGCCGCATCGGCAGGGGCGGCGAGCCAGGCGGCCGCGGCGGCAGTCGCGGCTGGGCGCGCGGCGGCCATTCAGGCGCCCGCGGCAGGCAGCGGGATGTGCAGCGGCGGCAGGTCGATCGCGAAGTCACCCAATTCGAGCGTCAGGTGCCAGGTGCCGGCCGCCAGCTGGGCGATGCGGAACTCGCCCAGCGCGTCGAGCGCCGCGGAGACCTCGTCGCTGCCGTCGCCGCGTACCGCCAGCACGGTGCCGCCGGCGTCGGGGCCCAGGATCTGGCCGCTGAGCTCGAAGCGGCCGGCGTCGGCCGCCGGCGCCACGCGCAGGTCGATGTCGCGGCCCTCCAGCGAGTACAACAGCTGCCGCATCGCCGAGCCGCTGCTGCGCATGCCGAAGGCCAGCGGCGAGGCGCCCGCGCTGTCAAAGCGCAGCAGCGCCGCCAGGCGGGACTTCGGTGCCGGGCGCCGCGCCTCGAAGAGCGCGATCGTGTGCTGCACCAGCGCCTCGGGCGCTTCGTGCAGCGCGGCGTGGCTGGCGCGCAGGGCGCCGGCCAGCGGTTCGTCGTCGTCGTCGGGCTTGTTCATCGGCGTCACCACGCAGGGTTGGGCAGTCTGGCAGCACAGACCGCGGCGGCCACGATTTGATACATCACGCCGGACCCCCCAGCGCTTCCAGCAGCGCACGCAGCTTGGCCAGCGCCCGTGCGCGCGTGGGCCCGATGCTGCCCACCGGGATGCCCAGCTGCGCCGCCAGCTCGGCGTACGGCAGCGGCTCGTCCTGCAGGAAGGCCAGCTCGATGAAACGGCGCGTGCGCGGGTCGAGCCGGTCCACGGCCTGGCGCAGCAGGTCGTGCTGCTGCAGATCGGACAGCAGCGCCTCGGGCAGCGGGTCGCTGGCGGGCAGGCGGTCGAGGGTGTCGGCGCCTTCGTCGTCATCGCCGGCGCCCGCCGGCTGCACCAGCGGCTGAAGACGGCGCTGTTCGTCAAGCCGGCGCAGCGATTCGCGCCGCGCCGTGGTCACCAGCCAGGCGCGCACGCGCGACGGGTCGTCGATGCGGTGCAGGTGGCGCAGCAGCCGCTCGAAGCAGGCCTGGAAGACATCAGCGGCGGACGCGTCGTCGAGCCCGGCACGCCGCGGCACCGTGTACACCAGCCGCTGGTAGCGCCGCACGAGGCGGCTCCATCCTTCGGCCCGGCCTTCACGACACCAGGCCAGCAGTTCGGCGTCGCTGGGCTCGCTGTCTTGCATGCGGCCGATGATGCCACCCGCGTATCAACACACCGCCTGTGCGCTCTGTGTCGGCGAGGCGCGCCCATCCAGGGCCCGCCCGCCAGACCCCAAGGAGCAGCACGATGCACAAGCCCAAGCCCTCACCCGCACCGCGGCGCGCGGTCCGACCTTTCCTGACCTTGCCAGCCGTGTTGTCGGCGGCCCTGCTTGCCGCTTGCGGTGGCGGTGGTGATGCACCAGCCCCCGGTGCGCAGACCAGCACCGCGGCAGCACCACAGGGCCGCGCGCTGCGCCTGGCCGCCACGCTGCCGGCCACCACGCCGGCGCCGGCGGGGCTTGCCGGCAACGTCCGCTGCAGCGACTGGATCGTGGGCGCGGTGACGGTGGACAACGTCGAGGTGCCGGCGGGCCGCAGCTGCCACCTTGAAGGCACCCGGGTGCTGGGCTCGGTGCAGGTGGAACAAGGCGCCTACCTGCTGGCCACCAGCGCCGACGTGGCCGGCTCGGTGCAGGGCCAGGGCGCGGCGCACGTACAGCTGGACGGCGGGCGCGTGGCCGGGGGCGTGCAGCTCGAAGGCGGCGGCAGCGGCAGTGTGCGTGGCACGGCCGTGGCGGGCGACGTGGCCGCCAATGGCCTGGTCGACCTGCTGGAAGTCAGCGGCACGCAGGTGGGCGGCAACCTGCAGCTCACCGACAACCTGGGCGGCGGCAGCATCACCGGCAACCGTGTGCGCGGCAACCTGCAGTGCACCGGCAACCAGCCGGCGCCGCTGGCCGCCGACAACACCGCGGCGCAGATCGAAGGCCAGTGCCGCGTGGGCACAGGTGGCGGTGGCAGCGGGGGCGGCGGCACCCCGCCCGGCACGCCGCCGCTCACGGGCAACGTCACCTGCATCGGCCTGACCATCGGCGCCATCACGCTCGACACCGTCACCGTGCCCGCCGGCGCCAGCTGCACGCTGCTGGGCACGCGGCTGCTCGGCAACCTGGAGGTCGGAGCCGGCGCGCGCCTGATCGCCGACACGGTGTCCATCACCGGCGGCGTGATCGCCGACGGCGCCGCCGAACTGGCCATGGGCGGCAGCAGCACGGTGGGCGGCTCGGTGCAGGTGCAGCGCGGCCTGGCGGCCACGCTGGCCGGGCTGTCGGTCACCGGCAACCTGCAGTTCGACGCCATGGCCGGCCCCGTCAGCGCCAGCGGCAACCGCGTGGGCGGCAACCTGCAGGCCATGACCAACCGCGGCGCCCTGCTGTTCATCGACAACCGCATGGGTGGCGTCATGCAGTGCAAGGACAACCTGCCCGCGCCCACGGGCAGCGGCAACGTCGCGACGCTGAAGGAGGACCAGTGCCGCGGGCTCTGATCTGAGGGCGGGCTGGCGCGACGCTACGCTCGGGGTCTGTGCAGC
>VFQQ010004056.1_pt1 | contig 13334 bp, 16 predicted proteins | sample 3512341 | NCBI WGS metagenome assembly VFQQ01 (sample SAMN10412373, study PRJNA504923) | tailings metagenome | isolation source: Relicate 2 Philex TSF1 revegetated site | place: Philippines: Tuba, Benguet | collected 2017-08-29 | reverse complement strand
GCAGAAGACGGCAGCGATGTCATTGTCATTTCTGACAGTGAATGAGGGGCTGTGTGCATTATTTTTTACCTCTCTGCCGTCAGTCTGTGAGAACATGTACCAAAAGTGAAGCGACTGCAAAGCTCCTGCATGGTCACGACATGGGAGGGGATAGGCCACCGCTCGCGCCTCCGCCTGCCCTGCTCCTGGCTGCTGTTTTCAAGCATTTGGAATAGCACTGCATGCGCGGGATGCAGGTAAGCCGCACGGCCAAAAATTGTATGTCGCCTGCCGTGCTGAGCTGCCCAGGTGGCGGCGCGCTTTCTACGGAAGCTGCTGCATACTCACCTCCACGGCCTCACACGATTTATTCCACTCGTTCGACATTGCTCGCCTGCCGTCAACCCTGCAACATGGAGCCCGAGCACCACCACCACAGGCACGCTGCAGGGGCCGGCCGGTTCAGAAGGGTGGCGGCGGCGGCCGCCCAACTTCCGCCGCAGCTCCGCCGCAGCTCCGCAGCGGCTGTGCTATCCACGCCTACTCGCCCTGATGGCTCGCTGTGTAGTGTCTGTAGTGTCGGCAAGATGAGTGCCAGGGGCTGAGCACACGCTTGGATGCCGCCACCCTCCTGCCGCCTCTGCTGGCCAGCAGGCTGCGCGACGCAGCGGAGCTGGCGGCGGTGGGTGGCATCGGCTATGAGGTGTACGAGGTGGGTAGCTGCATTTGAACTTTCACTTCATCGCAAGTGCAGGGCTGTTGTGTATGGCGGGCAATGGCAGGCTGGCGTCGCGGCGGGACAGCCCGGTCCAGCAGCCGTGGTGCTCGTCAATGGGGGCAAAAAGGGCCTAGCTGCTTGTCATCCTCACCGCTGCTTGCCACCTGTCACTCTCACCCACTCCCTGCAGCACCACGAGAAGAAGGAGGCGCCGGGAGGAGGAGCAGGAGCGCGAGCGGGTAAGCTGGGTGAGCTGGGCCGCAACTTGCCGCTTGAAGCGGGCGCAGCACACATCACCTCGGCTTGCGGCAGGGCCAGATGAAGCACATGGAGCAACAGCGCTTCAGCCCAACCAGCCCGCGCCAACAAGCCTGTGCACGCTGCTGTTTTGCAGGAGCGCGGGGAGCTGGATGCGCTGGAGGCGCAGCGCCGTGCCGCTGGCGCGCTGCCTGAGGTGAGCCGCTCGCTGCCTTTGGGGCTTGCCAAGAGTACGTCCTGGGCTTAAAGTAAGTGTGGGCGCAGCCCCCTACGTGCAGGCAGTATATGCTGTGGGCTTGCCCCATGCCATGCTCTAAACAGCGCATATACTGGCACCCCCATGCAGGGAGCTGAGTATGCTGGCGGGTAAAGCGCCCCGGCCCCTCAGTACGGCTATGCCGCTGGGGGCGCGCCCTACCGTGGCGGCGCCGGCGGGGAGTACGGTCGTGAGCCTGACATGCCGGGCTACGGCTATGCCGAGCGCCAGCAGGGCGGGGAGGCTTATGGCGGGCCAAAGGCAAGCAGGGCAGCGGTGCGTGCCGCCGCATTGCGCGCCAGCTGGCCCAGCTTTAGCGGCGCTTTAGCCTGCCAACCTTGCGCTCCAGTGGGTGTGCCTGTCCCGCCTTGCCTGCTGGCGCCGCCAGCGCCACGCACGCTGCACGCCCACCGTGGCATGGATGGTTCACCCACTGGTGTTTCCCGCTGGTTCACTGCAGTCAACCGCTCTGTAACTGCACCGTTACCGCAGGGCGGCTACTATGAGGAGCGCCGGGAGATGGGGCCGCCCTACGGCGCACCCCAGGTGGGCGCACTGTAGGGCTGGGGACAAGGCAAGTGCGCCTGGCGAGTAGCACCTGGCGCCCGTGCAGCTCGCGCCTGCGCAGCAAACTCAGCTTGTCCCACTGCCTGCTGGCCTCCCATGCTGCGCACCGCTCACCCTGTGCCGCTGTCCGCTTGCCTGGCCGGCAGCAGGAGGGCCCCATTGGGCGTGCAGAAGAAGGCTTTGTGGAGCGTGCAGAGGACTGGGCGCGCCGCGAGTTCTGAGCAGGGTGGCACCTATGTACAGCTGGCTGGAGGTGCACTTGGCCTCAGGAGCGCTCCCTTTGCCACTGTCGATAGCAATTCATCTTAGTGGCTTGTTTGCATAGCGCACGTGTTGAGTTGAACATCGATGTGAATGTGCAGCAGCAATGGCGGCAAGGGCCATGCTGCACCTGCACACCGTGACACCCGTAGCAAATGAGATCGGATGTGCCTCTTTGGGTGCATTGAGGCAGGCAGCAGCTTAGGCCTTGACACTGAATCTTTTCTGGCACGCAATGGACCCAGAAAATACGCAGCATCGCCGCTGCTTGCTTGCCCGCATGACATTTGAGGATGACCTGCCGCTGGCAGAAGCGGCAGCAGAGGCGGGAGCGGCAGAGGCAGAGGGCAGGAAGGCACACGCCGGAAGGGGCGCTTGCAAATTTGTCGATAGCTCTCCGAAGGTCCCCCCGCTTCCTAGAAGCTGGGGCCGCGTCCCGCTCAATGCCAGGTGGCCAGAAGCCATTTCACGGGGGAAAGGAGGCTTTGGGATGATCGGGTTCATCCAACGATTGACAAACCAGGTGACAAGTGTCAGAGTCGGTCTCGGGCCCGTTCCTTCGTGCGCACGCGCGGCTTCTGTTGCCCGCGGCCGCGGCAACCCACCCAGGGACCTCCCGCCACCGCCAAGTAAGGATTGGATAGCACTGAAGTCTCATGACGATGCGATCGGGCGCCTGGGTCGCCTCCACCGCCGCCTGCCGCCGCCTGCCGCCGCCCCTGTGGCAGCGGCCTCCATCTGCCGTGTTGCTGTGCAGCAAGCCAGTCGACCCGTTGAACGGAACAGGCCCAAGTGCACAACCTACTGCCTTTCACAGCCACTCGCTCCCGTGGCAACCCCTTGCTCCCTCGCTGCCGCTCCTTCCGGTGCAGCCACCTTCCCTTCAGGTGCTGCACCAGCCTTCGGGAACCTAGCAGAGGAGCTGGAAACCAGCAACAGCAACTGCAAAGTCCAGCTGCAGCCAAGGACACAATGGTCAAGGAGACGGCCTTCTATGACCTGCTGGGCGTGGCGCCCGATGCCAGCGAGGCGCAGATCAAGAAGGCTTACTACCTGAAGGCTCGGCAGGTGAGCTCTTGCGTGTGTGCTGTTGGTGCAGGTTGCGGCTGGATGGGATGGCATTGTGCGGTGGTTGCTACTGTGCAGGCTGCTTTTGCATTGGGACATGCTCAGTAGCTGCTATCTCTCCTTTGAAGGATCTGATTGGCGGCTCCAGGCAGCGTCACATCTCGCGGTTTTGTGTGCGCCGGCATGCTGCATGCTCAGCGTTCACCCACTTCTGTCCATGCCCCTTGCAGTGCCACCCTGACAAGCACCCCGATGATCCGGAGGCGAAGAGCAAATTCCAGGTGAGCAAGGCAGCTGACCCGGCAACTGAGGCATGCAGGCTGAGAAGCAGCTGCACAGGTTGCCTGCTGTCGACCAGTTGCAACCCGACCCAACGAGTTGAGGCTTGCAGATGCCACGCGTGGGTGGCGACAAGCCTAGTGCCCTTCCCACTGCTGTCCTTCTCTTTATCCCCAATAGGAGCTGGGCAATGCATACCAGGTGCTAAGCAACCCTCCTCCCCACCCAAACTTCCTCCTTTTCTCTCACCCACAACAGGAGCTGGGCAATGCCTACCAGGTGTTGAGCGATCCTGAGAAGCGGGCGGCATATGACCGCTTCGGCGCTGCTGGCGTCTCTGACATGCCGATGATGGACCCTGGAGCGCTGTTCGGCGTGCTGTTCGGTAAGCTTTACTGGTTTAATATTGTGGGGTAAGCGTCGGCGTGTCGGACATGCCGATGATGGATCCTGGAGCGCTGTTCGGCGTGCTGTTCGGTGAGTACACAGCACCTACCAGAAACGGGTGATTGTGATGGCTAATTTTAATCAGATAAGATGGTGGCGCTCTCAGATAAGTTAGGGACGGCTGCCTCATGCTTGCATCACTAGTCGCTGCTCGTATCCGCGCACTGCTGCAGGAGAGGATGGATCACACTGCTCCATCTTACCTGGCCTCCCTGCTGATCTGCACTCATCAAACCATTGCAGGCAGCGACGCGTTTGAGGGCTATGTGGGCGTGCTGCAGATGGCGCAGAGCGTCACTCTGGCGGCCGAGGGCGGCCAGATGCCTTCCCAGCAGGAGATGCAGGCCAAGCTGGCCGCCTTCCAGCAGGTGCAGTGGGTGGGAAGTGCGAGGTGGGTGGAAAGGGGTGGCCTGTGTGGCTGGCTGTCTTGAAAACATATTCCACCCGTGGTGCTGCATGGCACGTTTCGAGTCGCTGCAGCATTACAGGTGCCTGACGTTTTTGGCGCCGTGTCCTGAGCAGCTGTTCTGAGCAGAAAGGGCCGCAGCAGCCCCCGCGCGTCGCATCCCGTCGGTCACAGCCGCCTCGACTATAAGCCTCCTCTTGCTGCTGTGGCCACAATGCAGGAGCGCGTGACCAAGCTGGCTGCGCAGCTGCGCGAGCGGCTGGCCACCTATGCCACCCTGGGCAAGGATGGCTTTGAGCAGGTGCGAGGTGGGAATGTGTGGCTGCCTGCATTGGTTTTCGTTGCATGGCCTGGCGTGCCTGGGAGCAGGGCAATGTGCCTGTCCTTGAGTTGTACTTGCCTGTTCCCGTTGATGGAGCAAACCCTTGTTTCTGCAACTTGCGCCACGCAAATGCCCTTATATTCTGCAGGCCATGCGGACAGAGGCCAACCGGCTGGCAAAGGTCAACTTCGGTCCCGAGATGCTGCAAACCATCGGCTACATCTACGCGCGGGCGGGCGCCAAGGTGGGCTTGCTGCTGGCACGGGCTGCACAGTGCTTTGGTTGGTGTGTGGCGCTAATGGGCTATGCTGCGGTGTGGATCAGTCGGATTTGCACAGCAGGTCGCTTGTGCAGTCCGGGCGATGGCCAGCAACTTACTTACTGTGGCAATGCTTCTCAGTAAGCCATTGGCTCTGCGCTGCCTGCAGGAGCTGGGCCGCACCTTCAAGACGCTTGGCGTGGGCTGGGCCTGGGAGACGCTGCGCAGGTGGGTGCCTGCAAGGGCAGGCCTCGGCAGCTCAGGGGCACATGCTGGGCGGCTCCTCAGCATGCTGCGCATTCCTGCTGGGCATCCCGGCTGCCGCCTTGCATGACCACCATCAGCTTGCATTGTCTGGCTTGTTGATCTGTCTCTTGCCCAGCGCACCCTGTCCTCATCATTCATGCGCCTGCTGTGTACTTGCAGCGTGGGCCATGGCACCAAGACCACGTATGGCGCTGTTTCGGGCGCTGTTAGCCTGCAGGTGCGAGGCTATGTGCGGAGAAGGTTCTCCCGGGCTGAGGCCATCTCATTGCGATGCTGCTGGGTGCCTGTGGGGATTGCCAGCGCGCTGAGTGTGTGCGCTGGTGGTGAGGAGCACGCCACGACCGCCCACAGCTGCTGCCGGACCAACCTTCAGGACGAGCTGCAAGCTTCTCACCACCAGCCTGCTCCGCACTACCTGCTTGCAGATGGTCCAGAAGGAGCTGCAGGCCAACATGCAGTCGGGCCAGCTGTCGCAGCAGCAGGTGCGGCGGGCGGCGGGCAAACCTGTGCTGCTGTGCAGCATATGCTGCTGTGCAGCAGTGCATGTGTCTTGGTTGTGTTGCTGCCGCTGGCATGCATGCATGCCTGCTTGCAGGCCATGTTTGCCAGCTGGCTGGCTTGCCTGCTTGCCCCCACTGCCTGCCTCCTCAGTCTCCACACACATACAACATGAGTCAACCTTCTTACCTTCTTACATGCCGCCCTGCCTCCTTCTCGTGTGTAACAGGCAGAGGCGCTGCTGGCACAGAAGGTCGGCGAGATTCTGGCCGCGCTGTGGAAGGTGGGTGGACCGCTTGATTTGAAGTGTGGGGACGAATTGAGGAGGCAGGGGGAGCTGCAATCTCCTTGCGGTGAGGAACCTCTAGCACTCAGCTCCATCGGCTGCTTCATCAATGTCATGTTCGCCTTTTATATACTGCAGGTCAACGTGCTGGACATAGAGAAGACGCTGGGCACCGTGGTGGATGCAGTTCTGCAGGTGAGGCTTAGAGGAGGGGAAGCAACACTTCACTATTGCTTACATTACTCGTATGACTCGCTTTTTGGCACACTGCCCTCACTGTATTCTATGCTGACTCTGCGCATTCTGCTCCTGTTGCAGGAGCCGGGCCTGCCGGCGGCGCAGCGCGAGGAGCGGGCGCACGCTCTGAAGAAGCTGGGCAAGGTCTTCCAGGCAAGCGTTGTGCTGTGTCGAGTTTTGTTGCCTGTCGAGCACGCCTGCAGATCGTTAGACCGTCGGCTGCTGTGGTGCTGAAGCAGCTCCCCCCTCTGTAATGCAGGAGGTGTCCATGCGTGCTCGCGAGCTGCGTGGCCCCCTTGCCGGCCTTTCCAAGACCTTCGGCGGCAAGCCCGCCCCCGACGGCCGCACCCAGGCAGAGCAGGCCGCCGCAGCAGGCGCAGCGGGCGCAGCGGGCGCGGCGGGCGCAGCAGGCGCAGCGGGCACGGCGGCCCCTGGCGGCTTCCGCCCGCCGCCTGGCGGTGCGCCCGGCTACGCGCCGCCGCCGCCAGCAGGTGCATACGCTGCCCCGTCGCCACCTGCAGGGGCATACGCCGCCCCGCCGCCTCACACTGGCGCCCCTGCCGCCGGCCCAGCGGCTGCAGGCGCTGCGGCGGGCGCAGCGGCGGGCGCTGCTGCAGGCGCTGCTGCAGGCGCCGCTGCGCCGCCAGCTGGGCAGTCCCAGGGATTCATGGGCAAACTGGGGCAGACGGTGACCAACATCGGCAACGACCTGTCTGACCTGACAAGCGAGTTTGCCCAGACCATTGGCCTGGCGGACCCGCCGCCGGTAAGGGGGCAGTGTGGGCAGGGCGTCTGTAGGTGCATCTTGATTCTATGGCCTGGTGGTGCTTCACGCAGCATGGCACTGTGCCCCGCTCGCCTGCACACGCGTGGCGGCATGGTGGTGTGCGCCACAGCTTGCCTGCCTGCGCATGCTGCAGCCCCTCTGCAGCCCCTCTGCTGCCTTCTGCTGCTCGACTCAATGCCGTCTCGTTGCCCGGCCCCTGCCTGTGCAGCCCCAGCCAGTGCACTACCAGTATGCACCGCCTCAGTACTACCAGGTGAGGTTGGGGATCAGAACATGGTTTCGCACACTTGCCGCGCATCAATGCATGCACCGGTCAGCCTGGGCTTCACCAGCCGATGCTGCACGTCGCCCGCAACACTGCCAACATCAGAACCACCACTTCGCACATGCCATCGCCTGCAGGCCTACCCTGGCGGCGGCTATGCGCCCGCTGGTGCCCCGCCCCCGGGCCACCCCGGCCAGCCCGCCTATGGCGTCCCAGCGCATGGCGTGCCGGTGCCTCCGCCCGGCGCAGCAGGCATGCCGCCGCCCTCAGCGCACAGCGTGCCCCCAGCGGGCGCAGCAGCCGGGGCGGCTGCAGGGGCGGCGCTGGCTGCATCGGATCAGCCGGATTTCGACCGCATGAGCGTTGGGGACCTGAAGCAGTTTATTGCCAGCCGCGGTGCCAACCTGGAGGTGGGTGATTCACCTGCTGGGGCACCCTTGCTGCTGTGGCTAATGGCTGTGTTGCTATGTGTTGCTGCTGGAGTCTTCGCTGCGCAGCATGTACAGCACTGCCGCCGGCACCTCGCAACCGCAGCTGTCACAGTCTGCCCATCTGCCCAACTAACCAACAGCCGGCCTGCCCCTGTGTGCTGCTCCTGCAGGGGGCTATCGAGAAGGATGATCTGGTCGCCATCGCCAAGGCGCTGCATGGCTGAAGCGTGCAGTGGCATGCTCAGCTTGTTGTGCCGATCAGCCGGGGGGAGGCCCTGCAGCGCATGTGGCAGATGCCACCCAGCTGGCTTGCATCAGCTGTGCAGCCTCCTGCTCGGCTGCGGCATTGGTTTAGCTATCTACCTGTCCTGTCTGTCCTCTGGTTTGTTGCACCTACTGCTAACGTCCTGTCGCACCTGCATCCGAATCGGGCATGGGCCGCGGGCCAATGCTTTCCCTGTTTCTATCTGATGGTGTATTTTGGTCCTGGTCGGCGTTCGCACTTTTGTGAGCAATCAGTTCACTCCTGCCCCTCTCGCCTTTCCTTTGCCCATCCAGCACGAGCACGGTCGCATGCTTGGTCTTGTGTTGCAAAACTGATGCAAGGTCCTTCCCCGCCTGCCCCTCATGCCTAAGTCAGAAGTGCGCGGTTGCATGCCTGGTCCTGTGTTGCAAGCTGATCAAGTCGCAAGTGCATGCGTGTGCACACTGTTGGCAGGGAAGAGAGGCAGCTGCTGAGCACGCAGCCGCGGCCGCCGCTGCCGCCGCCATCAGTTGCCGCCTTTTCCATGGCGCTGCGATCAACACAGCTGTTGTCGCCCCTAGGTTCGTGTGAAAGCAACCAGCCCGCCTGCAGAGCAGTGGCAGCACGGTTCAGCATTCGGACGGGCCGCCGACGCACGGCGCGTCGTGCCCAGCAGCGCAGGTGTGTGGGAAAGATGGCGCAGAGCCCAAGGCAACTGGGGCAGCCGCAAGCCGGGCGTGCTGCCGCTGCCGACGCCACCGCCGCCGCTCGGCTGAGGCCACTTGCCGATGCGACAAGTGCACACTCCTGGGCCAGACCTGCGCTTTAGGACTTTTCTCCCTCGCCTGGCTTTCCTAAACTTGCAGTTTTGTCCACAGCAGAACAAATGGCCCCACGGCATCGGGCTACGACCGCCAACCCAGCCGCGGCCGCAGCTCCCTCCCTGCTCTCGCTTCCCAATGACCCGCTGCTTCGCTGCCTGGCCCAGCTGAACCAATCAGAGCGGTGAGATGCATGTTTAAGTGAAATTGGAAGCATCCACGTGCCAGGATTGGTTGCAGTATCTGCACCAAAGCCTGTCTCTGCAATGCATGCTCTGGCTCAGCCTGTGTTTGCCGTCCCGCCACACATTTGGATGCATTGCAGGTTCGGAACGGCCGCCCTTGTCTGCAAGCGGCTGCGCGCGCTGTGCATGTCCCCGCAGCTGCTGGGCACTGTCAGTTTCGATGCGAGGCAACCGGTGACCGCAATGCCACGCTTGCAAGCCCTGCTCCGCTTCCTGCTGGCCCACGGCCAGCATGTGCGGGAGCTGGTTGCGTTCGAGGTCTCGCTGGACGGTCTGCCAGAGGCGCAGCAGCAGGAGGCAGCAGCGCTGCTGCCCGCCTGCATGACAGCTTGCGGCGGGCCGGCCTCTCGCCTGAACAGCCTCATACTGGCAGACGTGCCCCTTCCCAGCCTGGACTGGCTGCCCGGCCTGGCAGCTCTGCGGGAGCTGCAGATGGGGTGTGAGCATCGCGTGCTGCGCCTGCCGCCCGGCTTGCATCACCTCAGCTGCCTGACACGCCTGTCACTGTCAGGCAGCACGGTCGAGCTGGAGAGCGGCGCACCGCTGCCCACCAGCCTTTTGCAGCTCAATTTGATCGATGAGCACAGCGAGTCGCTGCCGTCCCAGGCAAGGCAAGGGAGTGTATGGTTGCATTGCACTGGCTCTACCGTGAATTACTGTGCTTTGACTATGCAGCTCACCCAACTGGCTGGCTTGCCATCTCCCGCATTGCTCACGCCGTCCCACACAGGCCCACAGCCACATCCTCATTGAACACTTGCTGTGCACTGCGTGACTGGCCTGGCTTGCTGATCCCCCTGCAGGTCTCTCAGCTGTCGCACCTGACCCAGCTATCGCTGGCCCATTCCAACTATTCTCCCGAGGGCCAGGGCGCCCTCACGGCCCTGGCCTCGCTGCGCCACCTGCACGTGTTCTTGTGCCCCGCCCCAGCCTGCCTGCCAGCGCTGACCAGCCTGGAGCACCTCTTCTTGGTCACTGGCACGGCCGACCTCACGCTGCAGCTGGAGGCGGCCCTTGCGCAGCTGACCGGCCTCACCTCGCTGGTCATCCGAGCAGACAGCCAGCGCATCCCGCCAGCTCTCGGCGGGCTGTCGCGCCTGCAGCGCCTCAGCTGGAGTGGGTGGGACGATGATGAGCCTGCCGACACGCGCCTGCCGGACGGCCCCTGGCTGGCCAGCATCCGCTGGCTGGGCCTGCCCTGGCCAATACTAGAGCGCTCCGCTCTCGCGCTGGCTGACGCCCCTCAGCTCGAGTACCTCTGCGCCTCGACCATGCCGGAGCCCTCAATTGTCATGGTTGACGGCACAGATGGCGGCACCCGCTGGCGCCGCTTCTGGCGCTTCTTGGTCGCCCACCCCCCGCTGCGCTGCTTTGGGCTGGACGCAGAGCCATATGACATGGAGGATGAGGATGACGGGCCGGCTGAGCGGCCGTCTGCCGACCTGCTCCAGGCCCTGCTGCTGCTGCGGGGCATGCGGCCCGCGCTGCGCCTCCGCTGCCTGGTGCATGACTTTGAGATTGAGGTCATTGATTGCAGCGACATTCCCGATGACGACCTGCCCGCCTTTTGAGGCCTGCATGCACAGCTTTCTTGCTCTGTACTGCGTTGCCGAAGCCTGGTGTACCTTCTCTGCTCTGCATGCCAGACGCTTTGCGAGCCTGGCACGCTGCCTTTAGCGTTGCGCTGCCCAATGCCACCTGGCCCTTCGCACATGTTTCTATTTCAGCTTACATCCGTTTGTTCTCAATGTGACGTGAATGCGGTCCTCATGCTGGGGTGGCAGCAGCCAGTGGGAGCCACAGTGGGCCACTGCATTGCGGAGCAGCGTTCATTCCTACATTCGCGCGAAGGTCGGCCTGTGGCTCGGCTGGACTTACCTCTCAGGTGCTCTCAATCCTTCCCAGATCTCCTCACTTTTTAGGAGGTCAACCGCAGCTCGCACACGCCGTGCGACAATGTTGCACCGCAGGCTGGCAGCAGCGTGCCTCCTGCTCTCCCTGGCGCTCGCCGCCGCCCACGCCCGGCAAGCGCCCCTGCCCTCCAGCTGCTGCTGTATCAAGCCCGCCTTGCTCGCTCCAATGAACTCGAATATGTGCATCCAAGCTGACCGCGCCTCCGTTATCCCACTTCCACGCAGGCTGCTGGCGCAGTGGCCGCCGCCAAAAGGCGACTGCCGCCTCAACCCAGCCAGGGCAGACTGCGTTAAGAGCACCCTGGGCGGAGTGCTTGCCCCAAAGGCCAAACTGAAGATCGGGCAGGTCGACAGCTGCCCCCTGTGCGTGCTGTGCGGCCGAGACAACATGAAGGGCACGCAGTTCTGCACCGACTTTTGCGTCAACAACTGCACAACTGCTGGCTCAGCCACCGCCACCATCGCTGGCAGTGCCGTGGCAGTCGGGTAGCTGCTTGAGGAGCCTTTACGTGGCTTGACCCTGTCTGCCGCATTGTTGTGGCGGATGCCTGCTCATACACCTACATAGCCTGAGGAGCGCACGCCACCGTGGGTTCCTCCCAAGCTTCCTCAATGACACCAAGCATGCTGCTGTACACATGCTGGCACCACTGCCTTGTTTCTCTGATTGCCTTGCCACCCAATAGTAGTGATTCCCGCGCAAAAATAAACCATTCCCCGGCAGCGTGCTTACACCGCTACTGTAACCCAAGAGCGGAAGAACACTCAAGCGGCAGGTTGGCAGGTTTTCTTGTGCGATTTCCAGGCGTTGCGCTGGCACTCACGGTTGCAATAGACTTGGCGGCGGCAGCGCGCGCAGCGCAGCGCAGCAGCCTCCTCACCGCAATACGCACACCCAGCTGCCTGGCCTGTGCCTGCTGCGTCTACTTCCGCTGCGCCTGTTGCACCTTCCTCATCTGCCGCGCCCGCTTGCTGCTTCACAGTCAGCTGCACGTGCCGGGCAGCAGACGGCAGCAGCTGTTCTGCAAGGTCCCAAGATGCATCCAGCTGCTGCACCCAGTCGGGCGGCAGCTGCCGCCTGCACCGCTTCAGCGGCGTCTCTGCCTGCTGAAACGCTGCCACTGCGGCTGCCAGGGTGTCGCCATCAACCGCCTCTGGCCGCTCTGCTGCATGCGTCAGCGCCCGAGCGGCGGCCAGAGTGGCCCACCAATCGCTGCGCTGCTCCACAGCCAGCCGGTGGGCAGACAAATACAGCCCTGCCACTCGCTCCGCCGGCTGGCCGCAGCGGCCGCTGGCCAGGGCTGCGGCAACCAGGCCCTTTGGATTGTCAGGCTCAAGCTCCAACAGCTCATTGATGCTGCCATCCTCCGCCGCCTGCACCGCCTCCCGCTGCTCGTCAGTCAGTGCTTGCTGCTGCTGCCCTGCTGCAGCTGCTGCAAGGGGCTGCTGGGAGAGAGCTGCCACCTGCAGCGCGCTCTCGGCGGCCAGGTGGCAGCAGGCATAGCGCAGCTGCGCCAGCGTCGGCAGGCCGGGCTGCTGCTCCTCCTGCTGCGCCTGCTGCGCCTGCTGCGCCTCCTGCTGCTCGTCCTGCTGCTCCCGCTGCATGTGCTGCTCGCCGGCTGCACCCTCGTCAGCCGCTTCGGCTGCCGCCAAGTGCCGCAGCGCGCGTGCGATAGCCGCCTGCCTGTCGGGCGCTGCCAGCATGGCAGCTGCATCGGTGGCCATCTGCAGTCCCTCAAAATCATCGCTGCACTGAGAGGCTGTGAGGTACAGGCGCAGCACCTCTGCAAGTGCCTCACAGTCTGCCTCCACTGCTGCACCGGAAGGCTGCTGCTGGGCATTTGCGGCTGCTGGGGCTGCTGCTGTGGCACTGCCGCCGCCGCCGCTGCTAGCTGGCGCAATGCAGTGCATGTAGGCTGCCAGCCGGTCAAGCATGGCCGACCGCTGGGGTGGCTGCTCAGGGCAGCGGTAGTCCGCAAGAACCACCTGGGGAGGGGGGGTGGGCAGGCCGGAGGCTGAGTGGAAAGGCGCTTGGCATGCTGACGAGTGGCTGATGCACATGGCATGCAAACGGGTCATTCAATGTTGCCTGCCACAATGCAAGGTGTCACTCGCCTTGAGCATGGCTCGCAGCGCCCGCTGCCGCGCGGCAGGCGAGTCCGGCGGGGCGGCGGCGCCGCCGGCGTCCAGCGGCAGCAGGGCGTCGAGTTGATCGGTCAGCTGCGCTGCCTCCAGCATCGCGGACAGCTCCGGGGTGCGGCCGAACGGAGGCATGGCCGCAGTGCTGCGCAGGCAGGCGAGCTCTGGTGCGGCCCCGTGAATGGCAGCCTCCGCACGGCTGCTCGTCGTGGTCAAACTAATTGAATGCCAGCGCAGGTTGCTGCCGTTCGATGCTGGCAGCAAGCTAGGCGCATCTGAGCAAACCCATGCCATGATGCCGCTGCTCACCATCCCACAGCGTTTAGCATTGGGATTGCTTGCGACCGGAGAGGGAACCTGCTCAGCTGCTAGCATTGCAAG
>VFQQ010004055.1_pt1 | contig 13339 bp, 17 predicted proteins | sample 3512341 | NCBI WGS metagenome assembly VFQQ01 (sample SAMN10412373, study PRJNA504923) | tailings metagenome | isolation source: Relicate 2 Philex TSF1 revegetated site | place: Philippines: Tuba, Benguet | collected 2017-08-29 | reverse complement strand
GCATCAAGCGCCGCTTGCTGCATGGGAGCGTCAGCGGGGCCAAAGAAGGACGACGACGTGATTGATGCTGAGTTCACTGACAAGAAGTAAACAGCCCCATGTGACAGTACGTGTCAGCATGACTGTTGCTCAGTACTGACGAACAGAGCTAGTCGCAGTGCGCGCATGCTCTGCCATCTGTCCTGAGTGCTTAGTTTGAGGACCGCATGTAGCGGCACGCGCATGCGAGCTGTACGCCGTGACATGTGCGTAGCTCAACGCAGACTGTTAGAACACATGGATTGCAAGCGTGGGTCATATGCAGCACATGACCTTGCCCATGCACCCTGGTCCGCACGCTGTGACGAAGATGCACACGACACCCAGGCTTGACTATGACCGGTTTTGACATGTTAGGTCTGTCTGCCTGAGGCACGTGTGTTTTGCATGGGCTCTTGACGGAGCCTTGCTTAGGCGTGGACGCCTTGACTGACGTGAGCGCCTTGCAGCTGAGTTGACATTTTATGCTGTGGTATGAGTGTGTGCGCGTGAGAGTGGTGTGTATGATTTCTTTTGCTGGCATATGCGCCATTGGAGTTGAGCTTTAGGTAGAAGACTGGTGTGGCTTTGAGGATAGGCGTAGAGATGTAGGTACTATCTCTCCATATGTAAACCCTTGGCTCAAACAGCCGTGTCGCGTCTGAGTTTTCATAGAGCAGCGGGCCACGTACAGCGCATGGTAACAGGCCCTTTGCGCACAGCAACAAGCTTCCTTTGCACTGCAGATAGCATACAGCATACATACGTCTGCGCACCCCTCAATGCACTGTGCGCAACACATCAAATGCACAGTTCTGTACAGGCCCCAAGACGCGATGTCCAGAGCAACGTGAGATGAGCAGCACAGCTTGTAAGCTTCTGTCTGTGAGAGCTACTGTCTGCTGTCCACAAAGGGGTGCGCGGGGTGTGTGCTTGCAATTGTTCGCGCACGCAAGCATGGCAGATGAGCTCAGAAATGCACTTCTTTGACATCAAAGTGCACAAAGATGTAGCTAGAGCAACAGGTCCCCTTGCTGCACGGCGATGGAGCCTGCGTTCGCGAGGAGCTGGGTCAATGTCCTACTCTCATTGCCAGTAGTTTGTACGCATTGCTATCATACTGACAAGCTAGTAGGCACCGAAAGAGCGAAAGAAGCGCAGTTGGTCGTTTTTGTTTGAGTCCGGCGTCTCTATACGAGCCCTGCCTGTCATCCTAGTCTTCCCTTGCTGTAGCAGAAGTACCAGTGCATACTTGAAGACCCAGAGAGCACGGACAGCTCCGCCACACCCAAGGTAGTCAGGCAGAAAGTGTGCCTTGCTGTCCCCCACATCTTAGCCAGTTCTTGCACAGTACAGTTGCTGCAGCCACACTGAGCGCATCCTCAGTACAGCTGTGTTACAAGCAAGAGCTGCCAACGCACATGTCAGGCTGTGCACGCTCCCCCACCCCAAGACCTGTGGAGGCTGATTGCTGTGAATTGTGCAGGGTATCGCCACCCAGGCCATGAGAGTTAAACAGCACACAGAATTGCAGACCACCAGTAGATAACCCGAGCGCGCGTGACCCAGGCGCAGCTGCCCTGCGGGGCCACATCCAGCACTAGCCCCAACCCAGCAATACCCCACACAACACCAGCCCAGCATGGTTGAGGTCCAGGGCAACCCTATCAAGAAGTTTCTCATCAAGCAGTTCCTGCCCCTAGGTGCGTGAGCAAGCAGAGACACAGTGTCCCAGGTACAGCCCGCGTACAGACTCAGCCTCCCTACGTACGCGCACCCTGCCCACTGAGCCTCTTGCCCTCCTTGCCCTTACACTGCAGGCTTCGTTATCGCAGTCGCCTGGGCGCTCGTATGGCCGACCCCTGGACATGATTTGTACGCGCTCAAGGTAAGAGCACACTGGCGTACAGGCAACGCAAGGCGATGCGCACATACCATCCCTCGCTCCGCGAGTGCCATTGCCAGTACCTTGCCTGTATAGACTCGCCCTGAGCATTGCCCACAGGGCATCACGCTAGCAGCCAACACAAACAGACTCGCCAGCAGAGTAGACACAGCCTGCGGCACGTGTATGCAGAACCTTGTGCAGCACACACAGGCGGGTGCTTTGTGCTCGTTGCTCACCCTCGCAGGCCAATGGCTGGAAGATCATATCCACGATCAACATCTGCATCATTTTCTTCATCTTCGGCATCACGCTCGAGACATCAGAGCTCAAAGAGGCGCTGCGCAACTGGAAGGTGTGGGGTATGGGCGTGATAACGATTCTCGTTTTGACGTCCTTCACCGCCTACCTGTTCGTCAACATGGACTTCCAGCCCGTCGAGTTCGGCATCGGCCTGGCAGTGTTCGCGTGCAGCCCCACGTCCCTGTCCTCCGCCATCTCACTCGTCATCCAAGCCTACGGCAACGGCGCCATGTCCCTGCTGCTCACAGTGGTCACCAACCTCCTAGGCATCATCACCACGCCGCTGTTCGTGACGATGGTGCTCGGGCCGGCCGGCGCGATCGACAAGGTGGGATTGCTGATCAAGCTGCTCGTGCAGATTCTTGTGCCGTTGGTAATCGGCAAGGGTCTGCGCGAGGCGTCTGGCGCAATCAAGCAGTTCGCGATCACGTACAAGCTGCCCCTGTATCTGTTCAACAATTTCCAGATTATCATGATTGTATGGCAGACACTCAGCTACTCGCAGCACAAGCTGTTCGAGCAGAAGCTTTACGATATCGTTCTAGCTATCATGGGTGCTATTGGGCAGCATTTCTTGTTTTTGGTGATGAATTTCATCATTGGGTGGCTGCTGCGGTTCCCAGACGCGGAGCGCAAGGCGTATGTGCTGAGCAGCTCGCAAAAGTCCCTGCCCACCGCCGCAGTCGTGATCGAGGCAATCAACAACCCCAATCTCAATCAGGGTCTCATCACGATTCCATGCATGGTGTTTTACATCATGCAGCTGTTCATTGATGCGTTCATTGCGAATGGGTGGGCGGGCAAGTACGAGCGCGCAGACATGCTGCGTGCAAAGTACGCAGATCAACTGGCAGAGCTGTACAAGCTCGATGATCCAGAGTCAGCGCTGTTCCTGGCCGTGCCGCCTATCGGCGTGGCCGCGGACACGACAGGAGGGGGTCAGGCCGCGCTGACCACGAGCGCAGAGAAGGAGGCAGACAGCCAGGGGCTGCTGTCAGGCATCACCAAGTCATCGCAGGCATCACACTGAGTGACCAGCTAGAGTGACTTTGGTATTACTGGTTTCATTACGGACGGGTGTGCGTGGTCTTGATCTTGGGTTGGGCAGCAAGCCACCCATGCGTGTGGCCTGTGCTGTGTTCAGACTGGTAGAGTGAGCTTTGCATTTGGGTGCCTGGTGCTGACAAGATGACGTTGAGATGCGTAGGTGGACAACATGGACTGAGTGCAGACTAGCACAGACGACATTCTGATATTGTGACTTACGATGCCGTGTGGTGGAGACTCATAGGGTGGTGACTCATCTGTGCCGCATTCATAGGGTCGCGCCTGTGCGCCGACTATTCATAAGATAGAGATAGGTGTAGCTGTGTAGTGCTTCTGTGTAGGCTGTGATTCATGTCGTCTGGATTGTGATTCATTCAAGCGGGAGCTTCGTATGCTGGCTGTTACATGTCTGAGACAGGAAACTGTAGAGAGCTACGCATGGCCTATAGTCTCTTGTGTCCTTAGCGTCCTTGGTTTCCTTGATGGTGCGCAGCCACTTGCAGCCAATCGCAGTATCAAGATGTTGATACGTCCCACTGATGAACACATGTCCTGGGTCGTAAGATAAGTGTAGTCAGCGCCGTAAGCACTCGTAAGGTTCAGCCTACCATAAGAACTCGCAACCCAGCCGGAAGGTATCATACGAATATGATGTCTAGTGATAGTTAGCCAGACATACGCATGTGTACCCCAGTCCTCAGGTATACAGCTGGTGCTTTACCTGCAACCATGGCACAGGCAGTACGCTCCTGAGAACACAGAGGCTGCTAGTGCTTGGGTGCGAAGGTACCAGATTCGCAAAACGTACCGCGACACAACATACCAGCGTCGTTTGCCCTGCCCACTGCCCACTCTCCTACTAATGCATAGCGCAATGGAACAGGCCTGACCTTCACCCTGACAGAGCAGCACACGCCCGCAAGGATGGACGAAGTTAAGGAGGGGGTCAGCCCCTGCCTCTTGGTGATCCAGAAGCGTCTCCGTGCACAGAAGAAGAAGCTTGCCCGTATCACAGAGCTGGAAGGCTTGCAGTCTCAAGGCAAGGAGCTTACCCCGGAGCAGGTACGTGCCAACCCGCCAGTAGGCCCCGTGCCGAGGGCGCCCAAGGGAGCCCATTGCCCAAGGCGCCCTGCGTGCCCCTTGCCAGATAGCCAATGCCATGGATCACAAGTACAGGAAGCGACTGAATATCCATGACCTGGGCAGATCATCAGCCCGGCGTCCCGCGCATCTGCCCTTTTTTGTCCGCAGTTGCCCGTGGTCCGCTCAAAGCCAGTCGTCCTTGCGGTCCTTGAGGAGCTTCAGAAGGTTGAGGAGGCCTTGAAAGAGGCAGTGAAGGAGGAGCAGGCTCTTGCCTATGCAAGAGGGGCAACACAGGCACAGGAGGAGGCAGCGGAGTCTGCAGCGGAGAGCGCCAAGGAGCAGGAGGAGCAGCTAGCCCGCGCACTCCAAGAGCAAGAGGAGACGCTCAACGCGGCCCACTCCGAGAGCCTCAGCAGGTCGGCAGAGTCCGCAAGGATCAGGTCACGCACACACTCCGAGATCCGTCGTAGTGGTGATGGACCCCACGGCTGTTGTTCTTGTGCGTGCAGGGCTCTGGAAGAGGCTAAGGCAGAGCATGAAGCGGCACTCAAGGCCAAGGAAGAAGACCTGACGGCATCAGCCCGTGCAGAGACCGCTGCAGCTGTGGAGACCGCTGTGGCAGAGGCCCTGGACAAGGCGCTGAAGGAAGAGATGACAGCACAGCACCCACTGAAGGACCTTATCACGGAGCCCGTCCGTAAGCTCATCAGCCTCCTCTACTACGCACACGTAAGCAACACAACATAACAAGACACACGCAGGTCCACGTGCATGTATGCTGCGCTCTGTAGCGCCAACCCTGCTCAGCAATCAGCTTTGAGAAGAGACAAGCTTGCTTTCTTGCGCGCTGCTGTGCTTGCAGCTCTTCGACATGCAGCGCAACCCCTGGACAGCCCGCACGGAGACCTACATCTTCCAGCAGTACGAGGCGCAGGAGGTCTACCCCGAGGTATGTTACAAGCCATTGTTTGATGAATCCCAGCTTAATGTCTTGCCATGTCCTCTTGCGCTGGCAGTGTCTACATGAGCTTGCTGGCAGGTCACAAGGTCCCCAAGTGATGACGCATGCCGATGCCCTCTTGTGTTGTCAATGGCAGGTCCGAGTTGGCTGGCAAGTCACAAGGCCCGCATGGGACCACGCATGCTGACATGACATGCAGGCATGGTGTGTCTGACCTTGTCTTGTGCTCTGCAGGGTCGGGCTGCGCTGACGGGTCAGGACCTATTCGACCTTAGCTACTTCGCCTTCTCCTTGGTCGACCGCATGAACAAGAGGGTGTCCCACCAACAAGCGATACAGGCATCCGTCGACATGGCAGTCAACTGGATTCTGGACCCCGCAGCCGTCGCCATCCCCGCCCCGCCCGCACCCGCCTCAATCACAAGTAAGACGCAAACAAACACCACCGCACACATGCACCAAACACCCAACCGCAATCCCAGAGGCTGCTGCAACACTGCTTGGCTGGCCTTGCTGAGTAAGCAGCGTGCTGGGCTCTATGAGCGGTGCGTGGTGTGCGAGTCATGTTTGTTCTTTTTGTTATGTGTGTCCTTGCAGTGGCCGACCTACAGAAGCGCGTCTCTCAGATCATCGCATCATCATTCAGCACGGCCGTACCCCCTCCAGAGACTCTCCCGCCCACTGGGCTTATCCCACCCACAGTCCCCATCCCTGCACCAGGCTTCGCGTCTCCAGTCATCCAGCCCGTGCGCCCTGCTGCGGTCGTGCCCCCAAGTCCCGTCCCAACCGCTGGCGCTGCTAAGGCGGACCCGTACCCACCCGTGGCCCCTGCTGGCCAGGCCGCAGGCTACGTGGGCCGCCCTGTGGCGCCACCTGCCAGGGCCGCGGCCACCACGCAGCCAGCACAGCCCACAGGCGGCATCCTGCCAGGCTTCCTCGAGGAGGCCGTAGACAACGATGCCACGACGATCGTCACAGCGCAGGGAACGCCCCCAACCGCGCCCCCAACCACTGCGCCACCAGGCAAGGCCCCAGTAGCGCGTCCCAACGCCACCGGCACTGGCCCCACCAGCAATGGGCAGGCTGTGGTGCACCACCAGGGTGTGTACGTGCTGTCCGACACCGGTATCCCTGTGTCCTTGGCCCCACAACGCCAGTAGCAGCTCGGAGATCGGCTTTCATCAGCAGTGCAGAGTAGAGCAGTCTTCGACAGTGCTTTTCGCATGCGGACACCAGGGCGCAGAGGGATAGATGTTGGGTCATGGTGGCATCAGTGGTGTGGGGTCAGTGACTAGCTACTGTGATACAGCGAGCTTCGCTTGTAGGGCTTAGGGAGTGTGCTGTATGACCAGACTGCATGGTAGATGGCTTGTGCCTGTTAGCCTGAGCAGCATGAGTAGGACATGTCTGTTCCATAGCTTTCGTCGCCGTAGCTTGGCCTTGCTGCTCTTACGGGGCACACATCAAATGTAATGTCCCTGCGTGAGTACTGAGAGCGGTCACCATCAGCTTAAGAATACTTAGTACACTACAAAGCAGACGTACACGCCACCCCACGCTGAAGACGTAGACATAGCCGCTCAGCAAATCAGCACACACAGAGTTTACGCGTACCGAACACACGAGAGATTGCGCGGTACAGGCAGGAGCTTACGACACGCGTAAGAAAAGCTCGTACCACCGATAGGCTGAAGCTATGGCCAAGCCAATCTGACTACCCTGTAAGCGTGGGGACAGGCAGATGCAGTGTGTAGCAGTGCAGAGGGAACGCACGCTGATTTTGGCTGGGCTCGCCATCAAACCGACGCTTCGGCGTTTTGTCGTCGCGGCTTGTCCTCTGTCGCTCTGCTTGCGACGCAGCGTCTGTATTTCTTCCCTCTAGCAGGACACTCCTAGAGAATCCACACAGAATGTCTGCTTCTGAGAGAGAGCTCGCGCTCTACAGCGCAAAGCTGTCCGAGCAGGCGGAGCGCTACCCAGACATGTGAGTAGTTGCCACACATTGCATTCGTTAAGTATGGCACTGTGAAGCAGCGCTTGAAAGCCGCGCGTCGGGGCAGAAGGGACAAACAAACACGTGGAGATCTCCTAGCTTCCAAGCCACACTGGCCCAGATGGGGCTTCAGCAGCTCAGGCAAAGATGCTACAGTGCTCAGCTAGTCCTGTAGGCTCAGCATTCAGGGCTTTCAGGGGAAAGGCCCACCGTTGACTGTGACATCTTTGTGTAAGCACGCACCAGGGCAGCCCACGCGCAATGGCACTAGGGAACATGCGTCATTTGCTTTTCAGCTTTAATGGTGGGAACGGAAGAACACGGAAGGACAGGGGTTTCGGGCGCGTGTGGAAGGGTCCGCGAGCCCCAGGCAAACAGGCCTCTTTGCCCCTTTGACAGCTACCAGTGCTATAAGCAAGTTCCATCGCTTGCATTCGGCGTTCGACTGTGCCTGGGTTCGCGTGCAGGGTGGCCGAGATGAAGAAGATCGCCCAGGGCGCTGGCGAGCAGGAGCTGTCTGTGGAGGAGCGCAACCTCTTATCCGTGGCCTACAAGAACCTTGTCGGTGCTCGACGTGCCTCATGGCGTATCCTGCAGAGTGTGGAGCAGGTGCGGTCAGCGGAGGGTTTGGCCCTGCGGACCTTCCATGGTGCCACACACAGCCAGCGGCTCACCCAGGTACGGGAGTACCCCAGTGGCTGCAGACGGCTTGCCTGCTGCGCCTGCCTTCTTGCAGAGTGAGCTGGCCAAGGGCAACGAGAAGCGCGTGAAGCTCATCCAACAATACCGCACCGTGGTGGAGAAGGAGCTGGACGAGGTGTGTGGCGAGATCCTGACCCTGCTCGACAAGTACCTGATCCCCAGCGCGTCTACTGTTGAGGCGTCTGTCTTCTACCTCAAGATGAAGGCTGACTACCACCGCTACCTGGCTGAGTTCAAGGTGCGTGCGCGCACCCGCAGCACGCGGCCCCAGCACACTCAAGACTTGTTGTTGCAGTGGTGCATCAGGGCAGCCGGGACTGCTGCCATAGCCAGCTGTAGAGGCCAGGCGCAGCTAGGCGCCTGTACGGCCAGATGGGGATACTTGGGCACTGCCGCTCCTTGTGTGCAGGTCGACGAGGACCGCAAGACCGCGTCCGACAGGACCCTGGAGGCCTACAAGGCCGCACAAGAGAAGGCCATGGCTGAGCTGCCATCTACCAACCCTATCCGCCTTGGACTGGCCCTCAACTTCTCAGTGTTCTACTACGAGGTGCTCAACCAGCCAGAGCAGGCATGCTCGCTTGCTAAGCAGGTGGGCGGGGAGCAGGGTCTGGGCCAGTGCGAATAATCAGCAGTCGACATTCAGACAAACCCATCACCACAGCAAGAATCGCATTTTGAGCCATCTTCGCAGCATGACAGCACCACTCCTGGGTGTCATAGCGCACGAAGCAGCTGTGTGAGGATTGGTGCGCAGATGCAGTTTTGTACGTCACAAAGCCAGGCAGAGGTTGATGCCAACGTCGCATGCCAGCATCGCCTAAGCTCTTGTTAGTGAGCACATATGCTTGTCGTGTCACTTGGCGTGTTGTACACCGCAGGCGTTCGACGAGGCCATCTCGGACCTCGACACCTTGGGCGAGGACTCGTACAAGGACAGTGCCCTCATCATGCAGCTGTTGAGGGACAACCTCACTCTCTGGACGTCAGAGATGCAGGACAGCAAGCCAGAGTAATCCTGCACGGCTTGTTCGCTCCCCTTTCGTACGTACCCATCGCTAGATTCGTTTCCAGCCGTGTCTCTCGGCCACTACGCATAGTCCGCACTGTCGGCAACTCACGTTAGCATGACCTCAGTTTCTCTATGCTTTGCTTTGGGAGTCTGGAATGACTTGACCGTCAATACACATTATGACCTGAACACTTGACTCAGTGGCAAAGGGAATCGTTCGGTGCTGAGAGTGTGCAGCATTCCCTTGCATGTCTTAACTGGGGCGTCGCGTGTCGCGTGTGTGTCAGTGTGCGTGTGTGTCTCATGACTGCTCAGTAGACTCAGGACTTGACAAGCAAGAGCTGTAACCATTGAAATGCATGGTATACCCGCTTCGGCGCAGGAGTGTGTGTGCGCGTGTGTGTGTGTGCCCTGTCTAGCACTCGTTGCAAAGGAAGGTAGCATTACAGAATAGATGCGATGTACTACGCTGGTCAGCTCATAGCTAGGGCACGACGCAGGATGTGGGATACTTGTAACAAGGTGCAGCCCACAGCAACCCGCAAGAAAGATGCTCAAGGGCGTTCGCAAGCTTTTCAAAACTGCTCAGCTACCTCTCATGCAAAGCTACTCTGACAAAGCCACAACTCACTCCCTAAGCTCCAAAACATCAAATGAATGGGAAGATTGCATACTCGCAGTAGAACAGGTTCCAGATCCATCTGTAGAAGTCGATAATCGCCTCCTTACTGTAGTTTAGCTTATGCAGCGCGAAGGCACGCCATATGAGCGCTGCGGCCAGAAGACTGTGCACGCCCGCCATGATTGGCGTGTTGAAGCCTAGGTGGGGCTGGAACGCCATCCAGATGGCACCACCGTAGTTGAGAAGCAGAAGCGCCACAGCTGCAGGCACGACACGCGAAACACGGCACACACATGTACAGTCGCACTCGTCTCGCACTGCTTACGGTGCCCTACACACCCGGCTCACGACGACACCTTGGCACTTATGCACATGCAGTGCCCAATCACTAGCTCTGAATGCATATCGTGGTGCTATGTACGTGCACAGCAATACAGGCGACCCAAGAATGAGTACCTGGTAATGGTATATGACTTGTCGTACTCACCTCCCAATGACACGCTGCTCACACCCAAGCGTGTGGCGAATGTCTGGATGTTGTTCGCGATGTCTCCCTCCACGTCTGGCAGATCCTTGGTAACGGCAATCACAACCGCAAACAGTGTGACGAACGTTGTAATGAAGCTGCATGCCACATGACACACACACACACACACACAGAGGGGCACATGGCATGACCCTTGAGCACTGCGCCATAGCACAACACGCAAGGACTGCTGCTTCTTCACTCTGCGTACACTCCTATGCCCATGACGTGGCATGCTGGTGCTGTCTCAGAGCTTGCATGGCCCTTACCTGATCGCAGGGCTCCATGAGAAGGGGGCACCCAGGGCTGCCTTAGTCGCGTAGTACACACCAAAGTTGAGCAAGAAGCCGCGCACGCACGCGATGATCATGAAGGCGGGCACGGCAAACCGCTTCAATCTGCGACACGCCCAACACAGCACCTCTCGAGCTACTGCTTTCCTGCAAGCCTTGTAGGGTACGCAAGGAGTGGCTGAGCTGGATATTGAGCGCTGCAAGGCAAGGGCTCGTGTGTTACAAGGATCCGCACACACCTGAGTGGCGGTACGCTGTAGACTGTGCCTAGAAACAGTCCAAACGAGTACAGGGATGTGATGAGGTTGCCATAGTACGTGGCCACGATGCCCATACCCCCTGCTGCTAGCGTGAGACACAGTATCCACGCGACGAATGGGGACAGCTCGCCTGTGCACACCCACACCCACCCACCCACACACACACACACACACACGCGCGCGCGCGCGCATGTGATTAAACCCTGTACTGGTCTGCCATACTCCAAATTCTGTAGGCAGCAGTCCCCAAACGCACTTCACGCGAGCTGTGTTGCGGCGCAAGTACTGGCACGCACCTGCTGCGACTGGTAGGAACGGCTTGTTCACTACGTCGATGTCTACGTCATAGATCTGATTGATGCCCACAATGTACCTGTGTAGGTCACAAGCAGCGGCACACCACCAGACATGCTTGACACGGTGCTGGCACAGCGGCAGTGGCCGACTCTGTTGCTTGCTGCACCGTCGCGTGCCTCCCTGCGGTTCTTGGAGCCAAGAGCTTAATGCGTGCTTCTGTGCTCACCCGTTGCCGCAGAGCAGCGCTAAGAGACCCATTAAGGCCTTAGGCAACAAGCCCCAGTCTATAAGCTCTGGCGTCTCGAGGAGCGCTCGCGTTGTTACTGCTGTCGTGCCAAGGACCTGCGCACAGCAGCAGAGGCAACTCTGTAATGAGCACCACAAGCTGACTGATGCCGAGAGGTGCCCATCATAGAGCACACTGCTGCTACGGCCTGCTAGATTTGTCCGCGTGCTGCGCCCTGCATTCCGCAACGCCGCGCGAGCGCTGCGTTACGCTAATCTTCGCGTACCGTGCCTCTGATGGTGTGCGGCCTCAAGAACTTCCAGAAAGCCTGCTGAAAGTTGAGTATCTTGGTGCCAAGGCTCTCAGGCTCGCCGCCAGCAGCTCCGCTGCCGCTGATAGATGCTGCACCAGCACAAATGCTTTTCCTGCCTCCTATTCTCGTTCCCGTGGCCTGCGAGAGGGGGCGGGGGAAGGCACGACTGGATTTGTGGCAGGGACAACCACAGGCACTTGTGTGGGTTTGCGTGCAGGGCTCTACAGCTGCCTTCTCACCACTGGTACCACAGGAAGTGCAGGTTGGAGAGGAAGCTGTGATGGGAGCGCTTCCCGTCTGTCCCAGGTCAACTGGTGGAGAGATGTGGGCGACTTGAGGCACGGCAGCCGCACATGTCGTCTCAGGCCAGACGACCCCTGCAGCACTGCCCGATCCTGCTGCAATGTATGCGCGCATCGGCTGCTTGTGCTGCACGCCTCCATCGTTTGGCGCAGGGCCTCGGGACTTCAGCGACTGGCTTTGTGCTGGCGCTGTGCCTGCCTGTCTGGCTACGTTGCTGAGCTTGCTCCGCACTGCTGGCACACAACGATGCGAGCACGAAGCCACAGCGACAGCACAGCAAAACGAAAAAGAACGGGGTTCGGTAACATACAAGAGAGCTCCAGCCCCTGCCATTGAAGTGAACTAAAGACTGCTGCCACCAATACAGAGCCTCAGGTCGGGAAGGCACCACCGTGGGGTCTGGACTGGGAGGCGGGCGCGGGCCGCGTGGCGGAGCGCGCATCCGGGCGCCAAACGCAGCGGGCAGCCGGCCGCGCACACATCACAGACCGGAAGCGCTCCCCTCCTCATACCAACACTATTCAGGGCAGAACCCTCTAAGGACTCAGCGCTTGGAGTGGCCCTTGCCGCCTGCATCTGCCGCCTTGATGTATCCCTGCAAGCAACAATCACGCACAGCGCCTTCACGCCACCACTGCGCTGGCGCCATACACTGCCTTAGTAGCAGGCCACTGACTCCTCAGCGTACCTGGGCCTCTAGCAGCTGTCTGGCCGTGTTGTTTATGAGCGCAAAGCGCTGCGGCCCCAGCAGCACACCGCCAAACCATCGCGATACGACCACCACCACATCCCACACATCTGCAGCCTGCACACACACACACACAAACACACACACACACACAGGCACATTGCACGCTCTCACAACTCAACTCCACAAACACTCTCCGGGTGACAGAGCTGGGTGAGATTGTACACCCTTGCGTGCGCGCGCGCGCCCACACACACACACACACGCAGACACATACCTGCAGCAGGTGCAGTAGTCTCCCACCCGCAGCCGTTTCCCCGTCATCGTCACAGTCCTGTTGACATGTGCCTGATGACACGCCATTACCACCTACCCTGTAGGCCTGTACAGTGGTGACACACACACAAACACACACAGAGAGACACACAGCGAACATATCAGCATGGGATCCGCCACGTGCGCATGAGCATATCAGTGTGGGCAACACATACAGCTTGTGCAAGGCACTTACAAGCGGCTCGACCAGAGAAAGAAGGCAGGTGAATGACTGTGCAGCCACCATGGTGCTGGGCGACATGTGGCATGCATGCTGTCCCGTGCTTTTGCATCCTTACTGCCAATCGACACACAAAGCACAACACAGCTTGTACAGCCATACACGCACCATGATGTTGTGTGTGGCGCTGCGTATCTTGTTGTTTTCAAGCAGTACGTCCACTACAGCCTTGGCCTCCTGTGGAGACTGGATACGTGCTACGTGAGCCTGTATGTGCACACACACACACACACACACACACACACACTCAC
>VFQQ010004054.1_pt1 | contig 13348 bp, 9 predicted proteins | sample 3512341 | NCBI WGS metagenome assembly VFQQ01 (sample SAMN10412373, study PRJNA504923) | tailings metagenome | isolation source: Relicate 2 Philex TSF1 revegetated site | place: Philippines: Tuba, Benguet | collected 2017-08-29 | reverse complement strand
CGGCCTTGACCGGTATGTTCCTGAAGAGCAGCTTGCATCAATCCATTTCGAGAAAATCGATCTCACCTCGGATACGGTGAATGACATTCTGCGCAACATTAAAAGCCGGTATGGCAGTCGACTCGCATCGGTAATTCATCTGGCGGCTTATTTCGATCTCACCGGCGAACCGAACTCAAAATACGAGGAGATTACCGTCAGAGGCACCGAGCGCCTCCTGCTTGCCCTGCAGGATTTCACGGTCGAGCAGTTCGTGTTTGCAAGCACCATGCTGGTTCATAAAGCCGGACAGGTGGGCGACCGTATCGACGAGCAGACCCCCCTCGACCCGAAATTTCCCTATCGTGCCTCGAAGATAGCAACAGAGAAGCTGGTTGCTGAAAAACGTGGGACGACCCCGGCGGTCTATCTGCGGCCGGCCGGGGTCTACGACGACAATTGCAGCAACCCGTTCCTGGCCCATCAGATCGCACGCATATATGAACGCAACCCAAAGGGGCATGTGTATCCCGGCGATCTCAGGACGGGACAGTCCTTCTTGCATCTGGAGGACTTGGCAGAGGCGATTGCGCTCCTGGTCGACAAACGTGCGAGCCTGCCTCCAGATCTGCCATTGCTGATCGGGGAGCCCGAGGCGATCGGTTATGGCGATCTGCAGAACCGTATCGGCCATCTCCTCCATGGCGAGGACTGGGGTACCTGGGAAATTCCCAAGCCACTGGCCCGCGCCGGTGCATGGATGGAAGAGGATGTGCTGCAGGAAGAGCCATTCATCCGCAGCTGGATGATCGATATCGCCGATGACCATTATGATCTCGATATCGGCCGTGCCGGCGCCCTGCTCGGCTGGTCACCGAGGCATAGGTTAGGCGACACACTGCCTCGAATGGTGAATGCCCTCAAGACCGACCCCGTCGGCTGGTACCGCAAGAACAAGCTCTCTCCGGCCAAGGTGGCAGGACGCAGCCCGAAGGCACTCCAGCCGGCCGCCCATGGCCCGGAGCATCACAAGATGATGCGCCAGCATATGGGCGGCATGACAGACATGCATTTCAGCATGCTCTGGGTGCACTTTATGGTGATCGCGCTGGGCGCTTGGCTGCTGACTTCACCGTTCCAGTTCGACCTGTTCGATCCGGCAGCGGCCGCTACGGTCCGGGACATCACCCAGGAGCGCAGCCTGTGGGAACCGGCTTTCCGCAATACACTCACCGGCTGGAGCGATGTCGTCAGCGGTCTGTTGTTGATGCTGTTCGGTGCTCTTGCGCTCTCGCCCCGCCATAGCTGGGCACAATGGGGAACGACGCTGGTCGGCCTGTGGCTGCTATTTGCGCCACTCTTCTTCTGGACTCCGAGCGCCGCTGCCTACATGAACGATACAGTCGTCGGGGTGCTGGCCATCGCCTTCTCGGTGTTGGTCCCGATGATGCCAGGCATGAGCCATGAGGGCATGATGGACGATAGCGCCATCCCGCCGGGCTGGAGCTATTCGCCGTCATCCTGGCTGCAGCGTCTTCCGATGATCGCGCTCGGCTTTTTTGGCTTCCTGATTGCACGCTATCTCACGGCATATCAGCTTGGCCATATCGGTACGGTCTGGGAGCCGTTCTTCTCCGGGGACGCGGTCAAGAACGGCACCGAATTCATCATCACATCCGAAGTTTCCCGCGCCTGGCCGATTGCCGATGCCGGGCTCGGCGCATCCAGCTACATGATCGAAGCTTTGATGGGAGCCATGGGGACGGCGTCACGCTGGCGGACTATGCCATGGATGGTGACTTTCTTCTTCATTCTGGTCGTGCCGCTCGGTGGTGTCTCGATTTTTTTCATCATCATTCAGCCGATCATGATCGGCACCTATTGTACGCTCTGCCTGATTGCAGCCGTCGCCATGCTGGTGATGATTCCGCTCACCCTGGACGAGGTGGTAGCGATGAGCCAGTACATGCTACGTAGTCGGCGCGCCGGGCGGTCATTCTGGCGGACCTTTTTCCAGGGCGGTCCTGAGCCTGCGGGCTGTGGCGATGATCGCGATCCTGGTTTCAAGGCGCCCCTGCGCGAGCAGGCAGCTGCCGCAGTCTGGGGTGTCACAATCCCGTGGGCTCTCGTTGCAAGCAGCGTGCTCGGCGCCTGGCTGATGTTTTCCCGTTTGGTTTTCGGCACCGAAGGCGCGCTCGCCAACAGCGACCATCTGGCGGGCGCGATGATTATCACTGTGGCAGTTTGCGCGATGGCGGAGGTGGCGCGTCCACTGCGATTCATCAATGTTCTTTTTGGACTATGGCTTCTTGCGGCTCCTTGGCTGCTGGATGGAGGTAGCATGACGGCGGCTGTCAGCGATGTCATCGCCGGGCTGCTGGTGATCGTAATCAGCCTCCCGCTCGGCACCCGCAGCAAGGAGCATTATGGCTCTTGGGATCGCTTTATTGTCTAAAATAAAGATGAGCGAAGGGAAACGTTCGGTGAGTTTGCAATTTGCTCGATCGGGCTACCGTGGATTTGGACGAGGCGGCGCCTTCTCGTTAAGCAGTTGGTTGATAGTCAGAAGAAGATATGGGCGCGACCAAGGTTTCTGAATAAATCCATTGGCACCGGAACCAGCGACATCAGCATCCACAAGCACGTAACTGCTGACCATCAAGACTGGAATGTGGCGCCATCGTTTGTCAGCACGAATCGTTCTGGTAAATGCACCGCCGTTCATCATTGGCATCTTAAAATCGGCGATGATTAAATCTGGAAACTGGCGCCCCAATGCCGCAAGCGCGGCCTCGCCATTGGGGGCAAAGAATGCGGAGTGTCCTTCTTCCTGCAAAAGGTCGCATAACTCAATGCCCACTAAAGCTTCGTCTTCCACGACAAGAATGTGGGCCATTCGCGTTGCGCCCCCAAATTTCTGGCGGCCGACGATACGCAAAATTCCCGCATCCGCAAGGCCGGAGATTGCCCGACTGTTGGATGAGAAACTAATAAACTGGTGCCCTGGGCAGAAAGCCAGAAAATCTCGGGGGGCATTGCGGCGCAATTCGGAGTTGTGCTGCCGGCTTTTGAAAATACTTTGAGCAGTTGCTCGGCGGTATGCGCATCGGCTTCGGCCTACGTCGCTTTGGTCGCAATTGCGCGAGTTCCCAAACAGATTGAAAATCACCGCTCGCGATGAGATTAACAACGGTGCGGGCGAATACGTCACCTCCCGTATAGCCGAGGATGCGGCGACCTGGATCCAGGAGCATTTCAAGACTCATCCCGAGGCGCAGGAAGTTGCAGAGGTGGTCGCCGAATATATTGACGGACTTACATCAAAACGACGCGGTTTCATTCGGAATAAACGAAGCGGAGGAATACCTGATGGCCAGAGGTGGGCAGGGATTCCGGGCCTTGAACTCCAAAGGTTACCAGCCGCGGCTCGTGCGAGGCTCGGTTTGAAGTTCACGCGTGAACTTCAAAGCCAGTCGTCGATACCCGTGGCCAACCTGGCTCAGCCTCAACGATACGGACAGGTTGTTCATGGGCCGATACGTTTCGAAACAGCAATCGGCTCTCCCGTCGGGCATCCCAGCATCCAAGAGTCCACTCTGTATTCTCGCCGGCAAGAATCATCATGACTGGATTTCTGACGCGCTTCTCGATACGCCGAAGCGTCAGGTGATCTTCACCGCTCATGAGCGCCTGTCCACTTGGATGCGTATGCCAGTCACCAAGATAGTCGATGTCGCCACGACTTTCCCTGAAGATGCGGTGCATTTCTGATACCTGCCACACATGATCTGGCAAAAACCGGTGACGACCATGTAAAGCTCGTAATCCTGGCCCCAAGACGTCCACGATCACTTTGTCATCGCCTGATCGCCATCCGAGAAGGATGCCTCCTGTCTCGAGTGGCGCGCGATCGGCGCCTTCCGAAACCATCGACCGGAAAGCATTGGTGGTCAGCCAGATCACGACTGGATCCGCCCACAACAGTTGGGATGCGGCAGGAGGGGGTGCGATGTCCAGTTTGGGAGGACTCGCTTTCTCTCACCATCCCACAGCGAAAGTATGGCTACGTCCCAGGATCCTGGATCGTATGCCGGCTCCGCAAGCAGTCCAACCGCACTCCGCACGACTTCGAGCGAGATCTCCTGAAGATCGAAGCTACCACCTGTAAAGGTTGGTGCATTACAGCCGACAGGAGACACCATCCCGTCCTCGTGGACAGGCGGATTCGGAATTGTGCCGGCACTCCAGTGTTCGCGGAGGCAGACCCAGCAGCTCGGAGCGCCAGGGCGCGCTCGATATACGGCACCTCCGGCTGCTCCCAGCGTGGCATGAGCCATTATGTAGGGCCTTCCAATTTCCCTGCAGAAATATGACAGCGCGTGCTGGAGTTCACTTGAAGCAGCGGTATCAATGATGAGGTCGTGTTCCTCAATCGTATCGAGAACCTGCGATAGCAGGTCCGGCTTACGGTCGAGATCGGCTGGAAGGTCTGAGATATCGCAGATGGCACCTCCTACCCTGCCGGATATCGCCTGAGTTTTGGTGGTCGGGTAATTCATTGCAATAAAGCCGGCAAGCGCGGGAGATTTTTCCACCCCCCAGACCGGGCGTCCCAACGCCCAGCGTAGGCTATTGCCTGGCTGAACAATATCGCTGTCGACTAAGGTCAACTCGCCAATCCCCGCGCGGGCAAGTTCGATTGCGACAAAGCTCCCTACTGCACCACAACCGATAACGAGCACCTTTTTCTGTCGCAAAGCATTGGAGACCGGGAGACGTGCGAAGAGATCACTCGGGCTCGCTCTGTCACCCCGTACAACTCGGCAAACTGGCTTACTTGGCTTTCCTTTGTTCCCCGGTCTTCGTGAGACCACGAAAACCCAACCGACTCCCTTCTGGCCATACTCGACTTCTTCTTCGAATACGATGCCAGTGATCAAAAACTCCTCGGCATCAAGCTGTCTGAACACCTCCAGGGAGCGGGGCTTGATAGTCTTCTCCACGTTGATAATACGCTCGGCCGCTTCCAGAAGTTCAGTGGCGTCGAGGGTTTTGGGCGGGTCCATTCTCACCCAACGACCTTTAGCTCTGGAACGGGGCATTACAGACGGCAGGTCAAATGCCTCTCCGAGTGGCTGGCGAGTGCTCGACCGCAATTGTGTGAGTATTGCCTCAAAAGAGTCTGCCGAGCGGTCCCATCGGGCGATCTCAAGTACCCCGCATGTCTCAGCGGGAATACGCATATGACCATTAAACAGGACGACCGAGTTTTTCTCCGCGCCGTCCGTATAATACGGCATGAGCGGGTCCGGCCCATGTTCTTCAAAATCAGCTGCATCTTGAAGCCGATTTTCACGCCGTGCGGCGATCGCCTCATGGAGACGGTCCAACTGGCCGCCGATAAAAGCCGCTACTCTCTGGTTTGGATCCCATTGATTGGAATCCTGAGTGAGAAGGCAGAGCTGCTTTCCGATCGGATCCTGATGCCTTTCGAATGTGGCATCGGGTGCCGCAACATTCGGCCGGAAGAAGGGATGGAGTACCGAGAAGCCAATATGCAACAGAAGAGACTGCCCGTTCCGGACGGGCCAATTCGCCTCCAGGATCAAAACCCCCTTCGCCTGATATGTAATCCGGTGAGGGATTTTCAGGCGATCAAATTCGGCCAGTTCATCGCGGAGAAGATCCGGCCATCGCTGCCACCAGCTGGTATCGGGCCGCTTGCCGCTCTTTCCCGGTTGAGCTGCGACCATTACCCCACTGGCCGATGGCTGGGCGGGGTACTGGGCTTTGGCGGCCCGTCGGGACGGCCAGGCGTATGGCTCGGCGGACCGGGCGGAACGTCGGGATGTTGCGGATGATCCGGTTTCCCGGGTTTGTCAGGCTTATTACCGTTCGACATGTGACCCCACCCAGTTATTTGGAGCGACTCGATTCGAAGAATCAATTATACCCTTGGAGAGGGTAAAGGCCGAGTCTGATCGCATCTTCTGGATGCCAGATGGCATGCGGCATATGCAACCACAATGCGCCGGCAGCGTGCGCAATCGGTTTTCTTTGCGGGGTAACTGCCCAGCTCTGGGTTCGCAGAAAGAGCGGTTATTCGCGGGAGGTATTATTATTTACATTGTCAATGAACGGCCGCGCGATAGCCGCGCCGCCGTTCATAGTCACTACATTTTCGGCATTCTTGCTCGCTGCGGCCTTCGATAGATTGTAGCTGCCGGTGATCACTGTTTGACGGTCCATAATGAGGATCTTGTTGTGCATGATGGCCACCGATGAATCGAGCCACAGCGGTATTCGTGCCATTTGCAGCGGCAAGGCCATCGAGTAACGTTGCTCCGCCGCCTTGGCATCCATAATCACTTCGATAGTCACGCCTCTTGCTTGCGCTCTCAGCAATGCGTCCATGATCGGCTTGGCTGTGAAAGTATAGGCCATCACCAGTATTTCCCGGTTGGCGCGCTCGATGTGGCCAACGATCAGATCCTCGCATTCCTCTTCTGGTGTAAAGCAGACGGAAATCTCAGCGGGAATGGTTTTCGAGGCCGCTTGTGCCTCACTGATCAGCAGCTGGCCAGTAACGAGTGGTCGCAGCTTCTCTGCAGCGAAGAGACCAATCGACAAAAGCAGCGCGATTCCGGCCGAGGAAATCCAAAGCGGCCGCCATGTCCGTTCAAATCGGCGTATCGCACGCTTGGTCCTATGCTGCATCATTCACTCCATAGAGGAAGGTTTGCGCGGCCCTTCGGGCAAGCCGCCGCAGTCGCGGTCGGCGCCGGCGTCCGGCGCTGCCTCTCCGCCGGCGCGCGCCGCGATCGAGCCAGGCTATAAGCCTGTCTCGCCCTTTCGGCTAGTCGTCGGCCGCGAAGCGCCCGGCGATAGCCGGGCGCAGGATGCCGTATAACGGCATTGATAGACCGCTTGCGCCAAACCGCCCGCCTAATGCGTTCAAGGAAAATAGCCGCATCCCTAAAGGGGCCCTCGGCGATTTTCCTTGAGCGCGGCGGCCGGCCGGCGTGGTTGCAATTGGCCGCGGCCGTCAGAGCGACGGCCGCGCGCCATCGAGGCGGGTTGAGATCAGGCTGCATCCTGCTATGCCGGCGCTGGCTGACACTGGGATGATTTCAGGATTTTCTCGACTTCGGCGGAAGATCCATGCCCGGCTTCAGTTGCACGAAGCCGCTTTTCTTGAGAGCACGGGCGACCAGGCGGCCCTTGTACCACCATTCGATGCGCGACAACTGGGCAGTGATTTTTTGCCAGACAGCATTCGCAACCCGATCTGCGCGCGGGTTGACGTAGTCGGCAAAAGCATCGAGGGCGCGATCAACCTGGCGCTGCCACGCTGCCGGCAGCGGAACCGGCGATCTGCCGACCAGAAGAAAATACACACCAGCGACAAGCACTGCGACGAAGACGCTCGCCTGCAAAAGTGCTTCAGGAAACGCGGTCAGTTCTTCGAGCGGGAACATTTCAGTCGAGATATGTTTGCCGCTCACAATGACATCCTGGATGACCGTAATCACCAAGACGGTCGTAAGCGTCGCGTAACAGACCCAGACGAGTAAGCCGATGCGCGCCAGAAAGACCGCGACCGAGAATATATTGAGCACCGCACTGCGAATGACGTTTGATGCAGTCATAACGACTTCCCTTCCATTTTCGGGTCTTTGCCCGCTCTTAATTATCTGAATGACTCACGCGCACCTGGCCACGGCGTCCCGCCGGCGAGGCCAGATTGGATTTAGGTATTGCTGTCATCGAGCATTCGACCGGCAACCGGCCGCAGCCCGCCGCCCAAAGCATGCAGACGCGGCTGGCGGGTCAGAGCTTCGGCAAATTCCTTGTACTCAAACGCCGCCCATAAGAACAAAAGGCTCGACGTGCCAAAGGCGACAAGGCCCGCGAAAGTCGCAAAGACCGGGCTTCCGGTGACGAGATAGCCGAAGCCTACCGCTGCCACAGTGCCGGGAAAGGCGAAGACATAACCTAAGCGCAGGCTCCACAGGCCGCTTGTCGAAACCTTCAAGGCAGTCCGCGGCCATGACTGGATCTCACCGACTTTCATGCTGCCCCTCCCCTTGCGCGACAGTTGGCGACAGGATCGAGCAGCAGCCGGGATCGAAATTGCGAAGATGCTTGGTGTTACGCTCACCCATATGGAAGGCGCGTGTCAGCAACACGATCTGCTGATAGGCCGCAATCGGATCGGCGCCGATTGCAATATGGTAAGGGGAGCCGGCCAGGCTTAAACAGCGACCCTGCCGCGAAACAACGAGCGTCCAGTTTCTGCAGGTGCAGCGGCCGGGCAGCTCGATATGCCGCCCGATATTCAGAAATCCGCCGGCCGGCACCAGGAAGATGCAGCGCGCGAACTGCTCCGGCGTCACCAGCAGATAGCAGGGTGCGCCATCGATCTGGAAATGGCACTGCAGGCCTTCAGGCCGCTTGCCGCTAGCCATGAACCAGGGATGCGCGGCCAGAGGGCGCGCATTTTCCATGTCATCGCGCAAGACAACCTGGCCATCCAGCTTGCGGGCTATCGGATCAGGATCGTCGAGATCGCTTTCCAGCAGCGGTTCGGGCCGTCCAGCCTTCACCAGCTCGATTATTGAAGCGGATTTGAACTCCACCCTGGCCCTCCCGATTCGCACCAAATGGCGTGGTCTGAGGGCTCGCAGGGGGTAACTGCGAATCGGCGGCGACTCGGGCGGCCGATTTGCTCGCAATTTCAGGCACTTCCACTACTTCACTTCAGGGAGTTGCCCTAAATCCTTGCTTTTCCGGGAAAAAATGACCGGTTGCACTCAGTTCACATCGGGATTAAAGATATACACAGCAAAGTAGTTTGCAAGCAAACTGTGGCCAAGTTTTGGTAAATACCAGAATTTGTGCTATTCAGTTGAACTAAGTGCAAGATTTTGAGGGGAACGAACCACACACCGCGAAGCAGACATGAAAAACCCCGCCGTTGGAGCGGCAGGGCTTTTCGGAAACCGGTTTCGTCCATAAAGGCGGACATCGACACCCCCTTTATAGGCGACTCGGGACATCGGGTCAAGACAAAAGCGCGATTCGCGCCACGGCTGTTTGCGCCCTCGGGCAGCCGGTCAAGCCCCCTTCGCGGCCCGCCTTTGGAGGGGCCATGACGAGACCTAACGAGCCGGACCTGTCCGGCCTACTGGATGCCAAAATCGCCAGGCGACATAACTCGCTCGACGAAGCCAAAGTCCGCGCCCTCGCTGAATCGCTTGGCGCAGACGCTCAAACCGCCGACGACTACGCCCAGACGGCCAAAAGTCAGAACGAGGCGGTCGACAGTCACCTCCAGCGCCGCGCGTCCTTCCGGCCGAACCCGGCGCCCGAGACCTTCGCTCTGCTATCCAAGGCCACTCCCACGCCCAAGGGCCGGATCGAGCGCAGCCTACAGGCCGATTGCGGCAAGCACTGGGATCTGCGCGACGGCGATTTCCGCCTGCTTGTGAAGCTGGTCGGACTACTCAATGGCGACGACTGCAAGCGCGGGCATTTTCAGATCACCGCCAGCAACCGCACGCTCGCTGAAGAACTCTGCGTCACCGTCCGCACCATTCAGATGCGGTTCTCCCGACTCGAAGGCCTCGGCATCATCTACCGCCACTATACCGGCGGCGAAGTCGGGCTCGATCGCGCCGGCATCGACCTGGCGCCGCTGGTTGCCCGACTGCAGGAACTCTGGGATGCCCTGCTGGAACGCGCCGACGCCCGCCACGAGGCACGCGCAGCGCTTAAGCAGCCATTGGCAGGCCGTGATCATGCCTCAGTAGATTCATCCCCCCATGAATCTGATGGCACCCTTAATACGCACACCAAGCAAATATATTCAGGTACAGGCTATCCAAAGGATGAAGCCCGGACCTCGACCTCCCCTTCACCGGCCAAGCCGGAGAAGCCCCAGACAGCAAAGGGAGCGAATTACCGGTCGATGCGGTACGACCCCAAAGAATTCACGCCACCACCGAAGTCCCAAGATTCCTTCCTCCGGCTCATGGCACAGGCAGAGCCCAAACTAGCGGCCGACGACACGCCGCAGGTCATCGACAACGCGCAGGAAATGGCAGAGGCCTGGGGCGTCCCCAAACGGGTCTGGGCCCGCGGATGCCACGAACACGGTAGGGCCGCTGCCGCCGCGGTCATCGCCGTCGCATCTGCGCGCGACCCATCAGAATTCAAGAAAGGACGGGTTGCCTGGATCTGCGGCTGCCTCGACCTGCCCAAGCACCAGCTGAATATCTGGGCCTCATTCAGAAAAATCGCCAAGCAACGCCGCCACTGACCGAAAGGAGCATTGCGTGACACAGCAGACTTTTACCCCTCCAGATCCGGCGCTCGCGCCGGCCTTCATCGAGCTTGCTGCCAGCTGGCCGCTCGCAGACGCCGATTTTCAGATTCTGGCGCACCTGGTCGGCCTGTTTCCGCAGGTCAACGACAAAAGCCAGATCGAAATCGACGCCCCTGCCCTGTCCAAGGCGCTTGGCATCGCGCCACTGCATCTGCGGCATCCACAATCGCTTGGACATCATCGAGAACGCGCCGTGCGCCTTGAAGAAAGTCGCGTCCCATCGGTGTCGGCTGTACGCCCCCATTGGTCCGTTCGAACAATCGGTAGCCGAGGCACTCCTCAAGGGTTCGGATTCTGCGGCTGAGATTTGATTGCTTGAGTCCAAGTGCGTCGGCCGCCTTGCGGAAGCTGCCGTGCTGCGACGCCGCATCGGCATAGCGGAGATGCTTGAGCTCAACCGGTAACATTCCGAGGTCTCGGACGCGCATGTCACGGTCGCGATGTTATCTGCCGCCCGCTGCTCGGTTGGCAAACAGAACTCCCGCAGCCCAAGCGGGCATCAACGCGAGACAGGCAGCTTGACCTGCGCGCCCGCATCGAGCACGCGCTTGAACGCCGCATCGACATCGTCGACGTTGAGCATATAGAGCTATTCGGCGCCGAAGGGGCGCCTGTGCCATTCCTGCGGCTTGGCAGCGTGCCGCACTCGATTCGCCGCTCATTCGCGCGAGTGCCTTTGATTGCCACGATTGCTCGAAACGTCACTTCTTGTCTTCAACCAGCACGAAAACGTTTCCCTCCGAATTCTTGAACATCGGCTTATCCATCTCAGGCCTTGCTCTTGCGTTCCCTTTGAGGAAAGACTGAAAACGATCCAGATAGAGATAGACAATTGGTGTCGTGTACAGCGTGAGCAGCTGACTAAGCACCAGCCCGCCGACCATCGCGTAGCCGAGGGGCTGCCGTAGCTCCGAACCAGTGCCGGTTCCGAGCGCCAACGGTACGCCTGCAAGGAGCGCAGCCGCGGTCGTCATCAAAATCGGGCGAAACCGCAACAGGCATGCTTCGCGAATGGCGACGACCGGCGGCAAATGTCGGTCGCGTTCCGCCACGATGGCAAAGTCAACAAGCATGATGCCGTTCTTCTTGACGATACCAATCAACAGAATGAGGGCGATGATTCCGATCACCGACAGATCCATATGGCCGAATTGCAGTGCGAGCAGTGCGCCGATGCCCGCGGATGGCAGCGTGGAGAGGATCGTCAGCGGATGGACGAAGCTTTCATAGAGAATCCCGAGCACGATGTAGACCACCACGAGCGCGGCGATGATCAGTATCGGCGTGCTTGACAGCGAGTCCTGGAATGCCTGCGCGTTGCCCTGGAACGTGCCAGTGACCGCACCGGGCATACCGATATCAAGTGCCGACTGCCTGATAGCATCGACAGCCTGGCCGAGAGCGACGCCCGGCGCGAGGTTGAACGACAAGGTCACGGACGGAAACTGCCCCTGATGCGTTACAGACAACGGCCCCACCCTGGTAGTATCGAAAGTCACTAGCGCGGAAAGTGGCACAGCGGCTCCGGTCAGCGGTGACTTCAGGTAGATGCGCTGAAGCGAGGAGAAATCCGTCTGGAGCTCTGGAAGCAGTTCCAGAATGATTGGATAGGTGTTGAGTTGCGTAAAGTACTGCGTGATCTGTCTTTGACCGAAGGCATCGTTGAGGGTGTCGTTGATTAGTTGCGGCGAAATCCCGAAACGCGCCGCCTGATCGCGATTGATCTGCACCTGAATTTGCGGCGCATTGGCGAGAAGATCCGTTGCGACATCGGCAATCTGCGGCAGCGTCCGCATCTTATCCAGCAATCTCTGGGACCACGTCGTCAGTTCACCGACGTCGACGCTTTGCAGCGTATATTGAAAGCTTCCGCGCGAACTTCGGCCGCCGACTGTGATGTCCTGGATCGGCTGCATGGACAGATTTGCGCCCTGGACCTTGGCCAATTGCGGCCGCAGCCGGTTGATGATCTGCGAGGCCGTCTGGGTGCGTTCCTCACGCGGTTTCAGCACAATGGTGAAGCGGGCAGTATTGGCGGTCTGTGCATTTCCGTTGCCGCCCGTGCTGGCGGTCGTTGCACTGACACCCGCAACGTCGGGATCGCGCAGGACGACCTCGGCCAACACTTTCATCAGGCGCTGCATTTCCTCGGACGAGGCCCCCTGCGCGGTCTCCGCCACGCCTCCGATCAGTCCGGTGTCCTGTGTCGGAAAGAATCCTTTCGGAATCTGAATGGCTAGAGCCACGGTGAGCGCCATGGTTGCAAAGAAAACGGCCAAAGTCGTTGCCTGGTGCCGGAGCACGATGTCGAGCGTATAGCGATATCCGGAGAGGATTCCGTCCAGCACGCTTTCGATCGCACGATAGAGGCGCCCATGCCGGCCGGCGTTCGGCCGCATGAAGCGCGAGCAAAGCATCGGCACGAGCGTGAGCGAGACGATGGCCGATACCAGGATCGAGGCCGTGACCGTGAGGGCGAACTCGCGAAACAGTCGCCCCACAATGCCGCCCATGAGCAAGAGCGGGATGAAGACCGCAACCAGCGACACGCTGATTGACACAATGGTGAAGGCGATGTCGCGGGACCCGGCCAGCGCCGCCTCGAACGGCGACTGTCCCTCTTCCATGTGGCGATAGATGTTCTCGACAACCACAATCGCGTCATCAACGACAAAACCAATGGCTATGGTGAGCGCCATCAATGAAACGTTGTTGAGACTGAATCCGAGGAGATACATCGCGGCGAACGACCCGATCAGCGCGAGCACCACTGTGATGCTCGCGATCAGGGTCGCCCACACGTTGCGCAGGAACAGCAGAACCACCAGCACCACGAGGGCGACCGTGAGCACAAGCGTGAACTCGACCTCGTGAACGGACGCCCGGATGGTGACGGTACGATCAAGCACGGTCTCGACCGTGATCGCAGGGGGCAGGTTCGCGGTCAGCTTGGGCAGTTGCGCCTTGATCTGATCGACCGTT
>VFQQ010004053.1_pt1 | contig 13351 bp, 26 predicted proteins | sample 3512341 | NCBI WGS metagenome assembly VFQQ01 (sample SAMN10412373, study PRJNA504923) | tailings metagenome | isolation source: Relicate 2 Philex TSF1 revegetated site | place: Philippines: Tuba, Benguet | collected 2017-08-29 | reverse complement strand
TTGATGTTCCATGATGGCACAGGCCCGCCACTGCACCCGGCAGGCTGGCCCTCATAGCCTGGGGCCCGCTGAGGGCCACTTCACCCCGGCCACACATGCTGGCTGGGTCCGCAAGGACAGGCAGCTGACGCACATGGGCAGCACCGCAGCGCGCAGCGGCGGCGGGTGAATCCCGGCCGCATCCCGCCGCTTCACGCCGTCCAGCCATCCAAACGGCTGTGAATTGTCGTGAAAACGCCCAGATGGTGGCAGGGGACCAGCCCGCTCCCCAGGCGGAGCTCAAGCCCAGCCTCACGCAGGCGGGCGGCATCAGCGCGCGCCTAGACGAGCTGACGGCCGTGGGATCCGGAGGAGAGGTGCGGGCAGCGGCGAATTGACGCGGCTGGCCGAGGGGCAAGAAGGGTTGCCGCCAGGACGACTGGCGGCAAACGCGCCGGCGGCACCGGAGCAATCCGCTCCCGCCTGCTGCTCAGGTTTGGATGGCCATGCCCCTTTCCCGTGCACTGCAGGGCACCCAGCTGCTGCTGAGGGCGCGTGAGAAGCGCAGCGTGCTGGGCCTGGGGTCCGGCAGCTACTGGTTTCCCACGCTCTTTGCCATCCGCGGGCGGGCCATCCCATGGACCGAGCTTGGCATCTACATGGCCTACACAGCAGGTGCGGCCCAGTCAGCAGCATGCGCTGCATAGCCTGCTGGAAGGCAGGGCGTCAGCTGCATTGCGTAAAGGTCCAGGCGAGCACCGCTCATGCCAGCGGCAGGGCCCGGCCGCTTCCCACCTGTGCCACCAAGTGGTCCTGCGGCTCGCCGCTTCATGCAATCCAGCCTGCCTCATTCTGCGTGCACTCACATCCTGGCTCGTGCGCTCTCTGTCCTCCAACATTGTGCAGCTGTATGTGCTGTCAACACTCAGATCCCCTCCACGCAGCGGGTGGGTGCACACTACTGCTGCTGGGCGCCCGCCGCTGCTGATGCCGCACCGCCCATCGCTGGCATTGGCCGGCATTGGCCTGCTGCTGGCACACCACGCATGTTTGCATGGTGTCAGTGCTGAAATCCTGCAGTTTTCGCCTGCACTCCAGCGCTGCCGACCCTGTCAGTCTCATGCCCTCCGCGCTGCCCGCAGACCGACCAGACCTCGCAGCTGCGCCAGCTGAGCGGCGTGACATCCACCATTGGCAAGCCTGCTCTGCTGCTGCTGCTGCTGCTGGTGCTGCCACTGCTGCTGCTGCTGCCGGCTGTGCGATGCTGCCGCCCTCATCTCATGCCAGGCCTGCTGCTGCTTCCGGTGGCCAGCCATGCGCAGTGTGGCAGCTACACAGCTACTTTGTTGAGCCTTTGCCTCCTTCCTGTGCCCCTCCCCACAGGCATCCTGCTGTTCCTGCTGCTGTCCTTCCGCAACAACGCCGCCTTCCAGCGGTGCGCATGCAATGCTGCCATCTGTTGCATGCCGGCAGCGTGCCTGCGGCAATGGATGTATGCTCAGAAGTCTGCTGCCAGCGGTGCTGCATATGGCCATGGAGGGGCAGGCGGCAGCCACCTGCCCTCGCCTGCTGCCACGCATGCCGCCATGCTGTGCCAATCTGGCGCCGCCTGCATTTTGCCACCTGGTGTCACCTGCTCAGCTTCCGCAGCTTCCCTGCGCTGCCGCAGGTGGCAGACGGGCGCCGACCGCTTCAACAGCTACTGCGACAAGAACAAGAACCTGGCGCGCCTGATTGCGGGTGCGGCAGTGTGAGGGGCTGCACTTGCAGCTGCCTTGCATTCAGGTTGTAGGTGCTGCATGCTGGTGAGAGGCCAGGCAGCACCGCTGGTGTTCCCAAGCTCCTCCCTCCGCACGCCGCAGGTAGAGGGAGGGGCCAAACATCTCATGTGTCCGCACTCCCATTTTTGCAGGCAACCTGCCCATCTACAAGGCCACCAACAAGAGCGAGGCGTATCGCCACTGCATTGGCAACATCCGCTGGCTCATGGTCGGAGTGGAGGTGAGAGCCTTGTGCGGGAGTAGTATGTAGCCGGCATCCCAGGGTGCTGGCAGGCAGCTTGGTGCAGCCCTGCTGCTGTGCAGGGCAGCACCGGCGGCGCCTGCTTGGCATGCGCACCTGCTGCACCATCTGAACACTGCACTCAGCCTGCCGCTGCCCGCGCCTTCCTGCCTTGACCCTCTCCTCCGCACCCGCCTGCCCCCTCACACCGCAGATGGCGCGACAGACGCTACGAGGCGTGCGCAACGAGCACTGCCTGGTGGACCTGGTCAGCGATGAGGAGGCCATGGCGGCGCTGATGGCGTCCCCGGACCCGCCGCTGCACTGCCTGCTGCAAGTGCAGACGCACGAGCGCCTGTTCCGCGGCGAGAAGGACCAAAAGTGGTTTGAGCGGGCGGACGACATGTTCCTCGACTTCTCCGCATGCCGCGCCGTGCTCAACACCCCCATCCCCTTTGCGGTGAGCCCAGGGCGGGGCAGACTCGTGCGCTCAGCTGGGTTGAATGTGTGCTGCGAGGGGCGCCAGCTATCACAGCAACGCATTGGGAGAGAGTGTGGGCCAGGGCTCCTGCAGCCTGGCACCTGAGCAGCCACGAGCTGCTGCGTTTGCTACTTGTGAAGCATATATCGTCGCTCAGGATGCAAGGAGCATCTCATCAGCTTCTGCCTGCCCGCCTCCTGCCCGCCTGCCGCAGTACATCTCCCACCTGCGGACGTTCATGGTGCTCTGGCTTGCCGTCGTGCCCTGGGTGTTTGTGGTGTACTTTGACTGGTGAGCAGCAGTGCTGTGCTGCATGTTTTGCTGTGCTGTGGTGTGCGTATGTGCCGGTGCACACCGATGCTGTGGTGCGCTGCGCTTTGCTGTGCAAGCAGTGTTGTGCTGCGCTGTGCCGTGCCGTGCTGTGCAGCCAGGGTTTGGGGTGTGCAGGGGAGGTGCTGCAAAAGCAGGGGAGAGCGGGCTGTCCACGCTGCGCTGCCTCACGCGCCACCCCGCACGGCGCATGCACATAACCCTGCAGCTATAGGCCGCTCTCTAGCTCTCCGCTCTCCCCTGCAGGTACACCATGCTGCTGTGCGCTGTGATTGGCTATGGCGTGGTTGGAGTGGAGGAGGCGGCAGTGGAAGTGGAGCAGCCGTTTGGCGCCGGTGAGCTTTCCAGAGGGCCCGTGTGATGCGCAGTACCAGCTGCTGCTGCTGCTGTTGTGCATGGACTTAGATGTGTGTTGAGCCAGCTGGAGCACAGCAAGCAAGCCGCCCTGATGCGGCATTGCAGCTTGGGCTGACTCCGCCAGTCGTGCTGCAGCCAAATGTTGAATGTGCTGCACCAAGGGCTGCGCCGACAGAGGTTGCAGTTGCCCTGCCCAAACATCACCTGGTGTGTGGCTCCCTCCTGCCCCCTGCCTGCCGCAGACTTCAACGACATCCCGCTGGACACGATAGTCGCCCAGACCCACAAAACCATGGCCAGCCTGATGCGGTGCGCCCTGCCGCTGCGTCCGCTTGCTTGTTTGCAACGACTGGCTGGAGGGCAGGGGCAGGAGCAGGCCACGGCTGGGGGGTGCTGTGAACAAAGGCCGCTGTGTGCCACATGCCAGCGCTGCAGCCCGTCTCCTGCTCACCTTGCACTTACCATCCTCCCTAGCACAACAACCCTGGCAGGTACATTCGGGAGGACCAGCGGCGGGCCATCGTGGCTGGAGAGATTGAGGACAGCGATGGCAGCGAGGCGGACGGCGCTGGCGGCAAGCTGGAGCAAGTGGTGGTGTCTCAGGATGTCACCAAGTGAGGGGCAGGAGGAGATGTCCTGTGCCCGCCAGCTGGACAGCCAGGCTCAGCGGCTGCCGCAGGGCAGGGCGGGCACCAGCGGCAGCAGCGTGGGCAGGCTGCCTCGGGAAAGGTACAGCAGCACGTGCCCTTGCGCGGCCGGCGGCGGCCTGGCAGACAGATACTCAAACCTGGAGCTATGTTTATGTGAATTACCATTTGTTTTATCGAGCTTACGAAGCTCATACGTGGTTTTGTCGCACTTGCATGCATACCGTAGGGCCACAAGCGCCGCTGCTCTCCGCAGCGCGCACTTGCCAATTCAGGTCGTTTTCTGGCCCACTTGTAGCACTTGGTTTCATTGCATCTTATGGCACGGTTGTTGCAACAACGTCAGCAGCTCCCAGACCGTCTGAATGTGTGTGGTTCAGGCAGGCAGCAGCCGCGCTCGTCTTGCAAGTGGACAGCGGGGCGCGCTGCGGCACCTCAGCATGTTGGGCGGCACCCGCACTGCCTGGCCTCTGAGGCACCTCCTGCAAGCGTGTTCCTCGATCACAACGCAGTTATTGCAGCCATGCGCGCGTTCTACGCCCTCCTGCTGGCGGTGGTGGCACTGGCCGCCGCCCCTGCGGCCTCTGCTCCGTTCGCCGACTTCCTGCAGAACAACCCCACCTATCAGTTTATCAGCGAAGGCGTACCGGGTGAGCAGGTGTTGTGTAGGGTGGGGTGTACCCCGCGCACGAGCGTTCGGCACGTGAACAGTATATTGCACCAGCACCGTGCGTGTCAGAGACTGTGAACACGCCGATGCGGCCGCTTGTCCTGCGTGCGGACCGCCCTGCTGCCGCCACTGCTGCCCCCGCCGCTGCCGCACCCGGCACACCGACAGCTGAGCACCACACATCATCCCTCTGCCTCCCGCCGCCACTCACCTCCTGCCCATCCTGTGCACTGCCGCAGAGCTCACGGAGCCTTACGGCGCCTTCACTATCTTCATCCCTCTTTTGAACAACGTTACGGGCCCTCAGGCGGCCGCCTTCCCGCAGCTCTCCCCCAACCTCGTGCTCCCCACCGTATACGCCAGCGTGAGTGCCGTTGGCTTGCAGCCACCCGCTTGCACAGCGCGAGAGGAGCGGCAAGTGCCGTGCGCATCCAGCCAAACCAACTTCCTTCATCGGCCCAGCCACCCAGCAGCCCAGACAGGCTTGCCGCGCTCCCCGCCCACCTGCCCCCTTTGTTAGCAAGCACCCCACCGCCCTCCCTCACTCAACCCCACCCCTCACACTGCGCCTGCAGCCCGCTGACCTGCTGGCGGCAGGCGCTGTCACCAACCTGGGCAACGTGACCATCCTTCTGGAGGACAACCCGGGGGAGGGCGTGTTTGACGCCACCTTTGTGGAGCTGGGAGGCGCCACCGCCAAGGCAAGTGCTGGCTGAGCCGCAGTCTGAGGCTGCATGTGCAGTGCACATGCAGGCTGCCGGCCTGGCGGGCGGGCGAGCGCACCCGGCTGCTGGCTTCTGTCCTGAGCTGAGCAGCAAGCATGCCAGCTGCTGCCCCAAGGGACGGGGCAGCAGTGAAATGGGCTGGCCTGCATGCTCATCAATCGTGGTTGCAAGCAGCTGCAGCCGGCATCTGACCTGAATGGTGGACGAGCCGGCATGGCCAGCAGAGCACTGTTTCCACATCAACACCTGCTGCCGCCAAACTGAGCACTGCCGGCCCGTTCATCCTCACTGCTTGCAGATCTACCCTGTCGCCTTCCCGCTGGGCAAAGTGAGTCGAGTTGCTTCTCTCCAGCTTTGCATTTGCACTGAGCAGATGGCTGAGCCACAAGTGCAGGGGCGCATACCTGGCATGGTGCCTTCAACACCATACTTGCTGCCACAGCAGGTTGTCGCCTCACTGCCTCCCATCTCAACTCCATTTCTGCGCCTCTGCAGTCGGTGCTCTACCCCATCACTGTTATCAGCTCGGGCGATGTGCCGGAGCAGGTTGGCGCCGCATGAGAAGCCCAGGCAGCAGGCGCCGTGCGTCCCCCGCATGGCAGCCTGCAGCTGAGCTCCACAGCACTTGGCATGAACCTTCACGAAACGCCACTGCCGCCCACCACGCACCAATCACTGCCACTCTGCCTCCGTCCAAGCTGCACAACACGCCATCCCTCACCCTGCAATATACCCCCATGTGCTCCTCGATACCATCTGCTGACCTGCTTCTCACATTCTGAAAAATCAGTCCAAAAACCGTCCCACTCTCTACCGGGCGTACTTGTTTTCAGTACTGACTGATCGAAGTTGTCAAAAGGCTTGCTGTAAATCTAGTGCACAGCGGGCCCCTCCCTCTCCTGGTGGAGAGCACGCCAAGCGGCCAACACCTGCTGATTGCTATGGCATGCGCAAGCCAGCCGGCGCCTGCGCTCTGCCGCATCATGGGAGGCGCCGAGCCCGCCTGCCGGCCTTCCTGCGGCAGATCTCGTGTCGCAGCGCTTTGCAACCATGAGCAAGTATACCGAGGAGTGCGTGGGGGCTTTGGCGGCGGTTCTGGACGCCACCAAACCCCTGGATTGCGAGTCCCCGCCGTCGTTCTTCACCGAAGTCGGCTCGCAGGATCTCAAGCGCGTCTCGGAGGCGGCTTTCAAGCTGTCCGGCGCGGTGCTGGACGGCAGGGCGCGAGCGGGCGCCTTGCTGCGGCAGCTGGACGGGTGAGCGCGCCGCGGGCCCCAGCGTTAGCTTGCAGTGAGATCGACACCGTGTGCAACAGATCCAGCACGGGGGAGGCGAGATCCGTAGCCTTCTGCCAGCCGGCGCCGCCGCCGCTGCCGCCGCTGCCTCACGACTGAGTGCAGGCTGCAGCTGCCACATCAAGCATGCCCTTGCTACGCATCACCCATGCACAGACCCGTGGACCGCCTCGCCGGGATAGTGCATGAACATGGCGACGACCCGCAGGGGGCCGTGCCGCCGCTGCCCACCGCAGCAGCCCGGCATGCGGGGCAGCGGTGGCGGCTGGAGGCTTGCTGCACTCTTTTTGCCTCGCTGCACCGCGTGCTGTACGCCTGCTGGCAGCGGCTGGAGAGCGTGGGGGAGGAGGAGGAGGAGGAGGAGGGGGCCGAGGCAGCGCAGCCCACAGGGGACAGCCAACCCACCGCAGAGGATTCAGAAGACGATGGTGATGATGAACCGCTTGAGCTGGCCGCCTATCTGCTGGAGCGGGTGCAAAACGCGTGGGGCGCCGCCTGCTGCACCGCGCTGCGCGCACTGATGCACTTCGGCTCGCCCGGCAGGTGCGGTGGCTGGCTCTTGGGCTCTGGGTGTGTGTGTTGCCCTGCACCTGCTTCCCAGGCAGTAGTCGCACTGCAGGTGTGTTGCACAGCCTGTGTGCGTTGCTGGGCAACATACAGGAAACGCAGGGCGGTGCCCGGCCCTGCAAATGCCTGCTGTTGGGGCAACAGCTGGCTGGCATGCAGCTCGGCTGCTGCCGCTGCGCAGGCGCCTGCATCTTCCCATCTCCTCTTGCCAAAATCCGTGTCCCACTGTTCTGCTGCCCCATGCCGTTTACCCACGCAGCCGCTCACTGAAGGCAGACCGCCACTTGGACTCGCTCCTGCGCCTCACCACCTGCGCCCTGGCCTGCATGCACACGGTGCGTGCTGCTTGCACTGTGCTGCTTGCAACGTGCTGCCTGCGACATGCTGCTTGCGCTGCAAGCTTTAGTGTGGCAGCCGAGAGCTGGTTGTGTTGCAAACTTTGGCGCTCGGGCTGCCGTGGCCAGCACGGGAGCCAGCGTGCTATATTCAGTAGCATGTGCATGCTTGGCCACAGCTGGTTTCTCCAGTGAAGTTATAGCAATGTATCGACGGACCCCAGCCTGCGCTTCCCCATATCCCTCCACAGATCCTGCTGTGCCTGGACCCACCCACCACCGCGGCAGCACCCGTACCGCCGCCCAAGCGCTTCCCCGTGCAGCACGAGGCGCTGCAGTCTGCCGGCATGGCGGCCAGCCTGACACTCAGCTACCTGGCAGGTGCGCACTGGTCGGAGTGCTTGGCAAAGCCTATGCATGTGGCGCGCTGTGGATTGCCCTGCGCCCTGCTGCTGCTGAATCTGCTCTGTGCGTTGCCTGCCATGCTTCCAAACAACGGCTGTCGCACCGAATGAGGAGCAGGCCAGCGCACCTCAGCACCTGCCGGCCCCGCCTGCAGGCATGGCGCCCCCTCGCGAGCTGGGTGCAGATGCCCGGGATGGCCGGCTGCGCAACACGCCCGCGACGCGCCAGGCGGCAGGAGCCTACCGGCCCTTCCCGGCCTGGGCGCATGCGGTGCCCCTGTTCACCTTTCTGGAGCAGGCCGTCAGGTGGGCTGGCTGCCGATGGTACTGTGTTGGTGATGCAGGCTGGGCAGCAGTCCTTGTGGAAAGGCGCTGAGCTGCTCAGCTGCCGACAGCTGCACCGGCCGGTCCATCGCCCCGCACCGCCCGCCTCCGTGCTGCTTGCAGGCTGATGCCGCACCTGCAAGCGCTGACCGACCGCCCCACCTGGCTGAACATGCCCGGCAGCCGCGCCGTCCAGCAAGACTTGATGGCACTGCATGCACTGATGGGCAGCTGTGCAACCGCCTGTTCCTGCTTGCTGTACATGCTGAGCCACCAGATGCCCAGGCAGGGTGAGCGGAAAGCAGAGAAGTTTCTTTTGCAGCGGCCTAGTGCGCAGCATTGCTGTGCAGTGTAGGCAGTTGTGTGGCAAGCTGGTGCATTCCACACGCTCTGCCCAGCCGCAGGCTCTGTTTCCACCCGGGACCCCGCTGCATGGTGCTCCCCCCAGCAACCTCCCCATGCCGTCCCACCCCCTGTGCAGGCGATGGCGGGCCAGAAGTCGAGAAGCGCATGGTCAGCTTTGCGGCCAGCGCGTCCAAAATGGCCCGCTGCATGCATGCCAACGGGTGCACAGGCCCAGTGTGGGGCTTCATCAACACCACGGTCGGCTGCATCCCCCGGTGCCTGCTACGCCTGCGCACCCAAGGCGGCAACCACACCAGAAGACCAGGCGGCCGTCTGGAGCAGCATGCACCAGCCCGACAGGTGAGCAGGGCTGGACAAGCTGGGCATGCATGGGCAGAAGTCCTGGTGGGAAATGGTGTGCACGCTGTGCCCCTGCTGCCCACCAGCTGCAAGCCATGCAATCTGCCCTGGAAAGCCAGGCTGCGTTTGTGTGCGCACCTGCGGCAACTTAGAAGCCCTGGGGTGTGAGTATAGCTGGCAAGAGCCTGCTGTGTTGGTATGGCACCAAACCTGCTCCCTTGCACATCCCGTCCTGCTTGTGTGCAGCAAGCTGGCGGCCCTGGTCTACGTCTACTCAGATCTGCGGCCGCTGGCACAGCAGCACCAGCTGGGGGAGCAATACAACGAAAACGATGCCTATGGTGCAGCCGTGGTGAGTGAGCAGCTGGAGGCAGCAGGGATTGGTCGATCAGCTCGCGCGGAGCACATGCAATCACACGAGTGGATGCTGCAAGCGTGTTGCACTGCGTTGAAGTGAGACCTGCTCTGTTTACCTTGCCCCCTTGCCACACCTTTCCCCATCCTGTATGGTCTCTCTGGCTGCAGCTGTCCAACTTTCTCGGTGTGGCGGCCGCTCGGAGCGGCGGGCTGCCGCTCCTGGCTTCTGAGCTGCTGCGTCTCAAGGTGGGCCCTCAGAAGTGCACTCCCCAAGGGCACTGGTTGGGGGCACAAATTGGGGCAGGGCTGTACTGGTTGCACGTATGCAAGGGTAATCCGTTGGCTGATGACGGCTTGCTGCCGTGCTAGCATCGAATTGGAACGCAGCAGCGAGCCTGAGTTGGCGGCGCACACAGCGGTGTCCTGTGCTGTTGATGCCCTGTGCGGCGTACACAGCCATTGCCGCTGTCCGTACCCTGCGCTACTGCAGGACCGCGTGGACATTGAGTGGCTGTCGGAGGTGACCTCCTCCCTGCGCTTTGGCGGCGAGGCCGACACGCGCCTCTACTGCTGGCTGGCCAAGGATGGCGTGCTTGGCGCGCTGCTGGAGGTGGCTGAAGAGCTGGGCTTGCGGCCGGGCCAGGTGCGGGGCATTGAAGCGAGTGAGCCTGCAGGCTTGAATGCTGATGGGCATGGCTGCCGGGCGTGTGCCGCTCAACAGACCATGTTCAAGCCGCATGGCGGCCTGCTTCTGTGGAGCTGGCAAGTGTGCCGGCGCAGCAGCTTGGCGGGCACAACATGCATGTGGCGCGCTTGATTGACGCGGCTGCCACCCGTGGTCCTGCATGGCCACCGCAGTGGATGGGGCGGAACAAGGAGACGCGCGGCTCTGCGCTGGACAGCATCTATTCCATCATGTACCGCACAGCGCGCAAAGCAGACGAGCTCACGGGTGCGCACAGCTGCCCATCCGGCCCTGCTTGGCTGCCGGTTTGAACCATGAATGCTGCTGCGCTGGCTCTCCGTCCAGCTGCGCCCTGGCCGCCCCTTGCCTTGCACACATCTCAGCTGACCCACGTGCTGACCGGCTGCTTCTTCCCACCCCTAAAACTCGCAGGCTCGCACCTGGCTACCGATTTTGAGCGCTGGGTGGAGGGGGAGGTGGCTCCGCTGATGCGCCGAGCTGCGGCCGCCCTGGGGCCCGCCTTCCTGGGCACCACGCCCGCCATGTTCTCCGATGCACTGCGGGTGAGGGCCCGGGGACGTGGCAGGTTTTGGTGCGCACTGTCGCGCGCAGCTGTGCTTGCAACCGCTCGCTGCGTGGGAGGAATGGCACATGCATGGCACTGCACGATCGATGCATATGTGCAGTGGTGGCGCAAACTGCCGATCGGGTTGTGACTACCAATGTGGAGCGCTGCGCTCTCTCCGCCACACCTGGCCGAGCCGCCAAGCCGCCCCTGCCGTGCCCACTCGCCCACCATACCCCCTTGCCTGCTGCTCTCGCAGAACACTGTGCTGGTCAAGCCCGCGTTCTGGAAGAACGCGCCGCGCAGGCACCTGCGAGGCATTCTGGCTGCGCTGCGCACGCTGTCTGATGCCGGCTGCCCGTCGCTGAGCGCCGGCGAGGCGGCAGCAGAGCGGGACCGCACCTGCGCCTGGCTGGGCTGCGCCAACCCGGCGTGCCGCAACACAACGGGGGGCAGCGAGCGCGGAATGAATGTGCTGCGCTGCGGGCGCTGCAGGTGGGCTGCGCATGGGCAAGTGTTGCCTGCCTGCTGGGACTGTAGCTGCTGCGCTTGGGTAGCAGATGCTCGGAGCTTTCAATGAAGATTGTGCTGCATGCCTGGGTGCAGGCAGCATGGCTCCTGCTGCAGGGCATTCCCTCCTGCTGCGTTGCTTAGTTGCGTGCTGCTCCTCCTCGTCCCCTCTGATTGCAGGGTGGCTGGTTATTGTGGCTCGGCATGCCAGCGGGAGGCATTCAGGACGCACAAGCACGGCTGCCTGCGGCTGCTGGAGCCCTAGGGGCTGGGCATCCAACTACAATCTGCGGCTCGGCGTGGGGGCAGGCGGCGTCAAGGCACACAGGCATGGCTGCCTGCTGCTGCTGGGCCCCAGGGGGCTGGCTGGGCGCCTAACCACGATTTATTGTTGATCTACTGTGCTATGATTAGCCCAAATGAACCCTGGCTTGCGCCTCTGCGTCCCGCACCCAATGTTGAACAGTTTGCTGACTGCGACTTATATTTCAGTTGCGGGCCAGCCATGTGTGCTGGGCAGCTGGTGCAGCTGTGCGCACCAGCCTCCTTGTCGGCTTTGATTGTATGTTTAGTTGTAACTCATGGGGGCGTTTCACGGTCTTGGCCTTGAGAACTAGCTGCTAGTCTAGCAGTCCTGGCGCCGCACAGCCGAGCAGCGCCCAGCGCGCCTGCCGCACCTGCCGCCCAATGGGACCATCCTGCAAAGGCTGGCCGTAGCGCGCAGTCTCATTCATCGCACCTTGCCTTTGCTATCTGGGGCGGCGGCGAGCCCTGGGGCGCCACGCGCCCTGGACCTCTTTACCCGCGCACCCAGCGGGCTGGAGGCGGCCGTGATGGCTGTCCGGGATGACAGCAGCTCTGTGGCCACGCGGTGGGCCGCCTGGCGGGACTCCCCGTGGCGGCGGTGAGCCCTTTGCGCGCGGCGTTGCGGAGCTATCGTGCCGCCGCCGCTCCGCCGATCCACAGCCTGCTGGCTGGCGTTCGCAGCGGCCTTGCATGCCCTGAACCTTAACCATGCACGTTGCCTGAAGCGATGTCGTGCACTAGCAGGCATGCACGGCCTTTTTTTGCCCTGCCATTTCAAGCAGCCACAGGCTCCCTTGCTACCCCAACGCTCGCTAAGCGCCCCTGCTGCTGTCGGCGGCCACCAGGGGTGTGCTGCGCTGCCGTTTCATACTCATCACTCACTCTGCTGCTGTGTGCAGAGCTGTCAACGAGGCGGGCACCAGCAGTGACCATGCGGGCCACCTGGCAATGGTGCCCCTCCTGCTTGCGCTGCTCACATTGAAGACTTGGTGGCGAGAAGGCCTGCCCGGTCCGTGCCAACTGCCGTGTCACTGCTCTGCTCTTGCACTCTGCATTCTCCAGCTTGCTGCACTTTGAGATTGCCTGTGCAGCCGGCAGCACGTGCAGGTGGCCCGGCACCTGCCCGCCTGCTGCCCTGGCAGCCTTGGCTGCCGGCCTGTCCACATGTGCCTGTTGTTGCCTGCTGCTGCCCCGCCCCTTGCACCTGCCAATCGTCCGAATGGTTGCTGCGCTACGCCCCACACCCCGCCCCCTGCAGTCCTTGCGCTGAAGGCGGCCACATTTGCGCTGACCACGGCAGTTTGGGCTTGGCTGAGCGGGCACAAGGGCCAGGGGCGGCGGTTCTATGTGGCGTACCGAGAGCTGTTCGTTGCAGCCAGCTGCCTACACCTGCAGTGGACCGTGAGGCTGACCGGTGAGGAAGGCTGGTGTATTGCAGCATGGCTGTGATTGTAGTTGTACGCATGTGGAAAGGAGGACGCAGATGCCTGCATCAGACGCTGGCCACGCGGGTCACATGCAGTGACTGATGCTGGGCCGGGTCTCATGTGCCTGCGCATGCTGGGCCTGGCATCTTGCAGAGTCTCTGCTGACTGCGCCTTCAATGCACCCGTCCTCTCTGCCTCTGGCCTGCAGCGCTGCACGGAGCGGTGAACACAATAGACCACCATGGCGGCTCGGCGCTGAGCCTGCTGACGCTGCTGCTGGGCCACACCACCGCCTTCTGTGCGTGCTGCTGCTTGCTGCTGAATCTGTTGTCTTCATGCTGCTTTGCAGCTGGGCTGGCATTGGCTGGTTGCGCTGGTGCTGATTGTCTGCCGCTGCTGCCGCCCCGCTGGGGGCTCTGCTGCTGCTGGTGGCTCGGCCGCCCTCACTGTCCATGTGCCTCATCATTTGGTCCCCGCTCGGCCACCCTGCCTGCCTGCCCATCTCGCCCCTTCAACCCCCCAGCTTGCCTCTGCCGTTAACTCACCCCGCCGTACCTGCCCCCTCCCTCCCTGCCGCAGACGGCGCCCTGGCTGTGCTGTACGGCCGCCTCGTGCTGCCCGCTTCGTGTGCCTTGGTGGCCGTCATGGCTGGCACCACGCTGTGGAATGGCCAGCGCATGT
>VFQQ010004052.1_pt1 | contig 13351 bp, 7 predicted proteins | sample 3512341 | NCBI WGS metagenome assembly VFQQ01 (sample SAMN10412373, study PRJNA504923) | tailings metagenome | isolation source: Relicate 2 Philex TSF1 revegetated site | place: Philippines: Tuba, Benguet | collected 2017-08-29 | reverse complement strand
TCCACTGCTGTCTCGATGATCAGCGGGAAGGCTGCTTCATCCTTATTGTTGTTATTTGTGTCTTTCCACAGCTTGCGTGCAGCCTTGGCAACACTACCCAAGCGCTTCTTGGCAAGGTCTGCCCCACCGCCGCCCGGGTCATAAGCCACCCGTAGCACAGAAGGACGACCATCCAGCTGCTTGACCATGTCGGCGAATGCCTGCTGCCATTGTGCTTGCAGGTCAATACCGCCGGGCAGGAATGCATCGTCATTCAGGTCCAGGCGGACGACGCGATGCACGGTGGCACCGAAGTTGAGCTTGACCATCTTGCCTCGCGTGACACGCACATCGCGCGGGTTTTCAGTGGTAACGCGATACCCGGATGGCAGGGTGCGCTCGTCCAGCTTCATGACGAAGTTGGCACCTCTATCCATATTGGGAATATCCGCACACGTCACATGGAAGCGACCATCGGCATCGGTGGTGACCAGCAAGCCGCGCGCTGTTACCACACGCACATTGGCAATGCCCGGCTCGCCTTGATCCTGGTAGCCATTGGCGTTCTTGTCGTCAAACACCTTGCCGATGATGTCGGAGCAATCAAAGGTTGGGTCTGGCGTCACCTTGACGGTGGCAGAGCCGATGTTGGATACCAGGGTATTGACCAAGGCATTTTCAGCCCAGGCCTGGTTGGTATATTCCCCTTCGCCAACGCCGGTACCAACCACAAGGATCAGCTTGTAAGTCTTCGTTTCACCGGCAGCAAATGTCTGGTTGCTCCAGGATAAGTCACGGCCACTGACATTCGGCTCAATGCGCACACCATTCACCGATGCCGAACCAGTGCGGTACTTGAAGCCTGGCGGTAACCGATCCGTGATGGTGATATTGTTGATCGCCACGGAACTGGTCGCCGTCACGGTATAGGGCACCAAGTCGCCTCGCACAACATTCACCAGTGGCGACGTCTTCACGATGCGGATGATGCCGCCCATGATCGGATCAAGCGGAATATGGTTATTGATCAGGTCAGCAGAATCCGGCCCGATGGTGAAACTGAAGTAATAACGCGTTGCAACAGTCGCCAATGCACCACTGCCATTGGCGAACGAACCGTCACTAGAACTGGCTGAACAGGTCGCTGGGTCATGCGGGCCTATCCCCACAGCAGGTGCGGCGTCATTCTGTTGCACCATGGCTGGGTCAGCACCACCAGCCAGAACGCTGACAATATTCAGCGTTGCGTTACACACAGGGATCATGCTGGATGGTTGCGGTATATAACTTGCCGGATAGCTGGTGATTTCCAGGCTATAAACACCTGCTGGCGCGCTGGCATTGAGCAGGAACTGGTAAATACCATCCGTACCCGTAGTTTGAGAGGCGCTGCCCCCGACAATATCTGTCGCTGGTGTAAACCCTGATGGCCCGCGAATCGTCACCACAGCACCAGCCACTGGCAAACGCGTCACCGCATCGTAGACGACACCAGCTGGATCAAGCGGCAAACTGTGCTGCGTAATATCAGGTGTGGTGGCACTCAATGTGATATTACTCAAGCCACCGTCCAGATTGCTCGCCCCGGCAGGATTGGCTGTGCTGATCTGCCCATTCACAAACGCCAAGCCTTGTTCATTAGGCCGTGCGTGTCCCGCGAGCTGGCCGTTAGGATTGACGAAGCGCACCTGATAACCGGAGCCTAATGGCAGGTTGGTGAAACTGTAGGCACCATTAGCATTGGTGCGGGTAGTCGTCACACGCACCCCATCACGCCATAGCTCAACATCCCAGTTGGCTTGCGCTCGGTCAGCCGCATCAGGGCTCATGCTGTTGAAGACACGATCATGGTTGCCATCAAGCCAGACATGACCACTGATACTCCCCAGAACCCCACCCGGCAATTCACCAAAGTTGTATCCACTAGCAGACTGGTTGAGCACGACAGTGAAGCTATCAGTGCCTGCGGGCAATATTGTGCCAGCTACGCCCTGGGACGCCCCTACACTGCCGATCTGATCTTTGCCATCGATGTAGCCTGCTGGCTGTGTTTGCTGAATTGTATAGCCGGCAGCATCGGAAGGTGGCAAACCGGTAAAGGTGTAGCTGCCATCCGGTGCGGTCTGGATAGTACGATTGACCGGGCTACCATCAGATGATGTACCTGCCAGCGTAATCGTCACGCCGCCAATTCCCACCTCACCCGCTTCAATCAAGCCATTATCGTTAACATCGACATATACCCTGCCTGATAGCGACAGGTTATTGACCGGGATATCCGTACGCACTGTTGTAGTCTCGGTTTCGGCATTATTCAGCAGATTGACATCTGTCTCGTTCGCCCGAACGTTCACCCTGCTCGGATGCACATCACCGCTGGGCTCCGGCTGGGTAAGCATGCGTACTGACAAGTAGCGATATAACTCGCCACCACTGACCAGCTTCGCCTCTTCACCAACGAAAGTACACGTGATTTGCAAAGTGCCAGGGCCTGTGACACTCTGCCCGACATTGTTACAAATGCTGCCGGAAGGTGGGCCAGCAACCGCACTGTCCCCGAGGAATCTCAGTGTCTTCCCCGTCTTGGGTGTCAAGTCGTAGGTAAACTGGACACCTGTTGCCAGTGAAGGTCCATTGTTATACATACGCACAGCATAGATAACGTCGTTTTGAGGGTTATCACCACTGTTTGTCACGTCATAACCCAGCGGGTCAACGTTATCACTGATTGTCACCAGCAAATCTATCTCTGCCGCGCTGACACTCAGACTAGCTGTCTTACTATTATTGCCGCCATCCGTACCATCGACATTTTCAGCAGTGGTCGTCGTAATAGCTGCAGTGTTGTTGATGCTCCAGGTATTGCCAGCCAGTTGACCGCTCTTCCAATTTGGGCGAACCAATACAGTGATCGTACGTTGCTCACCGTTATTAAGTTGCCCGCCCTGGCAAGTCAGGTTAGCTGTCGAGCCAGCACCATAACTCTGCCCCACTACAAGACCGCTACAATTCGGCGTACCACTCGTCCAGTTGACGGGATTGATTGCCAAGACCGTAAAGCCAGGGTCTGCAGCCCCGACAACAAACCTGTCCGTCACGGTGACACTCTGGGCAGGTGAAGGGCCATTATTGCGGAAAGTCAGTACATAGCTGACATCTGTTCCCGCCTGCGCATTAGATGGCGTCACAATTTTGGACACCATTTCGACATCAGCAATCGGGTCTATCGTGCCAGAGACTGAGGCGGAGTTATTGCTGACATTCACATCCCCCTGGCTAGTAGAAGCCACCGTCGCAGTATTTGTGTAGGCACCCGCCTGGAGCGGACGGCTGACCGGAATAGTGAAGGTGGCGACATCACCAAACTTCAGCTTTGTGCCAGCGCCTTGCGTACATTGCAGCACCGATGTCTCGACAATGGTACAACTGAAAGTGGCATCATCTGCGCCCGAGTTGGCAACCACGACAGAAGGAATACTGCTCATTGCCGGCAGGCCTGTCCCGGCAAGCCAGCGAGGCAGTGGATCACGCACGACCACATTCTCTGCATCAACGCTCGCGGTGTTATTGCGCACCACCAACGTATAAGTCATGGTGGATTCATTAGACTCGAGGTTGGCATTGACGCCACCCGTTGTTGCCACCGCCTTGGTAATGGAAAGATCAATCGAATTCGCTACCTGCGTCACTGCTGCATTCGCAGTGATCATCTTGACCGGATACCAGCACTTGGCACCCGGTATACACTGCACCTCTGCCGTATTGGTCGCGGTATACGCAGCACCCTTAACCTTTGACTTGGTGACAATGGTCAAGGGATTACTGACGGCTGCGCTACCACTCGTCGCCAGGGCGCGATCATAGGTACAAGTCACCGTACTTACAGAGGCATTCAGTTCATTACCGCTCGTAACATTGTCACAAGTCCAACCGGTGCCAGAATAGCTGACAAACTCTTCATCACTGAGATTGATGGTATCCGTCACCTGCACAGTCCCTGGCGTTGCCGCCGCCACGGCCAAAGGCCCCTGGTTTGTCACACGCAAGGTGCTATTGATCAGCTGGCCTTCTGCCACAGGATTAGGGCTGCGCGATTTGCCAATGGATAAGCCTGCTCCATCAGGGCCAACACTGATAGGCAACGTGGACTGATTATTTGCCGAAATGGGATCAGTCGGGTTGCCACCAATGGGCGCAATATTGGCGGTTAGGTTGTACGAATCAATCTGAGAGGTTGCCTGCGGAGCCTTGACTGTAATAGCAATCGGGTCAGTACGTCCGGAGGCATAATTAGCAGGGTTGTTACAGGTGATGGTGATCCCGCTCGCAATGCTTCCACTTGTAGTACATGCCTGCCAATTGGCACCAGTAGGCACTGCAGACACATACTCAAAACCTGCTGGCAAGACATAAGTGACCGAAACACCATTATTCGCATCGCTGGGGCCGTTATTTGTAGCTGACAGGTTGAACACCACTTCCTGTTCCGATATTGCCACCTGGGTTGGAGAAGTCTGGGTTATCTGTAAATCAGCGCCCGCACTGATCGTAATCGGCGGAACAACAGACTCCTGATTATTGTTCGGGTTAGGATCATCCACGGTCGAGGTAATGCGCGGAGTGATCGTGACATTCCCCGATGACACATCTACGACCTTGGTAACCAAATTAAGACCAGAAAATGTCTCGCCTGCTGCAAGTGCAGTAGCTCTGCTACAAGTCACGACCAGTCCACTGGCATTACAACTAAAGCCGTTACCACTACCTGAAACAAATTCCAACGAGCCCGGCAAGGTGATGGCAACTCGAGGATTGTCAGCATCGCTTGGGCCATTATTGCCTCCAGCGATACTCCAGGTGATATTGCCACCGCCCACTACTGGATCAGGCGCTCCCGTCACCGTGCTGATGTAAACATCGGCACCATCACTCACTGTTGTATTGCGCGACAGTGCATTGTTTGCGCCGGTGTTGGCACTTTCATTCGTGGCAGAGACAGTCGCGCCTATCGTAATCGTGGCTGGTGTTGATGCGCCAGCCGCCACAATCAATTGGGCAATCACGCTGCTCTGTGCAGCCATGCTTGCAAGCGTACACAAAGCAAAAGTACCACTTGCATCCACATTACACGCAGCAGCATTGCCTGCAAGGCTTGGGCGGGGATTGATTGTTCCAGCAGGAATATCAATCCGCACCTGCACCCCGGTAGCAGCCTCACTACCATCATTATTGACGGTAATCGAATAGGTTACATCTCCACCTCGAATCGCAGGATTCGGCGTATTGCTCATCGTGGGAATCAATACATCTACATCGGCATAGGCAGGCAATGCCAGTATCATGAGCAACGCCAGCAACCATCGCCGCATGGTCATGCTTACATTGATTGTCTTTACCCGCCTGGAACGATCTACCCAATCTTTACAGGCCGCAGCACATATAGCCCAACTCTGAGCAATTTGACTTTTGTTATTCCCCACTGACGTCTCCCAAGCACTTGCCAATTCCGTTGTTTGCAGGCGTCTTGGTGACGCCTTTTAAGGCTGGGAGAATGTATCGCTATTTAAAACAGGGTTCATTGACATTAACTCACACAAACTCACATTTTCTTGCTATTAGTCATGATGAAAAATTCATCAAATCCCTTTAAATTCAGTACCAATGCAGGGAATGAGCACAACAAGATACTGCGAATGAAATGTGAGAAAAGATTGTCAACAATAGTCAACTCACCAAATGGACGTAATTATCCGCCTGGACTAGCGGAAGGCAGACAATAGAAAAGGATTAGGTCAGCGTGCAGTCTGCGGTAAAAGAAAAACCGAACCCGGGTAAAGCCTTGATAGGTAGCAACTCACCGGTAATAGCCTTGCCTTTGCGGCGCAGGCGCGAAATCATGACCTCAACTCGATGAAAGTCAAAGTCATCTAGGTCACCGCCAAATGCATGAATGATATGTGCCTTGGGCACCGGTTGACCGCATTTTTCTACCAACCTACTTAAAAAAGCATATTCCTTTGGGGTGAGCGGAATAGAGGCATTGTCAGGAGACACCAGTGTCCAATGAGTTTTACACAACTTCCACGTAGATACAGGTGCTTGCTGTGCTGTTGCGTCTACAGTTGATGGTTGTGGTTGCCTTCTACGTTCCACCATCCTGGCCTGCATACGTCGAGCCAAAGAATTCACGACAGAAGCCAACTCTTTCAGGTTTACAGGCTTCACCATATAGGCATCCGCGCCATCGTTCAGACCTTGCACTCTGTCATCCACAGCACCACGTGCCGTCACCATCACAATGCCAATCTGCACTGAACTACGTAAATGCTTGAGGATAGAAAAACCATCCTCACCAGGCAAACCGACATCCAGAATCACAATATCGTATTTCTTATTAATTAATTCACGATAAAGCGCTGTCGCATCTGCGACGCCAGTGACATCTATACCGAGAGAACGTAATCCTAGCTCTGTCTCCTCCCGGAGATCGAGATCATCTTCTACAATAATGACGCGTAAATGGCTAGAGTAAGTCAATTGCGTATAAAATCCATCAATATGCCTGTGAGCAAACCAGAGTATCTAGACTCTTGATCAAGCTGTTATTACGACTGTTCATCACCCTAATACTGATGCACTCATCAGTAGGCCTTGCCCTTCAGGTGCCATACCCCATGCAAAAAGGTATCAACCTGGATACAGCGGGAACGATATATTATTTCAGTGACGCCTCTGGCAATGATACGTTGCAGGACATCATTGTCAAAGACAAAGCGGGCGCCTTCAGGCCTTTACCTCAGCATTGGAATGCGGGGTATACCTCAGATACCATCTGGGTGAAGTTTACCCTGGATTTTCCTGCCGCCGATAATAAATACTGGCTGGAGATTTCCCCTGCTACCCTTGATGACGTTGTGCTATATATCCCACAGCAGAATCAAAGTTACTCCCGCATCCAAATGGGTGATCACCACCCGGCAACTGAACGCCCTATTCTGCACCACAATTTCATTTTTCCACTGTCGCCAGATACTGCACATCCATCTCACACCTATTACGTACGGCTTCAATCCACCAACACCATGGCGTTTCAAGCCACATTGTGGCAACCGCACATTTTCATTAGCGATCATAGTCGACCTGACAGCCTAGTCGGTGCCTATTACGGCGTTCGCCTTTTCCTGGCACTTTTTGCTTTCATTTTGTGGCTCTGGCTACGGCACAATAATATTTTCATACTCTATGCGCTGTATCAATGCATTGTCTGCTCTGCACAAGCATTTATTGGAGGGATGGCACAAATCACGCTACCAATAGCGCCTTTAACTATTGATGCGTTACAAAAATCCATGAACTTCCTGCTCATGGCCACTGTATTGTTTTTTTATGCTTCGTTGTTTCAGCTTAAACAGTTGCTTCCGGGCATATTTCGCTTGATACAAGGGCTCACGATTCTAGAGCTACTGATCTTTACAGGCGTGGCGACACAAATCCTACCCTTCAGTGGGCTCATGACTAATGTCCTAGCGCTGCTCAATATCTTCGTTCTTATGTATTGCAGTATATGGCTGATCTACCATAAACACTTCGACCTGCTCATGTATGTCCTGGCCTTATGGGCAGGATTTGGTGGCTATATTTTCATCATATTGCAAAATCTCGGCATCGACATCGGCCCTCCCACCACGATGGTCAATCTGCCAATTCTTTGGTCTCTCCTATCACTGATATTGCTTACACTCGGTATTGTTAACATCGCAAAAAAAGAGGCCGAGAAAAAGCTAAAAGCAAAAGAACTGGCATTAGAACTATCGCAAGAAAGCGAACGCTTACTTGATCAACGGGTACATGAAAGAACCCAGGAATTAGCGTTGATCAACAGCAAGCTGAACGAAGAGATCACGGAAAGACAAGCCTTGCAAACGATGCTCGAAGACTCCTTACAGAAAAAAAAGGAGCTGATACAAGCACAACGCGATTTTTTTGCCATGGCATCTCATGAATTCCGCACGCCCCTGGCAATTATTGACACCACATCGCAGCGACTTGCACTACTGCAATCTCAACCAGACTTAGATACATCAAGCATGTTGACACCAGCATTGCGAAAAATCCGGCGCTCCAGTCAACGCATGAGCCGTATCATTGATAACTTTCTCAGCGTGGATAAAATTGAAGCCATCCAGGCCAATCTTAGTTTTAGCCAGAAAATACTTAACCTGGCCCAGCTGGCTAAAAGCTCAGTGGATCATTATCAAGACTTTAGTGACCGTGATATCACTTTGGAACTCGTCTCAGATCCTGCCAATGTGCTGGGTGATCAATACCTGATCAATCTAGTCATTTCCAACCTGATTGATAATGCGCTTAAATACTCCCCCAGCAATAGCAATGTGATTGTGCGAGTGTTTCAAGGCCAACATTACTGCCACCTTGAAGTGCAAGATTTTGGCGATGGCATTGCGCCAGAATTACAAAACAAGATTTTTGAAAAATATGTCAGGATCAATGACAACACAACCGTTCATGGTACAGGCCTAGGCTTGCACGTTGCACGTAGCATTGCAGAACATCATCGCGGACAATTGATAGTACGCAGCACAATCGGACAAGGCTCCTGCTTCCGATTGACATTGCCACGCCACAACGTCTGAATCATATGAAAGAAAAACGGCGCTCAATGAGCGCCGTTTTAAACCACTTCAAACTACTAGCAATTACAGCTTAGTCTTGCGACGACGTGCCACAGCACCTAACGCAGCAAAACCAATCATCAGCATAGCAACACTGCTTGGCTCAGGTACTGCAGCCACAGCGATAGAACCACTATAAAGACCGCCGACAGCACCGTTAGCGACACCACTGACAGTCAGGTAGTAATTTCCAGCAGCCAGGCTCGCAAAAGAGAACTCGCCACCAGCAACAGCACCAGCCAACCAATTGTTGGATGCATCATACAACTGATAATTCAGATTGCTGATATTGAACACGGAAACACCGCTGTTGCTGAGTGGAGAATTGGTCAACGAGAAATTCGCGCTGCTCAAATCAGCCAAAGAGAAAGTGTAGGTATTGGAGAAAGAACCAACAACAACACTGTCTACATAGGTGTTAAGACCATTGTTTAACTCACCAAGGTCAACCGTTGCTGCATAAGAACTAGAAGCTGCAACTAAGAACGCTGCAGGAACCAGGACGTTTTTGAGAATATTCATACAAACTCCTTTTTATGATTCATGTTGATGATATTCCCCCCAACACCAATTATACATTGATCAAGCAAATTTGAAAGAATTTATAGTTATTTTTATATGCACTATACATATGATTTATAAAATAAAAATGGCGCCATTGGCGCCATTTTTATTCATCAATTCTTAAAGAACTGATTCAAAATTACAGGGTCTTGCGACGACGTGCAACAGCACCCAAAGCAGCAAAACCGATCAGCAACATTGCAGCGCTGCTTGGTTCTGGTACTGGAGTAATGGTGAAAGCACCAGCATATTCACCACCACGACTACCTTGAATCGCACCAGTAATGATAATGCGGTAATCACCAGCAGTGAGCGAATTAACAGTAAAGTCAGCGCCAGTTGCTACTACTTGGTTAGTCGTCTCATTGAATAAGATTTGAGTAAAATCATCAATATACAGACGCTTATTGTTACCAACTGTGAAATTCAGTGCACCAGCACCAAAAGAACCGATAAAACTATCAGTCAAAGTAAATGTAACATAATCCTCAAACTCACCAGCACCTGCGACATAACTATTTTCATAATCATATGTACCGGCACCGATAACACCAAACGTTTGGACGTCAGCAGCATTTGCACCAGCAGAAGTAGCTATGAACGCTACAGCAACCAGCAAGCTTTTTAGAAACTTCATGGTAAATCCCCTATCAATGGTTTGGATAAAACTTATTGTTCTACAACTGAAGCCAATTATAGCAACCCACATTTTTTTGTCTTGAGTCCGAATGGACTAATCCAAGCATTCCTCAGCAATATTCCCATTGAAATCAATTGTATAAAAAAACAAAACGGCACCGATTGGTGCCGTTTCACATTCATCAGAAATGAATTACAGGCTCTTGCGGCGACGTGCAGCGAAACCCAAAGCAGCAAAACCAACCAGCAGCATTGCTACACTGCTTGGCTCTGGAACAGCTGCAATAGTGATGCCTACACCATATTTACCTGCATCAACTTGTGTACCTTTTGCGAAACCAGTGATTTGCAGTGTATAGGTACCAGCAGCCAGTGTGTCTACTGTAAAATTCAAACCAGAATCAATGAAGTTGTTTTCAACATCAAAAAGAGATACTGCCAGATTCTCAATGAACTGGAATTGCTTTTTACCGACTACGACATTCAGAACACCAGCACCGAAATCTGCAACAGACTCTTGGCCAATAGTAAAGGTAATAGTGTCAAGAAAATCACCAGCAGCAACAGTATACTCTTGGTAAGAATCACCTTCAGCCAATACGCCCCAATTGTAATTAGCAGCATTTGCACTGGAAGCCGCAACTATGAGCGCCACGGAAGCCAGTAAAGTCTTAATGAACTTCATAAAATCCCCTAAAAGTGAATAATCAAATTATTGCTTTAGAACTGGAATCATTATAAATGATCAACATACGCAAAAGCACCGTGTATCGGTGCTTTTGCGATAGTCCGTTAGGACTAATCCCGTCACTTTCCTGACAGCTTAGAGCTTGAACTTATCCCGACGACGGCGATAACTGACAAAGCCCATCAGGATAAAGCCTGCCATAAGCATGGCATAAGTGGATGGCTCAGGCACAGCCGCAGCAATCGCCAAACGATACAGTGACGTTGTCGCTGTACCTTCATTCGCAATTGCCAAGTAATAATGCCCATCGTGGAAATAGCCCTTGAGCCCTTCTGGTGCACGATCACCATCGGTGACGATCATGTCGATATAGCTGACATTGAGTGGGTCGGTAATATCATAGACAGCGACCGCTGATTTGAGTGTGCGCTCCAACCCAATAAAGGCGATGGTACGGCCATTGATCTCGAGCAACTCCACGCCTTCGGGCTCTACCCCTTTGTCATCGCTACGCCCATCGTCATACAAGCCAAGCTCGATAGCCTTGGCATCCAACTGGTTACCACTATCAAATACCAGATTGCCATATTGGTCACGAATCGAGAACGAGCGGGCACCAAAGGTAACAACATCACCTGACTTGGTATCAGGAACCGCAATGTTCAGGCGGCTAGCATCTGTTGCACCCCCTAGACGTTTTTTATCAGCTTCATCCTCGCGTGTATCGCCTTCATTGGCGAGCACCACAAAAGTTTTCCCACTTACATCGTAGGTAGCAATGCCATCAGGTTGATATAACCCACGTGCATTGACTGGGCGTAATTCAATCCGCCCATCACGATCTGATGGATCAATGTAATTTCCGGGCGCGCTAAAATCTTTGGTTCCCAGCCCAATCACATGGTCAGCCTGATTGGTATTGAGGTTAATCACGCCCAGGCCATTCGCCTCCTGTAGTGAGACAAATGCCTTGCTACCATCACGACTCACCGCAATATACTCAGGCTCGTAATCCATACCCGCGATGGACTTGGGGCGCAAATCGCTGCCTGACACTGGGGCCATATTAAAATTAACCGTCGCGGTGACACTGCGACTTCCCACATCAATAATGCTGACACTGCCAACAGGATCATAACCAGCATAATTGGTTGGTGTGCCCTCGTTTGCGACTAGCAGGCGACGACCATCAGGAGTGAAGGTCAGCATATCGGGCAATGCACCGACCGTAATGGAATTCACACCACTGCTCAATGCGCGTGTGGTGGTATCAAACAGCTTCACCGTGCCTGGCTGGGTACGGTCACTGGTGTTTTCAATGGCAAAAGCAGCAAGACCATTGTGGATTGCCACACTATTGATACCGCCGTAAATGCTGGTATTGATGTGTTGCAACAGGCTACCTGTACGCGCGTTGAGCACATCCACACCCTGCACGCCTGCCACCCATAGCGAATTGGTCAAATGATCAAAGGCGACAATTTCGGAAGACTGGCCAGTGACACCGGTAGCGGCATGATTGTATGTCCAGAGCTTTTCCAGTCCACTCAATGGACTCGCGGCGCTGCTCATGGATGGCAACAATGCCAGCGCAATCGCAACGGATATCATGTTTTTTTTCATGTTGGTTCCCTGTCATTGATGTGAATAGCTGCACAAGCAGCACCGATTTCTCATCACGCATTCTAGAAACTCAATATGACAGTTGAATGTGATCACATAGTCCGATTGGCAGGATAGATCATCATTGTTCAGATAAACCACCATGCTGATGCCCATAAAAAAAGTCCCGGTCAATGCCGGGACAACGCGCTTGCTCTAAAGTCGTGCTGATTATGGCGCTAAATCAGTCTTGCCCAATTTGGCTTCATCAATTTTATCTTTGTAGTCTTGCAGGATATTTTCAATTTCCACGCGCTTTAGCTGGGTAAAAGGCTCATCGCGCATCACTTTTTGGTAGAGGCTGGGCTTTTCATAAATCTTGATTAATTGCAGCCCAAAGTCATATAGCTTGTCGTTTTTCTCACGGCTAGCATTCAATTGCTGCTGCTTTTTCACAATCACGCCCTGCATATTGCTGCGCTCGGTTTCTCCCTTGCGGATCACGTCCTGCGCATTGGCAAGTTGTTGCTGCATATCCTCAAGTTTTGCCTGCAAAGCCTGGTTGTGTGATTGTGCCTCCACCTTTTCCTTGCGCAGTGTCTCTAGTTCGCTCGTCAATTGTGAATTGCGTCGGTTGGCACTCGCCACACTGCTTTTCAACTCATTGCTTTTAGCCTGCTCGGCTTCAGCCTCTTGCTTGAGCTTGGCCTTTTCCTGCTCAAACTGAGTTTGCAATTGCTCTTTTTCCGCCTGTACCTGCTGCATCATCTGCCGCATGCGGCGCTCTTGTTGCTTAGCAGCCTTATCCTTGTCGGCTGCCATCACAGGTAAAGCCATAAGCGCCAATAGGAACAAGGCAAGCCAGCGGGTATATGGGGACTGCATTAAACTAAGCATGATCAGAACCTAGCTGTCAGGTCAAAGAGGAACACATCAATGGACAGCGGCAAACCGCTTACCTCACGGGTGCTGTACCAGCGCGCTGTAAACGAAGTGTTCTTGTCCAGGCCATAGCTGCCACCCAGAATAGTACCCTTGGCATTGGTACCGCCCAGGTTGAAGTCGGAGTCGTTGAAGGAGTCCATCACTGCATCAGCCTCGATGCGCTTATACGCACCAAACACTTGCCAATCGTGACGGTTAGCCACATCCGGCATACCCACCGTCAGCTTGACTTGGTAAGCAT
>VFQQ010004051.1_pt1 | contig 13356 bp, 7 predicted proteins | sample 3512341 | NCBI WGS metagenome assembly VFQQ01 (sample SAMN10412373, study PRJNA504923) | tailings metagenome | isolation source: Relicate 2 Philex TSF1 revegetated site | place: Philippines: Tuba, Benguet | collected 2017-08-29 | reverse complement strand
CGACCTCCGGTCAGGGGCCTCGCGGCCCGCGTAAGTGGTCACCTCTGGCGCGCACCTGAATTAGTGCGACGCCGCGACCAGCCGGGGGAAGGCCCTTCTCATTTCAACTATGCTGGTTCACCACACCGCGACCTTCCTACTGCATCAAGCGCGCGCAAGCGGAATCTTCTTTGTTCCAGCAGCCTCCTCACATTGGCTGAGCCTTACCGGACAAGCCCGCGGTCCCTTCTGATTCGAAGAAGATTGGTTGCCTGTTCCGGACTCAGAGCGACCCTTAGTCGCTTTCCTTTAGTCCAGCACCACGGCGACGCTTCCACGCTGACCCTCTGCTCGAGCCGGCATGATTCCATCGACAACACAAACTGCCTGAAGTTCCTTTGCGCGATCGTGACCGTAGAGCGCCACGTTGGACCTGCTGACCACCTGACAATCGTCTCAAGACCTGGCGCTCCTGGCTCCGCAGTTCGAGTGTGGGAATAGTCGCGATAGTACGTAACGGCGATCTTGAACGAGTCAGCAGCGTATTGACGAAGCGATGGCTGTACAGCTAACGCAGCGCCACTACGCTTAAGCAACCAGGCTACGTCCCTCGTGGTCGTTGTCGGAAGGCGCCGCTGCTCTGCCTCCGTGAGAAGCGCCTCTACTTCAGACCGAGGAACGACGCGAGTATATGGCACGGGAGGGAAACGCCGCCGCAAGGCAATTGGTAGCGAATCGCCGAACTGCCGATAGAAGGAGTTGTCAAGCACCTGCAGGAGCGTGTCTACATTCTCAGCAATTGATGCAGCGCTCGTTGGAAGAATGAGAATTCGACCTACTGCTGCTGAGTCTACCAGCGCAGCTCTCTCCTCGTAGTCACGCTTTCGGATCTCCAATTGCTGCTGCCATAGGGTGTCAACCTGATCATCCGCGTTCAGGGTGTGAACGAGACTGAGGGCCGCCACGACTGCTCCTACCATAACAGAAGCCCGCGCCAAGTACCGCCAGCCCCACATCGACGCCTTCCGCACCTCTTGCCGACCACGGTCATGGCTCGGAGGAACCATATCGCTGGTGACACCAGACTTGGGCGTCGCGTCGGCCATATCCACATGCCGTCTCTTGTCACCTTCTTCAGACTTCGACGCCGACGTTGGAGTCGAGCGCGACTTACCGTGAAGCTGTACCCTGAGTGTCCGAAGGCTATCCGGAAGGTCTATGTCCAGCTCTTCCCTCAGGCGTCGCTCAAAGACGTCGATAACGCCCGCAGCAAGGTGAGCCGCGTCCACAACCAGGTAGTGCAACGCGAGTCGCTCTGCAACCAGCGCGTCCTCCGGATAGACGTCATGTGCCAGTGTGAGCAACTTGGTAGCCAGGGCCTCCTCACCCTCCGACACAGCCTTCTCGGCGCACGCCAAAAGGGAATCCCTGTGTTGAAGCGCAAGCTTTGCTCTCACAGTATCGCACCACTTCTCGAACTCGCTTCCACCGGCAAACCAGAAGCCATCGAGGAAGGGGCCAGTGTATTTCGCAATAGCCCCGCGATAGTCCTCAGCTGAGAAGCGCGATTTGAACTCAGCGACGTCACTACTGACCACCGACGTCCGTAAGCACAACTGCGTGGAACCGTCGATTGGGGACGTTCCGCATTCCTTGCGCAGCGCATAGATAGCCTGCGACAATGCACGTCGGGCCTTCTCCGGGCTTGAATCCGGCCAAAGCAGTGCGGCCAGCGCCTCACGATTCACGGCGCGAGGTGCCTCGACTGCAAGGACAGCCAACACGGCGAGCGGCTTGCGTCTTGCCTCACCAACTCTGTGGGAACCAGAGTAAAGGGCCAGATCGCCTAGACACTGCAGCTGGAAGATCTGTTTACCTTCCGGTGCGTCACCTATCTGTTCGCGATCCATTGCGCATCAAGTCGGCTGCTGGTTCCGGAAACCGAACGGGAACACCTCTGACCTACAAAACGAATACCTTCTGCGTTGCCACATATCTTCTCGATCAGCCGTTCAGTTGTCCAGAACGCATCAAGCAGACTCTTCGGCAAAGAGCATCCGCAACGCTTGCAGGATAGCCTCACGATCTCTGCATGAACGCTTGACCGCTGATACCCAATGGTGCTTAGAACACCAGCAGGGGCGCATCCAGGCTGAACCCGAACGTTGGTTGCAGTCCGGTCAGTCCCGAAACCGGACGGTCACCCGCGAGGAGATGCGTGAGCCCAAAGAACGCTGACAGCTGGCGGACCTGAATCGTCGCAATGAGCTCTGGCCCCCAGTATCCGCGACGGTCGACCCCAAGGGTACGCACCAGAAACGCGGGATTCTCCGCTCCTTCACCCGCCAGGTATCGAGTAGTCACTCCTAGCTCTGCGGTGAAAACGAGCGTATTAGCACTCGCCTCGCTTTTCTCACTTATCGGCGTCCAGAACCAACGAGCCCCTGCACTGACCATGCCGACCTCTGATTCACTAGCGGACGAACCGGCAGCCTCTGAGCGCCATGTACTCTGGGCATACGAGGCATAGATCCGAGGCCCGTGGCTCCTCCCTCCCTCCTTGGCACCGATGGCGTTGAACCGCTGATACTCAGCGGAGAAAGTCGACAAGGCAGAGCTTGAGCCGGAACCTGCAGCGGCGAGTATGGCTCGTCCAAATGGGCGGGGTTCCGACGCCGATAGCGGATCCCTGCTTGCCGCCACCGATATGAAGGCCGCGAACCGCTCCTTTAGGGAAGGCCCGACGTGCGTCAGCCCAAGCGAACCGCTCTTGGGCGCTGAAGTCGCGCCGCCAGCGAACAGCGTTTCAACAGTTCCGTCTACTACGACAGCATTCCGCTTCTTCTCAACCATCGCCTCTTTGCTCAACGACGGGGCCAGACGCTGTGCACCGAGGTTTGACGCGACAGCAAGTAGTGCGGTCAGGATCAGGGTGGGCTTCATGATTTCACCGGAGTGGGTGGTTTGACTTTGACTAACTGCAACTCTCTACGACGCCTCGACCAATGCCTTGGCGAGGATCTGTACCGCACCTTCGATGTCAACCGAAGAGTGGGTAGCCATCACGCAGGTCCGTAGGCGCGGCGCATTCATCGGAACTGCGGGGTACGTTACTGGCACCACGAACAGCCCATCTCGGCGTGCGCAGGCAGTCATTCGTAGTGCCTGACCCTCATTGCGGCACAGCACAGGAACGATGGGACTTTGACTGGCTGTCACGGTGAGTCCAGACTCGACCAACCTGTCTCGAAATTGCTTTTCATTCGTGCGAAGCTGGGTGATCCGCCACGGCTCGGCCTGCAATACGTCAATCGCCGCGGAGGCCGCCGCGACACTTGCGGTTGGCAGTGCCGCGCTGAAGATGTAGCCACGGGCATGATGGCGGAGGTAATCGATCAACTTCGTGCTGCCCGCGACGACACCGCCCATGCTGGGAATTGCCTTGGATAGGGTCGCCATCTTCACGTCAATCGCTTCGGATGGCAAACCGAAGTGCTCCTGGATACCTCCGCCAGTGGCACCAAGAACTCCAAAGCTGTGCGCCTCATCAACCATCAGCATCGCACCATAGCGCTTGCACAGGAGCGCAATATCAGGCACGGGCGCGATGTCACCTTCCATGCTGTAGACGCCGTCGATGACGACCAGTACGTGCCTACGGGAAGCCGTCTCCAGCTTGCGCTCAAGATCATTGAGGTCGTTGTGGCGAAACGTCTGATGCTCGGCCCCTGACAGGCGACAGCCATCTACCAAGCTTGCGTGGATCCACTCGTCGGCGATGATTGCGTCGCCACGTCCTACCAGGGCAGTAATGGTCGCGAGGTTTGCGGTGTATCCACTCCCAAACACGATTGAGTCCTCAGCGCGAAGCGCTGACGCAAGCTGCGACTCTAGCGCCTTGTGAAGCGTCGTTGTGCCAGCCAACAGGCGGACACCATGATGCCCACTTCCAAAGCGTTGGACAGCTCCGACCACAGCCTCCTCGATTTTGGGATGGCCGTTCAAGCCGAGGTAGCTGTACGAGCCGAACATGAGCATTGGCCGACCGTCCACGAGCGCGTGAACGCTACCGTGCGACTCAATCGCTGACTCATAGAAGTAGTGGCCAGCCGCACGCATCGCGTTGATTCGCTCAGTGCGCTGCAGGTATCGTTCTCGCCCGAGAGGAGGCGGTGTAGCTCTATCCGTACCAGCCCGTTCCGATTCGGACTCTATTGCTACGGGCGATACTTGCCTGGCGCGTTCCGCTTTCCTTGCGGCAGACAGCGACTCGATGTAGGAAGCGAGACTAGAAATGGTGGGGAGGTCGTGAATCAGCTCGGGCTCCAGCTGACAGCCAATTGCCGCTTCGATTGACGCGACCAGTCGAACCGCGGCGAGGGAATCGATCCCGATCGAAGCGAGAGGCTCGTGAAGATCGATGTGGTGGACTGCCTCCGCCCCATCCTCCTTGAGCAGGTTCTTCACCAGCTCAACCAGGGTCTCTTGGACCGAAACTGGGGAGGCATCCTTCTGGAATGCTCCGCCCCTTGGATCGTCAGTTGCTGTCGTTCCCTTCCTTCCGGAGTCCCAGATGAGGAGCGCGTCGAGGGTACCATCTCGCACCCCGCGCATGCACTCCTGTCGCTGCACCTTGCCGCTCGAAGTGCGAGGGAATACTCCTGGCTTCACGATCACAATCTTCGAGGGGAGCACGCCGCATTCGTTGACCACTGCTCGCCTTATGGCACCCAGAAAGTCCGATGCCGGGAGTCTCGATTGCTCTCCGCCCGTGCTGTTGGATTGGCCATCAAGATGAAGTTGACGAGCAAGCCTACGATCGGCCTCAACCACAATTGCCAATGACTCGCCGCTGTGGTGCTCGGCGCGTACCGCGGCACATGCGTTCGGACGCACGGCAGGAATAGCCGCAAGGATCGCGGATTCAATGTCGCTTGGATAGAGGTTTCTGCCACGGATATTCACGACATCTTTCAGCCGACCAGTCACGAACAACTCTTGTCCACTGAGGAAGCCGAGATCGCCGGTGCGCATGAATGGCCCGCGTCTCGTGGTGGCTGTGAAGGCATGGAAGACCTGTTGGGTTTCGTCACTGCTGTTCCAGTAGCCATCTGCGACACTGTTCCCAGCGACCCATATTTCTCCCACTCGGTCCCCATCGCATTCCTCACATGTTGCCGGATCGACGATGAGGACATCCAGGCCACTGGGGATTCCCGACGATACGAGTTTCCGCCCCCCCGTCGCGCCGGACGCGTAGCGGACATGCCCAGACTGGAGTGCTTGCTGATCGACTTCGACCACGCATGGCGTCCGACCGGCCACCTTGCTACTAACCAGGAGAGTACTCTCGGCCAGTCCATAGCACGGTTGGTGGACATTTTCGCCGAATCCGACGGATGAGAAAGTACTCGAGAATCGCTCCAGCGTGTCAGGACGGATTGGCTCCGCACCGTTCCACGCAACGCGCCAGGTGGAGAGGTCAAGCCCTGCGATACCTTCTCTCTCAGCGGCATCTACACACAGGTCATAGGCGAAGTTCGGTGCGACGGACATAGTGCCGCGGTATTTCGAGATCGCGCGCAGCCACCGCATCGGCGACTGCAGAAAGTGTGAGGGGGACATCTGGACTGCCGGCACCCCTAGAAAGAGTGGCTGAAGCACTCCACCGATCAGCCCCATGTCATGGAACAGCGGTAGCCAGCTGACATAGACCGTATTCTTGTCGGGCGCAGATGCCCGTTGAATCTCCCGCTCATTGGCAATGATGTTCTGGTGCGTGACAACGACGCCCTTGGGTTCTCCTGTTGAGCCACTGGTGTACTGCAGAAAGGCCACGTCGCTTGGCGCGATCACCTCCGGCTCCCATTCGTCCCCAGACCCTGGCTCTATGCCGTCGGTTTCGACGACATCTATTTTCCCTGCGCCGGCCGTGTTGGACAGCGCCGCGGCAATCGCCGACCGCGCTCCGCAGGCAGTAAGGACGAGCCTGGCATGGGCGTCACGGGCGATCGCAAACAGGCGATGCGCATGGCGGTTCGAACGTGGCGGGTACGCCGGCACTGCCACCACTCCGGCATACAGGCATCCCAGGAACCCGGCGATGAACTCGGGCCCTGGCGGATACATCAGAAGCGCGCGTTCTCCTTTGTTGGTCCTTTGGCGGAGGTACTGGGCTATCCCCTCGGCCGCTCGATCTATCTGGCCAATTGTGAACGTCGCCTCGCGCTCGACGCCATCGAGCAAGTATGTGAAGGCGAGCGAGTCAGGACACTGGGCGGCACGATGCCTCACTATTGAGACGATTGACTCCAAGGGAGAACCATTGCGGCCACGCGCCGCGCCTTCTTCATGAGAATCGTTGCCCACGGACCGTGGCCCTTGGGTGTTGGGCCGGATGTAGTGGTGAGCACTTGGCGATTGTACGTGGGCCATTGGGCTTCTCTGCCGCCTCAGGTTTTGGGGTTTGGCGTCCAACGCTTGCTGTAACCAGCGACTTCTCACGGCGCGCCTGGACGATTCGCACTCCCAGTTCCAGGAAGACCGCTGCGGACTTGATCGGACGAGGCCACGCACGCTGCGCGCTCGGCGGTAGGCATCCCGGTCAAGCTCGTAGATACCACGGACATTCAAACGCGCTTTGCGCCGGCATCCGTCGCTGCTGCCGAAGTCACTACTCAGCTTGCACTTAGGCGATCATGAGCGAATCAAATGGCGATCATTTGGGCCGGAATCTGGATCAATTCGTGTAACAGTTGCGCGCCACCTCCCAAAGGTGTCAAACCCAACAGGAGTTTCGCACTTTCTCCAGGAAGAATTGCACACTCCGGACGGAGGATGTCTCCGTAGGGGTCACTCATCATCGCGGCCTGTGGGAGGGCATGGAGGTCGCCGGATTCGCGACCCTCAACGGGGGGTCGAGGTACAACGCGAGACGGATCATGGAGCCGCTCGGCTATTTGCCTCCGGCGGAGTACGAAGCACAGTATGTTCGGCCCCAATCTTACGACCCGGTCCAAGTGGGACTCAACTTCATGAGTCTCCGGAAAACCCGAGCGATCTAGTCGGGAGGTTAGCTGAAGTGACTCAGCCGTTGCACGTAGCGGAGTTCCAAGAGGAGTACGGCCTGATCGATCCCGTTCGATACATGATTTGGGATGGCGTTCGGGTCATCGCATTTCCATCACGCACTCTCGCTGCGTCAACTTGGATCAATTTCAATGATTTCTTGGTGACATATATCCGAACGGTGTTCGGCTCCAAGTGGTATGACGCGCAACTCGATCGACCGCATGCTGAGCAATTGCCGGTCATTCGATGGCATGCGCATCTTCGCGAACTGGAACGCAAGATCCCGAAGAACAGCTCTGGTCTTCGGGAGGTGGCCATGGATGGCCCACTTCGTTGCCTGATCACGCTTGCGTACGACCTCTTCCTGATCGAGCACCACCGGTCGTTTTCTCCGGAACTGATTGAGCGTCTTCGTAGTCCCGCGACGTTTCAGAGCGCGAGACATGAGGCGAGTGTCGCCTCAATCATGATCAGGGCGGGCTTCCGCCTCGCGTGGGAGGACGAATCAGATAACTCGGAGAAGCATCCGGAATTCATCGCCACCGAGGTCGTCTCCGGCCTCAAAGTCGCCGTCGAGGCGAAGAGCGTCCATCGGGATGGTGTGCTTGGTAGCACACAAGGCCATGTTCCGCCAACGCTAGACGTTGTCCGGCCACGGAAGGAGGCTGAGCGTGTCTGCGGGCTAGTCAAGAAAGCGCTTCCCAAAGCGAGAGGCCTGCCCTACCTCGTTTTTGTAGATCTCAATCTCGAGGCGAGCGTTGCAAAGAAGGTGGCCACCGAATGGGGACCGCATTTCAACGAAATTCTTCCACAGGTCGACACTGGGTATGATGCGTGCGGGGTGAAAGAGGGATTCATACACAATCTCCTTATGGTGACGAACTTCGCCGCCCAGTACGACGCCCCCGGCGTCCCGTCGAATGAACCGATTTCCTTTTTGCACTGCCCGTACCAGGTCCACTGTCGGCATCCGATCACGGATGAAACGATTGGTCGGGTGGAACACGGTGTGCAGACCTACGGTGCGATCCCCGTCTGGTATCCCGGCTTGTTCGACAGACCTGAACTCGCCAACGCACGATAGCAGTCTCGGCCACAAGCCTGATTCGGCCTGGCTGTATTCCGGAGATCCCCTGGACGCGTCGTCTCTCCTGACCGCCCGTCTGCAGGCGCAGCAGCTCTTGGGAGGATGGGCGACGGTGATCCACCGGAAGCCCCAGGCATTGGATACATCGGCCGTGAAATGACTCTGCCCGCTGACGTCAGTCAGCGGGCAGAAATCAGGCGAGCGTCGCGGTCGGCGACGTGTATCGCACCATCGTAACCACCGCGTACTCACTCGGTACATCAACCGCTAATCAGCGAGCGCCTTGAGCAAGGCATCCCGCGCATCAGTGTAATACCGGATGTCGATTTTCGCGGCCATGTCATCACTGAGATCCACCATCTGTCGCCGGCACGAGACCGGAGCGAGCAGCGTCGTCGCCCCCTTCTCAATCGCGAGTTCGGCGACCGCCACGGCGTTGAACACCGGGTCGATGGAGCCGCCGAGGTTGAGGGCGCCCACCACCACGAGCCCCCCGCGCAGACTCTTCCCCAACAGAGCACTGGACAGGGCCATGAGTACGGGCACGCCGAGGCCGGCGCCGCTCTTGGCGGCGTCGAACGCCCGCAGCTGCAGCGAGAACTCGTGCGCGCGGGGATCACGGTCGCCCACCAGCTCCTTGGCCCGAGCGTAGAGGTTCTGCTCGCCCATCTTCGCGCTCTCGCGGAACGGCGCAGGTACCGGCTGGTTCAGGATCTTCACCCCCGACCCCGGCTGTTCCGTCACCTCGAGCCGATAGAGGCCAGTTCCCTCGTCCTGCCTGCCGGGGCTGATCGCCCAGACCTGACCAGGATCCAAGGGATCACCGCCAATTCCATCCTGACTCTGGAGCTCCGGCGTCACAATGAACCGCTCGACGCCATCGTTGCCCATGTGGTAGCTGAACTGCGTGTTGCGGAACTCCGCCGACCCGATGCGCTTCTGCTGCTCCTTCACCCGACGCCGGCTTTCGAGAGCCAGCCGAACCGCCCACTCCAGTGACTCGTCCGGAACAGTGTCCTCCGGGTCGGGGTGAAGGAGCTTGAGGAGGCCGCTCACCGTCTTCTGTACGGCTGTCGTATCGCGGCCCGACAGGGCGCCGCCCAACTGGACGCGCCCGTGCATGGTCGACACGCGGCTCTGGTTGCGAAGCTGCGACCAGCACTCACTGAGGAAGTCGCTGACCAGCCCGAAGTGGTCCGTAAAGAGTACGCGGCTCAGCTTCGGAGCATCCCATCCGGGCACGTAGGCATGGATTCGATCCATGAACGCCGTGTCGTTCCGCATCTCGGGCGGCAGGGGGCCCAGCAGGTGGCCGATGCGCTGCTGGTGCGAGACGTCCACATCAAAGTTGCCAACCATGACGATCCCGCCGTCGGCCCGGATGCTCTCCTTGCCGCGGGAGAACTCACCGCTCTCCATGTAACCCTTCATGATGTTGACGCCGTCCTTCTGATCGAAGGAGACGCCCGAGATTTCGTCGAAGCAGACGACATCGTACTGACACACAAGGCCGCGCTGCCCGTTCGCGTTGTTCACGAACATCCGGGCGACCGTCGCCTTGCCCCCGCTCACAAGGTGCGCGTAGGGCGAGACCTGCTGGAACAGATGGCTTTTCCCAGTACCGCGGGGGCCCAGCTCGACGGCGTTGAAGTTGCGCTCCACGAACGGCACCATGCGTAGCAGCATGACGTCGCGCGCCCGTTCGCTCAGCGCGCTTGGCTCAATCCCGATGCTTCGGATGAGGAACGTCTTCCACTGCTCGACGTCGAAGGCCTTTCGCCCTTCTGACAGTGTCTCGAGTACATCGCGAGTGGAAAGCTGAATCTCGCGCAGCGAGCGCACTCCGAACGGGCGGCCCCCGTTCTCCTGCGCGATAGCCGCGTCATACTCGAGCTCCACCTCGGCATAGAAGCCGCCGGTGAGCATCCGGTCGTTGTCCTTGACCAGTTGGTCATCGATACGGATATCCTTGAGCCGGAGGCTCGGGAGTTCCGCCACGTAGGTGTCACTCTTGGCGTCCAGTCTCGCAGCGATGATATCGATGATTTTCACCGCGCCGGCGTCGCGCGCCTTGTGTTTGAACAACTCCTCCTCACCCGCGCGCACCGTTCGATTCCCGAGCTGCCGTTCGACAATGGCCAGCCCTTCAGCGATGTCCGCTGGATCGGTACTGGCGCAGTAGCGACCGAGGAGGAATTCGATGACGTACGTCGGCACGGGGTACTGCCCCTTGAAGCGACGGACGAGGTCCTTGCGGACCACGTACCCCTCGAATGCATGGGCAGCCGTGGCATCCACCGCGTCGAGCAATGGATGGGTCGAGGATGGGGAGTTCTCAGCGCTGGCGGCCGCGCCGTTGGTTGGCGGATTGGTCACGCTCGGCTCGTCGGGCTCGGAAGGGCTCTGATCGTCGTTGGTCACAGGCTTACGCGTCTCCCACCGTTGTTGACCGCTTGGCAATCACCGCCTGAGCGTCGTCGAGTACCACCACGTGCGCGGCGGCTCCTTCATGACGGTCATCTGACACGAGCAGCTTGACGAGCCCCGAGGGGTCAGGCGTTCGCGAGCCGCCCACGATGCTCTTTTCGGCATCCGCAGCATGCGTTCGCACGTCCACCCGACACCCATCGACATCGCCCTCGAGTTGGACTTGGCAGCGGAAGCCGACCCACTTGAGAGCCGTGATGGTCACCCGCCGCACCGGTGCCGCACCACTCGAAACTTCGAGCACCGGCGTCACGCATTCCTGTAGGGTGACGCCGCCGTGCGCGTACTCGGCACCGGCCACAAAGGTGCTGACGCCGGGGGCGACCGCCACGGCCACGTGCGGGTTCCAGTACCATGGGACAGTTGGGACGTCGGGCGTGGCCCCGTCCTTGAGCATGGCGCAGCGCGCCCATCGGGCGTCCGCCACGTACCCGGGAAGCTCCGTCTTCGGGAGGCCGCCGGGCACCAGCAACCACCCGTGATCCGTCACGATACGGACTCGCTTGAAGCCCACCGACAGAAGCTGGCCGATTCGGCTCTCCAACTCAGCCAACACTTCCGGCACGCGCCACGCCAGCTTCCATCCCTGCTCATGACCGTAGCCATCGAGATCCCCACATTCGGTCCACACGCTGCCCGACGGATCGCCAGTGTCGTCGCCCCCCAAGTGCGGCACGCCAACTGTGCCAAGCAATGATCGGAAGGAGTGGGTCGTGACCGACTTCCCAGTAGCGCCCACGTTCGGGCAGAACTCCTGCGCCATGTAGTCGCCGCTCAGCATGTCGGTCACAGGGGATACGGCCGGCTTGGCTGTGGGCGTCACGCTCGGCAGCGCACTCCACCGCCAGCCGTCCTTCACGGCCCACCCTCTAGTCGCGAGCCGCGAACGCAGCCGCTCCGCCACATCCCAGCGCAGGCCGTCTACGAAGAGTAGAGCCGTACCAGCGGCGGGCAGCTCAGCTGGCGCACCATCTTTCACGGGGAGAGGGGACGCCTGCACAAACGCCTGCAGACGCGTTGCCGCCTGGTCGATCCAAGGGAGATAGAGCGCACGAACGGCCGTGCGCACCGCTTGCACGTCTTCTGCTTCACGCACAGCCGTCAGGGCATCGAGCACCGCCGCGTCCGCGCGCCAGGCGCCGTTGCGATACGCGTCGGCCATACCGTCTCGTGAGGTTCCCGACACCGGCGCAGCGGTAGCTTCTGCGAGCGCCATCAGTGCCGCCAAGGCGCGGGCCAGCGGCGCTAGACCGAGCGCGGACCATACCCACTCGCGGCGTGGAGCGTGTTCCGCCTCCAGCTCGAGAATGCGCGACCGCGCTGCCTCAGATGAAAGGTTGCTCAACGCCTGAAGCTCAGTGCGAAGCAGTGCCTCATCATGCTCGTTGTCCTGCGGCCAGCCGCCACGCGAACTATCGGCGGCGAACATGTCACCACCAAGGGCTGGACGCGCCTGCCGAAGCGCCTCAGGCACGCCGGTCCATCGTTCCGGCGCCTCAGCGAAACGCTCCCATACCTGCTGCCACCCCCCTGTCCGCTGCCCGAGTCGCTCGGCGGCGGCGATTCGGCCATCACTGGTTGGGTCGAAGCCGAACGACTTGCCACAGACATTGCGGAAGGCCGCCCACTCATCGCCCGTAAGCTGAGCTCGAAATGCGGCTGGTTCGTTGAGCCAGCGGAGCACATCGCGTACCGGGTCGTTGCCGACCAAGAGGCGGTCACAGAACTCTGAGTCGATCCGCTCCCCGATCAACGCAGCAATCGGTTGTGCAACAAGCTTGGGCAGCACACGCGCGAGCGCCTCGCTGGTTGCGGCGTCGCGGGCGACGTCCAATCCGAGACCGTCCTGCGACGAGAGGAACGCGAAGACGCTCCAATCGCGCCCATTCACCTGAGCCCATGTGCGGCCACGGTATTGGAGTTCAGCAAGCGGCTGGAGCGCACGCGGGCACTCCTCTACAGCGCGCAGATCCTTGAGCGCCACCCCCGGCAGGTAGACGATGGGTACCAAACCAGCCGGTAACGCGACGTCGTCGAGGGTGCGCGCCACGGCACACTTGAGCCAGATAGCCGGGCCGGAGCGCGACGCCGCATCCCAGTGCCCGAACGTGAGGAGTTCGGGAACCGCCGCACGTAGCACGGGAAGAATAGGCGCCCACTCGCCAGCGCGGTCGGTCCACAGCACCGCCGCTGGCGTCACGGTATCGTCGGGGTTGTGCACTGCGGCCCCCCTCACGGCTGCGATGAGCCGCGCGAGAGGCGTGGCGGTACCCGCGAGCGGAGCGGCCAGCGTGGCCACGGCGCTCATCTGCCAGCTCCGGCCGCACGTGTCGTGTCAGCTCGCGCCGCCAGCTTCATGGCGTTCGTCAGCTTCTTGCCAGGGAAATATTCCTCATAGCTATTGAATCGCTCTTCCCCCCACGGCGCGCCCGGCGGGTTCTTTCCGCGGTCCTTGCTCCACTTGATGTTGGGCTTCTTGCGAAGCACATCGGCCACCACGAACGGCCGGATATTTAGGCGGACACCATCGTTCAAATCCGGCTCCCAGCCCACCGGTTGCTTCTCGATGGGCTTCCAGCGCACGAATATATCGTATGGCGGCTCCCCCTCGAGGATTAGCTCCAGCTTTCGCTGGAGCGTGCGCGCGGCGGCGAGGCGCAGGTCGGCCCCAGCTTTACCCGCCTTCGCGTCCGCTTCTTGACGCGTGATCCAGTCTCCCAGGTACGCGTATG
>VFQQ010004050.1_pt1 | contig 13357 bp, 16 predicted proteins | sample 3512341 | NCBI WGS metagenome assembly VFQQ01 (sample SAMN10412373, study PRJNA504923) | tailings metagenome | isolation source: Relicate 2 Philex TSF1 revegetated site | place: Philippines: Tuba, Benguet | collected 2017-08-29 | reverse complement strand
GCTGTGTTCGATTGCACCTTTTGCACCAGCACGACCGAACGCATGGTGTGCTGCGCTGAGCTTACTGCCTGCATCACCAAATGCTGGCTGCTGCTATCGGGCTATCAATGGTAGTGCGAGTCCTCGTCGCTTTGTTTGCAGGGCGGCGCGGCGGCTGGACGAGCTGATGCAGCAGCTGGAGCGGGCGGCGGCGGTGGTGGGGGACCAGGAGCTGGCAGGTGGGTCTTTGTTTTAATTTGTTTGATCCGGTAGCATTTGCTGCGGTTGCTGCTGCGCCTGTAGTGTTCTGCTGGCCAGTGTTCAACTACAAGCAGCAGGTTTTGGCGCCAGCGGTGTGCCGCCGGATGGTGCTGTGAGCGCCACGTCACCCCCCGACCCGCCCGCCTGCTTTGAGGTGCAGACAAGTTTGCGGCGAGCCGCGAAACGATACGGCGCGGCGTAATGTTTGGAGCGAGCCTGTATTTGTGACGAGGATGTGCGTCTGCTTGTGATTCATTTGTTTTGTTGTTCCTTGGCACATGGCGTTGAACCGCTTCATGCCGCCACGGCAGCCGGTGTTGCGTTGTCGACTGGGGCACCGTACGTCCACTCCTCCAATTCCTCACTCATCTAGCTGCACAGCCTGCATGCCAATGACGCATGTAAACAGCAGCGGCATTCAGGCTGGGCAGGTAACAGCACAAGCGGCGCAGTGCCCCGCCATGTCCGCCGTGGCGCCCGCTCAGCTGCATGGGCGGCGGCCGCGTCACAAAGCACGCGGGCGGGCTGCCCGCCACCCTGACCACTCTCACATGGTTCAGATTACCGGCCAAGCTAGTTGCTGAGCGCTGCCAAGCACCTGGCTGCTCGGCCCCCGGCTGGGGTGGACAGCAGGGCCTGGCGCACGGCCCAGCAACGTCCCCAGGTGAGATCCAGCGCTGCTGGCTGGGCTGGGCCCGCAGCAGAGCCTGTGCAGCGCCCGGCAGCCCCTTGCCTCAACTCCAGAGCTGCCAGCTTGCTCCCCTCCTCGCAGATGGGGAAGCTGGGGCTGAGCCAGGAGGTGGCGCCCCACCTGGAGGTGCTGGGCGACGGCACCGATGAGGACATGGGTGAGCCGCCGCCGCCCGCGCCGCCCGCCATGCCTGCATCGCAACGCCGCCTCCGCTGCCCCGCACCGCCGCCCATGCCGCCTCCGTCACTTGCCCTGCACGGCTGTGCCCCTGCCCACTGCGTCCTCTCTGCCCCCATGCATGTGTCCCTGCAGTGGAGTACGTGGCGGGCAGGGCGCAGGCCAGCGGCAAGACGGTGGCGGTGGGCGACGCCTACCTGCGCATCGCCCTGGGCGCCGTCTGGCTGCCGCTGCTGCTCTCGCTGCAGGCGGGGCTGGACGCCGTCAAGCTGCTTCACCTGCTCCTGGTGCGCGCCTGCCGCTGCTGCAGCCGGGCATGTGCATGCGCATGGCAGCGCTGCAATCCCCGCCGCACAGCTGTGTTCGCGCACGAGCGCCCAGCCTGCCACAGCAAGCAGCGCTTGCCATGGACAGCCCACGCTGCTCTCCGCCTGCGCTGGCATCAACCTGGCCTCCCATGCCCTCCCGTCCGCCCCCGCAGGTCATCATGGACGGCCCCTGCTCCTGGCTCAAGCGCTGCTGGACCGACCGCTCCAAGGTCGGCACGCCCGGCGACCCCGTGCGCGGCACCGCCGCAGCCATCGCCATCCAGAAATACGAGGCCAACAACATTGCCCACTTCACCTCCCCCGACGAGCAGGACCACGAGGCGCAGCGGCTGGCAGCGTGAGCCGGGGCCGAGGGGTAGACTGCACTCGTATGCATGCAAGCTGCGGGGCAGCATGCGCAGCGTGGGACCACAGTGCCGGGCCAGAGCTCGATCGCTGCTGGCAGCAGGCAGGCAGCTCCGGCTGCCAGCCGCATGTGCTGCACATCGCGCCATCCTGGCCGCCCGAAACACGACGTGCCCTCACCCGCCCCTTCCCGCCTGCTTCCGCCTTCCCGCATGCAGGGTGGGCAGCCTGGCGTCCATCATCGACCAGGACTCCGACTTCTTCGAGTTCCTCATGCGCCTCTTCCTGCGCGGCACCCCGGTGGACATTGTGTTCAAGAAGCTTCAGGACGACGGGTGGGTTGCGACGCGGCGCTGCGCTGTGCATGCTGTGGGGCGCCACTGTGCCATGCCATGCCGCACTCGACTGGCGGCTGCGACGCTGCACTGTGCCACGCTGTGCCACGCTGTGCCACGCTGTGCCACGCTGCGCTGCGCTGCGCTGCACAATGCTGTGCCCTGCTGGGCCGCAGCTGGCGGTGCCCCTCCTTTGGCAGCCTGCCCTCTCGCTCATGTCAACCCTCGCTGCCGCTCCTTGTCGCACCTGCAGGCAGATGCTGTGAGTGCGCCTCAACTTTGAGTCCTGGCTACAGTTCCTGCGCTCCAAGGTCACCGACAACCCCGACCTGACGGAAGAGAAGGTCAAGGAGCTGGTGAGCCGGCAGCTTTGGCAGCGCTCCGCCCAGCAGTATCAGCAGACGAGCGCTGGAACGAGGGCAGTGAGTCCCGCCCCAGCTGCCATGCCCCGCCCCAGCTGGCTTGCCCTCGTCCCACGCAGGCATCCCTACCAGGCAGTGCCCTCACCCCCTGCCACTCTGGCCTTCCGCCCTCCTCCACTCGCTGCCCCCCCAGGTTGACCTGTTCCTGGAGCTGATGCAGCTGCTGGCTGACGGCGACATGGGCTGCCCCATCGTGGGTAAGCGGCCAGCTCTCCCTTGCCACCCCTGCACCCTTGCTTCCTCGCTGTGGCTGCCTGGGCTGCAAGTCAGCAGCCTGCAAGTCAGAAGCGGCTTCTGCAAGTGCAGCGCCAGGCTGCTTTCGGAGCGCCGCATGCTCTTCTGCCGCCCACCTGCCTCTAACTCTCCGATCACACGCCCCCTTTGCCTCGCAGGTGTGGGCCGCGAGAGCCTGGTCACGTGGATGCTGCTATTGGTGCGCGAGCGGCCCGCAGCTGCTGGCCCTGACCAAGGACCGCGAGCCAGAGAAGCAGGAGGAGGCGGTGAGTTCCTGCGGCTGCGGAATGTGACCAACTGTGTGAATCTGCACCTGCAACACAGCAGCCGCCTGCTGGGCCGGTTCTGAATGAGGCAGGTTCGCGCATGGTGTTGTTGTGGGTGAATCGAAATGCCTGTATCCGATACTGCAGCCTGTGCGGGGTGCAGAATCAACGCCTACCCTGCTGCGCCTTACCCTGCCCTCCAACTTGAACCCCTGCCCCCGCCCTGCCTGCAGCTGCAAACTGTGGTGGACTTCCTGGGCACCTCGCGCATCCTGCCCGGCCGCGCCTTCGTCAAGGCGCTGAGCCTGGAGGTGGGGGCGGTGGCCTACCTGCACTGCAACGGCCCCGCCGTGTTCAAGGATGCCACCACGCCGCACTGCGCTCTGCCGCCGCGCCTGCTGAGCGAGGAGCGCCTGGACGCCGCCCGCGAGCTTATGCTGCGCCACGGTGAGCTCACTTGCTCAGTTTCGGTCTGGCCGTGCAGCTGAAGCCTGCCACTGATGCTGTTGTGTACTTGCTGCTGCAGCTGTTGCCTGCTGTCGCTGCAACCGCTCGCCTGCGCACAGCTGCCCCTGCCCTCCTTGCTGCTCTGCCTTTCTTGCTGTCCAGTCACACTTGCACCCCTCTCTCTGCCCTTGGGTTCAGGCGACGTGGAAGCGCTCAAGCTGCAGCTCTCGCAGCAGCTTGCCAAGCGGCGCTTCGAGGTGCAGCAGGCGGTGCTGGACGAAGCCTGCGCATGCCTGGTGGCAGCTGTGGCTCAGCAGCAGGCGGCCGGCGGGCGGCTGCAGCTGCCAGCCGCGGTCACCACAGCTGAGGAGCTCATGCCCAGCGCAGAGGAGCTGGGCTGGGACGGCCGCGGCAGCCTGCCGTCGCCGCAGCTGCTGGTATTTACCATCCTGGTGCTGGCCTGCCGCGTGCCCATGGCAGATGCCAGGCGCGTGACCGGCCTGCCGCAGCTGGGCAACAACTGGGCCAGCCTGGGCCGCAGCGGCAGCATGCGCCAGCTGGTGCTGCACCTGCGGCAGTTTGGCGCGGTCTCAGCAGAGGAGGCCAAGCTGGCAGATGCAGCAGAGAAGTGGGGCCAGCTCAGCGCCAAGGCGCGTGTGCTGCTGGAGGCAGCGGTGGAGAACGGGGCGCCGCCCGAGGTGCTGGAGGTGCACGACCGCGCCTGCCCGCCCGACTCCTACCTGCTGCAGTACACTACCGGCGTTGGCGCCGAGCTCTCGGCGCCCTCCCTGGCCTGCGCTGAGCTGTTCCTGCTGGGCTTCACCCTGGAGCAGGCGCAGCAGCTGGTGCCAGGCAGCCCAGCCACTTTGGCTGCCATCTCCAGGGCAGCCTGCAGCCTCACCTTCTTCCTGGCAGCTGGCGACACCTCAGAGGCAGCGGCAGCGCTGCGGGCTGAGGCAGAGGTGGACGGCACAGCCGGCGCCAGCCACCTGACCAAGCTGGAGCAGAACGCCTGGCAGCGCAACGTGATGCGATTCCACGAGCTGGCCTGCCGCCGGCTGCCCGCCCTGGTTGACAGCAAGCGCATCAGCCAGGAGGAGGCGTGCTTGCTGGTGCGCTGCCTGGCGCACGTGGCGATTCCGCCCGGCTGGACGCCGGACGGGCGTGTCTTCATCAGCACCTACCTGGCAGCCGCGCTGTACGCCTGCTTCCCCAGCCGCTTTACACTGGAGACAGCCATGGCAGCTGTGGGCCGCACACCTGGCAGCACTAATTCGCTCAGCGGCCAGCGGGCTGCGGGCCTGAAGCCCTTTGTGCAGCAGGTGACGCGCGATTTTGCTGCGGCACGTGAGGCAGCAGCTGCTCAGCTGGCAGCAGAGGCGGAGCAGCAGGCAGGCGCTGGCACCAGCGCAGCTGCTGCCGCTGCCGGCGCCGGCGGCAGCGCAGCTGAGTCGTCAGCAGATGCCGCAGGCACCAGCGCAGCTGCCGCCGCGGCCGCTGCAGCCCCGGCCCCTGCCGCCCCCAGGCCGCCGGCGCCTTCAGCAGAAGCGCTGGAGGCCATCCTGCTTGCGGCGGCCGGGCGCGCAGCCTGCGAGAAGGCGGGCATTGCCGGCAGCCGCACGGGCCTGTCGGATGCAGCGGCGGCAGGCAGCCCCACAGCACAGCAGCTGGCGGCGCGCCGCTGGTACCTGGTGGATCTGGTCAGCGCGCTGTGGCGCACGCTGGCGCAGCGCGTGCACAGCGGCCTGCTGTCGCAGGCGGCGGCGCTGGCGCAGGCTGAGCGTGCGGCGCGCCTGCTGCCGCCAGACGGCTGGCAGAAGCCGGCCGGCCAGTTCAAGATCAAGCCCACGGGGCTGGCGTGCCTGCTGTACGCCCTTGACCCCAGCATCGGCGGCGGCAAGGCCCACCAGGCGGCAGGCGGCAAGGCCGGCAAAGACGGCAAGGGCAAAACGTCCTTTATCAGCATCCACCTGGCGGAGCCTGGCAGGCTGGACTGGCTGATGCCGCAGCTGGGCACCACCATCAACCCTACAGGCGTGCACGTGTGAGCAGCAGCAGCTGCAGCACAGCACCAGCAAAACAGAATCGCATCAGCAGCACAGCAGCAACAGCCCCAACGCAGCAGCAACAGCCACATCACAGCCACACAGCAGTAGCAACACAGCAGGAAGCAGTTATAGCACGACCTACCACCAGGGTTGCTGTCGCCCACCGCCCGCAGCCACCCCCGCCTGCCCGCCTCCCTGCTGGCGGCCAGGAGGTCCCGTGAGCTCAATGCTGGAAAGGCTAGCGTGCTTGCTTCATTTGTTTGCAACGTCACTTGTAAACAGCAGCAACCAGAATAGGAGGGAGGTCAGCAGCAGCACAGAAATGTAAGCGCCATGTCCGCCTGGCGCCCGCCCAGCTGCATGGGCGGCGGCCGCCTTTCATAGCTCACGGCAGGCGCCTGACCCCCCTCATTGCTCAGATGATTGACCAAGCTAGTCGCTGAGGTGAGGCGTTGCAGCTGAGGGGCACCGCACTGCTCGGCCTGCTCAGCGGCCAGCCTGGTGGACAGGAGGCTCCCAGCTCCCTCCCCAATGCGATCCAGCTCTGCTGGCTGGGTTGGGCCGGCAGCCGGGCCCTGCAGCGCCCTGCAGCGCCCTGGCCTCATAACCCTGCTGCCAGATTGTCCTACTGGAGCAGATGGGGAAGCTGGGGCTGAGCCAGACGGGCGCCCCGACCATCCATGCATGCATTGAATGCGCATTGAAGGGACCCCACCGAAGGACCGCACAGTGCATTCCGCAGGCTGGCAGCTGCCACCCTTCTAGCGACTCGTGCTTGCCCATGTTCATGTGCGCAGCTTTGTTGGTCATGGGGCGTGTGGGAAACAGAGCTGGAGCAGAGGTGAGCATGTATGCCAATGCGCAACACATGCGCGAAGGGACACGGCCATCGTTGCCCCACAAGCGGCGGCGCAGCGGCGGGAGTAGGGTATGCCGCCCCGCAGCGACCACGCTGCATCCAAGTCGACTCAGGTCTCGCACTGACCGCCATTGACCCGCACTACACGGCCCAGGGTGGATGAGGCGCCGCTCGGGTGTGGCCTGCTCATTTGGGAATCCTGCTTGCGTGACTTGCCGAGCTGTTTCCCGCTGCCACTCGACTGGATGGTCATTTGAAAGCACGGTCCGCACCTATAGGCTCGCCGATAGCCGAGCTGCAGGAAACCCCACCCGCTTGGCAGCGATGGGCTGCGTGAACAGCAAGCCCCAGCCTGATCCGGGGCAGGCGGCTCCTGCCAAGCAGCAGGCGCCGGCCCTCGAGCCGGCACAGGCGGAGCCGACAGCGCTCACGGCTTCCCCGGCTCCCGGAGGCTACAGCGCCATCTACAAGACCGATGCGGAGGACAACCGCCTGCAGGCCCTGATGTGAGCGCCTGATGTGAGCGCCGCTGCTGCCGCCGCTCGGGCGTAGCTGCCGCCGCTCGGCCAGCCATCCCTGCTCATGCTCCCCTCATGCCGGCCCTTCCCATCGTAACACCTACTCTAATGCCGCAGCGACTGCAAGATGCTGGACACCCCCGATGAGCGGCGGTTTGACTCCATCACTGGCCTGCTCAAGGAGATGTTCCAGGTGCGGGCGCTGTACTGCACTTGCTGTGCGAGTCAGGACATGTGAGACCGGCATCTCCTGGCATGGCTGCATGACAGGCGGCTTTCATGGGCGGCTGCATGACATGTGCACGTGGCGAAGTCTCTGCCGCCACATGAGCACCCATGTTAGGCTCCTGCAGGTGCCCATGGCGCTGGTGTCCCTCATCGACGGCGAGCGGCTCTTCTTCAAAAGCGTCGCCGGCACCGACTGCCGCCAGGGTGCGTGCCGCTCAGGCAATGGCACACATGGCTGTTGCTAGTTCCCAACATTAATGTGGTGTGTCGTGGCTGCCTTTGTCGCAACCAGCTTCCCCCTCCCCTTCCTCACTGCCCTAACCATTGCCCCGGGGCCCCCCATGGCCATGCAGGCAACCGGCTGCACTCCTTCTGCGACGCCAGCCTGCGTGCGCCCAACCCCACCATGATGATTGTGCCAGGTGCGCTCTAATCATCGCCGCTGGTTGAGATGCGCACTGCGGCGGCACACAAGCGCCCTGCCGCCGCCGCTGCTGCCCGCTTTGCCTGCAGGCTGGCGTGCCTGCTGCATGCGCTACGCTTGCAGCCCACAGCTGCCGCCCGCATGAACCACGCTTGCCCCCTTGCAATTGAACAAAAAACACAAACCCCGAGAATGCAGACACGCTGGAGGACGCGCGGTTTGTGGACTCCCAGTTTGTCAAGGGCGCGCCGCACGTGCGCTTCTACTCGGGGGCGCCCCTGGTGAGCACGTTGCAATGAGCTGCTGGTTATTTGAAATGGCCGGCCATTTTTTCCAGGCGGCGTGGTTCAGTGCCTGGCATTGAGCGGCAGCGACATCCTGGGCAGCCCTCCCGCGGTATGCATGAGCTCAAGTCACGCAGTTCTCAAGTCAAGCAGCCTCTTGAGTTTTTCATCCGTCGACACCTCTTTGTGTGGCTTTAGGTGTCCAGCGATGGCCACGTGATGGGCAGCCTGGGCATCATGGACATACAGCCCCGCGCCTTCCCCGCAGGTGTGTTCTGGTGGCAATTGGGCGGTCTTCTGGCAGTGATTGGGCCACACCTGCATGTTTTGTGTTCTGCGACCGGCGTGCGGCACTGTGTGCGCACGTTGACCACCCAGCCGCACCTGGTTCACGGCTGCCGTGGCTGTGGCACCCCACATCTTGAATGGCGTTGCCCCACTATTGCAGGCGTGCTCAACATCATCTGCTGCCGTGTGCTTCTTTCTAAACCCTGCAATTCCCCGGCGCCCTGCCTGAAACTCGCTCTCGCCTGAGTGGCTGCTGCCCCTTCATTTTTTGTCTGCAGGCGCGCTCAACATCATCTGCAACTTTGCGGAGCTGGTGGTGCGGGAGATGGAGCGGGACAAGGTGAGTTTTGTTTTGCTGTTTCAGTGGTCACGGTGATGTTGATTGAAGCAAGTGGCGACTGGTGGTTCGTGGTATTTGGTCGGTTGCATACAAAGCAAGATGCGCAGAATTGGAACGCAGACGGTCCAGTCACTTGGCTTATTCTGTCCATCACATTCTACATCTGCAGGCGCTGGAGCGGCAGCTGAAGCAGAAGACAGATGCGGCGCTGGAAGTGCGGCGGCACACGGGTGCGGCACACTGGCAGGCAGCAGCTGCTCTGCTGGATGGCAGCAGCCAATGAAGTTGGCAGTTCTTGCTTGGAAATGGCAGGTGCAATCTCGTAGCAAGGGCATCGGACAATGCGCTGTCGTGTTACTTCCTTAGGCAACAGGGCTGGTCCCGCACTTCCCCTTGCCGCCGCAGTGCGCGCACTATCCTGCTTCCAGGAGGCGGTCATGCTGTGCAACACAGCGGAGCCCGGCTGGCCCATGCTCTACTGCAACGACCAGTGGTGCTCAACTACAGGTGCGCTGTTTGCTGTTGTTGCTGGGACGCTTTTGTGGTACAATTTGCTTGTGGGGGTTTGAAAGGCATGAGGCAAGCTGGGCTGCAACGGCCAGTGGTGCAGCATCGCGGGTGCGCTGGCAACGCGCTGCAAGCATTGTTTTCACAATGAAGGTTTGTTGGATGCGATGCGAACCCCTGAGCAGTGCTGTTACGGTTCCCCTCGTGTGCCCTTACTGCCCCCCGCAGGGCTTAGCGAGGCTGCCTGCCTGAACACCGCCTTTTGGGAGCTGTTCCGCTCAGCCATGGGCGACCAAGGAAAGGCGGCGGCGGAGCAGGGCGTGCGCCTGGGCAAGCCCTTTACTGCAGTAGTGGAAGGTACGCGGTCTGTCTGCTGAACGTGTGCTTGCATGTTTGCAGCTGTAGGTGTGTTGTGCATATCCACAGTCGAGCGTCTGCGGTGCCAACCGTCCCCGAGCATTCTGCCTCGCAGGCGGCGCCTGCGCCCTTCTGACGCTGGAGCTGCTGCCCCTTCACATGCATTTTTCCTTGCCACGTGATTATTTCTTGCAGGCTGTGCAACCCGCCTGTTCTGCTCTCCCCTCCCTCTCTGCCAGGCGGCGCCTGCGCCCTTCTGACGCTGGAGCTGCTGCCCCTTCACATGCGCCTGTCCGTGTGCCCATTGATTCTGCCTCGCAGGCGGCGTGTGCACGCTTCTGACGCTGGAGCTGCGCCCCGCCACCAGCGACTACCTGTCGCAGGTCAGCAACAAGACGCGGTGTTGTCTGTGCCATTGTTTGCTGCGGGAGGGTGTGGGCTGCGCTTTTGCTGCTGCTGCGCCGTGCTGTCTGTGTCTACCTGTCAAAGGCAGGGGCTGGCGGCCGGCAACGGATTCCGTTGCTGCGTTCGCGGGCGATCCTCTGATGCTGCTGTGCTGTTGCCGAGATGCGAGGTTTAGCTGCATTGCTGGGCCAACCGAGTGAGGCGATTTCAGATGGCACTGAGATGTTGACAAGCTGCAGCGCTACCCTGCCCATTGCAGGCGGTGCCCCACATCGCCATCCCAAACTTTGTGGAGGGCCTGGGTGAGTCCCCAGCTTTGTGCAGGGTCTGGGTGAGTCCCCAGCTTCCTTTGCGACCTCCATTATACATGGATACAGGCTATGCAGTGTCAGGACATCAAAGAGACCCAGGGTAGTTCATTTCTGCAGAGGTTGAGTGATGCAGCTGGCAGGCTGCGAGAGAGTTTGCTGTGGATATCTCATCTCCCCTCTGACCTCCAACCTTATCCGTTCCCTTTGTATCTCTGTTTCCCTCCCTTTTCATCCCAAGCAGAGCCAGCTGACCTGGCCGGCATCAGCGGCTTTTACTTTGCGGTGGTGCGTCGCTCGCAGCGGGCTGCCTCGGAGGGCCCCACGCCGCCCGGCTCGGTGGACCTCAGCGCGGTGAGCATGGCACAGCATGGCACAGCATGGCACAGCATGGCATGGCATGCACTGGGACAGTGCAGTGTGGCGCTGCGTGGGGCGGCACAACTGTGTATGTTAAGCGCTGACATGTGCTGCCCGTGCGTGCCTGCGCCTAGGCTCGCGCCTTGCTCCACAACACGTTCCAACCCGACTCGCGGAAAGCGCGCTTCCGTCGAGTCCGTCAACAGCAGCTCCGCAGCCGGTTTCACTCCGCATGGCTTCGAAGGTCATTTCTACTCATTGTGTCTCCCTACTCCCAACAATCCCCAAACCGCAGAAGCGTCCCCCCGTCGAGTCTCTGACCAGCAACTCCGCAAGCGCGCTGGCGGCCCAGCTGCGCCCCGCCTCCCTGGGCAGCTCCGGCGGCAGCTCCGGCAGCTTCTCTTGCCCTTTTGGCCTGGTGAGTCTACTGATGTTTTGTTTGCGTGGTTTGCCGGGCTGGCAGGCACGCCCATGCGTGCTTCCACATGCCTTATCCTTCCATGTGCATGGTCATTGCTCTCCGACAAGTGTTGCATTGTTGGCTGTTGCATTGCCGCCCCTGCAGGAGCTGCCGGAGGACCTGGCAGACCTCAAGATCGGCCCCCTGCTGGGACAGTACGCCCTCACTAGTTTTGACTTTATGTTCAACATGGTTCTGCCAGCCGGCCACGGGGCTTGTGACGACAGCCAGCATTGCACGGCCGCCCTCTGCGCTTCGGTGCAACTTGCCGGGTGCTGTCGCGCCGGCAGGGGGGCTTGACGTGCCTGCCAGCCCGCCTCTTTCCTGTCGGCTGCAGGGGCAGCTTTGGGCGGGTGCACCGCAGCACCTGGCGATCTTCCACTGTGGCTGTGAAGGTGGGGTGGGCTGGTTGGCGGTGTGCTTGGGCTGGCCATCCGCGTTTGCGTGCATCCCAGCCGCTATCCAACGGCACTCTGAATGCCAACATGCACTCCCAATGCCCCAATGCTGTGTTTAGATCATGGAGAGCTGGGTGGAGCCGAGTAACGGCCAGGATGCTCCCCAAGGGCCCCTGCTGGAGGCGCTGCTCAGGTGCGCCCTTCATTTGAAAGTTGGGCAGGTTTTGTTTCGAGGGAGTCAGCTGGGGGGGTGCCAGCCATGTGTGGGGTGACCAGGAGGCACCCCTGCTGGAGGCGCTGCTGCTCAGGTGGGCGTCCGCTGCTGCTATCACAAGCAATGGATACGAAGACATTGTTGGGGGCGGCTTTGCCTGCTGCTGCATCCGTGTAACATCTGAATCCTGCCCCTGCCCCGTGCAGCAAGAACCTGACGCACCCCAACATCGTGCAGACGTACGACTACGCGGTGCAAATGGTCGAGGTGCGCCATGCAGCTTGTATGACATGCCTGCCGACTGATGCTGTGCCTGCTGCCATGCTGCACCCGCTGTGTCTGCTGTGCAGCCCGACTCTGTAGCGCCATGAACACCGGCATCGGCAGCAACCGCCCATGCTGCGCCTGCTGACCCATGCTGACCTGCGCTTTGCCTGCTGTGCCTGTGCAGCCCGACTCTGCAAGCGACGTGACCTCCGGCCTCAGCAGCGACTGGGGTTACGATGACATGGATCAGCCTGCGGACCACGGCGGCAAGCAGCAGCAGCAAGTGTGGCTGATCCAGCAGGTGTGCGGGGGAGGCATATCCATTTTGCACATGTCCTCCGCTGCACTCATGTGTTTGGCTGCTTCCGTCAATCCTCCCCAGTACTGCAACCACGGCACGCCGGGCGATGGCGTTGATTGCGGCTGGCTACTCCCTCTCTGCACTCAGTAGATGACGCTGCCTTCAATCCTCCCCAGTACTGCAACCACGGCACGCTGGGCGATGCAGTCGATCGCGGCTGGCTGCTGAATCGACGGGACCGCGCCAGCGGGCCCAACATGCTGGCCGTGCTGCACACCGCCATGGTGGGTGTTGTGATGCTGTATCGCTTGGTGTTGGCAATGCGGGGATGAAGCGCCGGGGTGGAGGGCCCAACATGCTGGCCGTGCTGCACACTGCCATGGTGAGTGGCGCAGTGCTGTGAATTGGCCTGCCGGAACACGCTGTGCCCGTCACGCTGTTTCTACGCCCGCCATGCTGCATGATCATGCTGTGCCTGCTGCGCTGCGCAGGAGATTGCGGCCGCCATGCTGCTTCCACAACGCTGTGCCCGCCACGCTGCATGATCATGCTGTGCCGGCTGCGCTGTGCAGGAGATTGCAGCCGCCATGCCTTACCTGCTGTGGGGATTCTACATGCTGCGCTTCTCACGCTGTGCCCGCTGTGCAGGAGATTGCGGCCGCCATGCAGTACCTGCACCAGAACAACGTGCTGCATGGAGACCTGACCTGCGGTCAGTGCGCTTTGTAGACTTGGGGCATGCGCCAATCTGCGATTGGCTCCCAGATCCCAGCTCGTATGCTCAGCATGCAGCTCGATGCCCCAGCGCAGTTGCTGCTGAGTGTCAGACACGCTTCCGTTGTGCTGCTGCGCCCCTCACCCGCAGCGTGGGCACTGCACGCCAGCCTGTCCAACTCTGCGCCCTGGCCAGCAGACCTCAAACCCCTGCCCCCTACCGCCTTGTTTGCCACGCAGGCAACGTGCTGCTGGCGGGCGTGCGCCACGACGCACCCAACGACAAGCGCAGCTTCAGCGCCAAGGTGGGTGGAAAGCACGCTTAGGTTTGCAGTTGATTTGCAAGCGAACCGGCCCCATGACAAGCGCGGCCTCAGCGCGAAGGTGGGCGCACGCAGGGGCGCTCCGGTTGAGCGATGTGCTGAGCGGCCGGCCGGTCGTGAATCTCGTGCCTGCTGCTGCTGCTGCTGCTGCTGTCGTGCCTGCTGCTGTCGTGCCTGCTGCTGTCGTGCCTGCTGCTGCTGCTGCTGTCGTGCCTGCTGCTGCTGCTGCTGCTGCTGCTGCTGCTGCTGCTGCTGCTGCTGCTGCTGC
>VFQQ010004049.1_pt1 | contig 13361 bp, 16 predicted proteins | sample 3512341 | NCBI WGS metagenome assembly VFQQ01 (sample SAMN10412373, study PRJNA504923) | tailings metagenome | isolation source: Relicate 2 Philex TSF1 revegetated site | place: Philippines: Tuba, Benguet | collected 2017-08-29 | reverse complement strand
CCACCAGCGCGCTGCGAAGCGCTTCGCGGGTCTGACGGAACCCCTCCGAATGCACATCGGCATCCGGCAGGGGCTCGTCGCGCGGGATGGCTCTCTGTCTCGATGCCAATCGTTTCTCCTCGACATTCGGCAGCCGGTTTGAAACCGGCTTTCAGCTTTTATAGCACAAGCTCTGATTTTTAAGCGGATTTTGTATTTCGGCTCGAAAGGCTGCAAACGGTCATGCTTCCGCACCGCCCTTCCCGATCGAAACACCTTCACTGGCTGCCTTTAAGCGAAAACCATCATGCGATCAAAAAGCCGAGACAATGAAATATAGCATGTTGCATAATGTTGAGCAGAGGCATAAATCTAACTTGGCAGACAATCCAGACCAGACCCAGCAGGCTCCCCATGCAAGACGCCGACGTCGCCGAAACAATACCTTCCCAGCGGGCCTTTTTCCGGCCAATGGGCGATGGGCGACCGAGCCTCCCGGAAGTCAATTCCTCCATCGCAGTACCGACAACCGGCACATGGTTCAGACGTCTGTTTGCCTTCATGGGACCGGGTTACATGGTTTCGGTGGGTTATATGGACCCCGGCAACTGGGCGACCGATCTCGCCGGTGGCGCACAATTCGGCTACACGCTGCTCTTCGTCATCATGTTGTCCAACCTGATGGCGATCCTCCTGCAGGCGCTGGCCGCCCGCCTCGGCATCGCCACCAGCCGCGATCTCGCCCAGGCCTGCCGCGCTTATTACCCAAAGCCGGTCGCTTACGCCCTGTGGGTGGCCTGCGAACTCGCCATCATCGCCTGTGACCTTGCGGAAGTGATCGGCACGGCCATCGCCCTCAATCTTCTGTTCGGCATCCCGCTCATTGGCGGCGCGCTGATCACCGCGCTCGACGCCTTCCTGGTGCTTCTGTTGATGAACAAGGGCTTCCGCTATCTCGAAGCCTTCGTTGTCGCCTTGCTCATCATCATCTTCGGTTGCTTTGCCATCCAGATCTTCGCGGCAGCGCCTGAGCCCGGCTCGATCCTGCACGGCCTGTTCGTGCCGTCGTCCGAGATCGTCACCAACCCGGCCATGCTCTACATCGCCATGGGCATCATCGGCGCGACGGTGATGCCGCATAACCTCTACCTGCACTCGTCGATCGTGCAGACCCGTGCCTATCCACGCACGGAGTCCGGCAAGCGCGACGCCATCAAATGGGCGACGCTGGACTCAACCATAGCACTGATGCTGGCGCTGTTCGTCAACGCCGCCATCCTCATCGTGTCGGCGGTCGCGTTCCACGGCAGCGGCAACCAGAATGTCGCCGAGATCGGCCAGGCCTACGAGCTTCTGTCGCCGCTGCTTGGCCTTGGCATTGCCTCGACGCTGTTCGCCATTGCCCTGCTTGCCTCGGGCCTCAACTCGACGGTGACCGCGACACTGGCCGGCCAGATCGTGATGGAGGGCTTCCTGCACTTGCGCATCCCGCACTGGGCACGCCGGTTGCTGACCCGCGGTCTCGCTATCATCCCGGTCGTGTTCGTCACCGCAATCTATGGTGAAAAAGGCACCGCCGATCTCTTGGTGCTCAGCCAGGTGATCCTGTCGATGCAGTTGCCCTTTGCCGTGGTCCCGCTGGTCCAGTTCGTATCGGATCGCAACAAGATGGGTTCCTTTGCGATCTCCAGATGGGTCGCAGTGTTGGCCTGGATCGTCGCGGCGCTGATCCTCTCGCTCAACTTCAAGCTGCTCTACGACATCTTCACCGGTGTCGCCTGAAGCAACAGACGATACGGCGCTCTCAAAACTGGGTTATGTTTGCGGCGGTGTGGATATCATGTCCATGCCGCCGCAAGGTTTTCAAGAGACCATGACACGCGTCGCCGAAGCCCGCCGCTTCTATGCCAGTCTGCTTGCCGCGAATGCCGGCGCGCAGGATCCGCGCCTGGAAGAGGCCCTTGCCACCATCCCACGCGAAGACTTCCTGGGTCCAGGCCCATGGACGGTGATCGTCATTCCCTGGACATCCGGCCGTCGTGCTATCGAAACACCGAGCGCCGATCCGGTCCATCTCTACCAGAACCATCTGGTGGCACTGGATCGCGACAAGGGCATCAACAACGGGGAACCGTTGCTGCACGCGATGTGGATGACGAAGGTAGCACCGAAACCTGGCGAGCACATCACCCATATCGGTGCCGGCACCGGCTACTACAGTGCTATCCTGTCCAGGCTCGTGGCCCCTGGCGGCAAGGTGACGGCTTATGAATACGAGGCACATCTCGCCGCCCGTGCGACCGACAATCTCGCTGGCTATGACACCGTGAACGTGGTGCACGGCGACGCAGTGCGTGCCGAATTGCCACCGTCGGACATCACCTATGTCAATGCCGGCGCCATTGCCCCGCCTGCTTCCTGGCTGCGGGCTCTGAAACCCGGAGGACGGCTGCTCTTTCCTTGGCGGCCGGCGGAAAAGATCGGCCTTGCCGTCTTGGTGACGCGACTGGAAAAAGGCTTTGCCTGCCAGCCCTTCATGCGCTCCTGGTTCATCCCCTGCGTGGGCGCCTCGGACGCTGGGCCGGACGGTGCATCGTTCAAGATACCGACGTCCGAGGAAGCCAAACGCAGCCGTTCTGTCTTCATCACGAAGGAAAAGGCTCCCGACGCAACCGCCACCGCCATTTTTGGTGATGTCTGGTTCTCGTCGAAGAGCCTTGATGGCCGGCGACCCGCCTGAGTCTATTCGGCCGGCATCGCCACCGGCCTTGCGACGCGCAGGCTGAGCAACAACAGCCCGAGCCCGACCAGCGGGAACACGGCCGCGGCGATACCGAGATCGACCGTGCTGCCATATTGCAGTACCACGCCACCGACCACCGCTCCCAGCGCGACGCCAAGATAAAGCGCAGATGCATTAAGGGAGAGCACGATCGGTGCGGCATCCGGCGCCAGTTTCACGATGCGGCTGGCCTGTGCCGGCGGAAAAGCCCAGCCAATCAGGCCCCAGGCAGCGATCAGCGCGAACAGCGCGGGACCGGCAACCGGACGCGGCAGAACCGGCACTGCCGAGATCAACGCCAGAACGATGGTCACCAGCCCGAACGACCACGCGACCGTGCGCGTGGCACCAAAGCGGTCGGCCATCTGCCCGCCCGTGATGTTGCCGAGAACCGCACCGATGCCGAAGGCGAGCAGCAGGCCCGGCAAGGCGAGTTCACTCAGACCCGCGCCTTCGATCGCCAGCGGCGCAATGTAGGAGAACACCGTGAAGGCACCGGTCAGGATCAGCAGGGTCTGGACAAGGATCGGCAGCACGCCAGGGCGCAGCGCTGCCCGCAACCGCTCACTGAGCGGCAAACGGGTGCCAACCAGCCCGCGCGGCAGGCGCCAGGCCAACACAAGCCCAGCCAGCGTGCCCAGTGCGGCCACCGCAAAGAAGGTGCCGCGCCAGCCGGCGAAGGTTCCCAGAAGCGCGCCGAGCGGTGCTCCCACCGCCACCGCCACGGTCGTGCCGCCGACCACCACGGAGATGGCACGCGCGCGATGATGCGCATCGACCAGAGCTACCGCTGTTGCCTGTGCGGTGGCGGCAAAGAGACCCGACGCCAGTGCCATGACGATACGCGCTGCAAGCAGCACCGCGAAGGAAGATGAAAGCCCGGCCACGATATTGCCGAGCACGAAGAAAGCCAGCGTCCACAGAATGATGCGGCGGCGGTCCCAGTCGCCGGTCAGTGTTGCCAGCACCGGCGCGCCGACCGCATAGGCCAGCGCAAAAGCGGTGATCAGCACACCCGCCACCGGCACCGAGATGCCGGCATCCGCGGCGATCTCCGGCAGCAGGGCGGAAATGACAAAACCCTCGGTCGAAATGGTGAACGATCCGAGCGCGAGCCAGTAGAGGCGCTTGTCCATGGGATATCCTTAGTTCAAAGAATATTGAACAATTGAACCTGTCCCGGCGGTTTGTCAATTGCTTGCAGCCAGACCTTGTTCAAAAAACATTGAATATTTGAACAAGGCTTGGCGGTTTTTCAATTCCATGGCACAAGGCTCCTGCCAGCATCATGTCAGCGGATCGTTCAGGCGCGCGGTTTGCCGGCGCATTGAATCGGGCCGGAAACGCCCCTACCTTGAGCGCATGTCGATGACCCTGCCCCACCCAACCGCCGATCAGATCAGCTTGCCGCTGGTGCTTTCGGTGCTAGGCGACCCGACCCGTCTGGCCATCGTCGCCCACCTCGCCCGTTGCCAGGACGGCAAAGGACGAATGAACTGCAGCCGCTTCCTGGCGCTGGGCTCGAAAACCAATCTCAGTTACCATCTGGCCAAGCTGCGCGAAGCGGGCGTCACCCGCACCGAAGCGGTCGGTACGCAGCGCTTTCTCACGCTGCGCCGCGAGGACCTCGACCAGCGTTTTCCCGGTCTGCTCGACAGCATCGTTGCCGGTGCCGAACTCGCCGGAATTCCCAAGCTCGAGGACACGCTCGAAGTGGTGTAGGCCATCAGCCGTGGCGGCGTGATCGGGGCTGCAGGACGGGTTGGACGACGGCCGGACTACGCCTTGAACAGTTCGTTGTAGATTGCGACCCATTTCGCCAGCGGCTCGCCGGCATCCGCGGGCGTCATCATCCTGTATTTGAAGCCTGCAGTAACCGGACTGGTTCCTGGCTCCTTGGGCGGAATGCGCGGATCAGCGGGCGGATAACCTGCGTCACGCACCAGCCCCTGCCCTTCCGGCGAGCAGAGATATTCGATGAACAGCCTGGCTGCGTTCGGGTGCGGCGCATTCTTGGCGAGGAAGATCGCGCCGAGATGGCCGACAAATGGCTCGGTTCGCGCCGCTTTCACCGGCGCTCCCTTGGCGCGGCTGATGTAAGTCTGGTGATTGTAGATCATCAGACCGATCGGATATTGGCCGGCGATAACGTTATCGAGGACCACGCGCTGGTTGCCGGGGACGTTGACGATTTTCTGCTTCGACAGGCGCTTCAGATAGTCCATGCCCTTTTCGTCGCCCATGACGTCCAGCACATTGGCGATGAAGCCGGCAGGCCCCGACAATGCAGGTGTGTCTGCCCAAGCCATTTTGCCGTGCCATTTCGGATCGAGCAGGTCCTCGTAGCTTCTGGGGGCTTCCTCTTCGCTGACGAGATCGGTGTTGTAGCCCGTGGTCAGGTAGATCGAATAGATGGCGGTGTAGTAGCCGTCCTTGTCCTTCATATCCGGGGAAAACGACGCGGCATTGGACGGCTGGAACTGACCGACAAGCCCGGAGGCAAGCAAAGGCGGAAAGACCGCACCTGAGGAATCGAACAGGTCGGCCAGGTTCTGGCCGGCATTCGCCTCGCTTCGCATGCGCAGCACGGTCTCCGCTTCGGTGACCGACGTAAACCGCACATCGATGCCGTAGCGCTGCTTGAAGCCGGCCACTACCGGCCGCACCAGCTGATTGACCACGATGCCGGTGTACCAGGTGATGCTGCCTTCCTCGCGGGCCCGCGCGACCAGAGCCTCGTCGGGCTCAGCGAAGGCCACTCCGTCCAGTGCGCCAACCGTCAGCGCCGAAGTCGCCGTAACCAGCAATTCGCGTCTCGTGAGCATCGAAACTCCCCTCCTGCATTGGCATGGTGCCGCGGGAATTGTCGGTCCGGCGAAATTGTCTCGTCAAAGGAGTTTAGCTGGCAATGGCGGTGAGATTTACTCATCCCGCCTCGACGCAGTTCCGATATGCCCATGGGCAAGCTGGCGGCTTTCCAATTGTCAGGACGACAGGTTGATCTCTTCGACCTCGGAAGCGATCGGGAACGGATTTAACGAATAGGAGTTCGACGTCAGCCCGCTGCCGGTCCGGACGATGATGCGCTCTTCCTTGAAGCGCTCGAAATTGGCGCGGGAAATCCGCATCGACTTGCCCTTGGTGTCGGCGGCTGCGACCTTGTTCGACCAGGGAAAATGGGGGATCGTCGCGACACGCTTGAGGAAACGCTTTCCTTGTCGCTCAATTCGATCGAAAGTCAGAATTGTCCAGCAGGACACGTCCCTATTTGGCGACGGCCAGCACGATGGCGATCACCACGAGAAGCGGGCCCATCCACTTGAAATGCTTGATGAGATGTTCCCACCATCCCGATTGCCCGGGATTGGCCTGGATGGGGAACGCAAGCAACCCAAACCCTACCCCGGACATCCACAAGCCGGCGCACAACATGATGAACTGATCGATATAGTCTGCGATCATTGTTCCAGAACCTTGCTCAGTTCGCCTTGACCAGGACCACACGTCGGTTCTTGGCGCGGCCTTCGTCATTGTCGTTGGAAGCAATGGGCGCCATCATGCCGGCCCCCGCTGCTGTGAGCCGCTTTTCATCGATTTCGTATTTCGACGCCAATGCCGCCTTGACTGCCTGTGCGCGGCGCGACGACAGGTCGATGTTGTGATCGAAGCTTCCCTGGTTGTCCGTATGACCAACCACCAGCACGGCCATTTTCGGATCGTCCTTCAACAGGGTGGCGATCTCCTTCAAGGTGGGGTCGGACTCCGGCTTTATGTCGGCCTTGTCGGTATCGAAATAGATGCCGTAGAGCGAAATCGATCCCGTCGCCGACAGCGATTCATTCATCTTCGCGGCTTCGACGACCACCATTTTCTTGTCTCGTGCCTTGGGCTCCAAGACTTGGACAACCGCCACCGTGCGGCCGTTCAGTTCCTTGCAATAGAGGTCGTCAAGCACGGTGTAGGTCTGCACCGCGACATAGGCATCGCCGCCATCCTCCGGCACCTTGGCCGTGAAATAGCGCTGGTCGGTGATCGTCGACGCGAGCGCGCATTTGCCATTGCTGAAGTCGGCGTCCTTCAGGTCGCTGTCGTAAAAGAAGAACATGGTCAGGCTCATGTCGTTGCCGCCGCCGCTGGAAGCACGATCGGCAGCCCCGCCGCATTCTTCCTTCTTGCACTCGAACAACAGCTCGCCGCCTTTCTGGGCGATCACATCCTGGTAGTTGCGCAGCACTTCGAGCGGCGAGCGATCCGGCGGCAGGACATAGGCGATGCGCGTGAGAGCGCCTTCGGCCTCGACCTTCTTCTCAGGCGCGAACTTCCGGTTGTTGTTCTTGTCGCGTGCGTCCGGATCCTCGCTGGGCTTCAGCGCCGAGAGAGGCAGGGTGAAATCGGTATAGGCGAGCTTCTCGTACGAGACGATGAAGGAGCCGTCATATCGTTTGACCAGCGCATTGTCGGAAGCGCCGTCAATGTCGGCCGTTGGATTGGTGGCATCGGCAAGGCCTGGGGTGGCGGTGATGACAAGAGCCGACACCATGGCAACGGAAAGAGCGGCAATGCGGGTGAAAATCCGGTTGTTCATGCTTCCCCCAAAACGATGAAAACGGCTTGTGGGCAGAAGATCACACCGCGCGCTGACCGACAAGCAGCCCTGCCGCATCGTTGGCGAAACCTGACACCAGGCTAGTTCAGGCTAGTACTGGGCGATGTTCTTGAGCATCGGCACCACGAAGATCGACACCGCAGCCAGCCCGAAGACCCACAGGGCGATGGGCCCGAAGAACACCACCGGCATCAGGATGGCCCAGGGCGCGTGAGGCATGATTTTCTTGCGCAGCGCATAGGCGGACAAGACCAGGCTGTAGGCGCCGCCGATCGTGGTGGTGAGGGCCACGAAGGAAACGATGGCCGCCAGCAATCGCGCCAGGACCCCATACTCCAATATCTCCGGGCTCCACGCGAACACCGTCACGGCCGTGCACAACGCCGTCCAGGTGAAAACGGTCAGCGCCGTTCTCAGGAAGTCCAGATAGTCCTTGGCAACTTCGTCCTTGGTCATGTGCCTGCTCACTGCTTTCGACGATTCCACGGCTACCAGATGCCGAAACAGCCCACGGCTCGCAAGGAAAAGCGCAAGCCGGCTGAGCCATGATCCGGAACTATGCGCACGGCCCGGAGAGACCGCATCAAGGGCTTCATGAAACCCGAGCCCACTGTACCGGCCAGGATACCGATACAGATTGTCAAATTTGTACTGCACTGTCCCTGTCCATTCCGGCAAAGCCTCCCTTAGACAGCAACGCATGAACACGATTGACAGGTCACCCATCCGGATCGGCGCCCTGGCTCCGCTGACCTCGCCCGGCTGGGTCCAGGCAGGCCGTCACCTGCTCGGCGGGCTTGAACTGGGCATCGACGAAATCAATGCCGCTGGCGGCATCGCCGGAAGGTCGCTTCAGCTGGTGGTGCGGGACACTGCCGCTGATCCCCGGAAGGCGGTGGCGGCGGTGGATGAACTGGCAAGCCTCGGCGTGGCTGGCCTGGCAGGAGAATATCACAGCGTCGTTGCGCGGGCTGTTGCTGCCAGGGCCGATGCCCTTCGGCTGCCCTTCCTCTGCTCGTCCGCAGTGCTCGACACGCTGACCGAGCAGCCGACGCAATGGATCGCGCGGCTGGCACCGCCGCAGTCACGCGGCTGGCAGGTCTATGCGGACTTCCTGCTCGCGGCCGGCCACAGCCGGATCGCACTGGCGCTCGACCAGAGTGTCTACTGGGCTTCAGGTGCCCGCATTCTGCGGGACTGTCTCGGCCGGCATGGTGGGACCGTCGTCGAATTCGACGCGCGTGCCCTCGCTCCCATGGCGCTCTGCGACGAGCTCGTCGACAATCGCGCAACCGCACTGCTGCTTCTGGCCGGCTACCCTGAGCCGGTGACCTCTCTTGTCAAAGCCGTCCGCCAGCGCCTGCCTGAAATCCTGATCGGTGCACCGGCCGGGCAACCGGAATTTGCCGAATTCGCGACAATGCCGGGAGGTGCGGCAATTCCCTTCCTGCGCTATCTGCCGGAACACCTCGCCCCCTTCGGCGCACGTGTCGAAGCAGACCTTCGCCGGAAATTGTCGGAGACGCCCTCGTTCGTTGCTTTCGAAGGCTACGACACCATCGCTGTCCTCGCAGAGGTGCTGCGTTCCTCCGGCACGGATCGGGATCATATGGCCGAAGCCTGGCCAAACATCGCCGTCGAAGGCACCCGCGGGCAAATCCGGTTCTCGCGCACGCCTGGCATCGACGTATGGCAATGGACCTGGCCTCCAATACAGGTCGCGGAACGGCACCCCGCAGACCCAGATCGCTTTCGGGTTCTTCACAACGGCTGAGCCGGCGCCATCTCATGCAACGTTACAGGCTGCATCACGATGTGCTCAGCAGCCCACAATCCCGCCCTCCCTTTGCCCGAAACCGGACCTAGGTGACGATTCCATGACTGTTTTGCGACAGGAGAGGAACCGTGGCGACAGGTCTCCAGGGCGGTCATTCCGCCAACATCGGTCTTCCCCGCGGGATGGGTCAGTTCGGGCTCCTGCTGGGAGCGTTTCTGGTTGTCGGCATCGTGACGGTGGCCGCTGCCTTCGTCGCGGTCGAGGCGCCGGATCTTCGCCCCTTGCTGCTGCAGGAAGATGGTATCGTCGAAATGGCCACTGCGATCTTCTTCGCATTGGCCGCGTTCGGTGCCGCCGCTTCCGTGGCAATGTGGGGAATGCGGCTTCCGCTGCTGTTGGCGGGACTGGTCGGCTTCGCCGAGCTGATGGACGAAACCAGCTTCGGGTCGCGCCTGTTCGGCTTCCAGCCGCCACCGCTCTATGGCGGCGGACAGCTGGATGGCTTCCACGACCTGCTCATCGTCGTCTTTCGCCTGGCACACGACCTCGACCCGCTTCTGGCCTGGCTCCTGGTGGGTTTGCTGCTTGCTGCCTCAGTCGCGTTGACGATTTTTGTCGCGACGCAGTTGCTCAGGGGATTCCGGGGCGATCTGAGACATCTCTCGAGCCATACGCTGTTTTTCGCGCATGTCGCCTTCATCGGCCTGGCGCAGGTCATCGACATCTCCGCATCGTCCTCGCATGCGCTTTCGGCGATGGAGGAAGTCTTCGAGCTTGACGCCGCAATCCTGCTTGCCTTCTACGTTCTGCAACAGGCTCGCCTGGAGCAAGTCCGGCTAAACCACGCAGCGGTTTTGCGTCCGGAACTGCATAAAACTGGGAGCTAAAGCGTTTCCGGGAAAACGGAAACGCTTTAGCGTGGGACCATCAATCACCAGACGATCGCAGTCTGGTTCTACTCAGCGAAAACGCGGGAAACACGATGCATTTGAAGGCCGCTCGTCTGATCACCCTGGCCGTCAACATCGGTCTGGCGCTCCCGCTCTCGGCTGCCAGTGCAGCCGAAAACGTCGAGACCATCGTCCTGATCCGCCATGGCGAAAAGCCGCCGCAAGGGCTCGGCCAGCTCAACTGCCAGGGTCTTAACCGGTCCCTGCGGCTGCCCGGCGTGATCAAGGCGCGTTTCGGGGTTCCCGCCGCCATTTTCGCGCCCGATCCGTCAGACCAGAAGACAGACAAGGGCACGGCCTATGATTACATCCGGCCGCTTGCCACGGTCGAGCCGATGGCCATCACCTTCGGACTGCCTGTCAACGCCGGCATCGGTGTCGAGGATATCGCAAAGCTCAAGGACAGGCTGGAAGACAAGGCCTATGCGAATGCGCTTGTTGTCGTTGCCTGGGAACACAAGCAGCTGGTCAAGCTGGCGCGCAAGATCATGAAGGATCACGACGGTGATCCTGACGTCGTGCCCAAATGGCAAGGCGATGATTTCGACGGCATCTATGTCGTACGGCTCACCCGCAAGGACGGCGACACCACCGCGACGTTCCAGACCGCTAAGCAAGGTCTGAACGGCCTGCCCGAGACCTGCCCCGACCGTTAGAGCGTTTCCGTTTTTTACGGAACCGCGGAAGCGCTCTCTGTTCTCACGCAATTCCGGACGGAACCGCTGCGCATTTTTCCTGAATTGCTCCAGGCCGGATCGGCCACTCCCGACAAATCCCGCACCAACGGTGAAACGGTTCACATCCGGCTTTCTGGCCTTGCTGTACACAAAGCATGCCCTGGCGGGGCGTGGACCGTGTCCCGGCATGAAGCACCGCCGGCCGGGGTCGGGATGGGATAGGTCACGGAGGCGGGCCATGGAACCGATGTTCTGGATAGCGGGAACCGTGATCCTTCTCATCCCGTTTGTGGGCACGCTGGCGATGCGGAACTGGCTGACCAGCTTGCTTGCCGTGGCCGTTCTGGCCTTCGTGATCTCATGTTTCTGGATCTGGCAGGAGTACCGTTACGGCGGCAACGACAGCGCACAGGCTCTGGCCCGCATCGTCACAGGCATCTGGCTTGCCGGGCTCGCTGCCGGCTTTGCGCTCAACATCGGCCTGCTGTGGCTGCGCCACCGCAAACGCACGGCTTCATGGGTGCGTGCCCGATGACATCACGATGACATCACGCGGATCGGAACACCGCATCAGATCAGCGATGCGTCTACCAGGCCACCACCATCACCGTTGCCAGGCTCATGCCCACCACCAGGCAGCTCGTGTAGATTGTCCAGTAGAGTTTGACGGACATTGTCGTGTTCCCCTTATGAGAACGGGGAACGGCCGCAGCGGGCACCCGTTCCAAAAAGCTGCGTCAGTTGGAGCCTTTCGGAAAACAGCAGTCAGGCGTCGGACAAGGCGTCTTCCACCTGCGGCGTTACCGGTGCACTGATCGGCCTGTAGGTGTTGGAGGTGAGGTCGCTGGAAGAGCGGATGAGGATGCCTTCGTCACGCAGCCGTTCGAACGTCGCCCGCGACAACCGCATTGCCTTGCCATTGGCATCCACGGCTTTCACCGTGTTCGTCCAGGGAAAATGGGTGACTTCGTGCGCGCGCTTGAGGAAGCGCTGTTCCTTTGCCGTCAATTCGATCATGAGCGTGTCTCCATCGCTGCAACGCGATTGACACGGTCAGCGCGGCCAGGGTGCGCGCATGCGCAACGCACCACCCGCCGGGTCGTCCGCGAGGATGCGATTGTTGTGGGCAAAGCGCTGGAACGCCTGCCGGGCTTCCTTGCCGGTGCGTTGCCCTTTCAGTGCCTTGCGGCAGACTGCGATCGCGCCGGTGTGATCGAGGTCCGGGATGCCTTGCCAGTGGGTCAGGATGTCATAAGCGTCCCGTGCATTTTGCACATCGCGCGCATCGTCGATGCGGATGGGCACGGGACGGTCGAAATTCGGGTTCGCCATTTGTATGGGCTCCTCAAGTAGGATTTCATTCCACTATGAGAAACGGGCGAAAACTGGTTTGCCGTCGTCACAAATGAAGAACCGGCATCAGAGTTCGTGAGAAGGCAAACCTGAAAGATCACGACGCGCGTCAGGCGCGATCCAGTTCATAGACGGTATATCCGTTCTCCTTGCCCTTTTCCCGGAAGCCGAGGACCCGGAACCATTTGGCGATCTCGGGGCGATCCGACCAGCTGAACGAATCGATCGGCAGATTGCCGCAAAGCGCCTGGATGCGTCGGATGTGCGCCTTGCAGAACCGGACGCTGCCGCGTGCGAAAAAGCTCTCATGAGCCGCGAACGCGGTCTGTGCGGTCTCACCGGTTTCCTGCCAGGCGATGATGGCAACGGGGTTTCCGCTATCCAACAAAGTGTGGGCCCGCCCCTCCTTGAGGCTCATCAGGAATTCATCCTTGGCGTCTTCGATGTTGAGCCCGGCCGCGGTGTACTGGTCGGCCATGCGCAGGGAGAGATTGCGAAAGATCTCGGCAAGATCGGCAGGGGTCGCTGTTCGATAATCCATTGCTCACTCCTTCTGGGAGCGGCGACGCTAACCGCCAGGGTGCTGCCGGGCAACTCACAATTGCCAGCAGCCGGACCGGTCAATCGATGACTATGGAACAGACCGGATCAGCCGGATTGTTTCTCATAGGGCTTCAGCGTCGTCGAAAAGATACGCGTCAACGCCGTCACTGCATCCTCGCGTGTCAGGCGGCCGGTCGCGGCATCCTGCGCCAAGGCCTCGGCCGCGCCGAGCAGACCCTTGTAAAGCGCGCCGGCCATTGCGGGATCGAGATCGATCAGCCTGCCGAAGGCCCGGCGGTAGCGCTCGACATAACCGTCGCGCAGCGCCTGGCGGAAGGCCGCCGTCTCTTCCGTAGCGGCAAGAGCCGCGAAGGTGGCGCCCATTTCCGGCCCCATGTCGAGCACGCAGCCGACATAGGTCGAGGCGAAGATCTGCGCCACCGCCTGCACCGTATCGCCACCGGCGTCGAGTACCCTTCCCTGTGCCGCCAGCTGCCGGTCGTTGTAGTCGTCGCACAGCGCGATCAACAGGCCCGCACGCGTACCGAAATGCTCGTAGGCGATCGGCTTGGACACGCCGGCACGTTCTGCAAGATGGCCAAGCGTCAGTGCCTCGGTGCCTTCCACGCCGATGAGGTGGCGCGCCGTCTCCAGCAATTGCTGGCGTCGGTCAGCCTTGGCCAGCCTCTTCGTC
>VFQQ010004048.1_pt1 | contig 13364 bp, 27 predicted proteins | sample 3512341 | NCBI WGS metagenome assembly VFQQ01 (sample SAMN10412373, study PRJNA504923) | tailings metagenome | isolation source: Relicate 2 Philex TSF1 revegetated site | place: Philippines: Tuba, Benguet | collected 2017-08-29 | reverse complement strand
CCCTTAGAAGCCGGGTTGCCCTAATCTCCCCACCTTGGCTGGCAGGCGGTGGTGAACCAGGACACCTTGGCGACCTGCTCCTGCACGCCCTGGAACCAATCTGCATTCATTGCTGCTTGCCTCTCCCTCCCCACCCGATCTGGCAGGCGGTGGTGAACCAGGACACGGTGGGCGACCTGCGGGCGCTGCAGCTGGAGAATGCTCGGCTGCAGCGGGAGCTGGCCAAGAAGGAGGTGCGGATCTGTGAGCTGCTTTGATCAGAAAGAGTGTCTGGGCACCTGCGGCTGTTGCACCTGTGCTGCACTGGCTGCCATGCAGGCCAAGCGGAGTGCGTACCTTCCTCTTCTTAGTTCCTTATAATCAGCATACCAACGCACCTAGCAACCCAATGCCATGCCATGCAGGGCACGGTGACGGCTGAGCTGCGGGCAGCATTGTCAGCCGCTCAGGCGCAGGCGGCCGCCGCCGAGGAGCGCGCGTCTGCGACAGAGGGGCGGGTGGCGGCGGCAGAGGAGCGGCACCAGCAGCTGGAGGCGGCGTTGAACGAAAGCCACAGCAGCCTGCAGCAGCGCAACGCTGAGCTGGCGCTGGTGAAGAAGGTGGGTGGGTGGAGGGCTGAGGGCATCGCTAGTTGGGTGGCCACGTGGCACTGGCAGGCTTGGCTGACCCCGCTTCTCTGATGGCTGGCGTTCATCCCTGCATGATCCAGACATGCTGACGGGCTCGAATGATCTGAACAACGCTCCATTTGCTTGTATTGCTCTGCGCAGGAGCTGGAGGAGGTGAAGGCCACGTGCGCCCTGCTGCAAAAGGACCGGGAGCAGGTGAGGCCTTGCTGGTGATGCGAGGCCTGCTGCTCCCCCCTTTCATGTTGGTGGGCGTTGAGCGTGGCGCCTGCTGTGTCTCCCGCCCAGCACTGCCCAAGCCGCCTGCGCCTTGACCATCTGTGCTGCCCCTGCTGCCCCCCCTCCTGTTTCCCCACACCAGCTGATCGACCACAATGCGGCCCTGGCTGAGCGGGTGGACTCGCTGGGAGGGGGGCTGGAGCGTGCAGAGTCGGCGGCGCAGCGCTGGGAGGCGGACGCAGCGGCGGCGCAGCAGGTGGGTTCAGAGCAGCGGACGTGCTACCCCGGGCTGTGTTGCAACGTGGGATGGGTAACTGGTGTTTGCGCAGCAGCTTTTCAGGCACAATGCACCACCTACCGGCACCTCATGCCCTGCATTTGATCGCCAAGCTGCCCGTCGACCCGCCTGCCCCGCCGCAGCGCTGCGACACGGCAGCGGCCGGCCAGCGAGCAGCGGAGGAGGGGTCGCGATCGCTGCAGCGCGAGGTGGAGCGGCTGGGTGCTGACCTGGCGCGGCTTGGCACTGAGCTGCAGGCGTCGCGAGAGGTGGGCAGCGCAGCTAGACGCCTCTGCTGTGGTGCATCGGGGTAGCCAACCAATGCAGTGCTAACTCAAGTGACTGCATTGGCGGGCAATGAGTGGGTCCCTCCACAGAGCAGCAGCTTCTTGTGTTGTTCCTTTGCCCCACTTGCTGGGGACAGGGAGGTAAGAAGACACCTGTGAATCTCATCCCCACTGCTGAACAAATTTCACACTGCGTCCTCCTCTCTGCCAGGAGCTGGAGGAGAGCGAGCGGTCCAAGAAGGCGCTGCGGCGAGAGGTGGAGCAGGTGAGGGCACTGCAGCACATGTTGCCTGCCTACCGATGCCTGCTGCACAAGGCCAGCGTGTGCATTGTCTCTTGGTAGCGCTGGCACACTCGTGCCTGAGCAGCATGGGCTGCAACCTGCGAAGCAGAGCCATGCTGTCACATGCAAGCCTGCCTACCCTGCAGCAATGCCACGTCTGGTGCGGCGGCTGCTCTCGCAGGTTCCCATTCACCAATGGCCCTCCCCTCCCTCCTCGCCCCTCCCCCTGCAGGTGCTGGCCGACCTGCGGCGGCAGCAGCGCGAGGCAACAGACTCGGCTGAACTGGCGGCTTCCCGGGAGGCGCGGCTGCGGGGGGAGCTGGCTGAGGTGGGTTGGGGAGGAAAGGAGTGTAATGTAGGAGAGGAGAGGCTGTGAGGGGCTGAGGAGGGAAGGGATGCGTCTGGCCTTCCAAGCCATGGGAGATGTCGGTTGAAAGGCAGCCCTCTGGTCACCCAGCACATGGCCTCGCCGCCTCTTCTGCCCTGCTCAGCCGACGCGTCCTGCCCTGCCCTCCCCCGCTCCATGCCCCTTTCTACCAAACCAAGCAGGTCAACGAGGCGCTGTCGGCGCGCAGCCAGCGGCTGCACGAGCTGGAGGCCACGCTGGCGACGGAGACGGTCGCCACCGCCAAGTACCGCAAAATGGTGCGCTGGGCCGGGCTGCTGGGCAGGCATTTGCAGTGGCTGGAAAGACTAAGATAGCTCAGCTATGTTCCTGCTTGAAGGACCTGCCCTGCCACCCGGCAGCTTGTCACAGCAGCCCGCCTAAAGGCAGCCTCCAATACCCACCCCACCCTCCCTGCCTGCCTGCCTCCCCGCAGGTGGGCGAGATTGGCAAGCTGATTGACTGGGCGCAGAGCACGTCGCCGCTGCCGCCCGTGCTGGGCGGGCGCACCAGCCCCGCGGGATACCATTCGTCTCTCTTCGGCGGCAGGTGCGCCTCGGCATGCTTTTCGTGGTTGCCGCCACGCCATGGATGCAGCATGCCGCCTCCGGCGTATGCAAGGCAAAGCCCAGCCAAACTGGGCTGTGTCGTCTCCAACCTCGTGCACCCACACCCACCACTCGTTTGCTGCAGGCTGTCCTTTGGCGCGGGCGGCGGCAGCGGCCTGGTGTCCCCCCTGGCCGAGGCCTCCAACCAGCTGCGCGCCTCCCTGGGCTCGCTGCCGCCCTCGGCTGGGCCGCGCCCCAAGGCCACGCCCGGCACAGTGCCCCCCAGCCTGTCGCCCAGCAAGCGGCTGCAGGTGGCCAGCCCCGCGGGGCGCACTCCTGTGGCCTCTCCCAGCAAGTTCCGGTGAGGCCCGGGCAGCTGGAGCGGCTGCTCTGCTGCGGCGGCGTGAAGCGGGCGAAATTTGCACCGCTTGGCGGCCCCCAGCAGATACAATGGCGCAGTCCGCACTGATGGGTCCTCCTGCCTCTGTACTCAAACATTTTCTAGGTTGGCGCATGCGCTCTCTCTTGCCCCCATTTCTTCTTACGCCCTGACTGACACCACTCTGACCACCCCTGTCATCACCATGCTCTATCTGCCATTCTTGACGCAACGTTTTCAAACCATGCATGCCCACATGTAAAGCGGGCGGCAGGATGCTGGCAACCTCAACAGCCAGGGGATCAGATCATGCAGACAAGTGTGCAGACAGGCAGGCACTCACTCGAGCTTGGGATGCAGTGCAGAATGCAGGGAGAATAGTTGTGAAATGAAGATAGTGTTGGGAGTGCGTGCATTGCTAAGATAAAACAGTGATGCCGCCAGAGCGCAGGCCGCCACAGAGCCGCCCACCACAATCGGGGCTGTGTAGCGGCCGGCCCCAGCTCAAAGTGCAGGGGGCATGCTGTGTGTTGGGCATGCTGGGTGCAGCCTGAGTACATCAATGTTGCGTGTCAGTACTGGCTCCGCCAAGTGGCGTAGCCACGCCGCATGCCAGGCTGAGTGTGCAGGTCAACGGTACCGCCACCCGCTGTTCTGCGCCCGCTCAGTCGTCCAGGATCTGGAACTGGATGCCGGCCAGGCCCCGGACTTTCTTGTCGCCCCAGAAGCGGCGGGCAGTGTTGATCTCTAGGTCAATCAGCAGGCCGCCGTTCTTGCGCGCGTTCTCGGTGCAGCAGCCCTGCAGGGTGGGGGCCGGGCGGGGTGGGGGTCGGGACGTGTGGGGCAAAAGCAGCAGGAGGCTGGGCACCAGAGCAAGCCATAACCACAGGCTGCCATGCCAGCGCACAGCCAGCACACACCTTGCAGTCCTCGTCGTCGCAGGTGTCCACCACCTGCAGAGGGGAGGAGTTCAGCCATGACGGCAGACCATTTGGGTCGAGAGCCACGGGGAGGCGGGTGGACACCGGGCTCTGCCGCCCCCTGCGCTCCTCTGCCTGCCGCGCCTCCTGTCCTGCCCCACTGCTGCCATGCGGAGCACAGCCACTGTCCGCAGCATCTGCGGCCGCTGCTCACCGTCACGTCCATGGTGTCTCCGCTGTCGGGGTGCTTCAGCCGCAGCTTCTTACCGCTCCACTTTTTGGCCCACTCCTGCGCAGGGGACAGGGGGCACATCAGGCTTGGCATTGAGATGCTATGGCGCCGGTGCCAGCCAGCGCTGCTGAAGGGCTGCCGCCGCTTGACCAGCATTCCCACCCAAGGGGCGCACCTTGCGGTTACTGCTGTTGGGGGCCTCAAAGAAGGCCACGATGTTGTTCTTCTTCACCCACGACTCGGGCTTGTGGCCGAGGCCCGCAAACTGCGCAGAGCACCGGGGCAGGGCGGTGGTAACGTTGTCAGCAGGCACAAAAAGCAAGTTGGGGCTGGTGTGGCATGCATGGCCAGGGCGCATCCCACCATCCTGCCCCGGTCAAGAGCTGCTTGAACCCCAGCCCACGCTAGGCCACAACAGCTGCCCCACTCCCCTCCACCCACCTGCCCCTCCCACTTGCAGCCGCTGAAGTCTTCGCACTCGCTCTGGTCGGCGCCGCTGTCGTGGCAGCAGGGCGGGTAGGAGTGGTAGTAGGTGGCTGTGGCCTTCTGCCACTTGCCGCCGGAGGAGGACGCACCGTCATCCTTTCCATCGTCCAGCTTGCTGCCGCCCTTGCTGCCGCCCTGGCCGCCCTTGCCGCTGCCGCTGCCGGCATCTGTGGGGTCCTCGTCAGCGCCGTTGCCCCGCCACTTCTTCTTGTCGTTGTTCCGCTTGCCGTTGCCGTTGCCCTTCTTGCCATTGCCGCTCGAGCTGCCGCCATTGCGGCCCGGCTGCTTGCCGCTGCCGCCCTGCTGCTGGCCGCCCGTCTCCTGCTCCCCTGCGTCAGCCAGCTCCTGGCTGCTGTCCCGCTCCTGATCCTGCTGCTGGGTGCTGTTGGTGGGAGCCCCCTGGCCCACTATCGGCCCGCCGGTGGTCTTGGTGGACTGCTGCGCCGTGGAGTTGTCGGTGATCAGCGCAGTGCCCGGAGGAGGCTGCGTCTCTGTCAGGTTGTAGGCCAGCAGCTCGAGAGCCGTCAGCGGCTTGGCGGGGGGTGGGGAAGCCGGCGCCGGCGTGGTGGCATTGGCTGGCTTGCTGGGTGCTGTGGTGGTGTTGGAGGGCTTGGCGGGGGCGGGGGCGGGTGCAGCAGGGATGGGCGCGGGTGCAGGCGCAGGGGAAGGGGTAGGGGTGGGGGCACCGCCGCTGCCCACCAGGTTGCGGCCCCTCCAGGTTTTCGGGGTGGGCATGAACGCCCAGGCCACCACCAGGGCACACTGCTTGCCGTTGCCCTGCTTGCAGCACGCCTGGCCGTCGAGGGTGGTGCATTGGTAGCCGTGGGAGGCGAGGAACACGCTGGGGCAGCGCGCCCGGCCAGCCCCGCAGGGCACCTGCGCAGGCAGGCGAGCGAGGGGAGGAGCTGAGGTGGAGACACAGAATTTCACATTGCTGCCATCCATGCCGGTTGTTCAACCGCAGGGGCGGACCGGAGCCTCCCCAGCCTCACCTTCCAGTCCGTGTAGCTGCCGCCCTTGCCAAATAAGCTGCGCAGCGAGTCCTCTGCCAGCATGCGCCGGCCATTCACGCCTGCAAGAGGGAGGGAGCATGGCATTGGACGCGAGGGGTGGGGCGTCGGTTAGCGTCGGTTAGAGCGGCCGGGCCCGGCGGCCTGCAGGCCACGATGCACATCCAAGCTGTTTTAAGCCTGCCAAGGTACGTCTCGTGGCAGCAGCAGGTCCAGTGGCGAGCGAGAAGGGGGTCAACTGCCGCCTGCGCAGCCATGCCGGCGCGGGGTGCCTGCCCAGTAGCTCACCGCTGTGCGCAAAGCCATACCCGCCGCCCGATCCCTTTTTCGCTGCAGTTCCAGCCACTAGAAGGGCAGAGCAAAGGGCGGCCAGCATCCGGGACATTGCGGGCTTGCGGGGTGTGGCGTGCAGCGCCATTCCGCGTCCCAAGCCGGCCAGAGGCCTTGCAAAATCACCTAGACTGGGCAGATGGTCGATCGCGGGCGCCCACCAACTGACACTCCCTGCACGAAACTGCTGCCGCCAGCGTGGCGGCTGGCGGCGCTGCGACCCAGGCAGCGCACCGAGCTGAAGACAACCTGCAAGCAGTGTAACGCCAGAGCTGAGGCATATCAGCAGTACGCATGAGGCTGAAGCGCTGTAGGAAAGGCTGGGCCAGCGGGTTGTTGTTTGATTGGCACACGGTGACACCTGCACGGCCGCCGAAGGTCATGGCGCGTGTGAAATGTATTTTCACTGCCGCTTATGGCTGTTCAAACCCTGTGCAGGGCTCGGGGTGCCTGCTGCGTGCGGCATTGGGCCATGGGTCCGGCTGCACTGGACGCGTTCAGTACATGCGACGCAAGTGGCCACCCTCGCCGCCGCCGGCCTGCGCCGACACACTTTTGTTGATTCTTGTCTATGGAGCTCTCCTGGACGCTGCATGAACAACCAACCTGGCGGCCGGACCGCGAGTTCGCCCTGTTGCGCAGCGGCAACTCACCTGCATGCAGTACGACGGCAAGCTCAGGGAGCGCAGGGCTTGGCGCCAAGCTTGAGGCACTGTTGCAAGCAAAGCGTGGGCACATATGGTGCATCAGCTCGCACAAATCGGGTGCAGGGTGTCACCGGGTGCGTCAGCTTCACATCAAGCTCAGGACCCTTGGGGATGGCGCCTTGCATGCCGCGGCCGCCTGCCGCCATGGCAGCCATGGCGCCACCTGGCCGGGAACCTGCCATAGTGCCGCGGCCCCCCTCCCACCTCGTTCACCCTCGCCCCAAAGTTCCCCACAGCCAATTGAGCAGCCATGAAGGTGCAGCGCAGTCTTATTTTGGCCGCTCTGGTGGTGTTGCTCGCCTCTGCGGCCCCTGCGCAGGCAGGGATCTTCGATTCCATCGCGGACGGCCTGGGCAACGCTGCATCGGCCGTGGGCAACGCAGTTACCGGTGCCGCAAGTGAGGAACGCGGTGGTCGGGCGGGACCTGGTTCCCGCGAACAAGGCTGAACGCACTGCTCGGCGCACAACACATGATCGTGGGGACATTGCACGCGCTGCCAGCCTTCCTACCCTGTACCGCTGCGTCGCTGCCGCCCCCGCCGGGCTGGAAGCGCATGCCGCCGCTCTCATCATTGCGTGGCCTTTTTGCTGTGCAGATGCTGTCGCTGGCGCTGCCACCGACGCCTGGGACAAGGTGTCCGGCTGGAGCGAGGACGCCTGGAACAAGGTGGATGCTGCCTCAGCCCCATGCTAGACCGTGCAAAGGGCAGCTGCCTTCAGCGCACCTCGATCACGGTTCATGCTCCACACCCCCAAACCCTTGCACATGCCCCTGCAGACCAAGGACACGTTTGTGGGAGCTTACCAATGGACGGAGTGCAAGGCAGTGGACGTTGCCGGAATTGACCTGGACGCGTGCTGGTCCGCCCCGCCCTCCAACCCCTGCACTGAGGCCTGCAAGGCTGCCGTGGACAAAATGCCCCAGGACTGCGTGAGTTTGGGGGCGGCAGCAAGACGGTGGCCGTGTTTGTCAGCTGGGGACAGCCTGGATACTTGAGAACGCCGGCGCACATGCTAGCAGCTGTTGTGCGCGGCCCCAACTCCCATCATTTGACCCTGCCGCCGGGCATTGCATGCGCTGCAATGTTGCAGGCTGCCGCCTTCCTTCCAGCTCCGCGGCTCGCTTCTCCCCTCCCACCCATCGTGTCACGCGTCTCAAACCACCAATCTGCTCCCCTCCATCGCCCCTCCTACTTCCAGCTGAACCGCATCATGACCCAGGTGGTGAACGATGGCAACGAGGCCAGCATCGCGCGGCTGGAGGCGCAGTTCTCTGCCTGTGAGCGCACACAACTCTATGGCTTTGGGGTTCTTTTGCAAGAGCACAGCGTTCAGCTTGACTGCGCAGCCTGGCCGCTGGTCTGCAGTGCAACAGCCATGGCTGCAGCGTGCTCTTCTTCTGCATTGGCACACACGTTCAAACTGCCTTCCCCCACAACCCACACAGGCAACGTGACCTTCAACATCCTGCCGGCTGATGTCACCGTGCCGCTGTTTGACAACAGGTGCGCGGCTGGCAGCAGACTATTTAGCCAGGGGTGGTGCACGCCAGGCTGCCCTGCACGTTGCTGGAGGAGCTACAATTCGTGAGAGCAAGGCTGAACACCCACAGCAGAGCGGCCTACTGACCCCATGCCGCCTCGCACCTAGTCCTCACCGTGGGTTGCCGTTCCTTCCACTCTGCTTTGCAGCATCGTGGGCTGCGAGACCGTGGACTTTGCGGCGGTGAACGCCACCGCCTGCGAGACCGCGCTGGACAGCTCCGATGCCGGCTGCCCTGAGGAGTGCGCCTCGGCACTGGGCCAGCTGCCGGCGGAGTGCATCAGCGGTGTGACGGCGCGTAATGCCACCACGCCTGCGGAGGTGCTGCTGGATGCGCTGTGCCTCAACCAGCTCAGCTGAACAGGCTGATGCGCATGAGCGGCTGGAAGCCCGCATGTGCGGGAGCACATGGCGGGGCCGCTGGCGGCGCAGACATGCGCTGTGACACGCTGCGATGCGCAGCACCCACCACCGTTGCTTGGTGATGTTGTGATTTGTAAAGAGCCGCTTGCCCTCGTGAATGCTGCACCGGTGCCTGCTCGGCACGTTTTGTTCTGCTCTTGTATGTCCCATGCCCACGCGAGTCTCGGGCCCATTGCAGCCCAGCAGTGTAACACAAGTTGTGTAGCATGGATGGCAGTTATCAAGAGGGCAGCCCTGCCTATATGGTGCAGTGGCGGGGAAGCAGGCAAGGCAAGAAGGAGGCCGCCGCCGCTGCCATGCGCGCGGCATTCACGGCGGGCGGGAGCCGCAACACCAGCTGGCCTCACCGCGTTGGCCTGCGCACTTGATCAGCGCTTTCTCTCCGCATTTCCAGTCTCCACACTTCGATCCACGCGCCCAACATGACCCTTGCGCGCTCAACTGCCCTCCTGCTGTTGGCAGGCGCCCTGCTGTTGGCCGCCGCGCGCCCAGCAGAGGCCAACATTTGGAGCGACATTGGAAACGCTTTCGGCGACGCCTGGCGAGTTTTCCGCCATGCTGCCGCCGCCTCGCCGCCGCCGCCGCCGCCCGTGCCGCCGCAGGAGTAGTGCTCACCAAGCATCGCACTCTCCCACCCTGTCTGTACCCATGCAGGCAGAAGACACGGGAGGTGTTCACCAATGTCGCCACGTGAGCTGGTTTCAGCTGTTGAAAGTTGTGATTGGCTGTGGCGGATGTCGTTGCCCTGCTGTTGCCGGCAGGCTTGTGTTCGAACCTGGCCCTGCTATGGCACTCATCTCACTCATGGCCCTTCCCAATGCTGCAGGTACACGGAGTGCAAGGCGATCGACCTAGCCACCTTCACCATGGATCCGTGCTGGCAAGTTCGGGGGGCATGGGTGGCTTGGTGGGTGCACCGTGCTGCTGGGTGCTTGCGCGCTCACCTGCCTGCCGCCCCTCTGGCCCTCCTTGCAGGGGTGCACCCGATAGCAACCTGTGCACCACAGCCTGCAAGACGCAGCTGGACAAACTGCCAGACCGCTGCGTGAGCTGGGTGCTTGGCGGGGTTGGGGCCGCTCATGGGGGCCAGCCCGCCTGCACGCCGCTAGCTCCAGCTGCTCCCCACCCCGTCCTGCCCCCAACGTGCCCCCTCCGCTCCCTGCCCCCCGCCACAGCTGGAGCGCCTGGCTGACTCGGTGGCCGCCCAGGGCAACGCAAACGTGACGGAGCGCCTGTCTGACCAGCTGGAGGCGTGCGGCCGCAACATCACAATCACGAGCGCTGCGGCGGCTCTGGGTGCAGGCGGCGCACTGCTGGTGCCCCTCCTGGTGCTGGCCCTCAGCCTCATTGTTGCGGAGCTGCTGTTCCAGCCGTGAGGCAGGCTGCTGTGAGAAGTGCTGCGTCCTGTGCGTCACAGACTAGTGAAGTGTAACTGCGAGTGATAGCAAAACTGGGAGCAGATGAGACGAATAGACAGACGCGCGGCAACACCCTCACGCGTCCTTCTTGCGCCCGCGCTTGGTGGCTGCTTTCCCCGCCGTCACCGCGCCGCCCGCCGCCTTCTTGCCGCCCCGCTTCTTGGGCGCCGGCGCTGGCGGCGCCTCCGCCTCTGCCGCTGCCGTGGCAGCCGTCGCGGCCGCCACGTTTGCTGCCACCTCCTGCAGGGCCGCATCCACCACATCCATGCCATCGTCATCTGCCTCATTGCCCGCCTGCTGTGCCACCCCTGCCTGCGCGGCTGCCGCCGCCTCCGCCGCCTGCTGCCGCTCCTCCTCCTGCTGCATGCGCTGCCGGGCCAGCTCAAACTGAGCGTTGTACTCCTGCTGCCGCCGCTTGTTCTCGGGCAGGTCTGCGGTGGGAGAAAAAGGACGTGGCAGGCAGCGAGCAGAGATGGGTGTCAAATTTCCCCGCAAAGCGCAGCACCTGCTAGCTGCACCCTGCTGCACGTGGATTGCACAGGGACCACTCATCCGCTTTGTTCCTCACAGCCCTGCCTCACTGCCGCTGTGCAAGCAGCAGCAGGGAGCCTGCCGCAGGCGAGCCGTCGAGCAGCAGCAACCCATAAGCCCTACCTGCGCGGATGTTGGCCATTTGGCGTGCGTTCTCCGCCTGGCACGCCTGGAAGTCGCAGGCCTCCACCCACTCCTGCACCAGGCAAGGCAGCAACTTGGCTGCAGGTGAGCCAGGGCCTGATGCAGACATCCAAGCTGTCTGCCGCCGCCTCACGGCATCGCCCTACCCCCAAGCAGGCGGTCGGTCCGATGCACACAGTGACTGCACCGCAAGTTGCAGCAAGCAAGCCTGCACCGCGCAGCACGCCGGCCTGCCGCACTGCATGGCCCTGCAGTCTGCTGTATCTTGCCCTCGTCAGCCAGCCTGCCCAAGACGTGAGTGTAATCTTTTTTATGGTACCGCAGCACGCACCTTCATGCGGTCCATGCAGCGCTGCAGCTTGCGGTCCACATCGCCGTACACCGCCATCGTGCCCGCAAACTCGTACAGCACGCCTGCAGTGAGGAGGCAGGGAGCAGGGATGGCATGCCAGGGGATCAAGCATCAGGTGAAGGGGCAGGCAGAGCGACATTAAGGGGCATACAGCACAGCGGCTGATGGGCAGCCTCCGGCAACGCCATCAAAGGTCATGGATATCACGCATGTTGACCGTCCAGCCAGCCAGCCAGGCATGCCCACGCACGTGGCAGCAGGTAGGAGATGCGCAGCGTGACGAGCGTGGCCGCCGGCTCGCCCTCCGCCTCCTGGAACAGCACCGCCGCAACAATGGGGGCGCCATCCACCGGCTCCTGCGGCAGGCAGTGAGACAGGCCGCTGTTATGAGGCACAGCTAGGGCTGCTATGAGCGCTGGCAGCCAGGCCCCGTATCCCCACATGGCAGCAGCAGCAGTGGCGGCGGCATCGCAGGCAGCCGCGTGCATGCTGGAAGCACTGCGCACTAATGTGAGAGCGGAACCCCCTAACCACAACAGCCACCCCCAGCCCACCTCCACGATGTACTTGTTTGGCTCGGCGTGCGTGCGCTCCAGGGCAACGTACAGCTCCAGCCAGGGAGTCATGGCTGTAGAGTCAATTGAGGCAGGATACAGAGCAGGAGGTCCGGTCAGCAGGGTTGGCGGTCGGGCAGTGCAGGCGGTGCACCACGCGCACCTGCATCCCCAGCTCACTGTGCCCTCTCAAACCCCTCTACGCCAACCTTGGCAGTGCTGCCTACATCACTCGGTGCTCCCTGCGCTCACCCCAGCGGTACCACATGTTGAGCGCCACCACGTCCTGGTGCTCCTCGTTGAACCCCAGCTCCTCAATCATGCCAAACCACTCGGGCCAGTTCAGGCGGTCGCTCCACAGCGCGTACACCTCCCTGCGGGCGGGGGGGCAGAAGGAGCAAATGGGTGGAGTGGGGCGGGGTGGGGTGGGTTCTAAGACGGCAGGAGAGCTGGCGCAGGCGCGGCACACAGCCTGCAGCATGCTGCGCCTGTCTGCAGCAAACACCTGCGACCAACTTCAACCGCGCACTCCTTGCCACCAAAGCAACACTACTGTAGTGCCTGAGGCAGCCCACCCTGCCCCCCCCCCCCCCACCTTATGGGCCGGTCCACCTTGGCCACCACCTCGTGCTTCAGTGGGATGTCCGAAAAGTCAATCAGGTCGTACGGCGTGTAGCCTGCGGCGTGCCGGACGCACACGGCAGGCGGCTTGCGGTGAGCGCAAACCGCGGGCTCAGTCCCAGCAGCTGCGTCTCCAGAGCTAGCACCCTGCACTGCAACGGATTATACAAGCAGCAGCGGCGGAGCGCTCCACAGCCGCACACCCACGCTCATGGCCGCCCACCTGTGCGGTCGGCCCGGATGTCTGGGCTGGTCATGACATAGTTGTTGGGGTCGTCGACGATGCCAACCTGGCCTGGGCGGATGGTCCGCCCCTCAATGTCCACCGCAGGCGGCGGCTCAAACGAGAAAGGGCGCTCCTCTGCCTCAGGCTCCGAACCAGGCGGTGCGGCCGCAACTGCCACTACCGAGGGTCGCCGCCGCCGCCGCTGCTGCACCGCCCTGTTGTCATCAGATGAGAGGTGGGAATTGGCGAGATTGGTGCAGCGTGGTTGCAGAAGCGCACAAGGAGCAACGGGCATGTTCACGCGGCGCAGCCTGCCCACAGGCGGCGGCGGCGGCGGCGCTCAAGGCGGCCGACCAGTCCGCCATCCCCCACCTGCTGCTGCCCTCCACCATGCTGCTGGCCGCCATGGCACCGCGAGGCCCGCAGGACGCAGGCCTGGGCCTGCTGGCCGCAACACTCGCTGTGGCCTGCATCGTGTGCGTGCCGCCGTGCGCAAGCCGGACGAAAGCCCGGGTAGGTCGATGAGCTAATTGCAGGGTGAACAAGCCGGCCTAGTGGGCGCCGCGAAAGAGGAAGCTTGGGGCGCTCGGACGGGAGCTGTGGGAGCTCGCGCTGCTCAGATTCAAATCCTTGTAATGCTACACACATGCAACATACGGCCGATGGGCGGTTTGTGGTGTTTGGCGGACGCCGCCGCCACACTGCCGCCAACTAGGCAGCGGACCACTGTGGGGTGCGTCTGCTTCTCCTGTGGCATTCCCAACGCATACACTGGCCAGTAGAACGACCCGAATTTGCACAATGACCATGCAGCGCAGGGTGCTGGACTGTGCATGTCTTCAGGCAGTTGTTACAGCTTGTGA
>VFQQ010004047.1_pt1 | contig 13365 bp, 13 predicted proteins | sample 3512341 | NCBI WGS metagenome assembly VFQQ01 (sample SAMN10412373, study PRJNA504923) | tailings metagenome | isolation source: Relicate 2 Philex TSF1 revegetated site | place: Philippines: Tuba, Benguet | collected 2017-08-29 | reverse complement strand
CAACGTTCCAAACGTTGGCAGGGGTGTTTTTAAACTTCTGTCTTTTTCATTGACTTTTTGAAGCTTTTTAAACCTTGCAGCGGCGTATAATGGTCGCTTTTTTTGGGGTAGTAGCCTGTGCCGTTGTAGGGGCGTTTGTGAGGGCTGCATTTACATTCTTCGGAGCAGGCACCTTCCATTTTCCAGCCACAATCTTCGCACATGGGTACATGGATATTACATTCATTGTTGGCACAGTTGACCATGCGGTCGGAAGGAGTGCCGCAGACGTAGCATTTTGAAATCACCTGAGGGTTTACCTGATTGACATCTACCGTGAGGCGATTGTCAAACACGTAGCATTTCCCTTCAAAATCCTCTCCACCGGCTTCTAAACCATATTTGATGATGCCACCGTGGAGCTGATATACATTATCAAAACCTTGGTCGAGCAGATAAGCGCTGGCTTTTTCGCACTTAATACCACCTGTGCAGTAGGTCACTATCTTCTTGCCTTGTCCTTTTAGGTGTTCGATTTCTTGGATATGCTCGGGGAGTTCGCGGAGATTTTCCATATCAAAGGTAATCGCCCCTTTAAACTTCCCCACACTGTGCTCATAATTGGAGCGCATATCAATCACTACCAGATTGGGATCTTCTTTGAGAAGTTGCTTAAACTCCGCAGGTTCGAGATGAATACCGGTTTGTTTGAGCGGGTCTACCGGCAAATCCGAATTGACAATTTCGTCTTTTAGACGTACATGAAGTTTTTGGAAGGCGTGAGCCTCATGGTGCTCTACCTTAAAATCGATGCTGGCAAAACGAGGGTCTTCTTTTACCCATTGCATATAAGCTTCGCAATCTTCATTTAAGCCCGAAACCGTACCATTAAGCCCTTCAGGAGCGATGATGATGCGACCTAGGAGATTGTTTTTTACACAAAATTCGTGCTGAGCATCGCGATAGCCTTCTGGGTCTTCGATGGGCACGTATTGATAATACAAGAGAACACTATATGGTTTCATCACAAAAAACTTTTATTCATTTGGAAGCAGCAACATTGCGACAAGTTGGGATAGGCTTTGTCTCTGCTTTTCTGTTAGTTAGTAAAATAAAACAGAACGATAAGGTTCCGGCAAAAATACAAATTTATCATCAGTCAAAAGTTGACGATAGTCATAACTCAAACAAAAAGCTTAAAATCTGATTATTTTTGTGTCATTTTCGTATATTTATCCGTCTTAATAGTGTGTTTTAATCCTAAATAAATCTTCTCTAAACGGTTAATTTTTTACCCCAATGCATATTGCAATTACTGGAAACATTGGTGCTGGCAAAACTACCCTTGCCCGCAAATTATCAGAACATTATAAATGGGATGTACTTTATGAAGCAGTAGAAGGCAATCCTTACTTGGCTGATTTTTATGAAGACATGGCAAGATGGTCGTTCAATTTACAAGTATTTTTTCTCAATAGTCGTTTTTCACAAGCGCAGAAGATTCGCTCTATGCACTATCAGACGGTAGTGCAAGACCGCACCATCTATGAAGATGCCTTTATTTTTGCTAAAAACTTAGCTGATACTGGCATGATGGAAGCTCGTGATTATCAAAACTATTTGATGCTTTATGAAACCATCACCAATACCATCCAAGCACCTGATGTAATTGTGTATTTGAAAGCTGACTTACCCAAACTTCGTCGTCAGATTCAGAAACGTGGACGAGATTTTGAACAGAGTATCACGGACGAATATCTGTTGAATCTGAATGGATTATACGAAAATTTTGCCCAACATTATATCGATGGTCCTTTGCTTACAATCGATGTCAACAATCTGGATTTTGAAAGCAATCCTGAAGACTTTGGATTTATTATACAAGAAATGAATAAGACCTTAGGGTACCGCTAAGCGAGCAATTTCATTCCTATGCTTAACGCAGGCAACGTTGCCTGTTTTTTTTCTTGCGACGTTGCCAGGGTGTTTTGTAGAATTTTCAACGCGGGCAACGTTGTCTGTTTTTTTTGCGACGTTGTCAGGGTGTTTTGTAGATAATTTTCAACGCAGGCAACGTTCAAAACGTTGCCTGCGTTTTTTTTCTTGCGACGTTACCAGAGTGTTTTGTAGATAATTTTCAACGCGGGCAACGTTCAAAACGTTGCCCGCGTTTTTTTTCTTGCGACGTTGCCAGAGTGTTTTGTAGAATTTTCAACGCAGGCAACGTTGTCTGTTTTTTTTGCGACGTTGCCAAGGTTTTCTATAAACGTGCAATTTTCAACGCAGGCAACGTTTTGAACGTTGCCTGCGTTTCTTTTATCGCGACGTTGCCTGCGTTTTCTTTTTAACCCTGCCAACGTTTTGAACGTTGGCAGGGTTTTCGTTCTACTAAAATTCTACATCAAAGCTAAGCTGTTGGACTTCACGCTCTTTGGTAGAGTTTTTGACGCCTGCTTTTTGATATTCGCCCACTTTTTTCTCAAAGAAATTGGTCTTGCCTTGGAGCGATATCATATCCATAAAATCAAAAGGATTGGTGGCATTGTAGATTTTTTGTAAACCAAGCGACACCAATAAGTGATCGGCCACAAACTCAATATACTGGTTCATAAGAGTGGCATTCATCCCAATCAAAGACACGGGAAGAGCATCTGTCACAAATTCTTGCTCAATCGCCACCGCATCTTTGATTAAGTTATAGATGCTTTCTTCTGGCAATTTGTTGACAATGTGATCAGTATAAAGCAAACAAGCAAAATCGCGGTGCAGACCTTCGTCGCGTGAGATAAGCTCATTAGAAAATGATAGGCCTTTCATGAGACCACGTTTTTTGAGCCAGAATATCGAACAAAATGAGCCTGAGAAAAAGATACCTTCCACGGCGGCAAAAGCAATGAGACGCTCCGCAAACGAGCCGTTGGCAATCCAACGCAAAGCCCATTGTGCCTTTTTCTGCACGCACGGAATAGTATCGATAGCGCGAAGCATTTTATCTTTTTCGATAGGGTCTTTGATGTAAGTATCAATGAGCAAAGAGTAGGTCTCGGAGTGGATGTTTTCCATCGCAATCTGAAAACCGTAGAAGCATTTGGCTTCGGCATACTGAACTTCTTTCAAGAAATTGACAGCGAGGTTTTCGTTGACAATACCGTCAGATGCAGCAAAAAACGCTAGCACGTGCGAAATAAAGTGCCTTTCACCGTCATTGAGTTTTTCCCAATCTTGAAGGTCGGGTGCTAAATCAATTTCTTCGGCGGTCCAAAAAGCTGCCTCATGATTCTTATAAAACTGCCAAATATCATGATGTTTGATTGGAAATAGTACAAAACGATGGGGATCTTCAACCAACAAAGGTTCCTCTAATACGGCTGAATTAAGTGACATAGACAAATGGTTTTTAAAGATTTATGGGGACTTCTTTGATACTTATGTGACTGGAGAATAAGTGCCCGATTGACGTAACAAATTTATTAACTTTGAGGGAGTGTTTGGGTACAAAATCAGTTTATATCCCAAAATTATAAGAAAAAACAAGCAAAGCGTGTCCGTAAGTTGTTGATATACAGTAGATGTTTTTGAAAAGTTCTTGGTTTATTTATAACTGTGCGTATATCCTTATGGAAAATTAAAAACGAAATAATTAAAAAGATAAGGTATTTGCTAATCCTTCATCAGCTTGAAAAATAACTTAAAGACGTAATTTTTGATCAAGTACAACTTCTATAAAAATATGAGTCAAAATCAGTGGTATCACCTTCGCAACGAATCGCAGCTTGATTCGCCTTCTTTACTTATTTATAAAGAAAGGGTAATTGACAATATCGACAAGATGATCGCAATAGCAGGCGACGCTGACCGTCTTTATACCCATATCAAAACCAACAAAATGCCCGAAGTTGTAAAATTGATGTTGGCGAAAGGAATTACCAAATTCAAATGTGCGACCATCGGTGAGGCAGAAATGGCCGCTATTGCGGGGGCCAAACATGTGGTGATTGCCCATCAGTTGGTAGGTCCTAAAATCGACCGTTTGGTGGCATTGCGTAGATTGTACCCTGATGTTTTCTTCGCTTCCGTTATTGATTCTCAAGATATAGCAGAAGCACACAGTACTGTTTTTGGGGCGGCTCAGTTGACAAGTGATGTTTTTTTGGACGTCAACAACGGAATGGATCGCTCAGGACATCCGCTTGATGCTTCTATTTTGGATTTGTATAAAAAGTTGCATTCGCTGCCTCATCTCCAATGTCACGGACTACACGTTTATGATGGGCATATCCGTGCCACTGATTTTGAAGCTCGAAAGGCCGAAGTTGAAGGTGGGTTTGTGGATGTAGAACATTTTTTGGAGGCAATATCCGACTCAAATCTCCCCAAGCCTTTGGTAGTGGCTGGAGGAACTCCCTCGTTTACGGTACATGCGTTGCATGGAGAGACGTATTGTAGTCCGGGTACGTGCGTGTTGTGGGATTGGGGATACGGCGACAAACTCTCCGAACAGCCTTTCGAATATGCAGCTTTGGTACTGACGCGAGTTATCTCAAAACCCCAGAAAGGGCTTATTACGGTCGATATGGGCCATAAATCAGTAGCGGCTGAAAATCCCATAGACCGCCGAATCAGGTTTCTAAATTTGGAAAACTACGAACTTATCGGACAAAGTGAGGAACATGGAGTAATAAAAGTGCAGGACTGGGATAGCATCCAAGTAGGACACGTGCTGTATGGCGTACCCTACCATGTGTGTCCTACGGTGAATCTCTATGATGAAGCGTACGTGATTGAAAATCAGGAGTCAACGGGTAGGTGGGAAGTGCTTGGACGTAAACGAAGAATAACGGTTTAAGCCCATGAAACATTATTAAAAAAGGGCTGTCTCAAAAGCCTAGTATCACCAAATTATCTTCGGCCTCTGTTCAACCTCACGGCAGCGGCCGACCGTCCCCTAAATCCCCCTCTCCTTTCTGGAGATGGGGACTTTGAAAGCCCTTCTCCTGGCAGGACAGGGCCGCCTGAGCGGAAGGGTTGGGATGAGGTTGAAACCAAAGAATATTTTGTGACCTGTTACTTTTGAGACAGCCTCTTTTTTTACTAAGCTACAAAAATCTCCTGCGCGGGCTGCTCAGAACCGGGGATGATGGGCAAAGTCACCTGCAAAATCCCTTTTTGATATTCGGCTTTGATATTGGCGGTATCGACGGTCTCGTCGATCCAAAAGCTTCTTTCAAAAGACGCTTTCCTAAACTCATTACGAATCCAATTTTTGTTTTCGTCGTCGTTTACAGCCTGATACGAAATCGTCAGTTCGTTGCCTTTGAGATTGATTTTGAAATCTTCTTTGGCGCGGTCGGGCGCGATAACGTAGATTTCGTAGCTATTGTCGGTTTTAGAGACATTGACGGGTACTCTGAAATTTCCTCCGGCGTGTCGTCTGCCATAGTGGCCAAATCCCATTCCGGGATGTCCGTGGCCACATCTTCCATGATGATGCATATTGTTAGGTTGTTTGGTTACTGATTAGAGGGGTTTTCGGTTTGGGGCTTATCAGCTTGATCTCGCTCTTGATGAGGGGACTTGTGATGCTGACAAGCATGTGGGCCTTTGTGGTGATGCCACCCGTGATGCCCTACGGTAAAGCGCAAAGCTGCCGCAGTGATGAGCGCGACTGTCACGCCCAAAACCAATTTGGTTCGTCTTTTCATGAAATGATTTCTAAAGTGTAGGGATGGTAGTAGCCTTAAATTTTAATTGTAGGACGCTGGTATGGGTCTCTCAAGCCTTCTTTGCGGTACTGCTCTGTTACATCTTCATAAGGAGCGTAGTAGGGCTGGTAAGAGCGCCCCCAACGACGGCGGCGGCGACCTAAAAACAACCGAAACATCAAGCCCGCAAACAAGAAAAACAAAAAGGCTTTTAACAATAAAAATGGCAATATAAAAAGGAAAAAACCGCCGAGGAGACCTGCTCCAATTACTCTCAAAATTTGTGTAAACATAGCTGTAAATTGTTTTAAGTGATTTTTTGAAAAAGTACAAGTTGGTGTACAAAAAGGATGACGGATGAAAGAGAAAATTACTTTAAACTTTTTTGAAAAATTTTGTTTTTTCTCATTTCGTAGCTGCAAAAGCCTAACGACCACAGCGTTTGCGCCATTCTTCTTTGAATTTGGCCCGTTCTTCATCGTTCATATTCGCCCATTTTTCGCGCCAAGGATTTCTCTTTTGGAAATGCTGTGAGTTTCGTGAACCAAACCCTCTACCAAAATTGCCAAATAAAATACGGCACAGCACTAGCAGCCCTACCGCTTGCCAAAACGAAATAAAACTTACGCCTAGCAGTGCGGGCAGGATTGCATTCCAGAGCCACTGCACTACTCCTCCAAGTGCGAGGACAGCAATGATGGCAAATGCCGGAAAGAGCCAAAAGCGACGGCGGTAGTTGGGATAACGATTCATATTTTTTTGCATTTAACTGTTAATCAAATCTACATATAAGCTTTCCAGCCGTTGACGGAGGTGTTGCACCGCGTAGCGCTTGCGCGAAATCAACGTTTTGATGTTTTCGCCAGTGCGGTCAGCAATCTGCTGAAAAGTCTGATCTTCAAGTTCATTCCAGACAAACACTTGGCGTTGGTTTTCAGGAAGTTCGTCGAGGGCTTCGAAGAGTTGTTGCCAAAATATTTCGCGGAGGTAGTCGGTTTCGGGGGTGCCGTCGTCGGCTAGCAAAAGGTCTTTGAAATAAAATTCGCCTTCATCATCTTCATATCCATAATCTTCGAGGCGTTCGGGTTTTTGTTTGCGATAGCCATCTACAATACGATTACGAGCCACTCGGTAGAGCCAACTTCCCATTTGTTCGATGGCTTCAATCTCCGGCTGACTACTCAACTGATACCACACATCTTGCATGATGTCTTCGGCATCTTCGTCGCTACTTACGCGTTGACGAATGAAGCCAAACAACTGCTTGCTGTATTTTTTGATGGTTTGTACGATATTGTTTTTTGATGCTGCCAAAGCCAAAATAAAATGGATTATCTCTACAGACGTATAGCTGCGGAAATTACTTTAAAAAAAGATAAAAAAATGGGGAGGGGAGAAAGTTATCTAATTATGCCATCAAAAAACCACTAGCAGCACCTACCAAAAACTAAACTATTTCCTTAGATGAGAACGTAAGATTAACCAAGCTGGCAAGCATACAATCCGTTTGGAAGAGAAGCCGCAACTTTGCCAATGTTAGCGATAATTTCATCGCTTTCAACTCATAGCGAGCCAAAGGAAGACGGGGTTTTTAGCACTTCACTTTCGTAGAAGCACCAAAACCCCGCTTTTGTAAAATGGCTGTTGTAGGTTCGGATTTTTAGAATTGTATCTTGTAGCTCAAATTAGGCAGGAGAACCGTCTCCACATCTTTGTCAACCCCTCCTGTTCTAAAATTGTATTGGTAGCCAAAGAAATCGGGCTGTTGGGTCAGATTTACTATTTTCAAAGCGATTTCTCTTGAGCTTTTTGCTTTGTTTTTTCTGTAGGCAAGCGTCAAATGCACATTCGTAATGGGGTCTGATTGAAGGGAGTAGGCGCGGGTTTCATCATATACAATCGCCTTTTTGGCTTTTGTAGCTTCTTCATCAATGGGCGAAAATCTGTCTCCACCCTGAAACGTTAACCGACCATTGATGTTAAATGTGTTCTGCTTATTTTTACCGACTTTCCACTCTTTGCCGGCCAGTAAATTCACTACGTAGTTTCTATTAAACCTTGTATCTCGCCATACTTTATCGCCTCCTTTGTATTTTGATTCAAAAATGGAGGTGGTAGCCATATAATAAAACCCATTTGAGATATACTTCTCCAAGGTTATGTCCAGACCATAATTTTTGCCTTGCCCTTCGTTGATGAGTTTCTCGGCAAAAAACCAATCTGACTGAAAATTAACAGCAGAAAACGAAGTACCCGCCATGACAGGCACGTTGAATAGTTGTTGGAAATAAGGCTCAACTTTTAGGTGCATTAGAGCGGTGATATTCCAATCATAACTCAACACAAGGTGGTGAGCTTTGGTAAAATCCAGGTTTTTGTTTACCGCTTTCTCGTCGGTAGATAATGAGTTGTTATAATACATATACAAACTCTCTATTCTGCTATGTAGCCCATAAGCCAATCCCACAGTATGCTTTTCGCCTATGTTTTGGGCCAGCGCCATTCGTGGTTCTATGGAGTACCTGTTGTTCAGCGAAAAATATTGGGCCGTAGCACCCACATTCAGTTTTAATCCAGCAGTAAGAAATATAGAAGAGTTAGTGAATGCAGAAGACAGTACGCTGTTTCCGCTTGCGTTTACAACCTCTGTAGGGTTTTCCCCTACACTAGCCGCGCGGTTCAGCAGTAGGTCATAATTCAAAAATCTTACCCTTATCCCTGTTCTGTTTGTATGCTTATTTCCAAATCTTTTGTTTAAAAATGTGGATAGTGCATACTCCCAATTGGTATTCGAAATATTGCTAAAAGGTACTAATTGCTCCGACTGATTGAGGGTCTTCGTTTGCCAATCAGTCTCGTTGGCGGTTGCGGATAGCGCCGTTTGTATATAGGCATTGTTTTTTAGAAAAATCTTATGGTTTACTCCCAAAGCACCCGTCTTCATTCTGATTTTGTCTTCCTGACTATCATCATAATATTTCCGGTCTGTGCTTTCTTTTTTAGGATTGTTGTGTGCGCTATCTATAAATCCCAAACCCCAAACGGAAAATACTCCCGCCTTTTTGGTTGGAAAATGGAGTTTGAACGACAAATCCTGATATGTAATAGACGACGCACCGTCGGGTAATACAGGAGCTAATAAACCCAGCGTCGAGTACCTGTAGTTGTACACATACGATGATTTTCCACCTTTTTTAAAAGGGCCTTCCTGAGACGATTCCAGCCCTATAAGCCCCAATTGAATGGTTCTTTCTGTTTTTTCGGTATTTCCTTTTCGCAAATTCATATCAAACACGCCTGAAAGCGCATTGCTATATTCGGCTGGAAAGGCTCCTGTCAAAAAATCGGAATTGGCCAGCATCTGAGCGCTAAGGGCGGTTAGGGTACCACCTCCGAACGAACGCAAATCATTGAAGTGATTGGGGCTTGGTATCTCTGTGCCTTCCATTCGCCATTGTAAATAGCGGGGTGCATTACCTCTCACTACGATACCATTGTTACTGTTGTTGGAGGCTACCCCCGCAAAAGCCGAGGCTAGTCTTGCGGGATCATCAAATCCCCCTGCATACCTCGACGCTTCCTCTACGCTTAGCATCCTCGCACTCACAAGGGCAAATGGATTCAATGATTTTTGTTTATCTACCGAAGGCGTTATGGTTACTTCGTCAAGCTGTATCCTACTTTCCTCCAGCCCAATAGCCAATTGTGTTTGTTTACCCGAAACGACAAGCACCTCGCGTACTATCCTTTTGTGATAGCCTATACAAGACACTTCTATGTCATATCTGCCAGTAGGAATAGGAGACAATATAAACGTACCTAAACTATCTGTGACGGCCCCGATTAACGGCTGACTATTGACGATAGAAACAGTGGCAAACTGTATAGGTAGTGAGGTGATTTGATCCGTAACTACACCACGTATAATCTGGTTTGATTGGGCCTTTACAAGGTGAATGCTCAAGGTGAAGAGCAAGGAGCTGAAAAACTTTTGCATCATTTTAAATAGAATTTTGATGATGCAAAACTATCTGCCCGGCGAGCGGGATTCAATACTGATTATTCAGTATTTAGTGGGCTATATGAGTCCGAATTTGGTAGCAAATATGATGGCTTCAATGGTGTTGTTAGCTCCAAGTTTTTCGAGAAGTCGTTGCCTGTGGGTATTTACTGTATGTACACTGATAAACAATTTATCCGAAATTTCTTTGCTCAACAAGCCCTGTTTGACAAGCCTTAGAATCTCCAGTTCACGCTTGGTCAACTCCAAACTTGGTTTAGTCTCTACGCCTGAGGATATTATTTTACCTGTCCGAAAATTATGAATTTGGCATTTCACGGAAGATTCCTCATCTTGATTTGGTGACAAATCGATGGTACTCATCATAAGCCAAATTTGCCCTATTGCATCCAACTCTAACAATTGATATTGATCAATCACCCGAACATACTTCCCGCTGGAGTTTAGCATTCTGAATTCATATACAGCTTTGTGATTTAGCTTTTCATCACTCGACAATTCTTTGAATAACTTTAGCGTCGATAGTCCAAGCATTGCCAAGTTATACTTATCATCAGGATGTATTTTTGCTTCAAAAAATGCGTAATTGAGTTCCTCAAATTCTTCTCTACTGTAGCCTAACAAATGCGCATAATTCTTAGAAAAGAAAGCAATTTTGACTTCATTCAAATCAAATATCTGAATGGAAGAATTAGTCAATGCCGCCAACGTTTCCACCACAGGCTTATGTTTTTCGAGTTTTTGGTAGTCTATATTTTGAGGTTCAAATTGCAAACTACCCATATATTTCATCACTATTTCATATATGGCATTTCTTTGGTCAATACTTTCGTTATTTGTCATGTTTTGTTTGCTACAATTTTATGTAAAGTGGTTTTTGGTCTCTTTTAGGCTGACCGATGAGGGTTTGAAGCTTTGCATTCGGGTGAGGTTTTGAAGTACGTTTCCACACGTATAAAAGTCAAAAAAGAGTACATGAGTTTAGTTTCTCTGTTTCTCGCCTTACCACAGATACAATGTTGGTGGCTTAATATTTTACTCAATAACTACTATTCGGCATTTTTCCTCTTTATCCTTTCTGAATATAAAGTTTCTTCTTGTACTTCAGTTGGGTTTTCAAAGAGAATCTTGTAGTCATCAGGGTATCTAGAAAATAACACAAATGGCAACTAAAAAAGTATACATTGACATGCGTCGCCCGCTCCAATCAGGCGAATACCCCCTTTACCTTCGCGTCACCAAAGATAGAAAATCCCGCTATGTGTCGTTAGGCTTTTCCTGTAAAAAAGAATTATGGGATGAGGCTAACAACCTCCCCAAAAAACGCCACCCCCTCTGTAAAGAAATTGCGATTGCCATCGAAAAGGCTAAACTGGAAGCAAATCGGGAAATTTTCAACTTACATAATGATGACCAAGATTTTTCTACGGAAGAACTCAAAAACAACCTGCTGGCCGATAAGCGCAAAAGCAAGCTGACTGTTTTTGAATACTTTGATAGTTATGTAGGACAACTTAAAGCCAATGACAAATTGAAACGGGGCATGAAGCCCAACGCCTTTTTTGTGTATTTTCGGCATTTCAAAACACTCATCAATCACGCAAAAAAGGAAGGAGTCGTCAAAACGGACTTTAATCCCTATAAGGACATTGATTTTAAGAAGGATCGCCGAATTAAAACCAAAAAACGAGCTTTGAAAATCGAAGAAATGGATAAAATCAAAGCGTTGGTGTTAGAGCCTAATTCAAAGCTTTTACATGCTCACAATTACTTTTTGTTTAGTTACTATTGCTGGGGGATTAATTTTATAGATATTGCTCATTTGCGGTGGAACAACATACAAAACGACCGGCTTAAATATAAGCGCAAAAAGACAGGTGATGAGTTTGATATAATGGTAGGCATTGACGAGAATCTGACTACCTACTCAGCCCGTCATACCTTTGCTACTACGCTTTATAGAAAAGAAGTGCCTACTGCCCGAATCAAAGAATTGATGGGGCACGAAACAGAGCGCGTCACCGAGATTTACTTACAAAGTTTTGACACCGAAACCCTTAGCAACATAGCTAACTCAATGCTTTAACAGGCAATACATACAATGGAATTGGAACACTTGCAAAATGAATTTATCGCCGAAATCAAGCAAAAGGTGCGGCAGGCTCAGTATGCGGCCCTGAAAGCAGTCAATACGGAGTTAATCAATCTTTATTGGGAACTCGGTAAAACCATTGCTGAAAAACAGGCCGTAGGTTGGGGAAAAGCCATTGTGCCTACACTATCGAAAGAATTGCAGCGAGAGTTTCCCGAAATGACGGGGCTTTCTACTACCAATCTTTGGTATATGGTGCAGTTTTACAATGAATATAAGGACGACTCAAATCTCCAACCATTGGTTGGAGAAATTAGCTGGAGCAAACACCTTGTCATCATGGCAAAGTGCAAAGACTCCCAAGAACGGCTGTTTTACACCATTGCTACCAAAAAATTCGGTTGGACAAAAGACGTACTCATTCATCAGGTAGAAAATAAAACTTACGAAAAATACCTGCTTAATCAAACCAATTTTGACGATGTGCTGCCCGAGAAACTCAGAAAACAAGCGTATTTGGCGGTAAAAGACCATTACAACTTTGGCTTTTTGGAAATGGCAGAGCAGCACAGCGAATACGAACTCGAACAGGCAATTATCCGAAACATCAAAGATTTCCTGCTCGAAATGGGTTCTGATTTTAGCTTTATGGGCAACCAGTACAAAGTTTATGTGGATAATAAAGAATTTAAAATTGATCTGCTGCTCTTTCATCGAAAACTGCAATCGTTGATTGCGATTGACCTCAAAATCGGAGAATTTGAACCCGAATACAAAGGCAAAATGGAGTTTTACTTATCGGTGCTGAACGATACCGTGAAACTCCCCCACGAAAACCCGGCTATTGGTATTATCATCTGTAAAAATAAAAGCCGAACCATCGTAGAGTATTCTCTCAAAACGGCTACGCTACCCATTGGAGTCGCCACCTATACCACCACCGAAAAGCTACCCGAAAGCTACAAAGACCTGCTGCCTGTAACAAAAGAAATTACTGAAAAACTGTTGGATTTATACGAAAAATAGTAATTGCCGGTACTATGGAAAGGGTTACACTTGCTACTCCGGACAATCAATTACTCAAAGTTTTCAAGAAGTGTAAAGGAATTTTTTCATGGCTCATTGGTTTCTGCATTGTGGAATTTGAGCGGTACGCCGGCTACGGCAAAACGGGAAGACCGTGCGACTTACGGAGAGTATTTGACCCTAAGAATAGCCCAAGACCTCACAAGCAAAGGAATAAAAGGAATGTCCCAGCGTTCCATCAAGGATTTTAGACAGTTCTATCAAACGTATCCTCACATTTTGCAGCCATTTGCTGCAAACTTCACAGAGTTGTCAATTGGGCAGCCACTGGTTGCCCAATTACAAATAGTTGATAATGAGCTACTAAGTCCTAAACTCACGTCCGAAAACTTGCTTGCACATTTCTCATTTCGACACTTTACGGCACTCATGCGAATAAATAACTCTTACATTTTCGAATTTATCGGTTTTAAAGGAGTGACTCTATAATTTGAAAGCTATCTCGAAACGGCATTATTAGATAGTACCTAATATTTATTTGCAGG
>VFQQ010004046.1_pt1 | contig 13366 bp, 13 predicted proteins | sample 3512341 | NCBI WGS metagenome assembly VFQQ01 (sample SAMN10412373, study PRJNA504923) | tailings metagenome | isolation source: Relicate 2 Philex TSF1 revegetated site | place: Philippines: Tuba, Benguet | collected 2017-08-29 | reverse complement strand
CCGGTGAGTGGAGCTCTGAAAGCCTCCACGACATCGTTCTCAGGCGCCTTGGGGAAGATCCCGATCATCTGGTGGTAATCGATGGTCGCGTCAGGATGACGAGAAGCGCGCTCTATTCCGATGCGCTTCGTCTTGGCAGTGCTCTTGTCGCGCGCGGACTTTCGCCCGGCTCGGTGGTGTCGTTTCAGCTGCCGAACTGGCACGAGGCCTGCGTTATCGGTCTGGCGAGCGCGCTTTATGGGTTCGTTCTCAATCCGTTGCTGCCGATGTACCGCGAGCACGAATTGAGTTTCATCCTGTCACAATGCCGTTGCGACGCGCTTTTCATTCCGTCCAGTTTTCGAAACGCGGATTTCGAAGCGCTGATGGCGCGGGTCGATTTCGAGACGAAGCGCAGCGACCGCATTTTCCGGGTCAGGAGCGGGCGGGAGGATGTTCCCACCTTCGAGGCTTTGTTGAGCGAAGGTGAACCTATCATTGACCCGCCCGTGGTGGACAATGCGAGCATTAAGATCGTCATCTATACGTCGGGCAGCACCGGCCGGCCCAAAGGCGTACTGCACAGCCATCATACGCTTCACGCCTTCGTGCAGGAGGGCGCGCGCTACTGGGGCATCAATGGCGCCGACAGGTTGTTTGTACCCTCGCCGGTCGGCCATGTCGGCGGATCGATCTACGCTTTCGAGATGCCCTGGTTTACCGGAGCAACTGCCATACTGGCGGATACGTGGGACGCGGAGCAGGCGGTCGATGTCATCGACGCAGAGGGCGTGACTTTCTTCGCCGGCGCCACGCCTTTCCTGCAAGGATTGCTGGATGCGGCATCGGCTCGTGACAGCCATCTTCCCACGCTCAAGCGTTTTGTCTGCGGGGGAGCCGCCGTGCCGGTTTCCCTAATCGCCCGCGCTCAGGATCAATTCCGGAATGCCGTGATCTCGCGTGCTTACGGCTCGTCCGAGGTCCCGATCATATGCCCCGGCGTCGCGACCCGGGACAATGCGGTCCATGGCCAGACGACGGATGGTGAGATCACGGCCGAGGTGATGATAGTCGGCGCCGACGGTAAACCGGTAGCAGCGGGCGAAGCCGGCGAAATTCTTGCGAAGTCGTCCCGCATGTTTCTCGGATACATCGATACCGACGGCGAGGCCGGACAGTTCACCTCCGACGGCTATTTCGCCATGGGCGATGTCGGACGCAGGATCGACGGCCGGTTTCTCGAGATCACTGGCCGCAAGAAGGAAATCATCATCCGGCACGGCGAGAACATCAGCCCGCGCGAAATCGAAAACGCGCTTCTGGCGCATGAGGCGATCGCAAGTGCTGCCGTCGTCGGCGTGCCGGATACCAGAACCGGAGAGCGCACTGTCGCCTTCGTCGCCCTGAAGCCGGAGAAGGTATTTTCGATGGAAGCGATGCGTTCGTTTCTGTCCGACTTCGGAATGGCGCGGCAGAAATTTCCGGAGGAGCTTCACATCATGGAGCGATTGCCGACCAATTCGATCGGAAAGATCCTCAAGGAGCAGCTGAAGGCGAGCCTCGTCCAGCCTGCCCGGAGCGACGGCGGCAGCGGGGAGGGCTCACAGTGACTGCGCAGATCGCGTTCGCTACGGCCAACGGCATCGTTCTTGGCATGGCGGTGTTTCTCGTCGCCGCAGGCCTCACACTGGTCTTCGGTATTCTGAAGGTCTTCAACTTCGCTCATGGAAGCTTTTTCATGATCGGCGCCTATATCGCCCACGCGATTACCGGCCAGGACCCATCCTCGCTTCCGTACTTTCTTTTTGCGGCTCTGGTCGCAGCCCTTGCCGTCGGCGCTATGGGAATCCTTACCGATACTCTGGTGTTGCGCCGGCTCTCCAGCGTCGCGAACGATTATACGTTGATCGCGACCTTCGCCATTCTCCTTCTGTGCGACGGCGCCACGAAAATGGTCTTCGGCCAGGATATCTACGCCGTCTATCCACCGGCCGTGCTCGATCAGACGCTGGATGTCGGAATCCTGCTGACCTATTATTCCGTATTCATCGTCGCCTGCGGAATAATCGTGTTCGTGCTGCTGGAGCTGGGGCTCAACAGGCTGTGGTTCGGCAAGCTCGTCCAGACGGTGGCGCGCGACCCGTGGATGGCGGGTGTGATCGGGCTGCGCGTACAGCGCCTGAAGCTCGTCAGCGTCGGCTCCAGTTTCGCGCTGGCAGGTCTTGCCGGCGGTCTTCTGGTGGCCAACCAGAGTCTCTCGCTGAGCCTTGGACACTCATACCTTCTGCTTGCCTTCAACTCGGTCATCGTCGGCGGGCTCGGCAGCATACGCGGCGCCTTTGTCGCCGCCCTGATTTTCGGCCTGTTCGAAAGCTTCAACTCGCTCCTTCTCCCGTCGATGCCGGGAACCGTGTCCTACATGGTTCTCATCGCGGTGATCCTGTTGAAACCCGAAGGCCTTTTCCCGGAGCGGACATAATGAACGGCAGCTCCCTCATGCGTCCGGCCGTCATATTGCTTTTCGCAGCCGCACTTGCCGCTGCGCCATTTGCGGTCAATCAGGGGCTATTGTTCCTCATCGGCATCGCGATGCTGCAGGCGATGTTTGCCCTCTCGTGGAACCTCATGTTTCGCTATGCCGGCCTGGCATCGTTCGGTCATGCCATGTTCTACGGGATCGGCGGCTACGCGGTGGCGGCGGTCATCTTTCATGGCCTGCCGGTGCCATTCCTTTTGGCAATCCTGCTCTCGACGGCAATCGGGGCAATCGTTGCGTTCGTCGTCGCGCTGATCGTTCTCCAGCGGGCTGCCGGAATCCAGCTCGCGGTTCTCACGCTTGCGCTATCTCAGCTGGTGCTGCTCTTCGTCAGCTACACGGATTTCCTCGGGCGTGACGACGGTCTTTCGGGCCTTGCGCGCCCGGTTCTCGATTTCGGAGTTTTCGTTCTGGACCTCCGATCCCCGACCGCCTTCTACTACTTCATCATGGCTGCATTTGGCGTGGTGGCCGCCGGCCTGCTGTGGTTCGTTTCCGGGCGTTTCGGCCGTGTTCTGCTTGCCGTTCGTATCGACAGCGAACGCGCTGCATTCCTGGGGGTCGACGTTCGGCGCAAGCGCATTCTCGCCTTTACGCTGGCGGGCGCCATCGCATCATTTGCCGGCGCGCTGGCCGCGCCGTGGGCGCAGATCATATCCACGGACAGCATGTCGTGGTTCAATTCGGCGCAGCCTATGCTTGCCACGCTGCTCGGTGGAGCGGGCTCCTATTGGGGGCCTGTCATAGGAGCGTTCGGCCTGATCCTGGTGAACTACTTCACACGGACATTTGTCGGTCTGTCCGAGTTCATGGTCGGCGGCATTCTTCTCTTCGTCGTCCTGCTCGCTCCGTCGGGCATTGCCGGCTTCTTTGAAATGCTCGGCAGGAGACGTAATCGAGGTCGCACTGGCAGTGCGCAGGAGCAGAACCGATGAGCGTTCTGATTGCTAAGGGTATTCGCAAGAATTATGGCAGCCTGGAAGTGCTCAAAGGCGTCGATCTTTCGGTCGGCGCCGGGGAAACCTTTGCCATCATCGGCCCTAACGGGGCCGGCAAGACGACCCTGTTCAAGGTGCTGACGGGAGAGGTCAAGTCACAGGGTGGATCGGTCAGCTTCGACGGACAGGATGTCACCAGGCTGCCGGCATTCGTTCGCGCCCGCATGGGGTTTGGCCGGACGTTTCAGGTTGCCCGCGTTTTCGGGGAACTGTCGATCCTCACCAACGTCGTGCTGGCCATCGAAGCGCGTAAGGTGAATGGCGGGGAGTCGTGCGGCCGCTGGTGGGACTGGCGTCCGTCGACCGAAATCCAAGAAGAAGCCCGCTCGCTGCTAGAGAATGTCGGTCTGGGTGACCAGCGGGATGAGGAAGCGGGCCTGCTGTCGCATGGCGATAAAAAACGCCTCGAATTTGCCATCACTCTTGCCGGCAAGCCGCGCATTCTCATGCTCGACGAACCTACGGCAGGCATGTCGGCTGCCGATCGCAAAAGCACGACCAGTCTGCTTCGCGATCTGAAAGCGAAGGGGATAACGATCGTGATGACCGAGCATGACATGGATGTCATTTTCGATCTCGCCGACCGTTTGATGGTTTTGAACTACGGCGCCGTCGTCAGCCAGGGCGATCCCGCGGCGGTGCGCGAGGACGATATGGTCAAGCAGGTCTACCTCGGGAAAGGCGTCGGACATGCTTGAGCTGGAAGGCGTGAATGCATTCTACGACCAGAGCCATATTCTGCACGACGTCGCCTTTTCGATGGAGGAAGGTGCACGCGTTGCCATTCTCGGCCGCAACGGCGCCGGCAAGACTACTCTTCTGAAGAGCATCATGAATGCAGGGCCTCGCATCCAGGGCGAAATCCGGTTCAAATCCAGGGCGCTGGCAAGCGCCTCACCGGATGAACGGGCGCGTCTCGGCCTGGCCTTTGTCCCTGAAGACCGGCGCGTGTTTGGACATCTTACATCCTATGAAAACCTCAGGGTCGCGCAGTATGGCGCGTCGCCCGAGCGCGAGAAGGTGCCGATCGATACGTTAATCGGCCGCTTCCCCATGCTTGTGCCGCTCCGGAACCGCCCAGGGTCGCAGATGAGCGGCGGACAACAGCAGATGCTTGCGGTTGCGCGAGGAATTGCCGCGCGCCCGCACATAATGCTACTGGATGAACCCACCGAGGGGCTGGCGCCTGTCATCGTGGCGGAACTCGCGCATGAAGTGGCTGCCTGCTGCTCGGACTACGGAATTGGCCTCCTGCTTGCCGAACAGAGCATCTGGTTTTCCCGGCAATGCACCGAGCGGGTTTTGATCATAGACACGGGGCGGATTGTCTTTTCGGGCAGCTGGCAGGACTTTGATGATAATGCACAAAAGGTGCAGCGGCATCTTGCGATTTAGCGCGGGAGTTTCCTGCGCCGGCATAGCGATGTGGTGGGATCGGTGAGCAAAACGGATGGAGCTAACGACGGCACGCAGGCGATACGCCGCGCCGCCTCGATCCTGAAGCAGATTGCCAAGACGCCCCAGACCGGGTCCACTCTGCGCGAGCTTTCGGAAGCTATGGAGCTTTCGCGCTCGACGACGCACCGAATTTTGAAATGCCTTGTCAGCGAAAAGCTCGTTGCCCAGAGCGACGACGCCAAGCGCTACTCGATCGGCGAACTGGCAGCCGAGCTTGGTCTGGCCGTGAGGGGGCGAAAGGACGTCATCCTGACATGGCGGCCCGCCATCGAAGCGCTCGCCAGAGACACCGGCGCGACCACCTATCTCATGGGACGCAGCGGCAGCGAATCCGTTTGCCTGGACAAGGCGGAAGGTTTTTCGGTGATACGGGTCATCCCGGTCGAGGTCGGCCAGCGTCGTCCGCTCGGCCTCGGGGCTGGCGCGACGGCCATTCTGGCGGCGATGCCAGAACCCGAATGCGAAGCCACGATCGCCGCAATCGAGCCCCATCTGCATCGATATGGGCGTGCCACCGCCGACGATGTGCGCAAGGCAGTCGCAGACGCGCGGCTCAGCGGCATCGCGGAAAGCTGGGGAAAGGTCGTCGAAGGCGTCTACGGCCTCGGCATAGCCGTATCGTCGGACAAGGGCGGCATTCTGGCTCTCAGTATCGCCACCCATCAGTCGCTTGCCACGGAAGAGAACATCCAGAAGTGGAAGCGCCTTTTGAAAGCCGCCGCTTCCGCCCGTTGATCGAGACTGTCAACCGTGAACCACGGGTTTTCCCGAATGGCTGAAATCCGGCTGCACTTCGGTGCGGGTGGCGACGAGTGCTGTCTCTGAAAGAAACTTGGTGGCCGACCAGCCGCCGTCGATCGCGATACACTGGCCGTTGATCCAGCCGGCGGCGTCCGAACACAGGAAGGCGATGGTGTTGGCGACATCATCGGCAGTGCCCAGCCGCGGCGACGGCGTCATGTCGTTGTTCATGCGCTTGAACCGCTCGTCTTCGAAGCGACCCTCCGTCATTTCGGTCGGGATGACCCCCGGCGCGATGGCGTTGCAGCGAATGCCGCTGCTGCCATACTGGCAGGCAACGTGCGACGTCAGTCCAAGCAGGCCTGCCTTGGCTGCCGAATAGGCGCCGCCGCGAAGCCCGCCGACCAAAGCATATGTCGAGGACACGTTCACGATTGCTGAACCAGCCTGCATGACGGTCAGGGCTTCGCGAATGAACCGGAACGGCGCGCGCAGCATCAGGTTCAGGCTGGCATCGAGCGTTGCGTCGTCGGTTTCGTGCACCGGCTTCGGCCGGCCGCTGCCTGCATTGTTGACGAGGTAGTCGAGGCGGCCGAAGCGCGACATGGCCAGTTGAACGGCGCGGGATGGCGTATTGTCCAGAGTGGCGTCTGCGGCCAGAACGGCGACCAGGTCTCGCCTTTCGCCGGCGGCGGAAACCAGCGCGTCGAGCTTTTCACTGCGGCGACCCAGGCCAACCACGGCAATGCCGGAATTCACAAAGGACAGAGCGGTGGTCAGGCCGATGCCGCTTCCCGCGCCCGTTATGAGTGCCACTTTCATATTCCAGAACCTCCCTCTTGAAGCCGCACGGCCGGCGTAGATCGCTTCGCGCTGCCAGTCTGCAGCAATCGTCCCGTATAGTAAGACACAAGTGCTTTAAATGTGACGGACAGCATGACATTGCTAGCAGAAGTTCTATTGACATAGAAGCAACTTTTGCTGATTTTGAGGGTCTGCATATGAATTGAAGTTGTACCAATATATGAGACAGGTTTTTGAAGTATGGACTTTTCCTGGTCTGGTCCGCAAAGCGCATTTCGCGCGCGCGTCGTTGACTTCCTGAAGTCGGAACTGCCCGGCGACTGGAGCGAGATCGCGCGGCATGGACCGGGATCGCGCCAGCAGACCGATTTTTCCCTCTACTTCTGTCCCAGGCTTGCCGAGGCGGGCTTGCTGGTGCCGCACTGGCCCAAGGAGTTCGGCGGGGAGGGCGCGGCCGTATGGGAGCACTTCATCCTCGGCGAGGAGATGTGGGCGGCCGGCGAGCCGCGCGGGCCGCAATATATGAACGTCAACTGGATCGGCCCGACGATCATGCGTTTCGGGACAGACGAGCAGAAAGAGCTGCATCTGCCGCGCGCGGCCAAGGGGCAAGCCATCTGGTGTCAGGGCTTTTCGGAACCGTCGGCGGGGTCCGACCTCGTGTCGTTGCGGACATCCGCCGAGCGCGACGGCGACAATTTCGTCATCAACGGCTCGAAGATATGGACCTCCTATGCGGGGCTGGCGGATCACTGTTTCCTGCTCGCGCGCACATCGGGCAAGCGCAAGGACGGCATCTGCATCTTCATCGTGCCGATGGATACGCCCGGTATCTCCGTGCGGCCGATCCCCAGCCTCATCGGCGAAGGCGATATCCATGAGGTGTTCTTCAAGGATGTCACGGTTCCTGCATCCGCCATGCTTGGCGAAGAAGGCAAGGCATGGTCGATCATCACCTACTCATTGGGCAATGAGCGCGTCGGCATTCCACGTTACGAGTTCTCGCGCCGCACCCTCGACGCGCTCGTTGCGCGATTGAAGGAGGAAGATCGATGGAACGACGAATATATCCGATACCGCGCTGGGCAGGCGCTTTCCGCCTGCGAAGCAGCACGCCTGCTTGTCTATCGCGTGGTGGATGAACGCTCCCGGGGGGCACCGCCGAGTGCTGAGTCGAGCCTCGCCCGCTTTGCCGTCATTACCGCCGATCATGCCGTCTCGAATTTCGGCCTCGAATTCCTGCCGGATTCCTACTCCAACAACGACATACCTTCGCTGAAACCGCACCATGAACGCGCGATCGCATCGGGCATCGCCTCGGGTGCGGCGGAAATCCAGCTTGGCATCGTCGCCCAATCTTACCTGGAACTTCCTTGGGAGCCGCGCGCGTGAATTTTGCTGTCCCGGAGGAATGCACCGCGCTCGTCGGCGCTCTTGAGAAGCTGCTTATGCAGTCGGAAGCGACAGCTAAGCCAGTCGATGGCAGCAGGTCGTTCTTCAGCGGCGATCTTGATGCGGCACTTGAGGAAGCCGGTTTCCTCGATGCGGCGGGTCTCGAGGAATTCGGACCGCTCGCCGCGGCCATCGTCGTTCAGGAGATTTCCGCAAGGCATGTCATCGTCGAGGCGGCCCATTCGTCATTCGTGCGTGCGCTGGCAATGCCCGAATGGCCGCGTCCGGTCGCGGTCCTGACGGGCAAGTTCGATCAGGCGACGCGGTTTCTCGGCGAGGCGCGATCGGTCGTCCTGCTCGGTGAAAACGAGGCTCGGGCTTGTCGGATCGAAAGCGCGGGCACGATCGCCACCGAACCGTTCTTTGCATACCCGATGGCGCGGCTGGCCGATCCCGCCGCATGCCTTTCGCAGTCCGAGGTGGTGGCGGATGCCATGCTCCTGCGGCGATTGTTGCTTGTCGCGACGGCATGTGAACTAAGCGGCGTCCTCAAGGGCGCATTGTTCAGCGTTACCGAACATGTGAAGAACCGCCGGCAATTCGGGCGCGCTCTTGGGTCGTTTCAGGCGGTTCAGCATCGGCTTGCGATGTGCGCGAGCACAATCGCCGCCGGCGAATGGCTTGCCCGTAGAGCCGCTGTTTCCGGCTCGATGGAGGATGCCGTCATGGCCGCCGGTTTTCTCCAGGAAGGCACCAGCCGCATACTCTACGACTTGCATCAGTTCATGGGAGCCATGGGGCTGACGCTGGAGCATCCATTATATCGGTGGTCGTATCGGGCAAAGCTGCTTGTCTCCGACCTAGGTGGCGCATCGCGGCAGTTGCGCGATGTGGCAGCGATAGCCTGGCCATAATCGCCCGGCTGGTTGAGCGTAATTGGGAGCATTGCATGTCTGAAAACTGGCAACAGGACTACACGTCGATTGCATTTTCGCGGCGCGGCCGGATACTCACCATACAGCTGAACAATCCGGACAATCTGAACGCCGTCGGCGAGCAGATGCACGACGAACTTGGTCGCGTGTTTACCGACGCGGCCTCCGACGAGAAAAGCGATATCATCGTTCTGACCGGGGCAGGGCGCGTATTCTCCGCTGGTGGGGATATCGCCCATATGCAGGCCGTCATCGACAAGCCTGAGTTGTTCCTGCATGAGGCCGACGTCGCCAAGCGGATCATCTTTTCGCTTCTCGACCTGGAAAAGCCGATCATCGCCAAGATCAACGGTCACGCTGTCGGCCTCGGAGCTACGCTGGCCTTGATGTGCGATGTCACCTTCATGTCGCGAAAGGCTAAAATCGGCGATCCCCATGTGGGTATCGGTCTCGTGGCGGGTGATGGCGGCGCCGTCATCTGGCCGCACCTTATCGGATTTTCGCGCGCCAAGGAATTTCTGATGACGGGCGACCTGCTTGACGCCGCGCGTGCGGCCGAGATCGGTCTCGTCAATCACGCCGTCGACGTCGACAGGCTGGATGAGACGGTCGACGCCTTCTGCGACCGCCTTGCCGCCGGTTCCACCCGGGCTATTCGCTGGACGAAGACCATCGTCAACATCGAGCTCAAGCGCATAGCGGCCGCAGTGATGCAGGCCGGCATGGCCTACGAGACGATCACCGCCTACTCCGCTGATCACGCCGCCGCCGTTGCCGCCTTCCGGGAGAAGCGGCCGCCTGTGTTCAAGAAATAGAGCGGGGTGAGGGCTGTGAGAAAGGCAGCAATCGTTACGGGGTGCCTCGGATCGATAGGAAAGGCGACCTGCCGGGAGCTTCTGGATGCCGGCTTCCTCGTTATCGGTGTCGACCGCACAAGCGAGGGAGGGGAGCATGAGGGCCCCTACATTGCATGCGACCTCTCGGATATCGCAGCGATTGAGGCAATGCTGGAAGCCGCTCGGCACTATGCGAACGACATCAGCCTGCTGGTCAACAATGCCGGGCTCTACGAGCCGATAAGCTTTCTGGACCTCACGCTGGCTGATTTTGACCGGACGATGACGGTCAATACGCGGGCGGTTTTCATGATCAGCCAGGCGGTGGCGCGCTGGATGATAGCTGCCGATCGCGGCGGTAGCATCGTCAACATCGCCTCGATCAACGGCCATCTCGGCAGCCCGATCATTCCATATGGGACATCCAAGGCGGCCGTCATCGGCATGACCAAAAGCATGGCCCGCGCACTGGCGCCGCACAGGGTCCGGGTCAATGCGATTGCTCCCGGCGTCATCGAAACACCGATGAGCGCTGCGGTGGCGCCGGAGCAGATGAGGCGTCAGCTTCTGAACGTTCCCATGGAACGCATGGGGGAGCCGTCCGAAATCGCCAAGGTGGTCCGTTTTCTCGCCAGCGACGACTCCAGCTACATGACCGGCAGCATAGTCGACGTGAATGGCGGCTGGCCGGTCTGAGTAGTGTCCTTGAGGATCATATATTCGGCAGCCTGGTGATCATCGGCTGTGGCTTCATTCACCGTCGAGGCCAAAGCGGAGGATGGCGCGCTTGATGATTTCGGCGATTCCGGCCCGGCGCTCAAGGCAGCGCGAGACCGGCCCGGCCACGACGATCGACAGCTTTCGGGTGCCAAGGAGCAATGGACAGGCAACGCCGGCGAGGTCGGGAATATATTCGGAGTTGCTTTGATGATAGCCGCGCTCGGCGGCACTGCGCAATTCGGCTTCTATTGCAGCGATACTCATGGGGGTGTTGCTGGAATAGCCGGTGAAGGTGACTTTGCGATACAGTGCTTCCCGTTCCTTGGGAGGCATCTGCGCGAGCAGTGCGCGGCCGGCGGAACTGGCATGGATCGGTACCCGTGTTCCGACCTCGGCGAAATAGCGGATCGGCTGCTCCGACTCCACGACATGCAAAAAGATCGCGCTAGTCCCGGTGATTGAACTGATGGCGGTCGTCTCTCCCGTTTCGGCGGCGATCTCGGCGAGAAGGCTGATCACAGTCTGGGGCAGGGGTTCGGCATCGCCGACCTTTTGCAGCACGTTCAGCCAGCGCGGGCTCGGATAGTAGCCATACCGGGGCCGTGGCTCATAGAGATAGCCGCGCTCGGCAAGCGTTCCCACGAGGTTGAAAGTGCTCGAACGGGGCCATTCGAGATCGTCCGAAATCTCGGCCAGCGTCGCCGGTCGCTTGCGGCGCGAAAAATACTCGAGAAGTTCGACGACATTCGCTGCCTGTTTTACCAGCATGGTTTTCTTGATTCCTTTTGGCAGTCTTTGATGCCCTAATCACGCCGAAGGTGCCGTGGCATGGGTTTCCGTTTCTGCTGGGATTTGAACACGCGCTCTGACATGGATACTCTGCGATGAAAAATTCACATATAAGAACGGACTAGTCATAGCAATCATATTGCTCTGATCTCGATAGGCATTTCACAAGTCGAAACCATTGCGCAAAACCTGAAATTTGCAGCCATGGTCGCTTGACATATTATCCCTGTATATGTCTTCTTAATTCAATATAGAGAACTTTTTAGAGCTTGCCTGTGACTGTCTCCATTCCCAAGCCCGCGAAGATGGCCCGGGCCACGCTCTGGCTGGCGGGCGACATGGCCCTCATGACCGGGCAGGTAGGGACAATTTTCAGGGCCATTGGTGATGTCGCGGGGTTTGGCGAGGAGTGACCAGTCCCCGGGATAAATACGCCGAATTCCGGAACGGGATCGGTGCGTCGAGAGGAATGCCCGTGCAGAAACAGCAGGGGCAAGCATAAAAACAAACAGAGAGGGACTTATGAAGCGACGCGAATTCAATACGATGCTGCTGACAGGTTTGGCGGCCTCGGGCCTTGGCTTCCTGCGCGACGGCGTGGCCTATGCCCAGACCCCCACCGGCGGGTTGACCAGCCTGCTGGCGCCGGAGCCGCCGATGCTGGTGCTGCCGCTGAACCAGCAGCAGCCGACCGTGGTCGTCGGCAGCAAGATTTACGAAGGCCTGCTCGACTACGATTTCGACCTGACGCCACGGCCGCAGCTCGCCGAGCGCTGGGAAGTGTCGGAAGATGGCCTGACCTACACCTTCCATCTCGCGAAAAACGTCAAATGGCATGACGGCGAACCCTTCACCGCCGCTGATGTGGTCTTCACCTGCTCGGAGATGCTGCCGGAAACGCATCCGCGCGGTCGTGCGATGATCGACCGTTGCGAAAGCATCACCGCGCCGGACGAGCACACGGTCGTGTTCAAGCTGAAGACGCCTTTCGCGGCGTTCCTGTACTTCTTCCAGTCGGGCGGGTCGCCGATCGCGCCGAAGCACATCTATCAGGGAACCGATTTCCGCAAGAACCCCGCGAACGACAAGCCGATCGGAACCGGCCCCTTCATGTTCAAGGAGTGGGTGCGCGGTTCGCATATCCATCTGGTGGCCAATCCCGATTACTATCTGGAGGGCAAGCCGGGTTTGACGGAGATTTTCTTCCGCATCGTGCCGGATGCGGCCTCGCGCTCGGTGGCGATGGAAACCGGCGAGGCGCAGCTCGCGCAGTGGAACGATGTCGAGTCCTTCGACGTGCAACGGCTCGCCGCGCTGCCGCATCTGGAGTTCACCACCAAGGGCTACGAGTTCTTTTCTCCCATCATCTGGTACGAGGTGAACCTGCGCAAGGCGCCGTTCAACGACCTGCGCTTCCGCAAGGCGATGATGCATCTTCTCGACCGCCAGTTCATTGTCGACCGCATCATGTTCGGACTGGCCGCGCCGGCTACCGGGCCGATCGCCTCGACCACGAGGTTCTTCCAGCCCGATCTGCCGCAATATGAGTTCGACGTCGAAAAAGCCAACGCGATCCTCGACGAAATGGGGCTCAAGCGCGACGCCGGCGGCAAGCGGGCGACGATCCGGTTCCTCGTGGCTCCCTATGGCGAGGTCTGGACGCGCCTGGCCGAATATTTCCGCCAGGCCATGCTGGCTGGCGGCATCGAGGTGATCCTCGATACGACGGACATTGCCGGCTGGGGCGAGAAGGTCGCGAACTGGGACTACGAGGTTTCGACCAACATGCTCTACCAGACCGCCGACCCGGCCATCGGCGTGTCGCGCGCCTATGTCAGCTCCAACATCCGCAAGGGCGTGCTGTTCAGCAATACCCAGGGATACGAGAACCCGGAGGTCGACCGGCTGTTCGAGGAAGCCGCGGTGCAGACGAGCGACGCCGCGCGGCAGGAGCGTTATACCGAGGTTCAGAAGCTGCTGGTGGAGGAGGTTCCGGTCCTGTGGATGACCGAGCAGCGCTATCCGACGCTTTACGACAAGCGCATCACCGATCTCATCACCGGGGCGACCGGCGTCAACAGTAATTTCGCCGACGCCCGTTACCTCTAATGCCGATCGTCTGGCGTCTTTTGGCCAAGCTTATGGGGATCGCTTTTGCGATCCTGGTTATCGCTGTGA
>VFQQ010004045.1_pt1 | contig 13367 bp, 15 predicted proteins | sample 3512341 | NCBI WGS metagenome assembly VFQQ01 (sample SAMN10412373, study PRJNA504923) | tailings metagenome | isolation source: Relicate 2 Philex TSF1 revegetated site | place: Philippines: Tuba, Benguet | collected 2017-08-29 | reverse complement strand
TCCTCAATCTCGTCGCAGCAATCAAATTATGCCTTTGAATGTAAACGCGGCCTAGAGCACATTCCGCTGGCTAATGTGGTGAAAGCAAGCATGTATGGGACCCGGTGGAGGGCCATACATGATCGAGAAAGTGGCGCGAGTAAGTGTTAAAGATCGAGTAAAATCAGGCCCAGAAAGCGGGCCGCACCGCCCCTCTCCCCAAGCCTTACTGATCCCCGCTCCTCTCTCGATAGGTGCCCTCGAACAGCTTCCCACCACCGGGCTGAAGCGCCTCTGGTCGCAGCACTGGAAGAGCGACGATTTGCCCAAGCGGATCAGCCGGGAGCTGCTGGTACTGGGTCTGGCCTATGACCAGCAGGCTAGGATGCTAGGTGGACTATCGAAGGATGCCCGACGCCGGCTCGAGTCGGTGATGGCTGGCCTGGAACGCACCGGAAAGGTCGATATCGAGGTGCCGATCCAGATCAAGCCTGGAACTCGGCTGGTCCGGGAATGGCAGGGCGAGCGGCACGAGGTGACTGTGCTGGAGAAGCGGTTTGCCTACCGCGGCCGGCAATTCGACAGCCTGTCCGAAGTGGCCAGGGAGATCACTGGCACAAGATGGTCTGGCCCGGTCTTCTTCGGTTTGAAGAAGGTGTCCCGGAGTAGACGGGATAAGGTTTCGGCTAACGGAGACACCCATGCCTAACCTCCGCTGCGCCATCTATACCCGTAAGTCCTCGGAGGAAGGCCTGGAGCAGGACTTCAACAGCCTGGATGCGCAGCGGGAGGCCTGCGGGGCTTATATCCAGAGCCAGCGGCATGAGGGTTGGGTCGCCATCAAGGGCAGCTATGACGATGGCGGCTTCTCGGGCGGTAACATGAACCGCCCCGGCTTGGTTAGGCTCTTGGCTGATATCGATAAAGGCCTCGTCGATGTCGTGATGGTCTACAAGGTGGATCGGCTGACCCGGTCCCTGGCTGACTTCGCCAAGATCGTGGAGGCCTTTGACAAGAAGGGCGTCTCCTTCGTCTCCGTCACTCAGCAGTTCAATACCACCACCTCCATGGGCCGGCTGACCCTGAACGTACTACTGTCGTTCGCCCAGTTCGAACGAGAGGTCACCGGCGAGCGTATCCGAGACAAGGTGGCCGCCTCCAAGCGCAAGGGCATGTTCATGGGCGGCAATATCCCGATGGGCTATGACCTCGACAATCGCAAACTGGTAATCAATGAGACAGATGCTGCCTTTGTAAGGAGTGTCTTCGACCGCTATCTGGCCCTAGGAGATGCAACCAAGCTGAAGCGGGAGCTGGACTTGCAAAGGGTCTGCACCAAAGTTCGGATCTCCCGGAATGGCAATGCCAGGGGTGGTGAGCCCTATACCCGTGGGATGCTCTACTACATCCTGAAGAACCGCATTTATCTCGGGGAGATCGTGCACAAGGGGCAGATTTATCCTGGCGAACACCCGCCGATCATCGATCCGGTTGTCTTTGACCAAGTGCAGAAGCTGATCACTTCAAACCGCCACGACCATGTCACGCGGTCACGCAGCAAGGAACGCAGTCTTCTGGCTGGATTCGTCTGGGATGAATATGGTCGCAGACTTACGATCACCCACACCAAGAAGGACACCCGGCGATACCGATACTATGTCTCTGGACCGGCACAAACCGGGGAGACCATCGACAAGCGCCCGATTCGGATTGCCGCCAATGACCTTGAGACGATGGTCTGCAATGAACTCGCAACCTTCTTCAAGGACGAAGAGAGGCTGAGGAATAAGCTGTTTAGCGATGGCGGCATCGAGCTGTCTCCAATGCCAGGTATGGCACATTGGACAGAGGCCTCGGCCAGTATGGCGCGAAAGCTGATGCTGCCACATGGGAATGAACTCTTTGCCATCCTGCAGACCATGGCCCCCAAAATTATCGCTGGCCGCGCCTTCGTCTCAATCAGCATCAAGCGCAAGACCATCCTGAGCCTGCTTGATCTGCCTGCCGATGAGATTCAAGACGAACAGATAGAACTGCACCGGGATACGAGGTTGAAGACAATCGGCACCGAGCCGCGCTTGATCGTTCAGCAGGATGATCCTCAGCGCTCTGCAAGACCACAACGTGATCCGGCTCTGATCAAAGCCCTGGCTCGCGCGCATATCTGGTTCCGGCGCCACACCGGCGAGACACCAATCTCGACGGATCAAATCGCCAAGCAGGACAAGCAAGATCCGAGCTATGTCGGCAAGATCATGCGGATGGCTTTCCTGTCGCCCGAATTGACCGAAGCGGTCTTGGAAGGGCGCCAGCCGCCGGGGCTGACTATTGAAGCCATTCTCTCCGGCATCCCAGCCGATTGGGCTGAGCAGCAGCGCAAATTCGGCCGGCCGTAGGGCAGCCAAACTCCCAGCACGAACGCAACAAATCCGGCCAATTTCCAGCCACTTTGCATCTTTGCCCAATGCCGGTGACGTTTACGTCAAGGTCATCCTGGAGTACCAGAATGACCTCCGGAGAAACCGCCACCAATTCGGCCTGGATTGCCGAATATGGCAGCCAGCAACGCGCCAAAACGCCGCGCCAATACGGGCACAACCGTTTGATCTTTAAAGGGTATTGCGAGAGATCACGTAGATCGCAGTCCGGAGAGGGACTGGATGGCTGGGGGACTAGGAGGCCAAGAGGAATTTTCTCCAAGTATTTCATATGCTTATGAAATTTTGCAGTATGGTGGCGTGAATTTGGCTGTGTCCGCTCCGACAGTCCACAGGAGCGACAATGAGCAATCGTTTTCTTCGCGCAGTTTCCGGGCGATACGACTTCCGCCGCCGCATCCCGCCAGCCCTTGTTTCGCGGTTCGGCGGTCGGCAAGAGTTGGTCCGTAGCATCGGCAGCGTGCCTCACGCGGTCGCAATGGAGCAGGCCCGCCGCCTCGCGGTGGTGACAGATCGGTTATTTCGGATGGTCAGGCAGCAAGTAGAGCTTAGTCAGCAGCAGATTGAGGAATTGGCCCGTGAGTATTTCGCCCGGACGCTCGCGGAGTTCGACAAAGGCCGGAAACGATACTCCGATGACGGCGCGGCCCAGGCCCAGCACCGGCTTGAAGGTGCGAAGGAACAGCTTCGCATGGAGTTTCTCGACAATGCCGCCCCCGATGCGATTGAACTGCTGGACGAGAAAGGGTTGCCGGTCAATGAGGGCAGCAAGAGCTTCAAAGAGCTTTGCAGGCTGATTTTGCGAGGCTATGTCGAGGTTGCCCGTATCCATCAAGCCCGGCATGGCGGCGATTTCAGCGCCGCCGAAGCTGACCCGATATTCAAGGGGGCCGAAGCCGATGCCAAGAAGCCGACGCCGAAATTCTCCGATGCGTTCGATCAATTCATGGCCGAGAAGGCCCACAAGGCCGAATGGGGATTGGAACAGCAGCGCGACAATCGCAACACAAAAGGGCTGTTCATCGAATGGCTGGGCGACAAGCGGGCGGATCGTTACCACCGCACGGAAGTTGCCGATTTCGCCACCATGCTCCAATCATTGCCCCGAAACCGGGGAAAGACGCCGCAATTGACGGGCAAGCCGCTGACTGATCTTGTCGCGCTGACCAAGGCGGACAAATCCATCCCCTGCCTGTCGCCCAAGTCGGTAAAGAAGCACGTCAGCAACATATCGACGTTCTTCAAGTGGCTTGAGGCCAAAGGCCATGTTGATAAGAATCCGGCGCGGGCGGTTTATTCGTTCAAGAATGACCGCCTGCCATCGGAAGAACGCGATGCCTGGACGGCAGCACAGTTAAAGAAGCTGTTCACTTCGCCGGTCTATCGGGGGTGCAAGTCGCAGTGGATGCGCTCCACTCCTGGAACCACGGTAATACGCGATGCCCGATACTGGCTGCCGATCCTTGCGACGCTCCATCCGTTACGACTTGAGGAAATTGCCCAGCTTCGGGTCGCCGACATCAAGACCGAGGGCGGGATATGGTATTTCGATATTGCCCCTGGCGCGGGCGACGGGAAGGCCATACCGGCAAAGAAATTGAAATCCAAGGCAGCCCGGCGGCGGGTTCCGATTCATGCCATAGCCCTCGAAGCTGGGTTTATGAAGCATGTCGAGAAAGCCCGGAAGGATGGCAAGGTGTTGGTCTTTTCCGATCTTGTCGCAGGTGGCGTGGGTAATCGGCTCGGCTATGGCTTCACCAGATGGTTCGGCCGTTACACCAAGGACATCGGGATCAACCGGGAAAAGACCAAGGGAGTCGATTTCCACGGCTTCCGTCATACTGCGATCTCGGCAATGAAGTGGGCCGGGGTGCATCCTGACATCATGGATGAACTGGAAGGCCATGCCGGCCAGGGCGAGCGCCGGAGGTACGGCAAACAATCGCCCATCCCGATCTTGAAGCCTGCCATAGATGCCATCCAGTATGAGGGGATTATGGCGGACCTGTTCAAAGGCGATTAGAGACTCACTGAGTCGATTTAGGCCATTTCAGCCACCACCCCACCGGCCAGGGCCGCCGAAGCATTCAGTGAGTCTGGAAATGACTCTGGCGGGCATCCTGAATGACAGGGTGGCCCGGCGGCATCACCACGGGGATGCGATTGGCCCTGATATGGTCGATATACCCTTCCAGCACCCGGCGGACGGCCTTCTCCATCGGCAGGTCAGGCCGGCGCTTGCTGATGACGCGGGCCAGCATCGGCCCGTCGATCTCAAACAGGCCGGGCAGGTCCAGGCCCTCACGCTGGATGACCTCGGCCAGCGCCTCCGACGGGTGTCTGCCGATCTCGCGTGCCAATGCCCGGATTTCATCGCTGGTGACGATCTCAATCCCATACTGCTCCGGGCAGCCCGACCGCTCCGCGTCCCGGATATGGTGCGCCAGATAGCTGGTGAAGCCCGGCAGGCTGTTGTAGCCGCGCATGGCATCCGTGAGTGGGGCCAGATGGACGGGCTTCACTGGCTCTGCTGCGCCGCCACGGCGCCAGAGATCGAAAGCAGAGACATCACCCCGCCGGCAAAGGAACGTCTGCACAGCCTCACGCTCGGCGCTGCCGGAGGGCAGTGACAAGGCCAAGTGCAGATGCGACCAGGGCAGCGAAGCTGCTACGCCGAAATAGGTCAGCTTGCAGCCTCCGGCTCGCCTGACGGCCTGGGCCAGCTTTTCAATGAAGCCCGCAGTCGTTTCCCCAGCTCGGAGGTTCACGCTCAATGCCGTATCCGGCCGAAGGCTGCCGAAGGCAGCAGCAAGGCCGATCAGGGCAAACCTGGTTCTCGCATCATGGTTTGAGAAACGTGACCTGGACTTCCAGTTCTCCAAGAAAAGGTTTGAATAATCGAAGATGGAAAATGGCTTCGGAGAAGCCTGGGATGGGGAGGAAATGATAGGGGAGGTATCCTGCACTGTGGGGCGAGCGCCGCGCCCGGAATCGAGATTCCTGTTCAACGGCTTATGGCGATCAGCGCCGGCCGGTTGAAAGGTCGGATGCAAGCGCCGGCCATCATGCCGGGGCGTCAAATTGCGCGTAGCGCACAGCGATGGTATCATTGCTTCACCAAGCAAAGCCCTGGACGGGTCGGACCCACGCGATTGCAGTCGCGCCGATCACCAGGGCTTTTTTCATCATGTTTTCGGGATGCGTCGCGCAGTCGCTCGGCGAAGCTGTACCGATCATAAGGGGCGAATCATCCAATAGTCAAACCAGCCTGCCTGGACGCAGAACGCCAGCCGGTGAGGGCTGGCGTTCATCGCGTCGCGTAATCAGCAGATGGTCAGTCCGCGCGCACCTCGATCTCGACCGCAACATGCGGGTCGCGCAACGGGTAATTGTCGTCGGCGATCATGCCAGCGACGATCTCGCGGACTTCGGCCTCGGTCATGCCGGTGTCGGCGAAGCGGTTATCGGTGATGGTCAGGGTGATGTGTGCCATGTCGGCCTCCTTGGTTGTCGCAAGTCGGCGTATCTCATGGTGCAGATATAGAAATCAAGAAAAATCATTATAAAACAATAATTTAATAAGTAATCACTTATGCCTTTGAAGGTTTGTAGTTAAAGCCGGTGAGTAGGTGAACACCGGCAGAGAAAAACGAAGCTCCCTTCCTGCGAACAACAGCGGTGAAGTATTTATTCCGGCAAATAGTCCTTTGTGTACCAAGAGTAACCCAACCGTCCATCTAACCACATAATAACACCGGTCCAAGCTCGGTAGGGCACTATCGCAATATAAGCAGCGATCAACCATGCAAGGTCGCCAAATGGAGCCAAGAACTCTCCCTCTTTAATTTCCACGGCCTCCTTCACTAATGCCTTCCAATGCATTCCGTGAAATGTGCGGGTCTTCATTTTGCCCCCCCTGGCATGCTCAACAGTGAAAAACACTTCGTTGGGCATATCCGGTTCCTCATGGGCCACTTGAGCGAACGGATTCCATATAGCTTTGCATGTCTGCTTAAAATTTCGTTTTGCAAGCATGTAAAGGATGGCCACAGCGAACCATGCTCTATTATGAAACGAATCGTCGAATATGCTTTGATTGGCAAAGTTCGATAAATTGGTCATATATGCCCACACATCTTCAAATGAATAATACGGGCCGGGTGGCGCAGCTTTCGCCAACTCGCTCCTTGTCGCTCTCAGCATTGAGATAACAGCGTACCCAAGACGATAGTCCATATTGCTGCCTGCGCGAATTTTACATAAGGCCCAATATTTCTGGATTAATGAGGGTACCGCACCGTATCCCCACAACATCGGCTTGGAAAATGTAGCTTCAAGTATGCGCCCGGCATAGTCTGCATCGTACTGGTCACTGGGCATACTGGAAAGAACTAACGAAGCCGCGCAATCGCCGACCAGCCTACGGCGCTCCCATTGAATATCTAGCTCCGCAAGAATATCTTGTTCCGTCCATATTTTATCAGGATCATAGTGGCGATCAGCCGCCTCCCTCATAAGAGATTGACAATGATCGAGGGCAAGTGTCGCATACCGCTGAACACTGTTTAGCCTAGCTAACGAGTCACAGAATTGCAGGGCATGAACACAGGCTATAACAGTAATCTGATAGAGCGCGTAATGGTTCTCGTATTTATACCAAGCGGACTTAATTATCTCTGTTATGAGAAGTACAGCGGCTAGGCGTGCTGTCTTTTCCGAACTTGGCACTTTCCCTTTTGGTGGCGGGGCGGTTTCTATCAGTACAGTGGAAATCTTTCCCAAATCCGGCAATGCGGTTCCATTTCCAGCAATGACATCAAGCACTGCCCTAACGCCGTCAACAGAAGTGGGCCAGATTTTTCCGGCGGACTTATTGAAACGATCAATTAGAGTGCCGCGACTCCATATCTCGAACTCAGACGCAGCCGCAGTAGGCATTCCGGCGCGATCCCCGACCGCTTTCAGGAGCAATCTCGCTTCTTCATCGACTTCGCCATTAGTAACCAAAACTGCTTTATACTTTTCGCCCGCCTTAATTTTGATTATTGCAGTTAGAGGCACCTCAACCAATTCTCGGACTTGATCGAGGATTCCTTGTGCCTGAGTCTTGGTTAGGCGTGATGCCGGATTTCCCTTTAGTTGGAAACAGTGAAGCAATCCATCCGGATTGCGAGCGATAACATCTTTTCCAAATTCAATAGGAGAGTGTCGGGTGTTGTGCAGAACATTCCACCCCTCGGATATTAATAATTGTATGAAGGCCGGTTGATAGCGCCGCTCCGATTGGCTATCCAGCCAAGACTCTATCAGCCTCTCTACGATTGAACTCATCTCGTTTCTTTTCCAATAGTTTTTCTAGTTTTTCATTGTAAATCCGCTTCTCCTCATCGCTCTTGTTATTTAGCTTTTCTATTGCTTTGAATGCATCCGAGCCAACAAATCCTGTTGGAGCATTCCAACTACCGTCTGCTTTGAAGCTATGATCCATCTTCTCTAACATTTCGAGGAGCATATCCTCAGAGAAGCTCTTACCTTTTGCATCTACGACATTACCGCTCTCGGCAGTAACTTTATCCATAGTATTATAAAAATATTGACTCATTTGTTTGGCAAACTGTTTCCCAGCTTCTTGGAGTTGTGCCGCCAGATACTCCGGCGTAAATTCCTCTAATGGCATAATCTTGGTTTTTAGCTCGGCGCTTGCAGTCTGAAGCGGCTCATCGCCCACAGTATTATCATGCCGAAGTATTATATTTCCTCCCCCCTCGAATTGTATGTGACTTTTTATCTGCGATAAAATAGGTGACAGTCGGGAGGCCCACTGCTTAACCTCAGCGGCATTCAGCTTACTTCTTAAATCCACAATTTTTGGATACGACGGAAGCATGCTAACTCCTGTGCCAAGTTACGTTAATGCTTGATGTTGAATTGGGCTACTACTTTCGTCAAAATTGTCTGCGCGCGTTCCACCGCCTTACGCCAGTTATCATCAAGCGACCGCTCCAGGTACTTCCAGCCGACGCCCTCGCCAGCGTGCGGGGCTTTCCCACCGTTCTTGGCCTCCGACTTCGGCCCCAGCTTCCAGGGTTGGGCCGAGGGATTCAGCACGTTCTCATGCAAGCGGTAAGCATGGGGTGCGGCCCCGGTATCGACATAGATCACGGCCTCGACCTCCGGCGTCCCTACGCCGCTGGTTGTCAGCTTGATAGCTGATTCCAGGTCGCCATCATCTACCGGGGCGCGGGCGATGGCCCCCTTCTGGATGTCGGCTGCTGTTTCAAGCAATGCGGCCTCACCGCCAGCCCTGACAATCTCTCCCATCGAATAGAGCGAAGCCCGCACCTCGTCGGCCCCGAGAAGGTGCATACTGCCGCCGTTCGGCATCGTCATCTTGATAGTGACTGATCTCTTCGACGATGGGATCAGCGCGCCGACAAGCTCGCTCACAACCTCTTCGACCAGGGCTTTGACAATCGGTCCCACGGTAGCCTCATTCATGCTGATTTTTGAATAACAAGATTCTACCACGCCGCAGCGTGTAACCAAAATTGACGAGTTTCAGAGGGTGCGTAATGAGAGGATGGGCTTCGCGGGCCACGGCACCCCTGTTTTTTATTGCCCTGCAATCTGAAAATTTGAATCAATCTTTCGTGCCGATTTGCGTTGCGTAATGGCGACTTGACGATGCAGGCTTTCTGGTAGGTGCCGGCTGAACAGGCACGTTGACCAGGGGACCGAACACAGATGGCGAAATTCAGGATCAGTGTCCGCAATAAGTCCGAAGAGAAAGTCATAGAGACGAGTGAGTTCAATGATGCTCATGCTGCCATCCGCGCAATGCGTGACCGAGGCTGGATGGTGGACGAAATCGTCGATGCAGCCGATCCGGTGGCGACGATGGCCCCGCCTCCGAATATCAGGCTGACGAACGCGGATGCCTTCGCCGGACAAGCGGATGCAGAGGAAATTGGCCTAGTGACGGCCGAGTGTGTGTTCGGCGCGGGACCGATCAAGAATATCGCCCTTGGCGTCCGCAATGCGTTCGGCGGGCGATCCGAAGGGATGCAGCGGGTATTTCGGGAAGCCAGGGACAGCGTGTTGGCGGATTTGAAGCGGGAGGCGGCGGCCGTGGGTGCTGACGGCGTTGTGGCCTGCGATCTCCGGTATGAGGCGATCCAGGCCGATGGCGAGATCATGCAGATGGCATACGCGGTCGGCACCGCTGTTAGGTTCCGGCCAGCCGGGTGAAGTCGGGCAGCAATAGCTCTGCGGGGCAAAATTTTGCTTGTGTGTAAATATTGAACGGTCGTATAGTATTTACACGAACGGGCAATGAGGGCCACCATGAAGCCGATTATCTCCTATATCCGTGTTTCGACTGCCGGCCAGGGCAAGAGCGGCCTGGGCCTGGAAGCCCAGCGGGAGGCCAACGAGGCTTTCGCGGCTGCGAACGGCTTCGAGATCGTCGCCGAGTATCAGGAGATCGAGACAGGCAAGGGGGCCGACGCCCTGGACCGTCGCCCCAAGCTATCCGCCGCCCTGGCTGACGCGAAGCGCAACGGCTGCCCGGTCCTGGTCAGCAAGCTCGACCGTCTGTCCCGTGACGTTCATTTCATCTCCGGCCTGATGGCGAACCGGGTGCCCTTCATCGTCGCCGAGCTAGGCGTCGATACCGACCCGTTCCTGCTTCATCTGTTCGCCGCCCTGGGTGAGAAGGAGCGCAACCTGATCTCGACCCGCACGAAAGCCGCTCTGGTTGCCGCTAAGAAGCGCGGCAAGCGCCTGGGTTGGTCGAACCCCAGCCGTTCCAAGCAGGCCCATGCGGCCGCCGTACAGGCCGGGAACGAGGCGAATGCGGCTGCTGCCGATGCCTTTGCGGCCAACGTGCTGCCCATTGTGAGAGAACTGCGGAAAGCGGGCTGCGACAGCTTGGGCAAGATCGCCGACGCCCTAAACGCCAGAGGCATCAAGACGGCGCGTGGCGGCTCATGGTATGGAAAGACCGTGGCGAACCTACTGGCGCGGGAGCCTGCGGCAGCTTGATAGTCGGGGGGATCAAATGTCGATCATCGCATATATCGCAGCAGCCGTTCTTGGCGTGGCTTTTCGGTATGCTTTGCGACTGACAGAGGCTTGCCTATTCGTTGGTAAGGCGATCTCAGACACAGAGAGTAAGACCGGATTTCAGGACGCAGTATCGCCTCCGATCTGGACGCCGATCACGTTCGCCATTTGGGGCGGGATGATTGCCCTTATCGGCTGGTCGTTCTGGTCGCTGGGCTGGGTAACTGGTCTTATCGTCATCGTGATCTTGTTCGGCACATCGAGCATCGCGGGTCGAACCGTCATCCCGAGAGCAGACGCGCCATACTGGGTAAAGATGATCTATGCCTCGATGGCGAGGCGTATCGCGGACTATCGAAAGGCCAATGACCACATGCGGGCGGATGCTGGGCAAGATTTAGTCCACCGAATCGAAACCCGATTGGCAGATAAGTTTCGAGCCTGAGACACCAGTGGCGACGGTAGGTTAGACCGCGATCTTCTCAACCAGTCCTGGCTGTTCCCGCAGGCGGTCGAGGATCAGGGCCGCAACCCGCTCGGGGTTGCTACGCGGCACCCCGTCGATGCCCAGGCGAAGCGCCAGAGCGCGAAGCCCTGCGTTTCCTTGGCGGGCCTGTATGGCTGCAAGGCGCTGGCGAACGGCTTGCAGGTCGATGATCTCGGCCGTTCTCTGTCCGGGCATGGCTGTATTGATGGCGTCGCCCATATCAAGAGCAGCGGGCGATTCCTCTTCGCCATCCTCGACATCGGTATATCGGGCATCGCCATAGAGTGCCGCCGTTTCGGCTTCGGCCTGCGCTTGGATTTCCGTCGCCTCTGCCTGCGACATCACCTCAATCCTCAATACCGGCAGCTTGTCGGCCTCGCCTTCGCTGGGCAGCAGACCCAGGGTAATCAGCCGGGTTTCGAGTTCGGCTGCGGCTGCCGCGACATCGCGTAATGCTTTCGGCCCCAGGCCACCATCGGCGGCAATGCGGCTGGCCTGGTCGAACAGGTTCAGCAGAATACCGTCGCGGAAGCCGGCGAGCAGCTTGTCGCGTTCCGCCTGATCCTGAACGGCAGCGAGCCGAGCCAGGAGCCGAGCGCCTTCTTCGGGCTTCACTCGAACGCCAGCACCGGGCCGGAGATCGTGTTTGATGCCGCGCAGTTTGCAATGGCGCGACACGGCAGCGCGCGTCGTACCGAACCTCGTTGCGAGTTCGGTCATGCTGACTGTTCCTGCGGCCAGGGCTGCTTTGTCGGCTTCGGTCAGTTCGATACGCCCCCGGCGCTTGGACATTACCGCAGGCCCTCCGCAATACGGCTGACACCCCGCAAGCCGGCAAGGCGGGCCGCCTCGGCACGGGATGCGGCCAGTTTCTCGGCTTTCTCCTGACGGAGTGCGAACAGCCGGCGAAGTTCGGCCTCGCCGAAGCCTTCGACATCATGGCCGTCGAGAATGTTCTGATACTGGCTTTCCAGGATCGTCAGTTCATTGGTACTCATTTCAGCTTCTCCATATCAGCCAGCAGCCGCGACACCTTAATCAGCACCTTCAATTCCCTGGCTGACAGGTCGAGGACATTGGCGAGCGCGTCATGGGCATAGTCGTTCAAGGAATCGAAAGCGCGGCTGCGCTTCGCCTTGATCTGTTTCAGCGCAGCCTCGACGCTCACGGCGTCACCCCCAGCTTCTTGGTCACGATTTCCAGACGACTGGCTACCGCAAATGCCTCCACCCGAAGGGCGGCGAGTTCCACCAGGATACTCGGGGCGATGGCCGGCTTGCTGGCGGCATCGCCCCTGATCGCAGCCTCGGCACGGATCGAGTGGATTTTGGCGATGGCGTCACGCAGGGCGTCCCGGTTGCCGCTTATCGCGTTGTCGAGGTCGGCGAGATCGGTCAGCGCCGCACGGATGGCAGCAGGGTCGAAGCCTGTGACATGATCGACATGGCGGGCCAGGAACCGGGCAGAGTGCCATTCGCGGCAGTCGGCATCGAAGGCGACGCTGCCGGCGAGATCGGTGGCATAGGCATCACACTGCGCGGCGATGATGGCCGGGCGGGCGTCATCCTTGGTCAGCTTCTTGAGATCGGAGGCATACGCCTTGCTGTTGGCAATGGCGTCACTCGACTGGCTGGCGACATCACGCCGGCAAGTGATGGCGTGCTGGATCATATCGAGCAGGTGCTTTTCGGCCTTATCGGCGGTGAGCAGCTTGGCATCGCTATCGACGGTGCCAACGAACGCGCGGGCCTTCGTTTCCGGGACAGGAGCGAGGGCAATTCCGCCAGCGAAGGCGACGCCAAGATGGTGCTGGCCGACCTGATCGGGAACGGCATTGCTGACGATGTAGAACACGGGTTTCTCCCTGGCGGTGATAATGGCTATTTACAAATGATATATTATAATATAACATTTGTCAAAACTCATGGAAAACTGCGATAAATTCGCCTTCTTTACACTCGGATATATGAAATTGGAGGCTGTTGTTGACGGGACCGCCATCGGCGGGCCAGGATGCCCGGCAGTCCACACGGGCGGTCCACACGTCAAAATGACGCGCCCATAAGTATATGAATTTACTTGGAAATTTAAGTTTTGGCTGGGGGACTAGGATTCGAACCTAGACAACCAGAGTCAGAGTCTGGGGTCCTACCGTTAGACGATCCCCCAGCAGGGATCGGGCGGGGATATAGCCGGTTCGGGCGCCGCTTGCAACCCTTCCGGCGGCGGCTTGGCGTCGGGCCGTGTTATCTCCCTGGCAGTGCTGCAAATCCTGCGGCGCGGCGGATGTTGCCCGGGGTCTGCCCCGGCTTTGGCGCCGATATCGGTCCCAAACCAGGCTATCTGAACCGCCCCGGGTTTACCGGAGAGCTTTTGGTTCAATGATTATGCTGCTTTCC
>VFQQ010004042.1_pt1 | contig 13376 bp, 21 predicted proteins | sample 3512341 | NCBI WGS metagenome assembly VFQQ01 (sample SAMN10412373, study PRJNA504923) | tailings metagenome | isolation source: Relicate 2 Philex TSF1 revegetated site | place: Philippines: Tuba, Benguet | collected 2017-08-29 | reverse complement strand
GCGTGGGAGAGTTGCAGGCGAGCGCGCTGCCAAACGACGGGCGTGCGCTGTGTGTGCCTCGCCCCAGCCGCGGCTGCCCAGTGAGCCACCGCCAGCCACGTCAGCGGCAGTACTATTGGCCTGAGCGACTGGGTGCATCACTTGTGCCCTGCGTCCTTTGCTACAGCCCTCAACTGACATGGAGGTGAAGAATATTACACATGCAGTATCATAACAGCCCTGCGCAATCACTGCGCACCCGGGCGCTGCATCTGCGGCGCAGTCCCGCTGGCCGGCGGCACCACAGCACCCTGCTGCAGCTGCAGGCGCTCCCGCAGCTGCTGGCGTTGCAGCTGCACCTGCCGAAGTTGCTGCTCGAGCGCTGCACGCGTTGCAGCGGCCCCGATGGAGCCAGGCGATGCAGCAGCCGCTGCGGCCCCTGGTGCCGGCGCAGAAGGATCAAGCGCTGCCGGCACAACGGGACCTGCTTGGGGCGTGCCCAGCAGTTGGGCAAGAGAGATGGACGTCTGCCCAGGGCTGCATGGAGGCGCGGTGCTGCCGCTGGCTGCAGGGACCAGCGGCCGCCAGTCTGGTGGCGGCCCTGCAGCTGCCGGGGCTGGTGCCGCAGCAGGCGGGGACAGGGCCGCAGGGGGCGATAGCGCTGCCATCTGCAGCTGCGCAGCAGCAGCGTATGCTGCCGCTAGGCTTGGTGAGGCCACCTGCTGCGCCAGGCCGGGCACTGCCACCATGCCAGGCGGCAGCGGCGGCGCGGTCGCTGGCATCATCGCATGCATTGGCGGCAGCTCAGCGGCTTGCGCCGGCGCCAGCAGCGGCACAGTTGCAGGGCTGCGGCTGCTGTAGGGCAGGACCGGGGAGGCCTGGGGCAGCGCTGCCCAGCCGGCTGCAAGTGCTGGGCTGCCGACTGCCGCTGGCTGGGGGGCGGGGTAGGCTGCTGGCATGGCCACCCGGACGGGCAGCGGCTGTTGTTGCGCCTGCTCATTCTCTGGGACAGCCAGTGGGTTGGTGACCATGTTTCGCAGCGAGGCCAGCATGTCGTGCGCCTGCTGCACGGCGGCCGCCAGAGAGGCCCGGGCACGCCCAAAGCTGCCGCTGCCCTGCCGCTGCATCTGCCAGCTGGCGGGCCATTTGCCGCCGCCGCCGCCGCTGCCGCTGGGCACCTGCCCGCCGCTCTCAGAAGCCAGGCGCACCGCGGCGATCGCATCAGACGGAGGCTCGTCAGCGGAGGGCGGCCAAGGTGTTTTGACCTGCACGCTCTGCTGGCTGGCGCTGCCCCGCTGAGCTCCATCCCGCTCTTCCTCGCCCTCGCTGGTGGATGCTGCCTGCCGCCGCTTGCTCTTCTTGCTGTCACCTTTGCTGCCCTTGCTGCCCTTGCTGGCTTTACTGGCCGCGGCAGGGCGGCTGGTGAACAGCACAGCCGCCACCGCCCTGAACAGCAGCTGCAGGTATCCAGTGCGGTAGGCAAACACGAGCGCCAGCAGGGCGGTCAGCGGGCCCACAATGGTGGCAATGCCCTGCGGCCAGGACAACATGTGGCAGGAACATCAACTTCCCACACACATGTGGCGGGAGCTGTTGTGCCCGTGTGGCCTGACAACTGCTGCGTGCAAATGACTGGTACAAAAGGTTCAAATGCAGGCTGCTGATGCATGCACAACAATGGGGTATGACGATGCGCTGTTCTGGGACCCTGGCAGCACTCCTGGCCGCGGGCACAAGGCACTTGCCTTGGACAGGCGGCCGAAGCAGCCCTTGAGAGCTGAGCACTTGAGGTCCAGAATGTTGGGGCAGACCTGCAATCCGGCATGGGCGTAAAGCGAACCCATAAGCAGGGTGCGAAAGAGCCATGAGCTGCTTGCAAACCGCACATCCAAATTGCAGCCAGGCCAGCCAAGCTTGCCTTCTGGCACCAATCGGTTGTGGGGCCTCCAGGCGGCGGGTTCTGCAGCAATGAGCAGCATGGCCAGTTTATAACGGCAGTGAGACTATGGTCAGCTGCAGCGCCGGCAATGGAGATGTGCCCAGCCTGCAAGCTTGGGCAGAACGCAGAACACACAGTGACTGCCCCACTCGCCTCTCCATCCACCTCGGACTGGTTGGGCGGCTTTTCGTACTGGGTGGCATTGGTATAGAAGCTGAAACCCTGGGCGGCCGCCACGCCACCCAGCGAATCGGTGACAGACACTGCAGGGTGGGGCATGCGGGGCACTCGGTCGTAACCAAACTTGCCACTGGCTGGCGGAACCAGGGCGGAACCCTGCTGCAGATGCACAGCTGCCGCTCACAATCCTCTAGCAGATCAAGCATGCTGCACAGGTGCAGCGCGCCGCACCTTTGCAGCTGCTGTTGGTGGCCTGATCCGTTTCCATGCGCAGCTGGAAAATGAGGGTCGCGGTGGACTGGGCATCGATGCTTGCATGCTGGGCCTGCATGTGCAGACGGGTAGGGGCGGTTGGGCCACAACATGCGAGTGAATTCTCCGCAGCCACATCTCTTTGGGGGCAGTGCTGCAGGTGCCAACAGCACACGCCACCCAGATAACCTACCAGCAAAAGCAGCAGCGACAGCAGCAGCAGTGCAGCGGCACTGCAGGACATCACTCAACGCACCACAATAGGCATCACGCCGCCGGTGCACTCTGTGACGCCCACAATGTAGCTGGCTGCCACATAGCCCGTGTTTCTGACATCCACTGCAGGCAAAAGTTTTGCAAAACTTGTGATAGGTTGGTATGGCAGATGCACAGCACCACAGCGGCAACAGCAGCAGCGACGTCAGGCACCAGAGGCAACAGCGAGGTGGCAGCTAGTGGGAAGGAAAGTCAGCTGCTGCACAAGCTGAACGGGTGGTCTGGTGTGGCACACTTTCGAAGCCGTGGTTGCAGCCTGCGACCAACAAGCAGCTACTACCAGTACATCCCCTCACCGTAAAGGTAGCCCTGGGTTGTCATGGCTTCAAAGCCGCCGCAGATCTTGCCGCCATACGTGCACACCTGCCGTCAGCAGGGCAACGAGGAAAATCAGCAAGCCTGGCACAGGAGGACGGCTCGCCAGAATAAGCCGCACGGCAGTGCAGGGCTGCCGTGGGGCAGATCCATCGAGGCAAGAGCAGCCAGGCCAGTCGAGCGCAGATTTGCACAGCATGCAGCCAAACTCAGTTGGCAGGCAAGCACGCACCTGAGCCCGGGTGATGTTGGCTGGGGAGTTGTTCACTACAAACTGAACATCATCGGCGGCGACCGACAGGGACACCACGCTGGTCCGCATGCCGGGGACGGGCAGGTTCAGGGACAGCTGAGCGGTGCTGGGGTTGAAATCGATCTGCAGCTCATTGGGGCGATGCAAGGTTGACGCACGAAGAATGAGTGCAGCAAAGGCTGCTGTGATAAGAGGGACTCAGCTTTGCACCAGCTCTCAGCGGCACAATAAGGCAGCCGGCAATGGGGGCCAAAAGCACAATGCCTCATCCAGACCCAGCAGCTCTTGCCTGCTCGCCATTCTGAGGGCCGCCACCGTACCGCCCAATCCGGTACAGCGGTGTCTCGCCTGCCATGAACGCAAGGGACGGTGCACCGTTCTGTATCACTGCTCTTCACAGCTGTGTGCTGATTTGCCCAGCCGCCGCTGCCATGCAAGGTCATTTCCCAAAGCAGTCCTCACCCCTGTTGATGCGTGAAATGTCGGCTGCGTGTAGGTGAATCAGCTGGTTGGCCAGGCAGCTGTTTTGCGGGGAGCGGCACGCGTTGGAGCCCTGCGCGTTCCTAAATGCACTGCAGCAGGGAGGGTCGAGCAGGCGCGAGCGTGCCGCTGTGACAGGCTGGCGATGTGACAGTGTGGGGGGTGCAGCCAGTGGCTGAAATGTCGATTCGACATGCAAGCACGAGACACCGCACGCGCAGGTTGCCGAGCACTGCGGCTGCCGGCGCCGCCCACACCCTTACTCCTCTGCTCCTCCCCCACCCAGGCACTCACGCGTAGCTGGTGCCAATCTTGTTGCACTCCGTGCCATCCGCAGACACCTGGGTTGGCTCAACTATCATCCACTTGTCCCGGTTGTACGGCAGGTACTCCTGATACGCCGACTGAGACACGCCTGCACGATGGGGGACAGGTTGAAGCGCATGGCGGCCGGCCGTCTTGACATCCGGCTAGCACACGCTGTCATGCAAGAGGACGCACCCACTGGTTCACCTCAACAGAGCCAAATCCCCACATCCCGCCAAAACACGCCCCCGATGCACTCACCGGCGCCAAAGGGAATCATGAGCCACTTGCCATCCAGCTGAGCTTCTTGCTGGTATCCCACCATGTCTCCCACCAGCCGAGCCGAGACTCGCTTGGTGGCATCCCGCTGGTACGGCAGGGAGGGCGAGAGGGTCAGCACCTCTGTTTTGCTGCTGCTGCTGTTGTTGCTGCCGCTGCTGGGTGGCGGGGGGCTGGCGACTGGGGCCCCCGGCGGGCTGCCGCCGCTGCTGGAGGTCCCGTTGGAGGCTGTGCCATTCAATGTTGAAGCTGGCGTGACAGTGGTCACATTCAGGTTGATGCGGAACTTGAGCGCAAACTCCCCGATTCGGAAGCCCTGGAAATGGGGAGCAGGGAGGCAGCACAATGCGTGGTTGTTGTAGCCATTGCTTGCAAGTCAGCGTCTGCGCGTGAATGCGCTGCGGTGCAGCATCTGAGCAGGGCTGTCTGCAACTCGCAGGGTCACCCATCTGCCACACGCTCTGCAGGCGCCAGCGTGCACTTCCCAAGCAACAGGCAAGTCTTACCGCGTGCCACCAGTCGGGGTGGAATCGCAGGCAGTGCGCGCTTTGCGTGTTTCCCCAGCCCAGGAATCCGCCACACTGAATGGCCCCCCGCTTGAGGTCGGTTGAGCTGTAGGATAAGCAGGTGCAGCAAAAGCCTTGCGAAAAGCTGCAGCCAGACAGGGCAGGCGACACGGCGGGTTTGCAGGGGCATCCTTGCCGCACGAGCAACCGCAGGCAGGGCAAAGGCACAGGGCCGCCGCAGTGCAAGGGTGGCCGTTGCATCGGAGCGGTAGCACAGCAGATTGGGCGGGCCGCAAGAACGGACACTGCATGTACTGAACTAAAAGGCAAGCAGCAGTAGTCACAGCAGACTGGCAAATCGTAATAGCGCAACTGCATAGCAAAACTATCGGCAGGAAGGCAAGCAGCAGTACAGCACAAGGAGCTCACGGGATGCCGGTTGGGAACTCGGCACTCGTGGCCCAACCACAGGTGGGGAACTGGGCGTACTCGCCGTCCTCACAGTAGCCAACCTCCGTGGCATACTGCAAGCACAGGCGGAAAGGGCAGGGCGGCAGTGGAAGGACGTGCGGAAGGCGCAGAAGATGCAGTTGCGCGGCAGGCAAAGCGGCATCATCACGCCGGCCAGGTGAAGGCAGCCCGTGCTACCCTTGTTCACTGACACCAGCAGCTGTGAGCACAACCACCCAAATGCAACATGTGTTAACACTGTTAGCACCCCCACCTGCCCGCGCTCACCTCGTACGGCGCGCCATTGAACGGCGTGCGGTGCGCGGTGAGCGGGTACGAGGCATAGACGGGCGTTTTCTGCAGGGACACCCGGATGCCCTGCTGCAGGTTGCGGCAGCTGCAGCCAGGGTCTTTTGTGTAGTCGCAGCCGCACGGGCAGCTGCCAGTGGTGCTGCAGCAAGCGGCAGGGAGAGGTCGGGTGAGCGCTGGCGGCAGCGGCGACGGCGGCGGCGGCGGCGGCAATGGGGTGTGCACATACACCAGCGATCTGATCGATCTGCGGCGGTGATCGCCGAGCCTGGCATGCACCTGTTGACGCACGAGACGCTGAAACTGAGCTCCTCGGTTTGGTAGAGGCTGCTGTCCTCGATGGTTATCGACACCACGATCTTCTTCTGGCACTCCAGCCTCGTGGTGGCGTTCTGCAATGGCAGGAAAGGTGCAAGTGAAGCAGGGCAAGCGCCATGCAAGCTTGGGCGCGGCTCCACTCACCGTGCCGTCGTTCACGCACGACTGTAGGCTGCCCACGGCGATCACGCCGGCGTGCGCAACGCCCGCCAGGCCCGCCAGCAGCACAAGGGCGGCAGCGCGGCGCCCGGCCATGCCGCCCCGGTCAACGCGGCAGCGTGAGCGGCTGGCACTCCTTAGAACGCTGCGGGGAAGGGATACAAGGTCGCAATTGACCACAGGAGTCGCAGTCTCGGGGCGGAACAATGCATGGATAACTGTCTTGTTGCGACATGGGCCAGTTTGACCCGCGCTGACCGCCGCTCTCCAGCTGCCTGCTGAGCTTGTGCAGTCCCATTTTCCATTTCAGTAACTTGGGGGTCCATGCAACCTCTGGGTGTTTGTGGTGCAGATTGCTTTAAAGCAGTGATTGAATCTGTGCCCGAAGGCCGCCACAGGTTGGCCGGGAGGGCATGCATGCGATCGCACCCGCCGTCGGGCGCCGGCGGCTGCATTTGAACCTGTGCAGCGGATCCATGGCCGGGGCAGGCCAAAACCTCCAGGGCCGCTGTTATATGCCATGACGGCAGGTATAGTCGGACCCATACCCTGGAAGCCAGTTTGCTGCGCTCAGCAATCGTCACCGCCGCCACGTCACTCGCAGGCACGTCCCCGTGCCCCGCCAGCTGGGTGCCGTCCAACCGCTTAAATCCGATCCGGGCAGCGGCCCTCCCACGACGCCCTCCTGCTGTTTCTTGCGACGCGACGTGAAAGCAGCGGCGGGGAAGCCTTGCAAAGCCTGGTGCACATATGCTCCGCAAGTTCGAGTGCGACGGCTTGCGCAAGCCCGCGCGCTGCTGCTGCTGCTGCTGTTGAGCCGGCCTCAGGAGGTCATGTTTCGTTGCGCGACCTCCACACCGCCCGTCCCTGCCGCCAATGGTGCCCGCCGCCCTGCGGCTCGCCGCTCGCCGCGCCGAGTGCATGTTCGGGTGAGGCAACATGCGCCACTGTTGGTAGCCCCCTGAGCAATGCGTGGTGATGCTGTAATGAAGGCACTCGTGTTGATCAGACAGCATCCTGTCCTCGGCCCGGTCCCCGCTTCCCTTCGGCAGGTGCTGCGACGGGAGGCGCCCAGCAGGGATGCGCCGCTGGGCCTGCCCTGGCCTGTGCGCCCGGAAGCACTCGTCGTCCCCTCTGCTGCCGCGCTGCTGCTCCTGGCCAACCATGGCCATCCCGATGGTCATCTGCAGCTGGGGCGTGGCAGCGGCAGCAGCGGTGGCGGTAGCACAGAGGCCTTTGAGCAGCGGCAGCCACGATCAGCCGCCGAGGCGCATCTGCAGGCGCAGCACGCATGGCGGCAACGGCAGCACCTGCCCGTGCTGCCAGCCCCCTCCCTGGTGGCAGCAGCACCAGATCAGGCAGCGGAACAGGCTCCGGCATCTCAGCAGGTGCAGCAGCAGCAGCAGCAGCTGCAGGAGGTCGTCCCAGCAGCCGCCCCACGACAGCAGCGCAGCAGTGGCGCCGACCGCCCCCTCGAGTTTGACGGGCAGACGGCCAGCGCACTGGCTGCCTGCATGGTGGTGAGCTACAGATGCCGCTCTGATGCTTGGTAGGCAAACAGGATATGCCTAATGTGCAAGCCTGCAGGAGTGCATCAAACTACAGCGCCGCCTAGCCGCATGCAACTGGACTGCTGCCTGCACCACCCACCAGCTCACTGCTGCCTGTACCATCCGGCAGCCCACTGTGCCTCACCCTGCCACGCCCTTCCTACCTTGCCCCACCGCACCCTGCCTGCCTGCCTCCTGCTGCACAGGTGGCGGCACTGGCCAACAGTGCGGGCATCGGCGGAGGCGCCTTCATTGTGCCCCTCATGTACCTGGGGCTAGGGTTTGACATCAAGGACTCCACGGCCCTCTCGCAAGCCGTCATTGCGGTGAGCTGGGCAAAGCCGGAAAACTTGTGCTTGGCTATGTATGACAATGCTCGGAGCGCTAGCAGCAGCAGCAGCAGCAGCTTGCAGAGCCAACGTGCCAGGTCAGCAATGGCTGCCCGGCGCATGGGCCTGCTGATGAGCACAGCGTCATGGCTGTCTGCCATGCATTGTGCAGGGTGGCGCCCTCGGGTCTGTCGCATGTGTTGTGCACCAGCACCACCCTGCCGACCCACGGCGCCCACTCATTGACTACAGCCTGGCGCTCGTGCTCACGCCCACCCTGCTGCTGGGGTGCAACACGGGTGCGGCGATGAGGGGCGTGGCACATGCCTGGGCTGGGCGCAAACCCATGCACCATTCTTTATAAGCTGAGAGCAACCTGGCTCTAGCGCTTCGCATCTCAGCTGCTCGGCTGGGCGCTACCTTTCGGCCCACAACTTGCCCCCAGTTTTATCTGCCATTTGTCTGCTGCAGGCGTGCTCCTAAACCAGCTGCTCCCCAATTGGGCAGTGACCTTCCTGCTCATTCCGCTGCTCTGCTACCTGACGCTGCGGATGGGCAAAACGGCTGCACGGCTGTACCAAGCCGAAAGCGCTGCGGCGGCGGCCGGGCGGCTGTTGCCGGGGCAGCAAGCGGCCCACCCACCCAAGAGTGAAAGCTGCGACTGTTGTGGCGAGGCCAGCAGCGACGAGGATGGAGGCGCAGTGACTCAGCAAGCACAGCAGCAGCAGCAGCAGCAGCAGTGCGGCTGCCGCGTGCCCTGGAGCAAGGCAGCGGAGCTGCTTGTTCTGTGGGCGGTGCTGCTGTGCTTCCAGCACGCCAAGGCCCACAGCGAGGGCCTGCAGTTTGCTGCCCTGTATGCCACCCAGGCGGCAGCTGCGATTGGGGCCAGCGGCTTCTTCATCTGGCAGGCAAGCAGGGTCTTGATCTGGGGCAGAGCATGGATGCGGTGCAAGCTGCTGCATGCAATTTGGCAAACGGCACATGTGACGCACGGCACGCAGCTGCTGAACACTATGCTGCACTGTGCACATGCACCTCCTCCCGCCTGCGCTCTACCTGGCACTCCATCTCGTGCGCTCTGCCCTCTGCCTACAGGCTGTGTACAACCGCAGCGGCAGCCTGCTGGGCACGCTGGGCAGCAGCTGGGAGGAGGAGCCCGCCCCCCTGCCTGTGGCAGAAGCAGAGGGCCAAGCCGGCGCCCTGCCCTGCTCCACAATGGATCCGGCTGACTGGGGGCCGGAGTGCCTGGCTGAATCGGCAGCCATTGCGCTGGGCGGCGGCACCGCCGCCGGCATGTTGGGCATTGGAGGTATGTGCAAGCGATGTGCTGAATGGGGAGCGATTGTGTTGCAAATTTGGGCCTGTTGGTTGAGGCATGCTGGGACAGAGCTCTGTAGGGGGGGTTTCTTCCCGGCGCTCCGGCTTCACATGTGTGGGTCATTTGTGGCGAATCTGCCGCTGCTCCACACCCTCCTTGCAGGCGGCATGATTGTGGGCCCCCTCATGCTGGGTAAGTCACAAGTGGCATGACCGGCACTTACTGTTGGCTTGGCACGGTTGCCGCTGGACTGCTGCTGCTGCTGCTGCTGTTCCCTGGTGTGCGCTGCTTGCTGGAGCTGCCGCCACGGGCAAGCCCGCATGCCACATAGCTCAACTCCCCCAATCCCTTCACTGCGCTGCTGTCGCTGTGCTTTCAACCCCTTGCTCCTTCCTACAGAGCTGGGTGTGCCACCCCAAGTGACTCAAGCCACCGCCTCGGCCATGGTCCTCTTCTCCTCCTCCTCGGCGGCAGCCTCCTTTGCTCTGGAGGGCCGGCTCAACACCAGCTACGCCGTCGCCTTTGGCGCCGCCTGCGCCTTGGCGGCATTCGCAGGCGTGGGACTGGTTGGGGAAGCGGTGCGGCGCAGCGGCCGCGCTTCCCTGGTGGTCATGCTGCTGACCGGCATTGTGGGCGCCGGCTGCGTGCTGACCGTGCTGTACTCTGGCACTGACGCTGTAGCGGAGCTGCTCAGCGGCCCGCTGGGCTGCTACATCCGCTTCCCCAACATGGGGTGAAGCTTTCGCGCTGACTGGCCAGCAAATTTAGTCAGCAGGCTGCCTGCCAGTAATGTAGCTGGCCAATACGTTGTACACCATCCGCCCCGCTGCCAATTCCTTCCTCTCCCCACCCCTCCTCACCTCCCCAGCCCATGCGCCCACAACCCACGTTTCAATAGCTTGCTGTGTTCGCTCCGCTTGCAGCATGCAAACATGCCCGATAGTTGTTCTCGCTTTGCGAAAGTCTGCTGTATTCCAGACACTGTGCCTGCCAGAGATTTTTTCCACCAATTTTGTTGCGCCTCCGCCACCTCCACCACCTTCAACGCATGTAGCCCACCCTAGCCGCCGACCCCTGAAGTGTATTGACTTGCCTGCAGCATATTGAGCCAGCTAGCATTCACCGGTAACCCTGCCATGCCTGTCGTCGCCAGGCAGGTGTGTATCGACCTGCACTCGGCTTCAGATGCCTGCAGGTGTCGCTGGTGGCTCGCATGGACGGCAGCAATGCCGGCGGGGGGGAGGGGGGGCGGAGCAAAATGCACCATCTGCATTCTGTGCATCCTCCTTTCCTGCGTGCTGCCGATGCTCATCCACAAGCTGGTCAGTTGAACCCATGGCGTCTTGCCAGATCGAGCAAATCTGCCATGCGGTCGCAGCATGCCCGCCGCACGTTTCATTCTGCCGAGCTGCTCATAAACCCTCCGACGGCCGCCACGGAGAATTTGTACCTCCTTTATTTCTTCGAACAAGGTCCAAGAACTCTATTGGCACTGTAGCCCGCGGTTAGGGCCCTGCGCGCCGATGGCGACCGCAGCGGGACTCATCGCCCGAGCGGGCCGGATCGTCGCTGATTAAGATGATAGGTTCCCGAGCGTCTCTACGCTGCAAGTGGCGGCCAACACGCGCCCTGACGCCCGGCGACTCGGTGTACTCGGCGGGTGAGCGCCTGCAGGGGATCGGGGGCGATCGGGGCGGCGAAGGGATCTGCGATGAGGTAGCGTGCCGATGCGGCGCTCCGCGCTCCACCAGTGGGCAGTGGGCTGCTGGGCGGCACGCCGCCGTCAATGAAACACAGGCGCCGCCCGGCCGGACTTGGCGTCGGACTTGGGGTTATTCCGTCATTCTGCTGCCTAGCCTGATCAAGCCATGCGTCTGCGATGGCTGCATGACCGCGTACCTGTGAAGGCATGTTGCTGGGAGCTGCTGCCTCGCCCCTGCCCCGCTGCCCGGCCCACCCTGCGTCGCCCTCCCGCTTGGCCCCTTTGTCTTGCAGGAATGGCTCGGGCAAGACCTGCTTCCTGAACAACCTGATCCAGCTGGGCCTGGTCGTAGACAACGAGGAGTACCGCACACGTGGCGGCGACCAGCAGCCGGGTCTGCAGCTGCTGGCCCCGTACTATGGCGACTGGGACAGCGTGCGGGCGGCGATGGACGACCGCGAGCTGATGGTGCAGTTCAACACGCGCCCGCAGCCCGACGTGGAGGGCGCTCGCCACATGCAGATGGTGGAGTCCAGCCTGGCCAATCACTACAAGGGGCAGCGCTCTGGCTTTGGGCGGCAGAAGAGGGCCCTGCTGCTGCCGGTGGGCAAGCCCACCGACACAACCACGCAGGTGCGGTGCTGCTTGGTGGGGAACAAGGTTGAGGGCAGGGCAGCAGCAGCAATAGCGTGCATGCTTGTCGGAACTGCTGTGCAACCTGTTGCGGCTTCACCCAAATCTTGTGTGTGTCCTGCCACCTGGCGCCTGCACACAACCTGCCCCCCAACCCTGCACATGTTGCTTCCTGTGCCGCGCAGGCTGCCTTCCAAGTGCGGTTCGGGCCGGAAGTGGCCTGCTTCGTCATTTTCCGAGGCCCAGCCGCGCTCCGAGACCAAGTGGAAGAGGTGCTGAAGGTAAGCGAAACATGTATTGAAAGGCATGCCAAGGCTTGAACCAGTAAGTTTAGCCACTATGCCAGCAAACCAGCCGCCGCCCAATTTGTTGCCGCGCATGCTCCTGCCTCCGCCTTCACTGCCGCTCAATCGCACCCTGTTGACTGCACCTCCGCCTTGCTGCCGCCGACACACACCCTGCCTGCCGGGTTGTCGCAGAGCATGCAGGTGCTGGCTCAAGATGAGACCGACGTCGCAAAGCTGAGCAAGAATCACGTGTTCAACCAGCATCGCAGTAAGCATGGTCTTGTGGGGGAGCATGGGCTGCGGTGCAAGAGGCGCCTGTTGTCGCAGGAGGTGTGTTGCAGGTCCCAACCTGCGGGGCAGCCCGGCGCTCACCACCCTGCCGCCACCTGCTGCCGCCTCACCCGCCTTGCCGCCATTTACGGCTGCTACCTGCAGGCCAGGTCAAGAAGATGACTGGCATCGATGTTGTGGCCCAGGCAAAGGCCAGCGGCGAGTCGCTGGAGCTGGTGTTGCAGGCAAGCTGCAAGGGCGCGTATTCCTCTGCAAGCGGTCTGTCATGGGCAGTTGCCAAGCCAGGACGCGCTGCGCTATGCGATGTTGTTACGCATTGTCTCACAGCAAATGCGATGGCTTCAACTCGACCCCTTCAGCTCTGCACTTGCACTTGTGTTGCAGCGCCTGCTGGAAGAGAGCGGCCAGCGCAGCCTGCTGCTCCCAGCCCTCGAGAGGCTGGCGTCCCAGCTGCGGCCCTGCGCCTTCATTGGTGGGAACCGTGGGACAATATTGTGGGCTGCATGGTCTGGCGTGTACGCGCATGGTCTAGCCTGGGATGGCACACAGCTTCCCTGCCCAGCATGCATGCTGCAAGCATGAGTCGGAAGACGTGTGTCAACATGCTGCCCACCCCCTCTCAGTCACGGAATGCGGCCACTGCTGGCCCCCACCCCACTCCCACCCGTAGCCCTGCTCAGCCTTTCACGGCATGCCATGTGCCCACAGCAGCCCGCCCGACACAAGCCATCGGCCCCTGCCATCCCTTCTTTTGCAGGCAGCCGTCAGAGCCTGGGCAGCGACCTTCGCTTCGTGAAGGACGTGCTGGAGCGGCCGCTGGAGCACACCGTGGACCTGTGCTTCAACGGAGACGAGCGGCCGCCGCCCGAGCTGCTCACCAACGATGTGCTGGGCATGCTGGTGGAGAGAATTGAAGTGACGGTGCGCAGCAGCAGTGCTGTGCAGTCGCCATGCTTGCCGTGACGCGGTTGCGGCAGCAGCGCATCACTTAGCCATGACCACGCCATGTTTGATCGCAATGCATCCGCGCTCTTTGGCCCCATGAAATCAGGGCACAGTCTGTCTGCAGCTGGCATGGCCCACCTTGACCTGTTGTACTCGGCCGCATGCTCAGCTGCCTGTCTGCCCTGCCCTGCCTTTCCTGCCCTATCATGTCTTGTAGGTGCCGTGTGAGATGTATGAGCTGCTGCACCTGCTGGACATGCCGGGCCTGAACGACACCCGCCCCTGGGCCAACTACAACATCAGCCAGGCAAGGGCTGCTG
>VFQQ010004041.1_pt1 | contig 13377 bp, 15 predicted proteins | sample 3512341 | NCBI WGS metagenome assembly VFQQ01 (sample SAMN10412373, study PRJNA504923) | tailings metagenome | isolation source: Relicate 2 Philex TSF1 revegetated site | place: Philippines: Tuba, Benguet | collected 2017-08-29 | reverse complement strand
ACACACACACACACACACACACACACACACACACACACACACAGGCACACAGACAGGCACACAGACACGCGCGCGCGCACGCATACATATAGTTTTGCGTGTCCATGTGTTGCCTTCAGCATTCACTCAACTAGCCCAGGGCAAATGCAATCCATGGTTTGCGTGCTTCGTGCGATGACACGGAGCACTCAGCACACAAGGCTGTAATGTGTGAGTGATGAGGTTCTCGTCAAGTTGTCTGCCCCTGCTCCTGAAGCTCGCTGCGACCCTGTGACGCTGGTGTGCCTGTTGCTGAGCTGGGTGTGAACACGATTACTGATGGCCTTGCAAGCTCGGACTGGGGAAAACACTGCTGGGCAGCTGCTATGCTGCAGCTAAGCATGACGCCGGATGCAAGGATTCTTACATGGCTGTATGTTCACAGCAACAAACGAGCCATCAGACAAAAAAGGAGCACCACTCACTGCAACACCATGAACGGCCACACCATGAATTGCACCATGTTAATGTTGATCAGCCTAACTTGCAAACTACAAGAATCTCAAAGCATCTTGAACCCTACTGCCCCCTCGATGTGCCTATCTGTCACGTCTGTGCATGCCTACACTTCGCCAATGCGTGCATCCTCTGCTCGTGCGTACAGCAAGTGCCCGTGGTGCAGTTGCTCTGTAGTCAAAGGGAACCATACAGGCTAGCATAATAGCAATGCGGCCATGCGTCGGCTGTCCTAAAACACTGCCGCGGCATGCGGGTATATACTACGCCATGTCAATGCACACTTGTTTGTTGTCTATCCACAAACTAGATGTCTAGTCACAACGCTCTGCTCATGGTCTGTCTATGTATGTCTATGGCATTGGCATGTCTGGCTATGGTATCATGCGTGGCCCTCGTCCTTCATGGCTCTGAGCAATGCACTCAGCTGCTGCACCTGGTACTGCTGTGCTGCCTGGGGCCCTGCAGCCACTGCAGCCTCAAAAAGCTTCTTTTTGTACTCTGCCCACGCCTCCTGCCTCTTACGCTCTGACGCCCTACGCTCCTTCTGCTTATCATCCTTCGCCTCCCTTGCCATGCCCCGCTGGAACGCGTCCCGCCAATCAAGGTCCCGCTGCTTGATCCACTGCACGTACTTTTCTCTGAACACCTGGTCGTTGCGCTGCCGGTGGTGCGGGAACAGGCGCTTGTAGACCTCTCTGTCGTCCTGCTCGCGTGCGTTGAAGGGGGCGTGGGGTGTGAGGATCTTAGGCGGCAGGGGCTGGTTGGGGTCGTAGAGAGGGTTGCAGAAGTGCCACTGGTGCCGCTGGGGTCGCTTGATTCTGGGCTTGCGGCTGGGGCGCTTGCCGACCACCCACGCCCAATCCCACACAGGCCACGCGTCTTCTCTGCGCTGTAGGGGTGTTGGTGCTGGGGCCGCTGCTGGCCGCGAAGAGCCAGCTGCTGCGGGCGCGGTGCTGGCGGATGCCTGGGTGGGTGCGGGCTGCGTTGCGGTGGACAGGGCCTCGCTGGAGCCGCCGCCTTCAGCTGCAAAGCTGCGTCTGCTGGACGCTGCGTAAGCGGCAGTGCGCGACAGCGCGCTGGTACGTGTGAGATCGGCGACTCTGAGAGTGCATAGTCTGTCAGTGCCTAGCAAACATGGCAGAAACTGAGCCGCTCGTCTCCAGAGAGCCATTGCTTACGGCGTTTAGTGCGCGAACACGCTGCCTGGGCGCGTAGGTGGCGCGACGGGAGGAGCACCATCGCAACAGACACAAACGACCCGTGTGTTTCCGTCCTCCCACGGCTCCCCCGGCAGCCTAGATGATGCTAGGATGACTTGACAATGCCTACGGACAGAGATAAGCGGCGAAGGCTCGGAGGATGATGGTCAGCGTGCTGAGATGCAGCATTTACTCGAATGGGCGCTTGATAAGGTCAGTATCTTGCTTGAACAGCTGTGCAGCATGCAGCTCGTGCGTTTAGAGTCGTCCTGGCGCGCATCCTGACGAAAGGACGTGGCACTGCTCCGCGCGCAGGGCGCACGAGTTACCAAGCTCCAGGCTGAGCCAGAGAGACGTCATTTCGTAGTCTCAGAGGACGTGGGCGCAGGAGGTGCGTGGGGTGTCGGGGTTTGGTGGCATTTCGTGTTCTAGCTCCGGAATGGGCACGCCAGGTCAGCGCGCCATGTTCAGCGCTCTCCAACATTGCATGTGAACGCTGTGACATTGCGGCATTTCGTCTTGACTGCCCTGCAGACACGGTCATTGCCTTGCCCCAGGACCTCTTGCTGCGCTCTGCACACGCCTTCGAGGATGCAGAGTACAAGGACGCCTTCAGGCCAGTGCTACGCAGCTCACTACACAGCGGCACACACACACAGACGCACCTAGGCACCTAGTTTTCCAGCCGCCCCCCCCCCCCGTACAGCCTGTACCCAGACTTCCTGCGCTGTTCGTTCGTCCTTGCAGACAGCTCGCAGACGAGCTCAGGTCTGCTAAGGTAGCGCTGGATGACAGGCACTTCCTGTGCATCCTCCTTGTGCTCGAGAAGGCTCGGCAGGGTGCTTCGGACTGGGAGCCCTATATCAGCGTTCTTCCAGAGCAGTATGGTACGTCCGCCACCTTGCAGCTTTTGCCCAGACATCAGCAGCGATGCCCTCTGAGCTGCGGAGCAGGCGTACAGGCTTGCGTGGTTCAATACGCACGCGCAGATGACCCTTACTGGTGGCACGAAGAGCAACTCGAGCTCCTGAAAGGCACACGCCTCAGCCGCGCAGTGTCGGCACACCACCACGGCTTGCAAAGCATCTCCGCGTGCATACAGCGCCTGGCGCAGCTCTACAGGTGTGCAGAGTACCACTCCCCGCGCAGTCACGAAGCTTTCGCTTGCAGCATCAAGCAGCGAAACTGCACCCATTGACCCCTGCTACAGCTCGCTTGCAGTAGCTCATTACTATCAGGCTCGCACGCAACAAAGCTGCACGCACGAACCCTTTCCACCACAGACCCACCACCCCCTGGCAACAGTTTCTCAATGTGTGAGCATTGTTGTGCGTGTGCCTGTGTGTGTATGTGTGTCTTTGCAGTAAGGGCAGGCCCAGTGACGCTCCGCCCAGTGTCCTTGTGGCCTACCGCAACGGTTGGGCGCTCAAGCTGCAGGCCGCGCGATGGGCGCGCAGCACAGTGTGGTCCCGCTCCTTCACAGTGCGGCAGCTGGCCAACGGCGCGCGCAATGTGGTGGCCATGGTGCCAGTGCTTGACATGATTGACCATAGCCCAGATGTAGAGGTGGTCTGGCACACGGGGAGGGACGGGACAGAACCGTTTCAGTTCATGCCACTGTCTGCTGTCAACAAGGTAAGATTTCTTCACACACACACGCGCGCACACACACACACAGACACACGTACATACAAAACCGAGCCATGTCATATTGTTACCTACCTTCAGCAGATTGAGACGCAGGATGTATGTGTGTGTACATGTCTGCGCGTATGTGTATGTGTGTGTGTCAAGGGTGCCATCATGTCAAACAACTACGGGCGTAAGTCCAGTGACGAGCTGCTGTTGGCCTACGGTTTCCTCCTCGACCGGCCCAACCCCTCGGACCATCTCATAGTCACACTCGCACACAGTAGACTGGGACCGGGACAGGCCAACGCACACACTGGCGGGGGTGGCGCGAACGGAGCAGTCCGCATGCAGGTGCGCAGCCTCAACGTCTGCCTCGCTCTACTCATTCCTCATACGCTGCTGCGCACCGACACGCGCACCATTGTGTGCACCATCCGTCTTGTGTGTACCTGACGTAGCACATAAAGGTAGTGGCTGATGTGTGTGTGTGTGTGTGTGTGTGTGTGTGTGTGTGTGTTGCAGGTGGACGGTGAGGCAGATGACTGCGAGGAAGACCAGGCCCAACAGCAGGCAGCCACAGAGGACCTTCAACGCGCACTAGCCCTGTCAGGGCTCGGCCTGGAAACAGACCAGAAGCTGAGCCTGGCCGAGCCCCTGCCCGCGCCGCTGCTGCTCGGCGCGCAGCTGTGCCTGCTGCCCGTGCCGCAGTTGTACCTGTGGATGGCGCAGATGCAGACTGCGCGCTGTGCGCACGGCGGTGTGGACAACCAGCATGGTAACCATCAGACCGCCCCTAGCATACCAAACAACAGTCACACTGTGCCTCACACTGCAGTGACCCAGGGGGCCACTGTACAGGGGTTGCAGGCGACACAAGGGGTGGAGAGAGAGGCCATGGATACGGACGGGTCTCCAGCGCAGGTTGCGGGCCACAAGCGGCCGCGGCACGACGCTCAAGGGGACGCCCCGACCGCGGCCGTCGCGCTGACGGCGGCGCCGCGCGCGCAAGAGGCGCCAGCGCTGGCGGCGGCAGCGGCGCAGGATGCGGCGTCGGCACATCCCAGCGCGCTGGAGCAGTTGCTGCATGCCGATTCAGCGATGCACATCCGCGCGGCGCCTGCGGTGGTCCCAGCAGCACAGGGTGTGCGGGGTAGCATGGCGGATGAGGAGGGGTCTGGGCGGGGGTCGGACACCGATTCAGGGGAACACCAGCGTGTACACCTGCTGCACAGGCTCCAAGCGCTCGTGTCCATGCGCGAGCAGCTGCAAGCGCGGCTGACGGGCATGGCCAGCGATGCCGCGTTGCAGGCCGCCCACGCGCACGGGCAGGGCGGCAGTGGGCCGTCAGTGGCTCACAGACGCAACTCTGACGGTTCTGGCAGTGCCCGCCTGCCTACTGCCCCCTCACCAGCTCTCCTAGCCCCCAGCACTACCCCGCCCCTGCGCCCGCCTGGTGCAAGTGTTAACGGGGTGCATGAGAGCACCATGCAGGGTGCCAATAACGCAGCTGGCCAGCCAGCACAAGCCCCACAGGGCCTCAACTACCACAGTCACCTCGCAGCCACCTACGTCAGCGTTCAAAAGTCACTCATCCGCCACTCACTCCAGCGCATGTCAGAGGAAGCAAGCGCGCAGGTGCAGGCCGCGGGGCGCGTCGTACGGCAGGCGGTCTCCGACGCGTTCCTTTCCATGACCACGCTGGCCGAGGCCGCCGCCGCGCCGCTGGCCCTGCCGGCCCTGCAGGCACAGGCGTCGCTGCCAACCATGCCGACCGAAGACGGCCGCGTGTGGAGCTGTATTGACCCAGACCTGCACATCCGCTGCTACACAGCCTGGCTGCAGACACACGGCCTACTACACCCTTCCCCCACCTGCATGGATGGCGAGGATGGTATCACGCCCATGTCAGACGGGGTGGATGGGTTGGGCGCTGGTGGGTGTGGGTTACAAGAGGTGGTTTTCAGACGGCGGGTAAGGACAGCGTTTCTCAGTCGTCGTTCGAGCAGGGAGGGTAGCTTCAGCGGCACAACGCAGGGGCCGTTGGGTGTGTCGGTGCCGGCGCCGCAGCCGCAGCCACCGCCGCAGCTGCCGCAGGCGGCTGCTGCGGCCGGCGCTAAGCCGGTGAATGGACGCCGCGCGCCGCCCTCTGCATCACGGACATTCACCATGAAAGGTGCTCCTGCAGGCACCACCAGCAACAACAACAACACCACAGCTAACAACAGCAAGTCAGTTGTACAGGCAGGTGGTAATAGCATGGGGACAGGTCAGGCCCAGCCCCATGCGCCATGCACATGCAAGCGCGTGGCGCTACCCAGCGGGCTGGCAGCGAGCATTGGGTGTGACTCCAGCTATGACCCGCTCACATGGGGCGCGATAGTCACACAGCCATGCAAGGCGGGCGAGGCGCTCATGCGCGTCCCCGCGGCCTGCTGCCTAATCGCACCCAGCCAGGAAGCACTCGTGGGTCAGCTCATGGTCGCGGCCAGCAGGGTGCTGCAATCGCTGCTGATCGCAATACGGCCGCACATAGCGGTGCCGGCGCATCCGTTGCTGGGACAGCATGGGCCGAACCCCGGTCTCAGTGCGGCGCTGGCGCTGGCCATGGCCACGGCGCCCGTGGCGCTGACGCATGCGTCGGATATGTTGGTGTGGCATCTGATGCATGTGGTGGCGTCTCCGCCGTCTGCAAGGGTCATGTCAGATGTAGAGGGGGTGCAGCTGTTGGCAGAGATGCTTGAAGGTAAGCGATGCTTGCGAAAGTGCATCGCATGGACTGCAACACGCACAGCACAGAGATGTTCTGGCATAGCAAAGCAAGGCCGGCACCGCAGAGCGCAGTGTGCTGAAGTCATGGTTTGCTGTGTTGTGGCTCTTTGCGCTGTTCCGCAGATTCGCCTGCGGGCACAGCGTACCAGGAGGCCTTCGACACCCTCAAGCAGCAGTACAGTATGCTCAGACGCAGTGCGGTGGCGCTTGCAGCTGTCAACGCTGCAGGGGCGTCAAGCCGGCACACACCAGGGACCAACGGGAAGGCCGGCAAGGTGGGGCCCTTTGCCACTCGCTCCCACCCCACCCCCTACGTGCATTCTTCTTCACTAGCACGATAGTATGTGTTCAAGGAGCTGACTCTCTGGGCTGTTAGGTAGACTAGACCAACTTGGGATGTATACCTATGCCTTGTGTGCATGTGTGTGTCCGTGTGTGCGTCTGTGTGCGCAGGGTGACATGCTCCAGCGGCTGCTGAGTCTTCCCAGCACCTTCAGCCTGTTCACCTGGGCAGCACAAGTCATCGACCGATGCGCATTGCGCGCAACAGACGGCCGCTGGGTCCTCGCACCCGTCGTGTGCGGCGCGCCCGCTGAGCTGCGACCCGCGCTGCTAGACGCCGAGATCACGACCGTAGCCGCCGGCGTCGCCAGCGACGGCGCAGACGGCGGGTTGCATGTTGTGGAGGTGAGGTCGCTGTGCGACCTGTCCCAAGACACGCTCCTCTCACCGCTGTCGTTGCTGCCGGGCGAAGACCTGGAGCAGGTCATGCTTACATGGGGAGCAGAAGCGCTGCCCTGGCAGGCGCTGCTGCACCAGTCCATCACCAAGCACGCGGCTGCCAGCGCAATTCTCCCACGTACCGTTTCCCAGCCGCAAAACCACCACCAACGACACAGCAAACCACAGGCCACATCCACCCACCAAGTACCCATCGACGGGGGCACACAGGGGGCCCACGCAGCCGACACAGGACCGCATGCAAGCCTTGACGCGGGCCAAGCAGGGTCGACAGCACAGCAGTGCGTGTCTGCTGGGGCGCCCCTGCAGCTCCAGCGGTCGCTGTCTGGCGGGCATCACATGCTGCATGGCCCACATGGGTCCCATGGGTATGGCGAGGGTTTGCATAGGCATAATCACTGTGGCGCAAGGGGGTCGAGTATGGCTGCGTTGCTGACGGCGCTGGGGTATGGGCCCACAGCTCTGTACGAGCTGTACGTGTGCCCCGGGGAGCGGGACCCTAGGGGTGCTGCTAAGCTGCAGCTGTTGACGGCTACGGGATTGGGTTGTGTGCACTTTTTGACTGAGGACCTCAGTACAGAGGTGAGGCATACAACAATCTGTACACACATACACACACACAGGCGCAACAGAACCAAGGTGCGCAAACAGCCAAGGCAGGCATGACCCCATAAGCTGTGTCTACAAGCTGAGGACGAAGCAAAAGGTGGTGTCTCCGCATATGTGTGTGGTGTGTTACGCTTGCAGTTGCTCGTCATGTCAGCGCTCAACATCTGCCTTGCCAACAGTGAGCTCTTAAACCACCCCCTGGCGCAGCAGTGCCTCTCACTCTACGCAGCATGGCGTGCCGAGTCCACAGGTAGACAGAGCTCAGGCGGCGCCGCAGACGACGCAGCCGCCGTCTTCGCCGACGGCACCGCGCCCGCGTCGTCCAGTCCCGGCGCGGCGTCGAGCCCAGGCAAGGCCGGCAGCGGCGCCGCCGCGACACACGCACCCCTCGCGCCGTCCGGCGGCAGCGGTGGCGGCGCCGCCGCCGCGCCGGCTGCGATGCTCGCGGCGCTGGCGGATGCCCAGGCGCGGTTTCTCGCGTTCCTGCGCGAAATCCCCGACGATCACGCCGTGTGCCGCGCGGCGCGCAAGCAGCTCCGCACCATGGTCCACGACGCGCGCAAGAACACGCGGCGACGGCTGAAGCAACTAGAAGCCGTGCATAACGTCGTCGAGTCGCATCTGTTGGAGGCGACGTCTGCGGGGACCGCGTCGAGCGCGCGCAGCGCGACGTACGGATGTGTAGGCGGGCTGGGGGGCAGCTTCCACTACCTGGGAGGCAGCATGGCGCTGCATGACGGGGTGCGCCTGTACTTAGGCCACGTGTGTAGTGTGTTGGACGCATGGGGGGACCATCTGGGTCTAAACAGGCCAACAGACTCCATGAGCAACAAGAGGCATAAGTCTGGCCTATGACAGCCAGCCTAGTGGCTCAGCCGTAGCCATCCCTGTTCCACGCACGTCGAGGACTGCTGTGCATGGAACAAGGTGTTCTCATGACTCCCTGACCCGGAGCCTAGGGGTCCAGCCTACGACACGCAGCCCAGCCAGTCTGCCGCAGGCCTAGCCAGCCTCAGCAAGGACACGCTTTGGGTGGCTAGGGCATAGAATCTAGATATACCCGCCTGCTTCCAAGCGTGGGCCAGGCGCCCTAGCAGTTTGGACTGACCATTGAACGGCCTTGTGTATTGCCAGGACTGCGTTCCTTGGGCTATTGGGTCAGATATGCATCTGACAGACAAGAGCAGGCGATCAGAGACCATTGGCCTCAGGCTTGCGCCTATAGCGCATGAACATGGCGCACGGACAAGGCATACGACACAGGTGATATTTGGAGACATGCAGAGATGCATACAGAACCAGTCTCAGCACTCGAGCTTTGCTCATACAGGGTGTGCTCCATTGCCTCGTATGCAGGCCTATGTAACTCGTATGCTTGAACGCGTCTGTCGCCGCTCTCTTGCTGTTTGTTAGCCCAGCATCAGTGTGTTGCTGTGTATCCAAGCTAGCCTACCATCACCACACTTAGACCATGTGACATCCCTCCATTTCTTCTATATGACCACTGCTCTAGTGCTCGGTCTTCGCACAAACGCGGAAATTCTCCAGCTCGCTCTGCTGCATGATGGATGATGGCCTGCTTTAGGAAGGTCACAAAGCTTGATAGAAGTACGCGTTTGGCGGTTCAGAGATGCAGATTGGCTCAACATATTCTGGCTGCTGCAGCTTCCAAGTCTGCTTTCGGTTGCTTGAGCCAGTCAGGCACGGCGCCCAGAAGAGTAACACAGTGTGTGTCACAGATAGCGCAGGGAAAAGGCGCCGGCTCGTAAGAAGAGTAACACGTAGAATGTTTGCAATGCAGATGTAGCTCTAGGATGTGTGGCAGACATGTTGTGGAGAGGGCTGCTGTCCAACGCTGGTGCTTGGGCAGAGCTAGGTCACTGCATGACATGCAATACGCACCAGTACACGACGAAGTTGCTGTCCATTGTGTTCTCGATGGGGCCACACTACGCTTACGGTGTACACGGGCCAGATCCAGTAGCTAGTACCTTGTATGTGTATGTGTGTATGTGTGTTGGTCGTTGCATGTTGGTAGGACGTGCGCTTGCTTAGGTTGTCTCTCGACAGGGACGTGCGTTCCGTGGTTCTGTATACGACGTGTTCTCCCAGTACCAATTCTGTTTTGCACTGTGTCTGCGTGCTTGGGGCTGTGTGGTCAGGCTGATTAGGACACCTAGCTTTTCATGTTCCACTCTCGTGTCTGCATGAGCACAATGTCTGGCACACATGTCTGTGGTTGAGTCATGCCCGTACGACAATCAAACAGACGACCTCATGTTCGAACTCATCGGGTTGCATCGGATGTTTACTGGTTCTCAGTGCGTGCAGACACACTTCATACAAAGCCGCATGTTCAGCAAGCGTGCTTGACACAAATGCATGGGAGGCAATGTGTTTGCCAGGGACTGTGTTATGGGATTGCTTACAGTCAGGCAGGGTTGCTCCTCCACGATTCTGCGATTTCATGTGTTCACAGTCGTGAAGAGGTTTGTGGTGTATTCATGCAGTCACGGGCTTTCATGCATTGGATATAGGACGGCTGCCCTTGAGACCCTTACTAACGTTACCACCACAACGCACATCAGACATACATCACCACAACGTGCACGCGTTGCGTAAGGAACACAGCCCTGTATCCTCACGACCTCCCCTCCAAGGTAGATGCATGCGTGTGGATGTGCACGTACTTGTGCGGGCATGGTGGACCTCATGGTGGACATTGCCGCAATGTTGTTTGACTTCGCAGCAGAGCGTGGGCTGGTCTGACCGGTGGGACATATGCATGCAGTATCTGTCGCCTTGGTTGCTGTAACACAGAACACACATGTGTGTTGTCTTCGAATTAGCAGACGTGCAGTAAAGGTTGCCGGCAGGCAATATGGATGCCGTGCCATACTGGTAGCCAAACTCGTAGCATATAATACTCGTAGCAAGTACAGGCACACGCTCCAGTTGTACTGCCCTCACACAGCCGGGACACCCTCTCCCCGCGTGTCCTCAAGAAATTATGAGTTGTAGTAGGTAGGGAGAGATGCTGTGCGGCGGCGGGCCAATGCGGCTTGCCAGCGGCCAGCTCGGTCAAAGGCGGCCAGCAGCATGTCAAGCCGCTGCTACAGCTCTGGAGGTGCCTCTGCCTCTTCAGCACAGGCCGCTTCAGCCGCACTTTGAGCAAGCGCAGCGAAGCCTGGAGGCCGTAGCGAAAGCAATCCTGACTTTGCGGCAGACGGCGCTAGGGGCACCGGCCACCGCAGTCAAGCCGCCCGGGAGCGAGAGCCAGCTCGAGCAGCTCTATGACGAGCTTGAAGAGGTCCGTGTGTCCCACAACAGCAGGGCACAGGACCTCTGCCGCACACTGCCGCAGCCGTGACCTTTCCTCAACGCCAGCGCTGACAGACGTGGCTGTGGCACCCGCTGTGCCTCAGCGTAGCCGGGAGCTGGGTGCCCCGTGCTTGCCTGTCTGACGTCTGCCAGCACAGCAGACAACTGCACCACTGCCGTGGCCGTGGCCCAGCCTTCAGCGCCAGCGCTGACAGACGTGCCCAGGGCAGCAGCCGTGCTTGAGCGCAGTGGTATGGTGGTGTGCTGTGGTGGTTACGGTAGCACAGTAGGGTGGTGTACTCTGCCTGGGTTCCATGTTGCCCTCTTGCCAGCTGTTGCTCCCCGCAGGTATTCCACTCCAAGCGTGGCTTCCGCATCAGTGCAAAGGAGCAGCGCCTCATCGAAGCAACAGGTGGCGGTGCGACATACGGGGAGATAGAGCCTAAAGGCATCGACTCGCTGATGAATGTCCTGGACAGCAGCAACGTCCCTGCAAACAGCGTGTTCTGCGACCTAGGCTCAGGTACGACCTGGCCAGCACAGAGACACGTTCACTGCAGTGCATGAAGCCTCAGGTGCTCAGCCCCCCTGCAAGAAGCTGAGCAGCAAGGTTGTAGGAGGTGAGCGCATGTGAAGTGTGTGATCACGCGCTTTGCAGGCCTTGGTCGCGTGCTCCTTCACTCAGCGCTCACCGGTACCTCTGGAAACTTTTGTCGACTCATCGGTCTCGAGCTCAGCGACTCAAGGCTTGAGCAGGCTGAGTATACGCTTGAGCGGCTGCGTGATGCGTACGTTGACGACCCAGCTGTCACAGAGCGTTTGAACAGGGTTGAGTTTCACCGCGAGGACGTGACCTCTAGCGCCTTAAGCCTAGAAGCCACGCACGTGTTTATGTGCAGCACGGCGTTCGGAGCCGTGGCCTGCCGCAAGATTGTGGAACAGCTATATCAGAGCGAGCACTTCCAGGTAAGCAGCGGCGTGCAGGCAGCGCAGCACCACACCACAGCACTGCGCCTCTGCTTGTATGTGCAAACAGGAGGCGCCCACAGCAAGCAAAGTGTGTGGCATCATTCAAAGGGTTGGTACAGTTTCCAACATGCACTGAGATGCCTCTCCATTCCAACTCAGGATATCTCTTTGTGCCTGCCTTTACATCTGCATAGGTCTTAGTAACGTCGCGCGAGCTGCCGTTACAACCTCACCTCATACGCCTTGGTGACTTTCCTGCAGAAATGAGTGAGTGGGGCGAGACACGCTGAGCAGCGATCGCAGGGCTGTGTGGTCCACGTTGGACACTGCCGTGCTGTCCCGTGCCATGCGCGTGCGTACCCACACACACACACACACAGCGGTAGGGCTTCCCTGGGGCTGTCAGCGCAGGACACCACCTTACTATCGTATGCATGACTTCGGCGTGGTGTGTGCAGGCTGGAATACAGCGGGAACGTGTCACGTGTACGTGCGACGGGACCTGGTGCGCGCACCTCCTGCGTTGCTGCGCCGGTTCTTGAGCGATGGAGAGGGGCTGTGCTGGCTGCCCAGTGTGTACGGACGAGTACCCATCGCAGCACAGGTACCGTCACAGCTCACACACACACACACACACACATGTGCGCGCGCACACCCGTACGCAAACACATATAGACACACGCGCGCTGCGTCAGATTGCCCTGCCAGAGAATTCAGGTGGAAGGTGTTACGGCAAATGCATGGAGTTGTGGAATTCATTTGTCTTCTGTACGCAGGAGCCTGTAGGGGGTTACCCCGTGCTGACCCGGCCCTTGGACAGCCTCTGTGCACCCGCCCCCAGCGGCGCCCACTAAGCAGGCTGGCCAGCTTTACAGCGAGCCTGGGCTTGGTTGCCTGTTTACAGCGCGGCGCGCACGTATAGTGGCGCGCATTCCTCACAAAGCGTGCTGTGCCCTTCCATAACTTCAGCAGCGTCGGGCACGTGTACTGGCGAGCACTTATCTACACAGCGTGCTGTGCACTCATATGAGCGTTTTCCTGTGCACGCTAAGACATGCCACCTCGCACCTCCATTCATAACGTCTCCTATGATGAGCAGTCATGCCATGCGAGCTTACATGCCAATATACAGGTCACAGTATGGGGACCACATGTCTAGACATCCAGGCAGGGTCTCCCCTGCATGCAAGAGAGGTTGGCGTGGACTGTTGACCCGTGCGTAGTTTTGCTCACCCGGATCCCTCGCTCAGACCATGGCAATATATACCATGGGTCTCTGAGCAGTTATTTATGCGATCCTGGAGTGATCTTGATTCATACTCGGATCGTTGTATTGTGGCCTGCTGTTGCCACACATGTAGTAGCGTGTAGATGCATGCGGTCAAGTAGATATACCTGTAGATGCCTGCAGGCAGCATGGATTGCTGTATGTGTGCATACACACAGAGCATGCGTAGTGTCACGGTCAGAATACGGACTTTGCGAGCGACTCGGTTTTATTCGAGCTTGGTTTATGTGTGCAGAGGCTCGAGGCTTGGCCACCACTGCTGCACGCTTACGCTTAAGGACTTTTGATCTGCAATGCGGAGTGTGGGCCTGTAAGGAAGCGTGTAGTGTGGGCCTGTAAGCTGTGAGCTTG
>VFQQ010004039.1_pt1 | contig 13379 bp, 14 predicted proteins | sample 3512341 | NCBI WGS metagenome assembly VFQQ01 (sample SAMN10412373, study PRJNA504923) | tailings metagenome | isolation source: Relicate 2 Philex TSF1 revegetated site | place: Philippines: Tuba, Benguet | collected 2017-08-29 | reverse complement strand
CGATTTCGAGCATGAGCGGCGCGAGGAGGTGATGCAGTACGTCTACAAGAAGTATGGCGGCAAGCGCACCGGTTTGACCGCCAATGTCATCTCCTACCGCTCGAAAAGCGCCGTGAGGGAAACCGCGAAAGTCTTCGGCCTCTCCGACGACGCCATCGCGGCACTCAACCAGATGCATTGGGGCTGGGGCGCCAAGATCGACCAGAAGGTCATCAAGGAGGCCGGCTTCGATCCCGCCGACCCGACCCTTATCCAGATCATCGACGTCGTCACCGTGCTCAAATCCTTCCCGCGGCATCTCAGTCAGCATGTCGGTGGCTTCGTCATCACCCGCGATTCCCTTGAAACGCTGGTGCCCATCGGCAAGTCAGCGATGGAAAGCCGCACCATCATCGAGTGGAACAAGGACGACATCGACGCCCTCGGTATCCTCAAGGTCGATGTGCTGGCGCTCGGCATGCTGACCTGCCTCAGACGCTCGTTCGACCTGCTCCGCGACCACTATGGCTGCGAAACCTCCATCCACGATCTGATGCTTGAAGAGGCTCAGCCCGAGGTGAAGGCGCCGGTCTATGCGATGATGCAGCGGGCCGACACTATCGGGGTGTTCCAGATCGAGAGCCGCGCCCAGATGTCCATGCTGCCGCGCCTCCAGCCCAAGGAATTCTACGACCTCGTCATCGAAGTCGCCATCGTCCGGCCCGGTCCCATCCAGGGCGGCATGGTTCATCCATACCTCCGGCGCCGGCAGGAACTTGAAAAACCCGAAGTGGTAAAACCAGAACTTTATGCAGTTCTCGAACGCACTAAGGGCATACCCCTGTTTCAGGAACAGGCCATGCAAATCGCGATCGTTGCTGCTGGCTTTACACCCGGTGAAGCCGACCAGCTGCGGCGTGCTATGGCGACCTGGCGGCGCAACGGCCAGATCGACAAGCTCAAGGATCGCTTCATCAGCGGCATGCTCGCGAAAGAATACCCGCTCGATTTCGCCCAGCGCTGCTTTTCGCAGATCGAGGGTTTTGGCCAATACGGCTTCCCGGAAAGCCACGCCGCATCGTTCGCCCTGCTCGTCTACGTCTCGTGCTGGATGAAGTGCCATTACCCGGACGTCTTCGCTTGCGCTTTGCTCAACAGCCAGCCGATGGGGTTTTACTCCCCTGCCCAGATCGTCCGCGATGCCATGGAACATGGCGTCGAAGTCCGGCGGGCCGATGTCAACGAGTCCGACTACGAGCAGACGCTTGAAGCGGCCTCCTTCGACAAGACAAAAATCTGGGCCAAGCATGCCAGCATGACCGAGGATATCCACACCGAACGGGCCATTCGGCTCGGGCTGTCGCGGATCATCGGCCTCAAGGAAGACCATGCCCGGTTGATCGTCGAGCGGCGTGGCATCGGCTATGCCTCAGTTCGCGATCTCTGGTTGCGCACACGACTCGCGCCCTCGGTGCTCGAAAAACTGGCTGAGGCCGACGCTTTCCTCTCCATGGGGATCAGCCGGCGCGAGGCACTCTGGGCCGTTCGCGGTCTGATGGGCACCGATGGCGCCGAAACCCTGCCGCTCTTTATCGACGCCGGGCCGCCTGCCCCTCGAGCCGAGTCCGATGCCAACCTGCCGCGCATGGCGGATGGCGAGTCAGTGGTTCACGATTACCGGACGCTGTCGCTATCGCTCAAAGGCCACCCATTGCAGTTCATGCGCCAGATCCTCGATCGGCGCGGCACGCTGGCGGCCAACCGGCTCGATCAGGTCAGGGATGGTGCCATCGTCGAAGTTGCCGGCCTCGTGCTGGTGCGGCAGCGGCCGGGCACAGCCAGCGGCATCGTCTTTTCAACCCTCGAAGATGAGACCGGCATTTCCAATGTGGTGATCTGGGGCTCGCTCTTTGCCGCCAATCGCAAGGCCATCCTCGCCTCCCGCGTCCTCGCTGTGCGCGGTAAGATCCAGCGCGAAGGGCTGGTAATCCATGTCATCGCGCAGAAATTCGAGGACCTGACGCCATATCTTCTCGATATCGCGGCGGGGCACGATCTGGGCGACGGGGTGCTGGCGCGGGGAGATGAGGGGCGAAACGAACCACCGGGCCGCGACGAAGCGGCAAGGCGGCGGGAGGAGAATCAGCGACGCATCGCCCGCGCCGCGATGCCTTCCGGCCGCAACTTCCACTGATTGTTCTCGAAGGCGCGCAATGAGCATCGCGAGGATCCGAATGGCAGGGTTCCTCCGGCAAAACAGTTGCTCAAAAGCCCCGGAATGCCTCAAGAGTCCGTGACCCGGCCCAGGCGCTCTTTTCGGTCGGCGGAACTGCCTCTATCTCTAATCAGAACCCATCAGGACACCGCCATGTTCGACGCCCTGCGCTCCATCTTCGCCAAGCCCGACGCGACGCTCCTGAGCATGGAGCCCAAACTCGCCGTCGCGGCGCTGCTGGTGCATCTGGCCGCGGTCGATGGCGCCGCCAAGCCCGAAGAGCGCGAGGCGGTCAAAGGCGCGCTGATGGATTACTACTCTCTCGGCGAAAGCGAGGTCGAGGAGCTGATCGAGGAAGCAACCCGGCGCGATGCCGAATCGGTCGATTTCTATCGCTTCACCTCCGCGCTCTCCTCGCTCGAAAGCCAGGAGCGGGTCGAAATCATCCGGATGATGTGGCAGGTGGTTTTCGCCGACAAGAAGAACCACGAACTCGAAGACAACATGGTCTGGCGCATCGCCGAGCTGATCGGCGTCTCGGCGCGAGACCGCACTACGCTGCGGGCACAGATGGCCCGCGGGGTTTGATCCCGCGCTCGTCGAGCTGCTCGGCAACCTCTTCTTCCACCGCTTCGTCGATCGCCTCGTCCAGCGCCTTTTTGGCCAGTTCCTCCACCGCGGTGCGTTCCTTTTCGATCTCGGCCACGTCCTTGTGCTCGAGTCCGATCGCCTTGTTGTTCGCCTTGGAAAACTCGATCAGATAATCGAGCTTCACATGCAGCGCTGCCTCGCTGCGGGCGCCCGACACCAGGATGATCCCCGAGATCACGATGGCGGCGACCGACAGGAAGATGTTGAAGCCGAACATGAAGGCGTCGTTGAACTGCAGCACCGCCCCGATGGCGATGCCCACGATCAGCGCCAGGAAGGTCAGCGCAAAGCCGACCGCCGTCGACAGGAACGCCGCGACGCCATTGATGAACCGGCTCATGCTCGATGTGACAGTCATGGCTGCCACAACGTCCGGTCCGCGATTTTGGATGCTTGCCTAGCGCTTCCAGGCCTCGAACTTGCCCACGATCTCGGGCGGATTGGCGCAGTCGAAATCCGGCGCTTTCTCGTCCGCGGTCTTGCGCGCCAGGTCCGCGGCGTCGGCATTGGCCACTGCATCGATCCAGGCGATCTGGCAGGTCTTGCCCATTTCGATCTTCGTCACCACCAAAATCCGGCCCTCCGCCGGCGGCTCTGACTCAGGCTTTGCCGCTTCCGTCGCGACCTTTTCGGCCTTTGGCGGCTCGGTCAGGTAGGGGACGATCGCCGCGAACGGCTTATAGGCGCCACTGGCATTGGAAATGCGCCACTCGATCTTTCCGCCCAGATGGTTGAGCGGCGGTAAAGTCTGCTTGGCGGCCGGCTCGGTGGTCGAGGTCAACCCGAACGAGACCATGAAATGCTGGTCGCGTTCGGCGATCATCACCGGGATGCCCTTGTGCCCGCCACAGGCCCATGTCGAGCCGAAATCGTCAGACTGCACAACGGTGCAGAGGTTGAGATCGATCGGCGTTTCTTCGGTATGGTTGAACTGCGCCTGGGCGCTGCCCAGCGTTACCAGGATCGTTGCGGCGGCGAGGCCGAAACCCCGGAAATGCTGTGTCACGCGTTCATCCTCCACGTCGGTGCATGGCCGTCTATCGTTTTGATGCCTTGCCTTCATGGCGCCAGATAGGCGAGAACCCGGCTCTCCTCCAAGCTCTGCAGGCCCACTATGAATATCGACGCCATTCCAATCGGCAAGAATCCGCCCGACGACCTCAACGTCATCATCGAGGTCCCTCTGGGCGGCGAGCCGATCAAGTACGAGATCGACAAGGCCTCGGGCGCATTGTTCGTGGATCGCTTCCTCTACACGCCCATGCGCTATCCCGGAAACTACGGCTTTGTGCCCCACACCCTCTGCGGCGACGGCGATCCGCTCGACGTCATCGTCATGAACTCACGCCCCCTGGTGCCCGGCGCCGTGGTGCGCTGCCGCCCCTTCGGCGTGCTGTTCATGGAAGACGATGGCGGCCGGGACGAAAAGGTCCTCGCCGTGCCCGTCTCCAAGCTCACCAAGATGTATGACGGCATCAAGGATATTACCGACATGCAGGAGATCCAGCTCGAGCGCGTGAAGCACTTCTTCACTCACTACAAGGATCTCGAGCCGGGCAAGTGGGCCAAGATCGACAAGATCGGCAATGTCGCCGAGGCTCGCCGAGTGATTCTCGAATCGATCGAGATGGCCAAGCAGCAGAAGGCCGAGTGACCCCCGGTCGCATCGTCGTCCTCAACGGCACGCCGCGTTCGGGCAAAAGCTCGATCGCGGCAGCCATGCAGGCCCATATTCCCGGCGACTGGATCAATCTGGGCGTCGACAATTTCAACCGTACCACGCCCGAGCATCTGCGCCCGGGCATCGGATTGCGCCCCGGCGGCGAGCGGCCCGATCTGGAGCCAGCCATCGTTCGGCTCTATGCGGCGCTCTACGACGCCATCGCAGCCACCAGCCGACAGGGTTTCGACGTCGTCGCCGATCTCGGCCACCACGACTGGTACTCGCGGCCCCTCGGCATCCTGCCCGATTGTGCACGCCGGCTGACCGGCTTGCCCGCCTGGATCATCGGCGTGCGCTGCCCCGTCGACATCATCATGGACCGACGCCGTGCCGACCCGCAGGGCGGCTTCTATGTCGCCGGCGAGGGCGTGCCCGAACCGGTGCAGCGTTGGCAAGACGCGGTGCATCAACCCGGCATCTACGACCTGGAGGTCGATACCTCGCTGCTGACACCCGAGGTCGCTGCCGAACTCATCGGCAAGCGGCTAGCCCATCCGCCAACGGCCTTCACCCAGCACGCAAAATGAAAAGGCCCGGATCGCTCCGGGCCTTTCTGTTTAGTGGTGACCGCCCATCGGCGCGTCCGGGTTCGCCGGTGGCTTCTTCACGAAGAAGCCCGCCACGATGGCGAAGAGCGAGATGATCGCCCCGCAGAGGAAGCCCGAGCGGATGCCCGCTGTCAGCGCTTCCACCTGAGCCGTACCGCCTGCCACCAGCGCTGCGCTCTGCAGCGTCATGATGGCGACGAACAGTGCCACGCCGGCCGCACCCGCCACCTGCTGGACCGAGCCGAGGATCGCCGAACCGTGCGAGTAGAGCGGCATCGGCAACGACGACAGGCTGGCCGTGAAGAGCGGCGTGAAGGCCAGAGCGAGGCCCAGGCACATCACGATGTGACCGGCGAGGATCAACCAGACCGACGTATCTGTGCCCACAAGGGTCAGGCCCCAGAGCACGATCGACACCAGCACCGTACCCGGCACCAGTAGCGGACGGGTGCCCACCTTGTCGTAGAGCCGGCCGATGATCGGACCGAGCAGGCCCATCATCAGGCTGCCCGGCAGCAGCAGCAGACCGGTCTGCAGCGTATCGATGCCGAGCACGCTCTGCAGATAGATCGGCAGCAGGATGATCATGCCGAACAGTGCCATCATGGCGATCGCCATGGTGACCAACGAGAAGGTGTAGTTGGCATAAGTGAAGGTGCGCAGATCGAGCAGCGCCCGGTCACGCTTCTGCAACGTCAGCTGGCGCCAGACGAATATCGCCATGCCGACGAGGCCGACGGCCAGCGGCACCCAGGCCGGAATCGCCTGCTCATGGCTGGCGCCTTCGCCGAGGGCCGAAAGGCCGTAGACGATGCCGCCAAAGGCCAGCGCCGACAGGATGACCGAGACGACGTCGAGCGGCGCGTAGCGCGGCGTGGAGACGTTCTGCATCAGCTTGGCGCCCAACGCGAGCGCACCCAGCGCGATCGGCAGCACCAGGATGAACATCCAGCGCCAGTCGAGGTAGCTGAGCACGAGGCCGGCAATGGTGGGGCCGATGGCAGGCGCCACCGACATCACGATCGAGATATTGCCCATGGTCTTGCCACGGCCCTCGGGAGGCACGAGCTGCATCACGGTGGTCATCAGCAGCGGCATCATGATGGCCGTGCCGGTGGCCTGGATCACGCGGCCGAACACCAGCAGTTCGAGACCCGGCGAGACGGCACAGATCGCCGTGCCGACCGAAAAGATCGACATGGCAAGGATATAGATCGGCCGTGTGTTGATCCGCTGCAGCAGGAACCCGGTGATCGGAATCACCACGGCCATGGTGAGCAGGAACGCGGTGGTGAGCCACTGCGCGGCGCTGGCGGCCACGCCGAGATCCTTCATCAGGTGCGGAATCGCCACGCTCATGATGGTCTCGTTGAGGAACACCACAAAGGTCGAAGTCAGCAGCAGCGCGATCACCAGCCGGTTGCGTGCGGCAGTGGACTGGTCGATCGGGGCAGCGGCGGTGGGCGCCATTTCAGGCGACATGGTTTCGGCGGACATCAGTAAACTCCCTCGCTTGAGGACCTCTCGCCCTCGTTCTGCCAACACGACGACCGACCGTGCCCGCAATCGACACGGTGACTCTCAAAATCTCATTCGTCGCAACTTTGCCGGCGAGGATGCCACTCGGCATCCTGCCCATATGTGGAGGAAACCACATGCTGCTGCCGGAACGTGTCAGCAGGCACGCCCGGGGGAGCGGGGACATAGACCCATTCTCACCGGAGCGCAAGCACAGTTAAGCAAAAACTTTAGTTTTGAGAACCAACTCCTGCGCATAGCCGCCATGCAGATGGACCGGGGCTGGCGAAGCCGCTACGAAGGACGCCATGAGCAAACGTCAGATCGTCATCCACCATGATGACATCGGTGCGAACCATGGCACCAATGTCGCCTTCGTCGAACTCTTTGACCTCGGAGTCATCTCCAGCGGCTCGGTCATGGTGCCCTGCCCGTGGTTCCCAGAGATTGCCGAGATCGCCCGCCGCCGGCCCGACCTCGATCTGGGGGTGCACCTGACGCTCAACGCCGAGTTCGCGCCCTGCCGCTGGCGTCCGCTGACCGGCGTTTCCGACAATGGCCTCACCGACAAGGACGGCTATATGTGGCGCGACATCCCCAGCGCCCGCCACGCCGATCTCGCCGCCGTGGAAGCGGAAATGCGGGCCCAGATCGATACCGCGCTCGCCGCCGGCATCGACGTCACCCACCTCGACTCGCATATGGGCACCATCGCGATGCCCGAATATGTCGACATCTATGTGCGGCTCGGCGCGGAATATCGCCTGCCGATCTTCCTCGTCCGCGACGTCGTCGGCTTTGCCGCCGCCGACAACCACGGCCCCGAAATCGCCGCCCGCTACGCTGCCCATTACGATGGCCTCGTCAAGCGCGGCAATCCGGCCTTTTCCGACTTCATCACCAGCCCCTGGGGCAACAAGGGTGACCTCGACATCGCCTATCGCCGGATTCTCGACTCCAGCCGAGCCGGCCTCACCTGGGGCGCGTTCCATTTCGATATGCCCGGCGCCATCGAGGTCTATTCGCCGCAGGACGCCCGCATGCGCATCGACGAATACGAGTTCTTCCGCGATGGCCGCGCCAAGGCCCTCTATGACGAATTCGACCTCGAACTTGTCGGCATGCGAGCCTTCCGCGATGCCATGCGGAGCCGCGGCTAGCCGCGATGGTCACGCCTTATGACGGGTCGGCGAGGCTCTTCCAGATCGGCGTCAAACCGCTGGCGGAGGCTGACTGGCTCGTCATCGACGACCGCCTGCCGGACTATCTTGCCGAAAAGGAGCGCCTGCTCGCCACTTGTCGCGACGACGTCTTTGCGGCTGAGCCGGGTACGGAAGCCGAACAGGCCGAAGTGCTGCAACTCGTCCTCGCCCATCTCGGCAGACCCGCCACGCACGACGCTCCGGATCCGCTCCTCACTGCGGCCCGGCTGGTGCAGGAGGACCTGCTGCTGCTGCGAAAAACCGACGCCGGCTGGCGCCTCGTCGCCGGTTCGCTGAGCTTCCCGTCATCCTGGTCGCTGCGCGAGAAGATCGGCGGCTCGCTCGGCGGCATCCACGGCCCGGTGCCCGGCTTCGGCGCCGGCACCCGCAACGATCAGCTCATCGCCCGCATGTTCGACAATGCCCGGCCCGAGACCCCGATGCTGCGCTGGAACTGGTCGCTCTACGGCGACGATCGCCTGTTTCATCCCGAAAGCCCTGGCCCAGGCGAACGCCGTTTCGGTTCCGGCGAACGCGCCGAGACCGTGTTCCTCCGCGTCGAACGCCAGACCCTGCGCAAGCTGCCACGGACCGGCGCCATGCTCTTCACGGTTCGTATCTTCGTCGATCCGATCGCGGAGATCGCCCGGCAGCCCGATGCTGCCCGCATCGCCACATCGCTTGTCGAGCAGCTCCACGCACTCGACCCGGCCCAGCTCGACTACAAGGGGATGACGCTCGAACGCGATCGCGTCATTGCCCGTCTTGCCGAGATCGCCGAAAGAATCTGACCGGCCCCTGTCGAAATCGGCCACCGGCCATCGACCAGATGCAGCAGAGGAGACACCGATGAAATTTGCCTGCCTGGTCTATATCGACGAAGCCAAGATGGCCGCGCTGACCCCCGAAGAGGGTCAGCAGCTCGCCGACGACACCATCGAGTCCGATTGGCAGCTGCGACGCGACGGCCGCCTGATCCTCGCCCAGCCGCTGCTCGAACCGGCGTCAGCCGTCACCATGCGGGTCGACGGCAACACCGTCTCGGCCACCGACGGCCCCTTTGCCGAAACCAAGGAACATCTTGGTGGCTTCTACATTATCGAGGCCGTCGACATGGCCGAAGCCCGGCGCATCGTCGAGACCGACCCGATCCTCAAATTCGGTTGCATCGAAATCCGCCCAACCCTCGAGCAGACCCATAGCGTCACCGGCGAAGGACGCCCCGAGGCCCGGCAGGTCTAAGGCTAGATCGCCTTCTGCATGTGGACGATGTCGAGCCAGCGGTCGAACTTGTAGCCGACGGCCTCGTAGTGGGCGACCTTGCGGAAGCCCATCTTCTCATGGACGCGGATGGAGTTGGCGCGCTCGGCGGTGATCACCGCGATCATCTGCTTGAACCCATGCTCGCGGCACGCATCGAGCAGCGCCGTCAGCATAGTACCGCCGAGGCCCTGCCCTAGTTCGTCCTTGTGCAGGTAGATCGAATTTTCGCAGGTGAACCGGTACGCAAATCGCGGCCGGTAGAACGACGCATAGGCGTAACCGATCACCTTGCCGTCTCGTTCCGCCACGAGGATCGGGTGCCCCAGATCCACCATCTTGCCGAACCGCTCGGCCATCGCGGCCTCGCTTGGCGCCTCGGTTTCGAACGTGATCACCGTCTCGTCGACATAGTGCCCATAGATCGCGGTGATCTCGGGAATGTCGCGCCACGCGAAAGTACGGATCGAAACGTCGGACATGGATGCATCCAAAGGAAAGGGCCGCGATCCTTGTAGATCGCGGCCCCGCCAATCGTCCAATCAGACTTGCTGATTCCAGTTATTCGCGATTGCCGAACAAACGGAGCAGCATCATGAACAGGTTGATGAAGTCGAGGTAGAGGCTCAGCGCGCCCATGATGGCGCCCTTGGCCAGCACGTCCGAACCGGCGCTCTGGTCGTAGCCTTCCTTGATCTTCTGCGTGTCGTAGGCGGTCAGGCCCACGAAGATCAGCACGCCGATCGCCGAGATGGCGAATTCGAGCATGGACGACTGCAGGAAGATGTTGACGATGGAGGCAATGATCAGGCCGATCAGGCCCATGATCAGGAAGTTGCCGACACCGGTCAGGTCACGCTTGGTGGTGTAGCCGTAAAGGCTCATCGCACCGAAGGTCGCGGCGGTGATGAAGAACACCTTGGCGATCGACGCGTCGGTATAGACCATGAAGATCGACGACAGCGAGAGACCCATGATGGCCGCGAAGGCCCAGAAGGTCGCCTGCGCGGCGCCGACGGAAAGCTTGTTGATGCCAAAGCTCAGCACCAGCACGAAGGCCAGCGGCGCAAGCGCCACCACCCACATCAGCGGGCTGGTATAGAGCAGTTCGCCCCAGGCGGTCAGCTGGCCGTTGGACACGGCAGCCTGGTTGGCGAAGTACGCCACAAGGCCGGTGACCACGAGGCCGATGCCCATGTAGTTGTAGACCTTGAGCATGTAGCTGCGCAGGCCTTCATCAATGGCCGCGCCGGCTCCGGCCCGCGCGGTGGCGATAGTCGGTCTGTCGAATTGAGCCATTTCAGAAATCCCCTTCCTGGCGACACTTAGCGGCACGATAGACCGCTTCATCGGATAATATGGCGGCGTCCCAAAGTGAATACAAGGGAAAGCGGTCCGCCTCACCGAACCGTAATGTCGCAGGCCAGCAAGGGGTTTAGCGACATTTTCGTGATCGGGATGGCGAACGCCGTTCACCTTGTGCGGGGAAAGCCGGAGCCGTTGCCATTGCCGGGCGGAACCGATGCGGTCTACGGTCGTCATGCGGGTGTAACGAATCGCGTTGAGAAACGCGGCAGAGAGGAGGGTCGAATTGCCCAGACTCTTTACCGGTCTCGAAATCCCCTCTCAGGTGGGTTTCATGCTCTCGCTCAAGCGCGGCGGCCTCTCGGGCGCACGCTGGATCGATCCCGAAAACTACCACATCACCCTGCGCTTCATCGGCGATGTCGACACGCATACGGCCAATGAAGTGGCCGACGGCATGGACCGGCTCGCCGAGAGCGAAGCGTTCTCGATCCGGCTCAGCCATTTGGGCGCCTTCGGCGGCGACAAGCCCCGCGCGCTCTATGCCGGCGTCGAGAACAACGACACGCTGGCCCATCTGCAGGCCAGTCAGGAGCGTGTACTGCAGCGGCTTGGCCTCTCGCCCGACGGCCGCAAGTTCGTTCCGCACGTCTCGCTGGCCCGGTTACGCGGCACCAGCGCGCACGAACTGGCCGATTTTATCGCCATGGCTGGCCGTTTTGCCCCACTCGACTTCCCGGTCGGCCGCTTCGTCCTCTATTCCAGCCGCGACTCCGTTGGAGGCGGTCCTTACCGCATCGAGGAGACCTATCCACTGGCGGCCTGATGACGCGCCGTTAACGCGGTCTTTACCATCGGCGGGCAATGCCCCGACAGACGGCCGGCTCACGCCAAATTGCCGTCACGATTGCCGCTATGGTCGTCAATTAATTCAAATGTGTCCGCGCGAAACCGCTTGGTAACCATAAACCGGCAGGATCGACCCGCGGACGCCCTGAAGGGGCCTCTTCGAAATTAGGGATGCTTCGGCGATGACTTCGATTACCCGCACGCTCCTGGCCGGGCTGGTTGCCGGTGGACTTCTGGCGACACAGATGACCGGCGCTGCCTATGCACAGGCGGCTGCCAACGCCACCCAGCTGGCGACGTTCAAGGCGTGGACGGCCTGGAAGGGCTCGGACTCGACCGGCGACGTTTGCTACATCTCGGCCCAGCCGGATAAATCCGAGCCGGCCAATGTCAACCGCAGCCCGATCCACTTCCTCATCATCCACCGCAAGGGCATGGGCACCAAGAACGAGGTGCAGACCCTGATCGGCTATCCGTTCAACACCACCAACTCGAATGCCGCGGCCGCCGTCGACGGCAAGAGCTTCCCAATGGTCACCGATGGCGAAGGCGCCTGGCTTGCCGATACCGCTGGCGAAGCTGGCTTCGTGGCCGCCCTGAAGGCCGGCTCGAGCCTCACCGTCAAGGGTACCAGCCAGCGTGGCACCAACACCACCGACACCTATTCGCTGTCGGGCGTGACGGCCGCCATGGCCGAGATCGACAAGGCCTGCGCCTAAACGGCGCGGGAACCCGGTGGTTGACGGCGTCGTTGCGGCGGTGGAATTGCCACCGATGCTTTGCTAAGCATGCCGGCACAACGAGGCCTCATATGATCCGTCGCGCCACCGCGCTTGTCGCCCTGCTCGCTGTCTCCGTCCTTCCCGCCACGGCCCAGTCCGTCCGCTCGCTCGGCGATTACCGGGATTGGTCGGCCTATTCCGCCACCGAAGGCAGCGGCGCGGTCTGCTTCGCGCTGAGCCGCCCGAAGGACGTAACGCCGACGCCTGACGGCTATACCGAGGCGTATCTCTACCTGACTCATCGCCCCTCCCAGGCCGTCCGGAACGAAATCAACCTCGTCGCCGGGTTCACGTTTGCGCCCGATACGCCGGCGACCCTGACCGTTTCAGGCACCAGCTATGACCTCTTCACCGAGGGCGACGCCGCCTGGCTGCTCAACCCGGGCCAGAACGACGACCTCGCAGGGACCATCCGCGCCGGCTCGTCTCTCACCATCGAGGGCACCACAAGCATGGGTATCCGCGTGGTCGAGACTTTCTCGCTTTCCGGCGCCACCGCCGCCAGCCGCGCCATCGAGTCCTGCTAGACTGCCCCAGCGCTAGCTCGCGCGGCCGCTGCCGCCCATTCACCAGACGCAGGGCTCGTAGCTTTCGCGTGAGCCCGCCTTGTGTTACTGGGGCGCAATCCTATCTTGTCGCGACGATCTATCCCGCCGGAGCCGGGCCTTATGAGCATTGCCCTCAATCTCGACCACGCCGCCAACGAGGCGCGCACCCGCACTGCCGGTCGGCAATCGCTGGTCGGGTTGGGCAAGTCTGCGCTCCGCGACACCCTGATGGGTGTCGGCCTCGACGAGCGCGAAGCGAAGATGCGCGCCAGCCAGCTCTGGAACTGGATCTATGTGAACGGGGTCACCGACTTCGAGCGCATGACCAATATCCAGAAGGGCTTCCGCCAGAAGCTCGCCGACAATTTCCTGCTCGATCGGCCCGAGATTGTCACCGAGCAGGTCTCCATCGACGGCACCCGCAAGTGGCTGTTCCGCTTCCGCGATCCGCTGAACCCGAACCTGCCGCCGGTCGAAGTCGAAACCGTCTACATCCCCGAGGAAGATCGCGGCACGCTCTGCGTCTCCTCGCAGGTCGGCTGCACGCTCACCTGCTCGTTCTGCCATACCGGCACCCAGAAGCTGGTCCGCAACCTCACCGCCGGTGAAATCCTCGGCCAGATCCTGATGGCTCGCGAGCGCCTCGGCGATTTTCCTGGCGGCGAGCGCCCCAATGACGGCCTAGTGCCGGCGCCGCGTGGTTCGGGTGGCTCCGAAGGCGACAGCCGCGCCATCACCAATGTGGTGATGATGGGCATGGGCGAGCCGCTCTACAATTACGACAACGTCAAGCAGGCGC
>VFQQ010004038.1_pt1 | contig 13383 bp, 12 predicted proteins | sample 3512341 | NCBI WGS metagenome assembly VFQQ01 (sample SAMN10412373, study PRJNA504923) | tailings metagenome | isolation source: Relicate 2 Philex TSF1 revegetated site | place: Philippines: Tuba, Benguet | collected 2017-08-29 | reverse complement strand
GCAGTTCTTTGACTTCTCTAAGGACCTGAGACGCAATCGGGGCTGACGCCTCGATCTTCCCGAATCACAGAACTGCACGCTGGTGCGCCGCCATTCTCGACCGCCGCGACACCCGCCCGCCGCCGCAGGCAATCATCTCCCGCCAGGCCCGCACTTCCGTTTTGGGGACGTGAACTTCGGGCACTTCCCCGAGATACAGGAGCTTGACCAACCTCTCGGCCTCCCGCCGATCATTCCTCTGCTTCGAGCGAAAGATCATCTTCAGCATCCCTGGGTGAGCGACCACAACATGGTGTGCGATCGGCGCCAGGAGCTCGTAGCAGCAGCCTCACCCATAACGGGCCTCGTAGCAGACCTCGAAGGGTGAGCCAAGCCGCTCGAGGAAACGCTTGAGCTCATCGAGTTTCCGAACCTGGACTCGCTGCACCACGTTTCCGTCGTTGTCGAGCGCGCAAATCCTGACCTGCTTGGTGTGGACATCCAATGCGACGTAAAACATGGCTGCCTCCTGAGGAAAGGTGACCATGAACCGGAAACGCAAGGTGTGACGTTACCAGCCCGACGGGGGCTTCCTCATCGATTCAGCTTCTAGGCAAAGATGTCGCGGGCGACCGAGCCGGCGACGTCGGTCAGTCGAAAGTCGCGACCGGCGTAGGTGTAGGTGAGCTGTTCGTGATCGATGCCCATAAGGGCCAGAATCGTGGCGTGCAGGTCATTGGTGTGCATGCGGCCCTCGACGGCGTGCAGGCCGTACTCGTCGGTCGCGCCGAAGGAGAAACCGGGTTTGACGCCCCCTCCGGCCAGCCACATTGGATAGCCCGTGATATTGTGATCCCGGCCGTCCGGGCCCTGCGCGGTGGGCAGACGGCCAAACTCGCTGCCGAAAAGCACGAGCGTTTCATCGAGCAGGCCGCGCTGTTCGAGATCTCTCAGCAATGCTGCGGTCGGCTGGTCGGTGGCTTTCGAATTTCGGATCAGGCCCTGATGGAGATTGTTGTGCTGATCCCAGCCGGGGTGGCAAATTTCGACAAAGCGCACGCCGGCTTCACTCAATCGCCGGGCCATGAGGCATTGACGAGCAAAACTGCCCTGAGGCCCATCCGCAACGCCGTAAGCGTCCAGAACATGCTTTGGTTCATGTGACAGTTCGAGCAGTTCCGGGACCTTGCCCTGCATGCGGTACGCCAGTTCATAGGATTGAATGATCCCCTCAAGTTCGTCGGGCGCGTCGGGCCGCTCTCCCAGTCGGCGGTTCATCGACTGAATCAAGTCGAGTTGACGGCGTTGGAGATCAGGATGCGTCTGCGCCTTGAGATTCGGCAGGAACCCATTGTCGTTGATCTTTGTCCCCTGGTAGTGAGCAGGCAGGAATGCGCTCCCGTAGTTGACCGCGCCGCCGAAGTTCGGCGGCGGATTGATCGTGACGTATCCGGGGAGATCCTGGTTCTCGGATCCAAGGCCATAGGTCAGCCACGCACCCATCGAGGGCCGGGTCAATGAGGCGATCGCGGTCCCCGTGTGCAACTGGATAACGGCCTGAGGATGGGCCGGGGTGTCGGTGTACAGCCCGCGAATAAAGCAGAGCTTGTCAACCTGTTTCGCGACGTTCGGATAGAGCTCTGAAACCCAGGCGCCTGATTCGCCGTGCTGCGCAAACTGGAACTTCGAGCCAACGAGGGTTCCGCCGCCGGGGCTGACCTTCCCATCGTCCTTTTGCAGTTGAGGTTTGTACTCCCATGTGTCCATCTGGGAGGTGGCGCCCTGCATGAAGAGGAAGATGATTCGCTTGGCCCGGGCGGGAAAATGAGTGGCCCGCGGTGCAAGCGGCTGGTTGGCTGCACCGCCCGCGCCAACCGCGGCGCGCGGAACAGCTTGTCCGAGCATTCCGGCCAGCGCCAGGTATCCGAACCCGGCGCTGGCGCTCTTGAGGGCGTGGCGACGCGAAAACTCAAACGGTGCAAAGCTCGGAAAGTTGGTCATCTCAGGCTCCATAGATCTGGAGGTTTGGTTCAGCTGGAAAGAGTTGCATGGACGACCAGGCATTTACCGGACGTAACGGAACTCGGCAGATGCCAGAAGCGCCTGACAAAGCGCTCCCCAGGTGGAGGTCTCGGGATCCCCGGTTTCCACTTGTTCCCAGGCGGCCGTCAGATCGGGTTGTTGTCCGTCATCGGCGTTCTGATTCGCGGCCACGTTGTCCGCAGCCTGTGGCGCGGTTCCGTCGGCAGCCGGAGTCGCAGCAATGGGTTCGTGGCCGGTTTTCGCAGCGGTGGAACGGAACGCGACTTCCGAATACTCCCGCACGAAATCGAGAGCAGTTCGCAGTTCGACTTCATCCGGATTTCGGCCGAGAATCTGCCGATAAGCGGCCGTCACGCGTTGCGCGTTGTCCTGCTCTTCTCGCAGGGCTCGCCTGGCGATCGTAACGGCCTCCCGAATGACGAACGCGTCATTCAGCAGATAGAGCGACTGCGGCGGGACGTTCGTCTGGTCACGCTGGCCGGTAACCATGCCCTGCTCGGCAAAGTCGAACACTGACAGTGAAATCGGCGTGAGCCCTCGCAACAGCGGCAGGTAAACGCTGCGATGCCGCGAGCTTCGAGCGACGGCGACGATTCTGGCCGCCTCCGGGCCGTTGTTCCGAATTTCGATGACCTTCAGTTCCGCGGCGGCCGATCCTGCAGGCCTGCCGGTCAGCAACGCTCCTGAGGCCGCGAGTGTCGAGTCACGGATTTCCTCAGCAGAGAGTCGCCTGGGGGCATGTCGCCACAGCAATCGGTTTTGCGGATCCTTCTTCAGATGCTCTGGCGTCGCAACACTGCTCAACCGGTATGTCCGGCTCAGCACGATCCGCCTGATCTGTCTCTTGACTGACCACCCATCGTGGACAAACTCGGCCGCCAGGTGATCGAGCAGATCCGGGTGGCTCGGTCCATCGCCGGTGATGCCAAAGTTGTCGACTGTCGAAACAAGACCTCGCCCGAAGAGATGCTGCCAGATGCGATTGACGGCAACACGCGCGGCCAGTGGGTTCTGATCGGAGACCAGCCAGTTCGCCAACTCCAGGCGTCCGCTTTGCGAACCCTGAACCGGCGTTGCAGGAACAGAACTCAGCACGGACAGGAACCCTCGCGGAACGGACGGGCCAAGTTGCTCGGCCTCGCCGCGAATCCGGATCTCCGTGTCACCGATGGCGGTCGCTTCACGCACACCGAACGCGACTTCGCCGAGTTCCGCCGGGTCAGTGAGTTTCAGCAGTTCCGCCTGTTTCTGATTCCACTTCTGTCGGTATGCCTGGCGTTTCAGCCGACCATCCGGAAGTTTCTCGTCTGCTTCAGCGGTGTCGCGGACGGCGATGAACTCTTTCCGCGCGACCTCGACGGCTTCCTTCGCCGCTGCGATCGCCTCCCGGTGTTCTGACAGGTCGCCCTTCGTTGCCGACAACGACAGCAGCATGTCCGTGTCGTAATAGTCAAGGCCGCCGCCTCCCATCTTGTTCCGAACGCCGGCGCACAGATCGGTGCTCGCGAAAATGCCTGCCAGTGCGTAATAGTCGGCCGTGGGAACCGGATCGAACTTGTGGTCATGACAACGAGCACAACTGACCGTCAGCGCCAGAACAGAGCGGCTGACGGTGTCGATCTGCTCGTCGATGTTGTCCATGACGAAGCGAACCTTGAACCGCTGGTTGACATCCTTGACCCCCAACGCCAGAAACCCCGTCGCGATGAGCTGTCGTTGCCACTGCTCGTCGGAATCGGCCGGGAGCAGGTCGCCTGCGATTTGCTCCCGGATGAACTGGTTGTACAGAGTGTCGCGATCAAACGCTGAAATGACATAATCGCGGTATCGCCACGCGTGCGGATACGGCACATTTCGGGCAGACCCGGTGGATTCCCCATAACGGGCAACATCCAGCCAGTGACGCGCCCAATGCTCGGCAAACTCGTGCGACGACATCAGTCGGTCAACGAGGCGTTCGTAGGCATCTTCTCGGTTGTCATTGATGAACGCAACCACGTTTGCGGGAGTCGGCGGCAGACCCGTCAGGTCATACGTCACTCGTCGAATGAGGTCCGCCCGCATTGCGTCAGACACCGGCGGCAACTGGGCCTTTTCCAGTTCAGCCAGTACGAACCGGTCAATGTCGCTGCGAGGCCATTCGAACTCTCGGACGGCAGGAACCTCGGCTCGCTTCAGCGGCTGCCAGGCCCAGTGCGACGCTCGCAGTTCCTCGTATTCGGCCTGGTACTGACCGATATCGTCTGGAAGCGCGACAGTCGGCCAGACAGCGCCGTCCGCAATCCATCTTTCAAGAACCGCAATCTGTTCATCCGAGAGCTTCTTGCCGGGCGGCATCTTCACATCGCCGGTGTGCTTCACGGCTTGGATCAGCAGACTGTGCTCCGGCTGGCCTGGCATGATTGCCGGCCCTTTGCCGCCTCCGGTCAGCAGGCCGTTCCGGTCGTCTGTTCTCAGGCCGCCCTTAGAGTTGGTGCTGGCGGAGTGGCAGTTGTAACAGTTGCTCGCCAGCAGGGGGCGGACATGTTTCTCGAAGTACTCCAGCGACTCCCCCCTGCGGGTGGCTTCTGACGCAGAGATTGCTGCGGGTGTCGCCGCGAGAAACAGCACCAGGTGAAGAGATTTGCGCATGAGAAGGACAGATGAGGGCGGACGGTTGGATGGACAGGCGTCGCGGACTCGCTTTCGGCTCCGAGCGGCGTCAGCAGCCGGTCGGTAGTCGCCGCGTCGGCTTCTTCACGGGGTCGGGCTTGGAGTCGAGAGAGATTTCGAACTCGTTCCGGCCCGGCTTCACCTCGAAGGTCAGCCCAGAGTCCTTGTTGAATCTCGTCGGCACTTTCTCGGGGACCGTTGTCTCGTTGCCCGAGTCGTCGCTGACGATGCCGGCAGTGGTCACCCGCACGGAATGCTGGCCGATCATCGCGCCGGGAGCGTCGCGCCGAAAATACAGTTCGAACGACCCGTCTTCGCGGGTTTCTGCAGTGGATGGCGAGGCGTTGGGGCCGGATGGCTGGAAGACAACGCGGGCCTTTGGCAAAGGCTGGCCGTCGAGCGTGACCAGTCCAGTGACTTTCGCCAGTTCCGGACCTGTACCGCCGCCGCACCCCGCCAGAAGGCCCGCGAAGCCCCACAACATCATGAATTGCCTGAAGTTCACAGCTCGAGTCCTGTGGTGATTCCCTGAAGTTTCGCTGAGACCAGCCCCGATCTCCGGGTCAGCACTTCGACTGACCCGGAAACCGGAGCACCCAGCACACGTCAAAACTCGCCGGTCGGCTGGCCATCGTCTCGGCGGATCAGGCGCTGATAAGTGCCCAGGGCGGACAGCCCGGGATCGCGCGCGCCCAGGTCGTTGCCGGTCTGATCGAACTGGATGTTTTCGCTGATGAAACGCACCGCGCCGTCGCCGAGCAGAAAGTGGGCGCCGCCCGTGTGCTGGCTGCTGAATCCGCCGAAGTTGCCGCCGGTGACAAACTCGTTGATCTTGGTGACGCTGGTTCCGGCAATTTGCGTCAGACCTGCGTTGCCGGTGCCGTTGTAGTTCCGGGTACCGATCCACCAGCCAGCCGTATCAACATAAGCCCGCTCTCCCACCAGAATCGTGTTGCTGGCGCCATCGGTGATGCGAGCGATGCTAACCTTGCTGCTGGCCCACATGACCCCATGCGGATCGAATCTGCCATTGAGCCAGTTCTGCGAACCGCGCCAGATCGTTCCCAGATTGGCGATGTAGTTGGACGTCGAGGCGCGAGTGCCACCGTAAACCGCGTTGCTGAAATTGCGGCCGGGCGTGACGTTGATCGCTTCGGCGGTGTCTGACGGGCAGCGAAATGTCTGCAGGACTGTCTGCACTTTCGGACGCTCGGCAGGGAAGTCCTTCAGCAGAACATGCAGCTCGCGGCCGTTGACATCCAGAGAGTTGAAAACGGCTGCCTGTTCCAGCTGCGGCAAGATAAACGCCCCCCAGCCATAGGCCGCCTGATCGGTGGCTGTGTGCACCGGGACGGTGTCGTAAGCGGAGAAGACGCAAACGGGCGGAAAGGTGTTGGCCGTATCGTGATAGTTGTGAAGCGCCAGCCCGATCTGCTTGAGATTGTTCTTGCACTGAGTACGCCGGGCAGCCTCGCGGGCCTGCTGAACGGCAGGCAGCAGGAGTGCGATCAGAATCGCAATGATTGCAATGACAACCAGCAGTTCAATGAGCGTGAATGCCCGCTGACGCTGAGGGAATGAGTTGCCAGTCATCCAATGTCCTCTCATCTGGTAAACGGTTAAAAGTGTGAATCGCCCGGCAAACGCGGGCTGGGAAATCGCAAAAAAGGCTCACGACCCGGACTGCTCCAATGAGCGGCTCGACCCGGGCCGTGAGCCAGCGGGGCGAAGACGACGCCGCTGGAGCCGGCCTTGGAGAAAAGCAGGCCCACAGCGGCGCATCGGGGGACTTCAAGACAGCACTGCTGGACGATTCGCCGACGCGCTGGTCATTGGACCGCAAACGGTTTGAGCTGTGCGTCCAAATCGTCGACATCTCGTGAGATCGGCCCCTTGGAGTCGAGGTCGAAGTTGGCGAGGTTCGACTTTCCCGACTCCACGACGAACTCCAGCTCAGATTTCGCGTTGTATTTCATCGGGACCTTCTCTTTGGCCGAAGGCCGCGCTTCGCCCTTGGCGTCACGCCAGGGGTCGCGTTTTGTGGTAATCAGCACACGGTTCTTGCCCGGGATTGCGCCGTCGCGTCCCTCGCTGAAACTCAGCGAGTAGCGGCCGCCGTCATCCGTTGTTGCTCCCGCCGGACGACCGTTCTCCGGAATGAAGACCACGGCCGCGAGCGGGAGGGGCTTGCCGTCCATCGTCACGGTGCCTGTGACAGTGGCAATCTCCGGACCGCCCGGACTGCAGCCTGCAAGCAGGACGCCAAACACCTGGCAAAGCGACACTCGGGCAAGGCTCGCCGGGAATCCTAAATGAGGCGTCTGCAGACGCCGGCCCGGCCGTCGGGGATCATGCATGAGCATCAGAACTCTCCCAGAACGAGGCCGTCGGCGATTGAGAACAGTCGCTGATAGAGCCCGTAGCCAGCACCGCCGTTCGGGCGGTCGTAAGCATTCGCGACATTCGTCCACACATGTGCAGTGTGCTGGATGTTTTCACTGATGAATCTCACCGAGCCATCGGCGATGAGGAAATGAGCTCCACCGACATGCGAGCTTCCGGCGGTCCGGTGAGGCTGAGGATTGCCCTGCGGCTGCGTCCAGTTCATGGCCCACTGGCCCTGCACGAGCAGGCAGTTGGTGGCTCCCTGCGCGCCGGTTGCGGCGCCAGGACTGCCATCCATCGCGGCGTACCAGCGCGAACGATTCGCACCGTCGGTCTGCATTCGCCATTTGGTTTCGGCGACAAACACCGCGTTCGAAGACCCATCGGTGAAATTGCGAAGGCTCGTGACTCCGCTATTCGAGCGACCCAGTGCTCCATTCCAGCGGTCCATCACTGGCGACGAGCCGGGAACATCACCGGAGTAGCCGTCGTAGGAACCGCTGCACCCCTGGTAACTGCTGGTGGCATTCTTCGGGATCGCGCCGTCGTCCAGGTTCGTCGTATTGGGAGCGTCGACACCCTGAGGTGGCTTCGGATCGGACGGGCAGCTGATGACGGGAATCACCGTCTGGCAAAGCACGACGTTGGAAACAGTTCCTCCCGGTGTGGTTGGTGCGGTGACGGCGGCGTGTTGCGAGGGATTGAACTGATTGAACAGCGGACCCTGATCAAAGTAAGGCAGGATCGCCCAGCCCCAACCGAACCCTGAACCGCCGCGGTTGCTGGCCCAGTTTCCGTCGAAGCCTCCAACAAACTGGTGACCAATCGGAAACAGGCCGTACGTATCGTGATAGTTGTGCAGTGCCAGCCCGATCTGCTTCAGGTTGTTCTTGCACTGCGTTCGTCGGGCAGCCTCTCGGGCCTGCTGCACAGCCGGGAGCAGCAAGGCAATCAGAATGGCGATAATCGCGATGACGACGAGCAGCTCAATCAGTGTGAAGCCAGGCCGCAATGGCTGGTGACGCTTGAACATTTCGAAGAACCTCGAACGGAAATGCTGAAAGACACGCAGCGGAATGCTGGGCCACGCACTGCACGGACCCTGCTGCGGAGAGAAGAACGAAAGCCTGGGTGGAGGCCTAGGAGCAGCGATGGCGACAATCGCAACAACGCTCGCCGCAGCCGGTAAGAGCGCACCTCGCGGCCTCGCAGCCAGCACCTAAGGACAATTTCGACGACATCGGACAAAAGTCCCGTATCGACGAACGCCTCCGGAAATGAGGTCAGCGTCAGTCAGAACCTGAGATTGCTCGGGGTGCCCGTAACAATTACTCTCTTGGTCGTGTTTATATCGGCCGGCGTTCTCACTGGCAAGCGAAAAGTTGACGTTTTTTGGCAGTTTGTGTTTCTGCGGAAGCGATCCCTGCCGACCTGAACGTACGAAAGTCTGGATTGCTGTCCGCCTCCCAGCGCCGCGGACTGTCGCCTGGCTCAACCGTCTGCGCCCTCAAGACTGGAACTACACAATGGCTCATCCCCTTGGTCCATCCGAAATGAAGCAGTTGGGCGTTGAGTGGCAGTTGGATGGGATTGTCAGCGAATTGCGACGGTTGCGCGATGCATCGCTGGCTGCCAGGCAACGACTGGGCCGGCCCGCAAAGCTCCCATCGAGACGGGCGCTTTCCAGCATCATCGACAGTATCTGTTCCGCCTTGTTTCCGAACCGATTGAGCGCGCGAGAGCTTGAAACCGAGAGCGTGGACTATTTTGTGAGCAATACGCTCGATCACGCGTTGCGGGAGCTTGTGGAGCAGATCGTCCAGGAGTACCGCTTCACCGAAGGCTGTTCAGCCACTGAACCCATCGCCCGAAATCATGCGGTCGCAATCGCAGCGGCGTTTGCGAAACGGCTTCCTCAGATCAGAGCCATTCTGGATACAGACCTCGAAGCGGCTTTCCAGTCCGATCCGGCCGCACGCAGTCTTGATGAAGTCCTCGCATGCTATCCCGGCGTGCGAGCGGTCATGCACTATCGCATTGCCCACGTTCTGAACTTGCTCGGCGCCAGCCTGATCGCGCGCATGATTTCCGAACTGGCGCATTCTTCCACGGGCGTTGAGATTCATCCCGGCGCACAGATTGGCCGAAGCTTCTTCATTGATCACGGGACCGGAGTGGTGATCGGAGAAACCTCCGTGATCGGCGACCGGGTGCGTCTCCATCACGCAGTGACGCTGGGAGCACGTCGGCAGGCCACACTTGGCAAGCAGTCTGTCGACCCTCGCGAGCCGCGACATCCCATTGTGGAAGATGACGTCACGATCTACGCGGGAGCCACGCTCCTCGGGCCGATCCGCATTGGACGTGGGTCAGTCATTGGCGGCAACGTCTGGGTAACTTCGAGCGTGCCTCCGGCAAGCAATATCTCGCAGGCGGCCCTCAGGTCTGAGGCATTCGATGAAGGACTCGGAATCTAGCCCAAGCGGGTGGCGCGAACGTCGGCGCCATGTTTTCAGCGCGCGAGGATCAGCGGTTCCAGGGCATCTTCATCAGGATCATCGCCATGCCGCAGGTGTCGGTAACGCCGGCGAAGACGAGTCCGGCACCGACAAACGCGGACAGTCCGATCAGGTAGGGATGCGCGGCCCACGAGAGGATGACCCCCGTCAGGACCAGGGCCCCGGCAGCGATCCGGACCTGGCGTTCCAGCGACATTGCCTTCTTACCGCGAACGACGGGCAGGCCCGCCCGTTCGCAGGCGGCCGTTCCACCTTCAACGCTGTAGGCCTGCGAGAAACCGGCTTCGAGCAGACGCTGCTGGGCCTGCTGGCTCCTTGCGCCAGACTTGCAGAGGAGATAGACAGTTTTCTGACCGCTGTTCCGTGCGACCTGGCCGGGATCGAATTGATCGAGGGGAATGTTCTGCGCGCCCTCGACATGGAGTTCACGAAACTCCGCTGGTGACCGGACATCGATCAGTTCGACGTTCTCACCTTTTCCTAAACGGCTGCTGAGGTCTTCGGCGGTCACTGCCTGTGCCATGTTCCTTCTCCTTGAGCGGTTACCGCTTCAGTCGACGCAGTGCGTCCGCGAGGCGGTCGATTTCCTCGTGGGTGTTATAGAACGAGAGTGACGGCCGGACGGTCGTTTCGACACCGAACCGGCGGAGTGAAGGTTGGGAGCAATGATGACCAGCGCGAACGGCAATCCCTTCAAGGTCGAGCAGCCGGCCGACTTCCTCCGTCTTGCGGTCTTTCAGTACGAACGACAGCACACTCACTTTGTCGCGCGCCGTGCCGATGAGCCGGAGTCCGTCAATCTGCGAAAGCCGTTCGGTCGCGTGTTCGAGCAGTTCGTGCTCGTACCGGGCGATGTTCGGGAGACCAATGGCGCTGATGTAGTCGAGCGCTGCCCCCAGGCCGACCGCATCGGCGATGTTCGGCGTCCCCGCTTCCAGGCGTGCGGGCACATCGGCGTAGGTGGTTTCCTGAAACGTGACGTCACGGATCATGTTGCCGCCCCCCTGCCAGGGAGGCAGCACATGGTGCAAGTCCGGATTGATATAGACCGCGCCGATGCCGGTGGGACCCACAATCTTGTGTCCGGAGAAGACAAAGAAGTCACAACCCAGCTCCTGGACGTTTACCGGCATGTGACAGACGGACTGGGCACCGTCGACCAGGACCCGAGCCCCGTACCGTTTCGCCATTTGAATCATTTCGGCGACGGGCAGAATCGTGCCCAGACTGTTCGAGGCCTGCGTCAGTCCCACGAGCTTCGTTCTCGGTCCGAGCAGTGATTGATACTCATGCAGGAGAATCTCCCCTCGGTCATTGACCGGAATCACGCGGATCGAAGCGCCGGTTTCCCTGGCCACCATCTGCCAGGGGACGATGTTGGCATGGTGCTCGAGTGTGGACAGGACGATTTCATCGCCCGGACCAAGGAACTTTTGCCCCCAGGTGCGCGCCACGAGGTTGATGCCCTCCGTAGTGCCCCGAACGAACGCGATTTCATTGGGTGACGAAGCCCCGACGAACTGACGGACTTTGTCACGAGCCTTTTCGTAGGCGTCGGTGGAGCGGGCGGCGAGCGAGTGGGCGGCCCGATGAATGTTCGAGTTGTCGCGTTCGTAAAAGCTCCGGATCGCATCAATCACGCATTGCGGCTTTTGCGTGGTCGCCGCATTGTCGAACCACACCAGCGGTTTCCCGTGGATACGTTGCTGCAGAATGGGAAAGTCGCGGCGAATCGCATTCACATCCAGAGCACGCGACGCATAAGCCGACGCCCCTCCGCGACTTGTTGAACGTCCCCGCGCGGGCTCCGACTGCCTCCGATATTGTGGGTCTGCTTCCAGCGAAAATGGACTGCGCTGAACATGCTCGACGAACGAACGCAGTCCGCCGAATCCCTCGCGCGGAGCGACGCTCGACGAAAAGCCCTCAGGAAGCTCATCCGGCAGTTCAACCTGTTGAGAGCCTTCGGAGTGACGGCCGTGGTGGCCGCCCACAGGCGCAACCTCGCCTGGACGCTGCTGGAAGAGCCGTGACGCGAGTTCCGCAATCCGCTCCTGCGAGAACTCGTGAGGCACCTGGCCGTCAAAGAGTGCGCTCATTACTTCACCTTCCCGCGTCTATTTTCGTAGTCGTGGTAGTAGCCGACTTCGACGTTTTCGAGGACGCCGAGGGCGTCGTCGGTCAGCACGGCACACGAGAAGTACAGGGTCAGCAGGTACGACGCGACTCCCAGGCTGTCGAGCCCCATCAGCCGCGCTGACAGGCTCGGCATGATCTCACCAGGGATTCCCGCCTGGTGCAGACCCACCACCCCCTGATCTTCTTCACCCACCCGCAGCAGCAGGATGCTCGTCGTCCCCAGCCACTGATTCGACGAATGCCGGCTCTTCAGCTCCAGCTTGTCGCACGGAACGATCGGCACGCCCCGCCAGGTAATGACCGGTGTGCCGAAGAGATTGGTCGTGACCGGCGGAACGCCCCGCCACGTGCATTCCCGCTCGAACGCCGCGATCGCCTTGGGATGGGCCAGGAAGAACGCCGGCTTCTTCCACACCAGCGCTAACAGGTCGTCCAGGTCATCCGGCGTCGGAGCGCCATAGCGGGTGCTGATCCGCATCGCCGGATCGGCCGAGTGCAGGAGGCCGAACCTGGTGCTGTTGATCAGGTCCCACTCCTGGCGTTCCTTGATGCCCTCGATGGTGAGGCGCATCTGCTCTTCGAGCTGGTTGTACGGACCGTTATAGAGGTCGGAGACCCGGGTGTGGACGCGGACCACCGTCTGGACGGCCGACAGCGAGTATTCCCGCGGCGTCGCCGAGTAGTCGACGAACGTCTCCGGGATCTCCACGTTCTCCGCAAAGCCAGACACCAGATCGATGTTCCGCTCGCCGAACCGGTTGACGGTCGAGCTGATCTCAAGGTGCTCCTGAACGGACTTGAGAAAGGCGTCGACCATCGCCGGCTTCTCTTCGAGCAGCGAATCAAGATCCTTCCGCGACAGGGTGAGCAGCACACACGGTGTCGTGGTCCGAACCGTGACATCCGACGGCACATCGCCGATGAGCCCGCTTTCGCCGAAGTACTCCCCTTCCGTCAACAACGCCAGCCGGAGATTGCTCCCGTGTGCTCCCTTGCTCAGCACCTCGACCTGGCCCTGGGCGATGATAAAGAAGCGACTGCGGTCGGCCCCTTCGACCACGAGTTCGTTTCCGAGAGGCACCGCCTCGGTCTTGAACCGGGATGTCATCCGGGCGATGACCGATTCCGGAAGTCGCGAAAACAGCGGCACGCTGCGGAGCGACTCGGGCGTGAACACTGCCGTTCCGTTGACGATGTCGATCGGAACACGGGCCGCCTTGGAGAGTTCGACCTTCGTCCTGTTGACGCGGTAGGTTCCTCCCTCAACGTGCACCCATGGCAGAAGGCTGAGCACCCACCGCGGGGTGATCGACATCATCTGCGGACGGGTTTTCGTCGTGTCCGCGAGATTCCTCGCCACCGACGTTGTCACACTGCGCTGAAGCAAGCCTTCCGACATCGTTCGTCTTTCTCCAACGCTCGCAGTTCGCGATCCGGTGAGGTCCGGGATTCCATTCAGCCGCCTGCCGCTGGCGACTCCACGATCAGTTCAGCCGTCGGCTGGGATAATACCGGGGGAGGTAGCCAATAAGCAGCAGGCTCATTGGCCCCCCAGCCGACGGTGTACGCAGTTTGGGGACGCGTCGACGTCGCGAAGGATCGTTCTCATGATTCACTTCGACGTCAGCTCAAAATCAATCGTGTTCCGGCCGGATTCGACTTTCGC